>Ga0335081_10010536_pt1 | contig 14946 bp, 20 predicted proteins | sample Lox_Sample_35_FD_206713 | JGI IMG/M metagenome (GOLD analysis project Ga0335081, IMG submission 206713) | Soil microbial communities from Loxahatchee National Wildlife Refuge, Florida, United States - Lox_Sample_3.5 | ecosystem: Environmental > Terrestrial > Soil > Wetlands | place: USA...
AGACGTCCGCCGAGGCGAACGCCGCGGTGAGCCCGGCGAGCAGCGCGATCGCGGCCAGCGCCACGCCCAGGAAGGCCAGCGCCAGCCGGAGGCCGAGCGTTCCACCCCGGGGGGTGGCCTCGGACGCCTGCCCCGACGCGGGATCAGTCATCGCGGGCGAGGCCGAGCCGGTAGCCGCCGCCGAGTACGGTCTGGACGATCCGGGGATTGCCCGGGTCCTCCTCGACCTTGCGCCGCAGGTTCTTCACGTGCGAGTCGACGGTACGCTCGTAGCCTTCGAACTCGTACCCGCGCACCCGGTTGATCAGCTCGAACCGGGAGTACACCCGGCCGGGGACGGTGGCCAGGGCGGTGAGCACGCCCCACTCGGTGGGGGTCAGCGCGACGGCCGCGCCGCGCACCATGGCCTGCCGCTGCGGCTCGTCGATGACCAGTTCGCCCTCGCCGTAGCTGGCCACCCCCTGGGCGGCGGCCGACCCGCCGCGGCGCAGGATCGCCTGGACCCGCAGGACCAGTTCGCGTGGGCTGAACGGCTTCGTCACGTAATCGTCGGCACCAAGCTCGAGCCCGCGGATCCGGTCTTCCTCCGCGGTCTTGGCCGTCAGCATCAAGATCGGCGTGCCGGACGTGGATCCGGTCCCCCTGAGCTCACGCGCCACCGTCTCGCCCGGCACGTCCGGCAGCCCGAGGTCGAGGATCACCAGGTCAGGAACGGAGGCCAGGGCCATTGTAATGGCTTCCGCCCCCGAGTCGGTGGACAGCACGGTGAACCCGGCGCGCTCCAGGTAAGACCGGACCAGGTCGCGCAGCTTGCGCTCATCCTCGACCACCAGCACCGTCGCCGCCATCGCCGCTCATCCCGCCTTCCACCTCGTCACCTGACGCGCCTGGACGTTCCCATCATCCTCAGATAGGAACCGGCGGCCGCCTCCACACCATCACCATGGCAGCTTCACTGCGCCCGCATGAACACCGGGTGCACTGATCATGACCGCACCAGCAGCTGGAGGGCGACGCGGATGACCGGAAGCGACCTGCTCGTGCTGGCCCCGTGGATCGTCTTCATCGCCGGGCTGGCCGTCATCTGCGTGCTCCTGCTGCGTTCGCGCTGCGCGTCCGGTTCCCGGCCCCGGCGGCCGCCTCGATCCGCGCCCGGCGAACCCTCGAGCCGGGAACCGGATCATCGCCAAGACCCCCAGGAAGCGAGATGTCGCGAGAACAACGCACAGGCCAGGCCGCAGTGACCAGCGGACAGAGCGCCGGAATCCCGGGCCCGCGCTGGCGAGCGCTGCTCGAGGCCCGCTGGCAGGCCTACGTGCAGGAGGTTACCGAGCTGTCCCTGGCCTACCACGTCGCGGCCGCGGCCGTCGCCGATGACATCGGGGACGGAGCCGGCCAGCCGGAGATAGCGTCGCTGCTGCGCCGGGTGTCCGTGGCCCGCCGGAAGCTGGCGGACGTGGAGGAGGCTCTGGCCCGGCTGGCCGCGGGCACCTTCGGCTCCTGCGAGCAGTGCGGATCCCCGATTCCGGCCGCCCTGCTGACCGCGGTGCCCGAGACCAGGTATTGCCCGCGCTGTGATGCGCCGTCCCCCGAACCTGACGCCGGGCCGAGCGGAGCCGCCGGGGTCAGGCCGCTGGCCGGACGAGCCATCCGATGACGGCGGTACCCCTGTGGGCGTGGGCCGCGACCCTCGCCGTCCTGGCCGTGCTCATCGTCGTCGACCTCGTCCTCACCCGAGGGCCGGAAAACGGGCTGCGCGCCGCGGCGGTGGAGAGCGCGCTGTGGCTCGCCGCCGCGCTGGCGTTCGGCGGGGTCCTCTGGCTGTGGCGGGGCCCGGCCATCGGCGGTCAGTATCTGGCCGGCTACCTGCTCGAAAGAGCCCTCAGCGTGGACAACGTCTTCGTGTTCGTCCTGCTGTTCGTCTCGCTGAGCGTGCCGGCCGAACTGCAGCGGCGGATCCTGTTCCTCGGCGTGGTCGGCGCGCTGGTGCTCCGCGGCGTCTTCATCGCGGCAGGCGGCGCGCTCATCCAGCACGTCAGCTGGATCTTCTACCTGTTCGGCGCGATGGTGCTCGTGGCCGGGGCGCGCATGTTCCGGTCCGGCGAGGGCGGCTCGGGAGACAACCTGGCCGTGCGCGGCCTGCGCCGGGTGCTGCCGGTCAGCGAGCACTACGATGGCAGCCGGCTCATCACCCGGGTGAGCGGGCGGACCGCGGCCACGCCCCTGCTCGTGGCGCTGGTGGCCATCGCGGTGACCGACGTGGTGTTCGCGCTCGACTCGATCCCGGCGGTGTTCGGCGTCACCAGGGACCTGTTCGTGGTGTTCACGTCGAACGCCTTCGCGGTCCTTGGCCTGCGGGCGCTGTACTTCCTGCTGGCCGGTTCGGCCGACCGGTTCGTCTACCTCAAGCCGGGCATCGCGCTGCTGCTGGTGTTCATCGGCGTGAAGATGCTCCTGTACGACGTGGTGCACATGCCGGTCTGGGTCAGCCTGACGGTGATCGCGGCGGTCGCGGCCGGCGCGATCGGGGCCAGCCTGTGGCGTGACCGGCGGGTGCGCCAGCGGTGCGAGGAGCACCAGGACGAGGAACAGCGGCACCAGGCAGACGAACCGGTGCGCACATGAACGCGCTGGCCAGCCTGCAGGTCGACGCGCTGCTCTCGTACGCGATCGCGATCGTCCTCCCGGCGCTGGACGCGATCCTCCCGGTGCTGCCCAGCGAGACCGCCATCATCACGCTCGGCGTGGCCACCGCGGGCAGCACCGATCCCCGCATCGGGCTGCTGGTGGCCTTCACCGCGGCTGGCGCGTTCCTCGGCGACAACCTGTGCTACCTGCTCGGCCGGCGGTTCGGGCCGCGCATCGAGCGCCGGTTCTTCCGGGGCGAGAAGGGGGCCAGACGGCTGGCCTGGGCCGAGCGCTCGCTGGAACGGTACGGGATGCCGCTCATCGTGGTCTGCCGGTTCATCCCCGGCGGGCGGACGGCGGTCACGCTGTGCTGCGGCATCGTGCGCTATAACCAGCGCCGGTTCGTCGTCGCGACCGCGATCGCGGGCGTGATCTGGGCGTGCTACTCGTTCTTCATCGGCCGGCTGGGCGGCCGGGCCTTCGAGGACCGGCCGTGGGCCGGGCTGCTGCTGGCCCTGGGCCTCGCCGTCGGGATCAGCGGGCTGATCGAGCTGGCCCGGCGGGTCAGGTCCGCCCGAGCCTCACGGGGTGACGCCGGACAGGTTGAGGCCGACGACGCCGGCCAGGACCAGGCCGATCGAGACCAGCTTGAGGGTGGACACGGTGTCACCGAGGAAGGCCATGCCGACGACCGCGGTGCCCGCGGCGCCGATCCCGGTCCACACGGCGTAGGCCGATCCGACCTCGAGGTGGCGCAGCGCCATGGTCAGTAGGCCGAAGCTCAGGAGCGCGCACACCGCGAACATGACCGTCGGCCAGAGCCGGGTCATCCCGTGACTCATCTTCAGGGCCACCGCGAAGCCGGTCTCGAACAGGCCGGCGGCGAGGATCGTCAGCCATGCCATCGTGTCGCCTCCCTTGTCATGACCCTTTTCTACGCGGACGGCAAGGAATCGCGATGTGCCGGCGGTGGAGCCCGGATGGAGGCTGGTCAGCTGGCCAGGCAGCCGGCCAGGAAGGCCAGCGAGGGGGGTTCTTGCGCGGTGAAGAACGAGCCGTCGTGACAGCCGGGCCCGACGGCCACCACGGCGCCGGGCGGCGAGAACGCCAGTGGCGGCTCCGGCACCGAGCACGCGCCGTCGAGTCCGTCCAGCAGGGCCCGGCCCGGCAGGACGCCGCGGGAGACCAGTTCGGCGCCGCCCGCCGCGGCGCAGGCCAGCACCGCGGCCGGGGCGAGCCCCAGGGTCAGCACCCGGCGCCGGGTCCAGCGGTTTGGTGTCATCGCGCGGCCTGCCGGGCCGCCCGCCAGCCTGCGGCCAGCGCCAGGGCCATCACGGCCAGCCCGGCGACGTCGATCACGCCGGGGCGGAACAGGCTCCCCGGCGGTGGTGTCCGGTCGGCGATCCAGGCCCCGCCCGCGCCAAGGAACACGGCCATGACGAGGCAGGCCACCCGGGCCAGGCGGGTCTCGAAACGCAGCACGGCCGGGGAGAGCTCGGTGCGGCGGACCGCGGCGGCCGCGCCGGTCACCAGGCAGGCCAGGGCGAGCGGGCTGAGGGCCATCCAGGTGAGTTCGGCCGCCGGGAAGGCGGCGAGCGCGGCGGGGTGCGCCCAGAACGAGGAGATGGAGAGCGTGGACGCCCAGGAGAAGGCCGCCACCCCGCCGGGCACCGGGCCGGGGTGGGCCCACGGGTGACCGCCGGTGCCGGGCCATCCGTTGCCGAAGTGCCTGCCGCCGACGACCATCACCGTCAGCCCGCCCAGGAACAGCGCGGACGGGCCGAGCAGGCCGCGGACCCGGCCGCGGGCGATCCGCGCCGCCACGGCGCACGCCAGCGGCAGCCCGGCGAGCAGCGCCAGCCCGGCGAGGACCAGCATCGCCCCGGACATCACCACCGTCGCGACGGCCGCGGTGGTGTCCGGGGCGGACCACTGCCAGCCGACGGCGAGCTGGGACCATATGGCGCCGCCGAGGCCGAGGAACAGGGCCGCGCAGCAGGCGAGCGAGGCCAGGCTGGCCCGGGCTCGTTGTCCGGCCCGTTCGGCACCGTCCGGCGCGGAGCCGCACAGGCCCGCGTCGGTGAGCCTGGCTACGATCCCGCCCCGGATCACGTCCGCCGTGCGCGCCGGCGACCTCGGCCGTTCCGCGAGGTCGGCGATCAGCAGCTCGGTGAACTCCTCGCCGTAGCGGGCCCGCCAGGCCCGCGGGTAGCAGCGCAGCAGGCGCGCGGCGCGCTCCCGCGGCCCGTTCACGCCGGGCCCGTTCGCGCCGGGCCCGCTCACGCCGGGCCCGCTCATGCCGGGTCCCAGCCCTGGGCCAGGCGGCGCAGTCCGATGTCGGCGACGCGGCGCTGCGCGTCGAGCTGGGCCTGCAGGGTCGTCGCCCCGGCCGCGGTGAGCCGGTACGGGCGGCGGCGGTCCTGGCTTTCCACCGGCTCGATCAGCCCCTCGCCCTGGAGCCTGGCCAGCGCTTCGTAGAGCGTGCCCGGCGCCACCCGGACGCCGGCGAAGGACTCGATGTCCTTGGTCAGGGCGTAGCCGTGCTTGGCCCCGCCGGCCAGGCTGGCCAGGATGAGCGTGGCCGGCCCCGCGTAGCGGCCGAACCCGTCGAGCGCCTTGTCCGCTGCCACGCCGCCACTCTATATCGGCAACCGATCTATCGGCAACCGAAATAAGTTCGTGCCGGACCGGGCATGGAAGTGGCATCCACGCCTTACGATCTGGTACGGGCGGGGTCAGGGTGACGGAAGTCGGTTCTCGCGTTCGCGTGCCGCCGGGGTTCAGGGGTTTGGGTGGGGGTCAGGCGGCTGGGGCGGCGGCTTGGAGGGTCGCCTCGATCGTGCCCCAGGGCACGCCCGGGGGGAGCGCGATCGTGACGATGTCGGCGGCGCGATCCCACGGTTCGAGCTGGTCCCGGACCTGATCGGGGGTGCCGCAGGCGGCGAGCTGATCGAGGACGACCCGGGCTTCGGACGGGACGGTGCCGCGTCGCGGGCTGGGTCGCGGGTTCGCGGCGATGATCGCGCTGACCTCGGCGGCGTAGCCCTGACCGGCCACGGACCGGGCGTAGACGTCGCCCATGGCGCTCAGGTACCAGGCGGTGCAGGTGGCCGCCATCTGCCGGGCTGTGCCGGGGTCTTCGTCGGCGACAGCGATAGGCCCGGCCGCCACCGTGAGGGCGGGTGCGTCCGGGGCGGCGGTCTCGCGCCGCTGGCTGAGCCGGGCGGCCCAGGCTGCCAGGCGGTCGCGGGCCATCAGCGCCGGGATCCAGCCGTCACCGAGTTCGGCGGCCACGTTCATCGTCTGCTGGCCCAGCGCGGCGATCCAGATCGGCAACTCGGGGACGGGCGGCTGGCCCAGGCGTAGCGGGCGCGCCGCCGGGGCATGACCGAGCGGGGCGGGCAGGCCGGCGAGGAGCGCCCGGACCTTGGTCACGACGTCGCGCAGCTTGCCGGCCGGATGCTCGAACGGCGTGTCGTGGAACCCTTCGGCCAGCGCCCTGGTGCTGGCTCCCAGGCCCAGCACGTAGCGTCCGCCGCAGACCTGGTAGAGGGTGGCGGCGGTCATCGCCAGCGTCGCGGGGGTGCGTCCCCAGACCGACAGGACGCCGGAGGCGATCTGGATCCGGCTGGTACGCAGCGCGATCTCGGTCAGCACCGGGGTCGAGTCCAGGCCCCAGCCCTCCGGCACCGAGAACGTCTCGTACCCCAGCTCGTCGGCGAGCACGGCGGCCCGGACGATGACATCCCGCCGGGTCTCCATCGGCGTAAGCGCCACGCCGCGGCGCCGCGAGGTCACCGCGCACCTCCGGTGTGAGCGGCAGCGGCGGCCGGGGCCTGCCCAGGGCGCGGAACGGTCAGCCATACCGCCTCGGCCAAGGCGAGCACCTCGCCGCCGGATCCGAGCAGCGCCGACCCGGCGGTGAGCTTGCGGCCGTCACGCCGTTGCGGCCAGGCGATCACCCGGCACCGGTCGCCGGCCGCGGGCCGCTCCGCCAGGATGGTGGCCGTCATCCGGCCGAGCAGGATGGCGGTGTCCCGGTCCGGTCCGTGGCCCAGGCCGGCCGCCTCGGCGGCGGCGATCCCGCTGGGACAGTCGAGCGCGGCCCAGACCATTTCGGCCCGCACCTTCCCGTCGGGGCCGGCCACCGAGGGATCCGGTGTCCACGGCGCCGCCCACAAGCCCAGCCCGGTCACGGGCCCGGGAAAGATCCGCAGCCCGTCGCCGGGCCGGCGGTTGATCCCGCAGACGAAGCAGTCGGGAAACAATGGGTCGGTGAAGTACCGGGCGCTCCCGGCGGCCTCGTCAGCTTGCGCGGGCGACACCCTGACCGCTATCTCGAACGGGCCGGACGGCGCGGGCGCGGCCTCGCCGATCAGCGTGCGGCCGTGCCGGACGCGGACCGGGCCCTCGCTGTCGCGTTCGACCTCCATCGGGGTCTCCAGCGGGGGTGGCCGGCGCAGCGTGACCGCTGCCGGGCCGTCGATGTAGACGGCGATCCGGCCGCAGACATAGCCGCCGTTGCCGACGCCCGCGGGACCGTTAAAGCGGGACGGAATGGTCAGGGTGTTCGTGGTGGCCAGCGGGAGGCGCTCGGTATCCAGCATGACTTCGACGCTAGGGTAGCCCGGCCCGGGGCGGCAATCCGGATAACTACGGACAGTGGCGGCGCTTCCCGCAGGCGGAGAGGCTCGTTCCGGCCCTGCGTCGGCAGAACTACCGAGACGCTCACGAGTGCAGCTGGTGCCGGGTCACCCACGCCGCGATCTGAGCCCGGGAGTTCACACCGAGCTTGCGCCTGATGTTCTCGACGTGCGTCTCGGCGGTCCGCGGTGCGACGGACAGGCGCCGGGCGATGGCCTGATTGGTCAGCCCCTCGGCGACTAGTTCGGCCACCTGGAGCTCGCGATCGGTGAGCCGGGGCTCCGTGGCCGCCCGTTCGGTGAGAAAATCGGCAACCGCCTCCACCACGACCAGCCACTCGCCGTGGTAGAACAGGTGGCTGGTACCCGGCAGCGGGATCAGCGTTGCCCCGGGGATGAGCGCGGCCACCTCTCGTCCCAGCTCGAACCGGGTGCCCCGGTCCGCCTCGCGGTGCAGGACCGCCGTCCGCGCCCGGACCACGGGAAGCAGGTCCCTGATGCTGGTGTGGTAGTAGACGTCCAGGAGCCGGGCGGCCACGTCGGCCGAGGCGCTCGCCCGCTGGAACCGGGTGAACCCGGCCAGATCCTCAGCGGTGGGATCGGTGACGAAGGTTCCGGCCATGGCCTTCAGCCCCAGGCCCCAGTGCGCCCGCACCAGCGCCACGAGCGACTCCCTGACCTCGGCGGGCGCCAGATCCCTTCCGTCGGCGCACACTCCGTACAGCACGAGCGCCTCGACCCGGTCCGGGTGCCTGGCCGCTATCGCGGTGGCCAGCTGACCGCCCTGCGACGCCCCGAACAGGCGGAAGCGGCCGGCGCCCACCGCGTCGGCCACCGCCAGCGCGGCCGCGACCTGCCCGTCGAACGAGAGGTCGACCCCGTCCCGGTCGGACAGGCCGCACCCGGGCTTGTCGTAGCGGATCACGGTGAACCGCTCCCCTAGCCGCTCGAGAAAGGGACCGAAGGAAAACAGTTCCAGCTGCGCGCGAAGATCGGTGATCCAGCCCGTATCGAGCAGCAGCGCCGGGCCGGCGCCCGACGTCGAATAGGCGACACGGCCCGCGGGCGTGTTGCAGTACCTGATCCTGGGCATCACCCGTCCAGGCTGGCATCGCCGGCGAGCGCAGTAAAGGAACAGCCTGACGCCCGCGTCGCCGGTGCTAGCCGTTACGGCTTGCGGCCCATCCCGGCGTAGCAGGGGATCGCGTATTCCGACCCTGGTGCGCGCCACTCCGGCAGCGGAACGATGCCAGGCTCGACCATCTCCAGGTTGCTGAAGAACCGCTCGAACTCGGGCCGGGAGCGCAGGGTCAGCTGGGTCGGGCCCATGCGCTGGTTCAGCCGCGCCGTGCCCTCGGTCACCCGTCCGGTGTCGATGTCCCGGACCGTATCGGAGACCGTCAGGTAGCTGCCCGGCGCGAGCGGATCGAGCAGGCGCCGGACGATGTCCCAGGGATCATCGTCGTCCGGGACGTACTGGAGGATCATCAGGGCCATGACCGCGACCGGCTTGCTGAAATCGAGGGTTTCCGCCGCGGCGGCCAGCACGTCGTCGGTGTCCCGGATGTCGGCCTGCAGGTAGGCGGTGGCACCCTCGGGGGTGCTGGTCAGCAGCGCCCGGGCGTAGGTGAGGACCATCGGGTCGTTGTCGGCGTAGACGATGCGGGCGTCCGGGGCGGTGGCCTGGGCGACCTGGTGGGTGTTCTCGGCGGTCGGCAGCCCGGTGCCGAGATCCAGGAACTGCCGGATCCCGGCCTCCCCGGCCAGGTAGCGCACGGCGCGGCCGAGGAAGGCGCGGTTGGCGCGAACCCCGGGCAAGACGTTGGGGTTGGCGGCGATGACCTGCTCGGCGGCTTCCCGGTCGGCGGCGAAGTTATCCTTCCCGCCCAGCCAGTAATCATAGACCCGGGCGGGGTGCGCCACGCTGGTATCCAGCGTGACCTGCGGATCTTCCGCCACGTCCGGGTCACTGGCGTGCGGCCAGTTCTCCGCCATGAGCTGTCATCCTCCCGAGGTCCGCGATCCGCGGCGCAGTCGGCTGTGATCTCCCGTAGAGACTAACGCTCCCTCACCGCTGCGCACGAACTCGCTAGGCCTCGCGGGTGATGTCGGCCAGGAAGCGAGCGCTGCGGGCAGGTGTCAGGGCCTGGCCGCTCAGGTCGTTCATGACCTCGAGGTAGTGGTCGACCTCGGCGCGGCCGCTGAGGTACAGGGCGCTGGTGAGCTGCTCGATATACACGATGTCCGGCAGGTCAGGCTCGGCGAAGCGCACGATGCTGAACGAGCCGCCCGCGGCGGCATGACCGCCGCCGACGAACGGCGCCACCTGAAGGGTGACGTTCGGCAAGCTGGCCACCTCGGTCAGGTGCTGAAGCTGAGCGCGCATCACCGCGCGGCCGCCCAGCGGCCGCCGCAGCACCGCCTCGTCCATGACCGACCACACCTGCGGCGGCTCGGGGTTCGTGAGCAGGCCCTGCCGCTTGAGCCGCATGCTCACCCGGCGGTCGATCTCCTCGGCCGGCGCTGACTTGTGACCGAGCAGGGTGACGGCGCGAGCGTAGCCCTCGGTCTGGAACAGGCCGTGCACGAATTGCAGCTCGAAGCTGCGGATGACCGAGGCGGCCCCTTCCAGGCCCACGTATCCCTCGAACCAGTCGGGCAGGACGTCGTCGTATTTCGACCACCAGCCCGTGCTGTTGGCCTGCCGGGCCAGCGACAGCATCCTGGTCCGTACCTTCTCGTCGGTTACCTCGTAGAGGGCGAGCAGGTCGGCGACATCCCGGTCCTTGAAACCGACCCGGCCATTCTCCATCCGGCTGATCTTGGAGCGGGTCGCCCGGATCTCATATCCGGCCTGTTCCGGCGTTACTCCGGCGGACTCGCGCAGGCGGCGCAGCTGGCTCCCGACCATGATGCGCAGCGCAGTCGGACCCGGTGACTCATCATCACGTCCGGCCGGCGGACCGTCACCTGACGGAACCATGCTCATCCCAGCTCCAGGACCCGGCGCGTCAGCGCCCATCGCCTCCCCACCCCGGGACACCTATCGTATCCGTCACGAGGGCAGTAGCACACGGCCAGAATTAGCTATCCACCCCCGCGGTGTGCAGGCCGGAGACAATATCCCGGGCTACCGTGCCGGCGACGGGCGATAACACGACGCTGCCGCCCGGGTACAGGTCGTCGAACTCACCGTTCTTCGCCCCGGTCAAGAACGCCGCCACCTCGGCGCGCGTGTAGACCAGGGCCGGGCCGCCCGGGTCACGGGAGTTGCGGACGGCGATCGTCCCATCGGGCAGGGCTGCCACCTCGACGCAGCATCCGCTCGGGTTACTGGCCTGGCTCTTGCGCCAGCGCGCCATGGGCAGCTGGGTGGCCGGGATACCGTTCGTGACCTGCATGACTGTCTCCTGAAGCGCGGCGGTATACGAGAGCGCGTGCCACTAGTGATCGGCATGCACAGCGCATCGTAACACGCTGATGCACATGCAAAAGCTATGTGCAAGAGATAGTGCATCGGTTCTGTGCAACGACCACGTGCCGACGTCTGTTGCGTTCACTGGAAGTCAGGTCACGGGGAGCGCCAGATGCCGGTCTGGGCGGTCTGGCGAGGATCGGGTCGAGCAGGAAATCCTCGCTGAAGTTCTGCGCGAACCAGCTGCAGCGCAGGATCGTCCACGGCAGCGGTCCGTCCTGGACGAGCCGTTCGGCGGCCTCGGCCTCCGGCTCACCTCGCCCGGACAACAGGACGACGCGCGCCACGCCCTGCACCGCCGCCTGTGCGGTGAACTCCGCCACGGCTTGCGACGCGCCCGGCACCGCGAGATCCGGCGCATAGGAGATGAACACGTTCTGTACCTCATTGAGCACCCCTGGCCAGGTGGCGGGGGCGTTCCAGTCGAACGCCGGCCCGGCGGTGCGCGCGCCGATCCTGACCGGTACCTCCCGGGCGGTGAGGCGAGCGACGATGCGGCGGCCGACCTTGCCGGTGCCGCCGAGCACGAGGACGTGCGGTGGCTGGTGCGTGTTCTGTGTCATGCACCCAGTCAAGCCCGGCTTGATGCGACAGAAAATGGTCTATAGTCGCAAGCCGAAACGCGAGCGTCTAACTTGACGCCAAAGTGCGCGCTATCCGGTCGTCGATCCGGTCAGGTAGCTCACCCGGCGGGCGATGTTGACCGCATGGTCCGCCAGCCGCTCGTAAAACCGCGCCACCAGTGTCATCTCCATCAGTACCGGGGGCGCCATCCGGCCCGAGGCCAGCTCAGCCACCAGGCTGGCGTGCAACTCGTCCATCTCGTCATTGGCCTTGACCAGAGCCGGCGCGGGCGAGCCGTCCCGCTGGTACCAGCAGTCCGCGGCTCGCCGCCACATGCCGGACGCGTGCTCGCTCATCCGCTCGACCAGCCCGCGACAGCGAGGCGACAGGCCAGCGGCTAGATCATGACCGGCCCGGGAGGCGATCTGCCATTCCAGGTCGTGGGAGCGCTCCAGCTCCGGCGCGACCCGCAGCACGGTCAGCAAGAACCGCAGATCCGCGGCGACGGGCGCCTGCAGCAAGATCTCCCGGCTGGCCAGCAGCTCGATCTCGCGGTACAGGGAATCGATGGCCTGCTCGCGCTCAGCCAGCTGCCCGGCCCCGTCGTTATCACCGCTCAACAGCGCCTGAGTCGCCCCCGGCAGATCCTCGCAGACGATGGCGAACAGCTCGATCACCTTGACATCGATCGCATCCAGCTGGCGGTCAAATTCACGCCGACGCCCGGCCATAGCCGAACCTCCTCCCAGGCCCGGGCCCGGCGGCATAGCTCGCCCGGCCCGCGCGAAGCCACCACACCGGCAGCGGGGCGTCCAGGGAGTGGAGCGCGTAGGCGCCCAGGCCGTCCCCGTGCCGGAGGTCGAAGTTATTGATCGTCTTGAACAGGCGCAGCCGTGCCAGCAGCGCGTGGTCGGACAACGCGTGCAGCTCAGCGTAAGGCGACAACCTGAACCCCCTCGTCTGGACGGCGCCCTGGGCTCGGCATGGCACGCCGGTGATCATCGTGCGGAGATACCTGACATCGGGCACTTGCCCAAGAGACGTACCTGTCTGGGAACCGGTGGGTCTCTGGATAGACGGCACAAGCGGCAACCGGAAACCCCCGGACCGGCTGACTCGTCAACCGTAATGCCGTGATGCTGGTACCCCAGGGACGGCGGCCTATTCCGCGCATGGACACATTTGTGCCTCGGATGCGTGGCATTACAGGTGGAACACTGACCGTAGCCTTGCTCATGACGAACCCACCTGTCGTCGGCTGAGGAGATGATCGGTGCCGACCACGCTGCTCAACGACCTGAGCGCGGTGGCCGGCGAGATCGTGCTGGTGCTCGATGACTACCACGTCATCGAGGCCCGCGAGGTGCAGGACGGGATGGCGTTCCTGCTCGACCATCTGCCTCCGCGGCTGCATGTGGTGATCGCCAGCCGGGCCGATCCCGCGTTGCCGCTGGCATCGTGTCCAGGCGTTCTTGCTGCAGACCTCCATCTTGGGCCGGCTGAGCGGCCCGCTGTGCGATGCGGTCACCGGGCAGGGTGGCGGCAAGGGCATGCTGGAGGCGCTGGACCGGGGGAACCTGTTCCTGGTCTCGCTGGGCTGCTCGATCGCGCTGGCGGATATCCGGAGCACGCAGGGCCGTCTCGGCGAGGCGCTGCGCACCTTGGAGCAGGCGTTGCAGCTCGCGGGCGAGCAAGGCGGGCCGGTGCTGCGGGGAACCGCGGACATGTACGTGGGCATGAGTGAGATCGCCTGCGAGCGCGATGACCTGCCTGCCGCCAGACAGTTTCTGCTGCGCAGCCAGGAACTCGGCGAGCACACCGGGTTGCCGCAGAACCGGTATCGCTGGCGGGTGGCGATGGCCCGGGTGCGCCAGGGCGAAGGAGATCTGGGCGGCGCGCTCGACCTGCTCAACGAGGCCGAGCGCCTGTATGTGAGCGACTTCTTCCCGAACGTTCGGCCGGTCCCGGCCTTGAGGGCCAGGGCCTGGATCGCGCAGGGCAGACTCGGTGAAGCGCTCGGCTGGGCCCGTGAGCAGGGCCTGTCCGTCGATGACGACCTCAGTTACCTGCGTGAGTTCGAGCACATCACCCTGGCCAGGCTGCTCCTGGCGCGGGACCAGGGCGAGGGGGAGGAGCGCTCGGCGCACGAGGCGGCCCGGCTCTTGGAGCGCCTCCTGCGAGCGGCCGAAGAGGGGCAGCGGACGGGACGTGTCATCGAGATCCTGGTGCTGCGGACGCTCGTGCATCAGGCGCTGGGTGACATCCCGGCTGCGCTCGGCTTCCTGGGCCGCGCGGTGACGCTGGCTGAGCCGGAGGGCTACGTCCGGGTCTTCGCAGATGAGGGGGCACCGATGGCTGCCCTGCTGAGAGCGGCCGCGAAGCAGGGGCCCCGACGGGACTATGTCCGCCGGCTCCTGGCTGCCGCGAGCGGGGTCGAGCACAACGGCCCCGCCGAGCAGACCCTGGTCGAGCCGCTCAGCGAACGCGAGCTCGATGTGCTCCGGCTGCTCGGAAGCGAACTGGACGGCCCGGCCATCGCCCGCGAGCTCATGGTGTCCCTGAATACCGTGCGGACTCACACCAAGAACATCTACGCCAAACTCGCGGTGAACAACCGCCGGGCAGCGGTCCGCCGGGGCGCCGAACTCAGCCTGCTGCCGCGAACCCGCAGCCCCCGGCCCTGACCCGGCGTTCACCTACCTAGGCACAGGGCGCCCGCCGCCTGAATCACCACCTCAATCACCAGGTGTGGTGATGCCTGCTCACCACATCCGCTCGTAGCTTCCGATCAGATGCAGGAACGTTCGCAACGCCGGCCGAGATCCAGCCAGGCGGGCACCAGCAGGAGGAGCACCGTGAGCGCGATAACGGGCGGCCGCCATGAGGATCCTGGACGGTACGAGATCCGCGTCAAGGGCCACCTCGACACCCGGTGGGCCGCCTGGTTCGACGGGCTGGCCATTGCCCATGGCAGCGACGGCACCACCATGATCCACGGCCCGGTAGCCGACCAGGCGGCGCTGCATGGCTTGCTCCAGAAAATACGCGACCTGGGCCTGCCCCTGATCTCGGTCAATCACGTTGCCCCCGGCCATCCCCCGGCAGCCGCCGCCGAGGCCCGGTAACTGAGCAGCTTCACGAAAAGGAGACCGACGTGGCCACCACCGTCCGCACCCCAGCAACGAAACCGCCGGTGAAAGGAGTCCCGATGACCTCGACAAGGAAGACCGCGCTCGTCGCGGGCGTCTTCTACCTGATCACCTTCATCTCGATCCCACCCTCGCCCTCTACGGCCCCGTGAAGAACCACCGGGACTGGATCCTCAGCTCCGGCGGCCACACCGCTGTGCTGGTGGGCGGCTTCCTCGAGGTGATCGTCGCCTTCGCCTGCGTCCGGACCGCCGTCACGTTGTACCCGGTGGTCAAGCGGCAGAACGAAGGCACCGCGCTGGGCTTTGTCGCCGCTCGTGTCCTGGAAGCCGGCATGATCTTCACCGGTGTTATCAGCCTCCTGTCGCTGGTGACCTTGCGGCAGCACCTGGGCGGGGCGGCCGGAGCAGATGCGGCCTCGCCTGTCACCACCGGCGCGTCGCACGTTGCGGTCTACGACTGGACGTTCCTGCTCGGACAAACCCTC
>Ga0335081_10010537_pt1 | contig 14946 bp, 8 predicted proteins | sample Lox_Sample_35_FD_206713 | JGI IMG/M metagenome (GOLD analysis project Ga0335081, IMG submission 206713) | Soil microbial communities from Loxahatchee National Wildlife Refuge, Florida, United States - Lox_Sample_3.5 | ecosystem: Environmental > Terrestrial > Soil > Wetlands | place: USA: Florida...
GACCGAGAGTTCGAGCGCGCGACCGAAGAGGTTCGGCTGGAGGAACTCGACGAAGGCGCGCGGCCCATTGGCGAGCGAGAAACCGATGCCGGGCGCGATGGAGCGCCAGGGACGCTCCGCCACCTCCACGGTGAGGTCCTTGGTCGGCTCCGGCCGATCGGGGTCGGCGAGGCTCAACCCCACCGAGCGGAAGACGCCCAGCCGCAAGAGCGCCGATTGGCTCCTTGCTGCCGCGTCGACGCCGTAGACATCGCCCGCACGCAGGGCGAGCGTCTCCCGCACCAGGTCGTCGCGCGTGCGGCGGGCTCCGCTCACCACGACCCGCCCCAACCGCACCAGAGGTCCCTCGTCAATCTTGAAGCGCACGGCGACCTGGGAGCGGCCCCCGTAGAACTCCTCCGCGTCGGCAACGCGCGCGTAGAGGTAGCCGCGCCGGCTGTAGAGACCAAGGAGCGCTGCCCGCGTGGCTTCCACCTTCTCATACGCAAGCGGTTCCCCGGAAACGATCCGAGCCTCGCGAGTGAGTTCCTCTCCCGGAATGATGCTGTTTCCCTCGAAGGAAATCGAAAGGACGCGGGTGCGCACGCCCTCGCGAAGCCGAATCTCCACGTCGGCGGTACCAGCCCGGGCGTCAAGCGTGACGCCCATGCCTTCGCAGGTGGCGTCCAGGTAGCCGTCCGAGCGGTAGAGCTCGACGAGATGCTGAGCGGCCTTCTCGAAGGAGGTCGGGGTCCACACCTCGGCTGGATCGGGCGGCAAGCGCGAATGCACGCGCACAGGAAGGCCAGATGCCCTGGCGAGGCGCTCCGCCTCGTCGTCTTCGGCGCCTTTCTCGGGCAACGCACCGAGCTGGAGCCCTTCGCGCAGGCGGGCTGCGAGGTACCCCTGGCTGCGCTCCCTGGCTCCCGGGAAGTCGATGCGCCGAACTCGGTAGCGCCTCCCCTCCTCCACCGCGAACACGACCGCGATGACCCGCGCGCCAGCGACTTCCGATACCGTCACCCGGGTTTCGGCATAGCCGTGCGCGAGGTAGAACGCGCGCAGGCGCGCTGCGGCCGCCTCCATGGCTGGCGCATCGAGCGGCTGTTCGGCCTCCAACCCGAGCTCCGCGCGCAACTCGGCTGGCCCGAAGACCGTGGCGCCCGGAAAGTGGAAATCGACGCGGGGACCGACGTCGACGGGGATCTCGACGCGAGCCCCCTGACCCTCGAGCGCGATGGTGGGAACACCGATCCGCTCCCGGAGGCGGCCCAGTCTGTGCAGCTCCGTGCGCAGGGCCCGGAGGTCGCCCTCGAGCGCGTCGAGATCGAGCGGCGTGCCTTCCCGCGTCGCGAGTCCTCTCGCGAGCCTGGCGAGCCCTTTCTTCCCATCGATGGCCTCGATCCGTTCGTGAACCTCTCCCGGCTCCACCTTTTGCTCGCGCGCCAGGAGAGCGACCGAGGTGACCAGCGTGGGGATTCCCTCCTCGACCGAGAGCTCAACCTCGGCACGCGGCTCACCCCGCGCGATCGCCTTCACCGCGGCGTGCCGAAAACCCCGTCGAAAGTAGGCGGCGCGGACGCGCTCGGCGGCCTCCTCGAGGCGGCCAGGCCACAGCTCGTCTCCGGGGGACAGCTGCACCTCCCGGCGAAGGCGCTCCTCTTCGATCGCGGGCGGCGACGGACGGCTCGCGATCCGCAAGGAAGCGAGCACCCGTGTTTGCACGCACCGGAGGGAGAGTACCACCCCCCCGTTCCCGTCTTCCGCCGGCCGGGTCAGCGCAATGACGTTTGCAAAGTGGCCCAGCAGGAAGAGGCGCTCGACGGTGCGCCGAATCCCGCGCGGCGAGAGCGGTTCGCCGGGCTTCACCGTCACGGCATCCTTCAGGGCTGCGGGGTCTTGGCCCGCAGGCAGGTCGAGCTCGATTGCGGAAAGACGCGGCCAGACGGTTGAGCGAGGCCCCAATGCCGGGGAGTCGGGCGCGGCGGAAACAGCGACCGCGGCGCCCAGGAACGCGAGGACGACAAGGAGCGCCTTGCTCCACATCAATCATTCCACTCCCAACGCAACTTGAGATCCAGTCCGTGGTCGCCGCTGGGCGCTGCAATATCGGGATTCTCGTTGTCCCACTGGTACTGAAGCGAGGTGCGCGGGGAGAGGCGCATCTCGGCCTGGGCACGCTGGCCGCGCGTGCCATTGAGCGGGGCCTGATAGCGCAATCGGAAGCGCTCGTCGAGCACCTTCGACTCGAGTTCGGCCCTCGGCTCGACCTGGCCGGAGAGCTCCGAGTAGGAACTCGTCATCCGCACCGAGAAATCGCGCAGCAGGCCGCCGGTCGGGACGAAGCGCCTCACCTGTTCATCGAGCCCGGAGGCACTGAACAGCGCCTGGGCGGCAGCGGCGGTGGCAACTCCCGTCACGACACCTCCCGTCGCCGCGGTATCGCGCGTGGTGTAGCCGAGCGAGAGCAGGGTGACGATATCCTGTTGCGAGAGCGCGGGCTGGCTCGTCAGCTGCACGGTCGGGTCCTCGTGGGAACCGGAGAGGTGCATGTGGACCTGGTAGTCGCGCACCTGCGCGTCGCCGTGAACGTCGAGGTTCATGCGCACCCTCCTCCGATCGACGAAGTCCACCACCGCCTGCCGCAGCACAAACTCGTTGCCGCGGAAGGTGGCACGGCTTCCCTGGACCATGGTGAGGGTGCCAACGAGCCCTACCCCGGCGGCCGTGCCGGTGAGCGTGAGGGCACCCCCGAGCGCACCGCGCACCAGATCGTTCTCGATGCGAACGTCCCCATCCAATGCGAGCGCGATGTCGAGGGCGAGCCATTCCCCAGTCCTGTCGAACGGCCTCGGCACCGGACGCTTGCGGCTCTCCATGATACGCTTCTCGAGGTCCACCCGCTCGGTGCAGAGGGCGCGCACGACGTGGAGCTTCCCGGAAAGAACCATCTCATCCCAGGTGCCGGCCGCCTCCAGTCGTCCCGACACCACCGAGGACAGCCACTCCGGAATGCGCAGAGGCACCTGGTCCACGAGCGCGTCCACCCGCATGCGAGCGGGAAAGAGATGCTTGAGCTCCACTTCACCGGCGAACTCCGCGCGGCCTCCGTTCAACTGCGCCGCCAGATGGTCGAACACCATCCGGTTCTGCGAAAACGAAAGCTCACCACCGAGCCCCCTGAGCACAAAGGGCATCTCGTGCCATCGGAATGACGCCTCGCGCAATCTGCCTGTACCGACGAGGAGCGGCTCTCCTGTCCTGCCACCCACGTGCGCCTCGATGGCGAGTTGCCCGCTCGGTTCCATCACGCCCGGAATGACCCCCCCCAGGAGTCGGAGATCGAGCGAACCGCGCGCGTCGAGCGCGAGGGCCCCCGAGGTCTGGCATTCACCCGAAAGAGTGAACTGCGTGCTCGAGCCGCGCAGGGAGAAGGACCGCACCACCACCCGCCCCTCTGCGAGGGAGAGCGCCATTGGCTCGGCGGCGGCGACCTTGAAGTCCCCGTACCCCAGGCGCAGCTCCTCGAGCCTCAGCTCCGCCCGGGCGCGGCGGAAGGCCCTGATCTCGCCGGAGGCGGTCGCGACGCCCCTGGCGCGCACGTGCACGCCGGCCCATCGGCGCGCCATGAGGCGCATCCCTTCGGCGAGATCGAACTCGAGGCGCGCCTGGAAAGGCGCCCGACCGACCAGATTGGCGCTCCCGGCGAAGCGCGCCCCATCGATGCTCCCGGTGAGAGAGAGCGCTTTCCTCTCGAGGCGCCCCCCCATCTTCACTGAACCGAGGGACGACGCGTACAGTCCCACGCCCTGCCCGCGCAGGGCGAACTCCAGGATTGGCACCTCGCCCGAGCCACGCAGGGTCCCACCTCCACTCACCGTGCCCTGCCACTCCTCGCCCGGAAGTGCGAGACCAGCGAGCGCGATCCCTGCGAATTCCCATTCCAAGTCCCAAGGAAAGGGGTGGAGCAGCCCCACGACACCGCTCCCGGAAAAGAGACCGCCGCCCCGCCTGAGCTCGAGGTGCTCGAACACCGCACGCGATGACCGTTCGATCCGGACCGCCAGGGCACCCGCGTCGAATGCGCGGCCGAAGAGCTGGCCCTTCGCGAGCTCGGCCGCAAAGACGGCGTCGAGCGCCACCGCGGGTCCGCTCGCCGTGCCGCGAAGCGCCACCTCGCCATCCAGCGCATCGCGCACGCTTGCCGCATCGGCTTGCCAAGGCAAAGTCGCGTCGAAGAAATCGCGGAGCTTCCCCTGCGCAGCGTAGCGCGCCTCGCGGACGCGAACCGCCCCCTTGCCGAATTCGACCGTCACCTCGCCTTGGTAGCGCGTCGAGCCACGTTGCCCATCCACTCGGAGCGCGTGCAGCACGAGGCGATCGTAGGTGAGCTCGGTCGCTACCTCCCCCAGCTCGAGCCTCAGGAAACGAAAGTCCTTGATCCGCGCCATCCCTTCGATGCGGGGGGCGCCGTAGGGCGCCGCACGCAGGTGCAGGTTGCTGAGGTGGGCGAGACCGCCCACGGGCACTTCCCCAAGATGGCGCAGCTCCGAGAGATCGACGTCGCCCTCGCCGGCGAGCTCGAAGCCCCGTCCCCCATTGAAGTGGAAAACGCCCCGGGTGACGAGCGTGGCAGCCCCTCCCTTCACCCGAGCGGCGTCGACCTTGATGCCGGAGCGATCGACGTGGAGGTCCCCATCGACGCGCCCTCGGCGCAGGTCCAGGAACGCGGACTCGCCAGGACGAGCGCGCTCCCACCGGTGACCGAGAACACGGAAATCGGAGAGGTCGAGGCCCACTTCACCCACAAGCGCTAGCGGCAAGGCGCTCCCGCTGACGCGCGCCTTGCCGGTGAGCCGTCCCATGACGAAGGCGCCAGGCAGCTTGAGCCGCGCGAGGAGCTCGCCCAGCTCCACCCTCTCGAGCGAAGCCTCCGCATCGAGCTTCACCTTCTCGCCAAAACGGACCCTGCCCCGCGCGATCACCCGTCCCCCGACGGCGGGCAGCTCCAGTTGTTCGATGCGAAGCTCGCGCGCTGCCCATCGCCAGCGCGCGGAGACGTCGCCGAGGCCCCAGCCGCCGATGACCGCTCTTTCGAACCGCACGCTGCCTTCCGCCTTGAGCGCCGCAACCGGCCCCCGCAGGGCGAAGTTGGCCTCGGCGCGGCCAGAGCCGCGAATGTCGGCGCGGCCCAGGAGCGCGAGCAAGGGCGAGAGCCCGCCCCCCACCGTGACATCGAGCGCGACCTGCGGCTGGCGCAGGTTTCGAACGGTGCCCGAGCCAGACACGCCCGCTCCGGCAAACTGGGCCGAGAACGATCGCAACACCAGGCGCGAGAGATCCAAGTAGAGGTCGGCGCTGGCCCGCACGATCTCTGCTTCGGTTCTTCGCGCGCCCGTCTCGAAGCTCACGTTGGCGAGCGCAACGTCGAGACCCGCGCGGCCGCCCATCAGTCCCGCCAGCCTACGCCGAAGGGATGGCGACGCGTTCACGTCAACGCGTCCAACGAGGAGTCTCCCACCGTCCGGAAGGGCGAGGCCGAGCGCGCCGTCCACCACGGTCAGCCGGTGGACCGAAAGCCCCTTCAAGACCGAAGGCGGAGCGGTCTTCGCGTCCGGGGTCGAGGGCGGGATGGTCGCCTTGACGCGCGGCCGGACCAGCACCAGCTCGGCCAGCTCGAGCCGTCCCGCCAGCGCCTGGAGCAGGGCGAGCCGCGCTCGCACCGACTCTGCGACGACAAGCGGGGCCTCCTTCGGGCCGAGCCTGACCCCCCGCGCTGTCACCCCGAGCCGCCAGGGCTCGAAGCGGCACACGTCGACCTCGAGCTCGAGGCCGGTCGCCTTCCGCACGCTCGCCTTCGCCGTCGCGCACAGCCGATCGCCAGCCCAGCGCGTGCGCAGCACCGTCGCCGCGCCAACGATTGCGCCGAGAACCACGGCTGCGAACGCGAGGACAGCCCACTGCTTGGCAGTGGGCGCTCCGAGCAGTCGTTTCACATTGCCACCGCCGCCCCCATCAGGACGATGCCACCCGGGACGGGAAGGAGTGTGCTATTCGGGCAACGTTTCGAGATAGCGATCGATCTCGTCGAGGTCGACGAGCTCGCCGGTGGTAGCCGCCTCCTTCTGCGGGACGGGGCTCAGTTCCCCCGGAGGCGTGAGGGCGAGAGCGCGAGCGATGCGTTCGATCAGCTCCTCGTCGATGTCCTTCTGCCGGGCCAGGAAACCCTCGAAGAGCGCGTTATCGCAGATCGTGTTGACGACGCGCGGGGTGCCGCCGCTGAAGCGGTGGATGGCGGCGGTGGCCTGCGGCGTGAAGGGCACGCGGGTCGCCCCGGCCAGGCGAAGCCGATGACGCAGATAGGCCTCCGTGGCCTCTTCCGTGAGCGGCTCGAGGTGATAGCGGAGCGCCACGCGCTGCGCGAGCGGAGGATCGAGCTTCAGGTTCGCCTCGATCTCGGGCAGACCGAAGAAGACGAACGAGATGAGCTTGCGTTCGGGAACCTCGAGGTTCAGCAGCCCGCGAAACTCCTCCATGATCTCGCGCGACGAGAGCATCTGGGCCTCGTCGATGAGGACCACCGCCTTCTTGCCCGCCTCGTAGATGTGCACGAGGCGCTGGTAGAGCTGGGAAAGAAGCGGCAGCTTCTCCTCTGCCGGGTTGTCGACGCCGAGCTGCAGCGCGATCCGGCGCAGGAGCCACTGCGCAGTGATGCCCGAGTGGATGATGACGAGGAGCGCCGCCTCGTACTCGTCCTCGGGCAAGTTGTCGAGCAGCCGGCGGGCGAGCGTGGTCTTCCCGGCACCGATGTCGCCCACCAGGACGGCGAGACCCTTCATCTGGGAGACCGCGTACATGAGGCGCATGAGCGCCTGCGCGTGCTGGGCCGACGAATAGTAGAAGCGCGAAACGGGCGCGTTCGAGAAGGGTTCCTGCGAGAGCTCGTAGAAGTCGAGGTAGTTCACCGCGGGTCTCTATATGTAGCCAATTTTCTTCCTCGGGCCTTCCCGGGTCTCCACCGCGCCTGAGACCTCGCCCGTACCCGCCTTGCCCGCCACGACCTCGGGCGGCGGGCGACCGGGACCACCCCCGAGTCGCTCCACCATCGCCTTCGCATCACGGTAGCCGGCATCAACTTTCACGACCTTCTGCAGGTAGTAGAGCGCCGATTCGGAGTCGCCGGCCCCCACGTAGGAGCCGGCCAGCTCGTAGAGCACCGCGCGCATGGCGTCCGGCGTGAGGTAGTCGGAGCGCAGCGCGCGCTGGTACGCCTTCACGGCGCCCCCGGGATCCCCCATCTCCATGCGGCATAATCCGATCATACTAAGACAATCCACCTCGTTCTTCCTTGCTTTCCTGCCGAGCGCGACCTCGAACTCGCGCACTGCGTCGTCCAGGAGCCCCATTTCCTTGTAGGCGATGCCCAGGTCGTAGTGCGTCTCCGAGTCCTCCGCCTTCACCGTCTCGGCCACGCCCTTCTTGAACTGATCGAACACATCCGCGACCGAGTACTGGAACTCCTCCGGCTTCGGGGGAGCTGGCGCTCCCCCGAGCTCCGCTGCGAGCTCGCGCGCGAGATCGAAGTCCTCATTCTCACCAGGCGCAGCAGCTCCGGCGGGAACGGTCGGAGCTGGCGGCTCATCCGGCTCCTCCTCCGAGCTGGCTGCATCGAGAGCGGCCAGCTTGGCGCCCAACTTCGAGTGTTCGGGGTAGAAGGCGAGCAGGTTGTTGAGCACCTCGCGCGCCTCGTCGGCGAGCCCCTGCTGCATGAAGAACTCGATCTCCGCGAGTTCCTCCTCGAGGTCCTCTTCCTCTTCTTCTGGCTCCGGTGGCGCGGGCGGCGGACGAACGAGCTGCGGCTTCTCGGGAGCCTTGGGCGGGACACTCGCGGCCGCCTGGAACGGTGGCGGTGATGCGGCGCTCGAGACAGGAAACACCGGTGCAACGGTCGGCGCCGGTCGGGCGCGCTCGGGAGGCGCTGGAGTTGAACTCGGCCGCATCGAGGAAACGGGCGGAACGGGCGCGGGAATCGCAGCCGCCTTGGTGGCAGGGGGAGGTGCCGGAGGCACCACCCGCGTGACCCGCGGCGCCGGCGCTGGCGTGGGCAGGGGCGGAGGCTCGGCCCGTTGCGGAGGCTCATCCACGACGACCTCGTCGACCCGCGCTCCAGCCGCGGACAGCGCGATGTCGTCCACCTCCATCGGCAACGGCGAATCGACCTCGAGCAGGAGCTCCTCCTCCTCGGGCACCACCTCCGCCTCGAGGACGGGAGTGCCCCCCAGACCGGCCAGTTCGGGATGGTCCGGCGCGAGCTCGCGCAGGCGCGCCAGGGCCGCGCGCGCGCGATCCTCGAGCCCGCGGGAAGAGGCAATGCGGGCCACCTTGACCGCCTGCGCGGCGGCGCCCGCCGCATCCTTGCGCAGAGAGCGGATCTCGAGCGCCTTCTCCCGCGCTTCGAGGTGGTCCGGGTCGATGGCAAACACCTTCTCCAGGTGTTCCAGCGCCTTCTGGTGAAGACCGTACTTCAAGTACACATCGGTCTCGGTGAGGAGCTTCGCGACCACCTCGAGACCCGTTCGTTGAGCGCCGGCTGCCGGCGGCGGCGGAGCAGCCGCTGCAGCAGGGCTCGGGGAAACCGCGGCCTGTACCGGACCCCCGACCTGTCCCGGCGGAGCCACCAGAGGGGTCGCCTGCAGGGCTTCGGCGTCGTTCGGAGCGAGCTCGAGAACGCATCGCCACATCGCCCTCGCCTCCTCCGCCTGTCCCTTCTCGGCGTGGAGATGAGCGAGCTCCCGGTACACCGACACGGTCTTCGCGACCTGGCCGAGATCCTTGAAGGCTCGAGCGAGTAGCGAGAGGGTGCTCACATTCTTCGGGTCGGCCTTGAAACAGTGCTGGAGCTTCGCGAGCGCGCGCTTGGTGTCGCCCTTGGCCAGGTAGAGGTCCGCGAGCTCTCGGGTGACCGCAAGGTCGTCAGGGGCAAAAAAGGCGATCCGCTCGGCGACCTTGATGTACTCGTCACCGCGGTTGGTACGCTTGAGCTGTTCCGCCGCTCGTCGGAAGTGCTCGAGCGCAGTCTTCGTCTCCGACTGCTTGGCGCAGACCTCGCCCAGCTTCACCAAGGAGGCGACGTTGTCCGGATCGAGCTCCACCATCCGCTTCACGGTATCGAGAAGCTTCTTCTGGTCGCCAGCCTTCTCCGCGGCCGTCGCCACGAGCTGCAGTTGGGCCATGGCGTCGGAGAGGATGCCGAGCTGCTGATAGAGACCCGCGAGTCGCTCGTTCACCCGCACGTCTTCGGGCGCGAGCTTCAGCATCTGCTTGTAGACAGCGACCGCCTTCAGGAAGAATCCCTGCTCCCCGTAGGCGTCGGCGACGCGGCTGAAGGTGTCGGCGGCGGCGCGGTTATCGCCCTTCTTCTGCTGGAGCTCGCCGACCTTGAGGAGAATCCGGACCTCGCGCGCATCCTCGGCCAGGATCTTCTCGTAGGCTCGGATCGCCTTGTCGAACTGGCCTTTCTGAACAAGCTTGGTCGCCTCGGCGATGACTTTGTTCTTGTCGACAGCCATCGGGCCGGGATCGTCTCTCGGGGGTTCGCAAGCTCGCCCCGGCGCGCCGGAAAGACGCACCCACCAGGGACACTAGTGTAACAAGGGTAGTGGAACCCTGCTGGAGGGTCAAGGCAGGGCACGCCAGAACCTACGCCAGGTTTCGCGCACTTACCTCGATGTGTGTGAACTGGAGGGGGTATACCCCTTTGCTCTACACGCCGCTGGCCTTGCGCTCGCCTGCCAGCGCCGCCCGATCGCCAGCGAGAATCTGGTCGACGAGCCGCGTGTCGTACCTCCCCGATCGAAAGCGCTCATCCGCGAAGATCCGGCGCAAGAATGGCAGGTTCGTCTTGATGCCCTCCACGACATATTCATCGAGGGCGCGGCGCATGCGTTGCATCGCCACCGCGCGCGAGTCGCCCCAGCAGATGAGCTTCGCCACCAGCGAGTCGTAGTAGGGCTGAACCTTGTAGTGCTCGTAGGCCATGGTATCGACTCGCACCCCGTAGCCACCCGGCTGGTGATAGCCCGTGATGACGCCCGGCGAGGGAGCAAAGGTGACGGGGTCCTCGGCATTGACGCGGGACTCGATGGCGTGGAAGTGCGGAGAGATGCCCTCGTGTGCGCGCTCCAGGTTCTCGCCGGCGGCGAGCTCTATCTGCAGCCTGACCAGGTCGAGCCCGTAGACCTGTTCGGTGACCGGGTGCTCGACCTGGATGCGGGTGTTCATCTCCATGAAGTAATAGCGACCCTTCTCGTCCATGAGGAACTCGACCGTTCCCACGTTGTTGTAGGCGATCGAGGTCATGGCCCGAACCGCGATCTGGCCCATCTCCTGGCGCAGCTCGGGGGTGACCGCCGGGCTCGGGGATTCCTCGACGATCTTCTGATGCCGTCGCTGGACGGAGCACTCGCGCTCACCGAGGTGCATGACGGTGCCGTGCTCGTCGGCCGCGATCTGGAGCTCGATGTGGCGTGGTTCCTCCACGTAGCGCTCGAGATACATCGAGCCATCGCCAAAGGCAGCGGTTGCCTCGCTCGAGGCTTGCTCGAAGGTGCGGCGCACGTCCCCGCCCTCGCGGACGATCTTCATTCCTCTCCCGCCGCCGCCCGCGGCAGCCTTGAGAATGACGGGGAACCCCACCTGCTGGGCGGTGGCCTCCGCCTCCGCGGCGTCCTTCAGGATCCCGCGGGCTCCGGGAAGGAGCGGAAGGCCTGATTTCTCGGCGAATTCGCGCGCCTTCACCTTGTTGCCCATGAGCCGGAGCATCTCGGAGCGGGGGCCGATGAACTTCATTCCACACTTCTCGACCACCTCCGCGAAGTGCGGGTTCTCGGAGAGAAACCCGTAGCCAGGGTGAACCGCGTCGCAGCCGGTCACCTCGGCCGCCGCCATGATGGCGCGCACGTTGAGGTAGCTCTCCTTCGAAGGTGGCGGCCCGACGCACACCGCCTCGTCGGCGAACTGAACGTGGAGCGACTCGGCATCGACGGTCGAGTGAACCGCGACCGTCTGCACACCCAGCTCGCGACAGGCGCGAATGACGCGCAGCGCAATCTCGCCGCGGTTGGCAATGAGGACCTTCTTGAACATGGCGCCCTGCCCGATGTTGCGCGCTGGTGAACGCGCGGTTCCCGGCATTCTGCTCCGCGACCCGAAGGACCCCTTAGCCTGGCTCGATCCGGAAGAGCGCCTGTCCGAATTCCACCGGGGTCGCGTTCGCGGCCAGGATCTCCGCCACCTTGCCCGTCACTTCGGCCTCGATCTCGTTCATGAGCTTCATGGCTTCGACGATGCAGAGCACCTGGCCCTTTTTCACGGCCGTGCCCACGTCGACGAATGCTGGCGAGTCGGGCGACGGCGAGCGGTAGAAGGTGCCCACGAAGGGAGAGCTCACGATGATGCCGGGCTTCGCTTCGGCCTTGGGAGCTGGCGCTGCAGTCGAATCGGGAGGCCGGGAAGCCGGAGCATGGGCCGCCATTGGAATCGGCACCGGCGGGGCAGGCGAGAGACTCGGAGAGGGCAGCGGCGCGGTGGGAGTGGCGTGGCCACGCCGGATGGCGATCTGCTCGCCGTTGCGCTTCCAGCGCAGGCTCGTGACATCGGTGCCCTCGAGCACCTTCACGAGCGCCGTCACTTCATCGAGCGTGAAGCTGGCAGCGGTTTGCACGGGAGCGTCCTTGCCTCGCTCCTCCTGCTCCATTCTCCTCGCCATTTGTCCCTCCGACATCCCCCGCTCACCCCGTCACGCGCGTCAGGTACTCGCCAGTGCGGGTATCGATGCGAAGCACGTCTCCCTCGTTGATGAACAGCGGCACGTTGACCACGTACCCGCTCTCCAGCGTCGCCGGCTTGGTCGCGCCCGAGACAGTGTCACCCCGCATGCCAGGGTCGCATTTCACAACCTTGAGATCCATCGAGTTTGGGAGAGTTACCCCAATGGCCTTTCCGTTGTAGAAAAGGATGTCGGTGGTGGTGTTGTCCTTGATGAAGGACTTGGCGTCCCCCATCTGCTCGTCGGTGAGGAACGTCTGGTCGTAAGTCTTGTTGTCCATGAAGTTGTAGTGGTCGCCCTCCTTGTAGAGGTACTGCATCTCCTTCTCTTCCAGGTCTGGCTTGCCCACCACATCGCCCGATTTGAACGTTTTATCGATCGTTCTTCCGGTCAAAAGGTTCTTGATGCGGGTCCGCACGAACGCCGAGCCTTTGCCCGGCTTGACGTGCTGGAATTCCACGATTTCCCACGGTTCCTTGTCGATCTCGATCTTCAGCCCGCGGCGGAAGGCCGCGGTGTCGAGGGTGTCGGCCATCTCATGCTCCTCAGTTTGGTCTTGGAAAAAAGGATGAAAGCGCATTACGCGCAGCGCCATCCGGGCGCTCGCGCTCGCGCATGGGCCGGCGGTTGTTCTGGTAGGCTAAAGTTCCGCCAGTACCTTCGGGGCTGTCATCCTGAGTAGGTAGCGTGCCTTGCCGTAGTTCCCCTCAGGCTTCATGGCCACCACCATGAAGTAGTCAGGAGAAACCAGGCGAGCCACCGTCATGAGCTTGTCCGTGTTGATGCTGAGCTCCGCGACGCCCCCGGCCTGATGCAGGTCCGCCGCCTCGCGGGCGGTCCGGAAGACGGCCGAGTACTCGACGAGGAGCGACTTGAGATCGAGGTCGGCCATACCCCCCGACAGGAGCGTATCGACCTCGATGCCGTCGATCCCCATGAGCGAACAGGCGACCGAGCCATCGACGCCACTGCAGACCCCTTCTAGGTGCTCGCGAAAACTCATGTGCCCCACCTGGAGGTTCCGGCCTCTCGGCCAGCGGAAAGCTAGCCGGTGGCTATTACCGCGCTGGGACGCAGCAGGTCAAGCTATTGGGTCGGAACCATGATCGGGGAGGCGCCTTAGCAAAACCCAACAAGGTTACCCGCAGGTGGCGACGGCACTTTGTCCCGGGTTGGGCGGGCAGAGCGACTGCGGTGCCACGGTAGAGGTGGTGCACTGATTCTGGTACCACGTCTCCCAGGACCCCGACAGCTGGCCGTTGTAGAGTATGACTGGAATGGGGTTTCCGCCTGACTCGAAGGTGGTCCCGTCCATGTACGTCCCGCGAGCCGTGACCGTCACCGTGACAACCGTCCCGGCAGGCAGGCTCGCCAGCGCCGCCTGGGCCGCCGTCTGGGGCGAGATGAGGGTGACGAGCGTCACGGTGGAACCGGCAGCGGGCACCTGAGCATTCGTGAGCGCGGTTGCCGCCGGGATGTTCTTCCCGCTCACCTGATAGGTCAGATCGTATTCCGTGATCAGGGCGTCGTTCGTGTTGACGTTGGTGCTGACAGTGCTGCTGGAGGAGCTGTTCCCACTGGTCAAGTTGTTCGGGCGCTGATTGTTGACCTGAATGGGAAACGCGAGGGTCTTCGTCTGGTTGAGATCGACCCAGAGCTGGCCTGCCGCCCATGTAGCCACGCACGGGCTCGTGAACTGGCATACGCCAGTTGGCGGGTAGCACATATCGCCGAACTCGATTGTTCCGAGATTGGACCTCCCGCATCCCATCAGCCCTGACACCAGGACAACCGCCGCACTCGCCAGTACTGCAATCACTGATCGGTTCATGGCTGGGCTCCCGTCGCGACCGCGGCGGCCGTCTGTCGGTTGAGGATGCGAGGGGTGATGAAGATGAGCAACTCGGTGTGGTCATCCTCGCTGGTCTTGTTGCGGAAGAAGAAGCCGAGGATCGGGATCTTCGAGAGGAATGGCACCTCCGCAGTGTTCATCGTCGTCTGCCGGGTGTAGATGCCACCGATCACGGTGGTCTCTCCATCCTTCACGAGCGTTTCGGTCTCCGCCTCGCGCTTCGAGATGGAGGGCTGTCCGTTGGATCCGGTGAGCCCGGGGTTCGGGGCGTTGTTCGTGACCGTGATCTTCATGAGCACGGACCCGTCGGCCGAGACGTGCGGCGTCACCTTCAGCTCGAGCTTCGCCTCGATGAAGACGGTGTTCACGCCGGACGCGGACACCTGGCTGAACGGGATCGAGACGCCCTGCCCGATGGTCGCTTCCTTGTTGTCGATCGTCGAGACGCTGGGCGAGGAAATGGTCTTGAGCACACCCTGGTTCTCGAGCGCCGAGAGCGAGAGGTTCAGATTGAAGGCTCCGCCCGCCGAGCCGAAGTTGAAACCAATACCGCCTCCGGAACCCTGTCCGGTAGCGGCCGGCAAGTTCACCGCATAGTTCTGAAGGGTGCTTCCCACCCCGCCCGATGCGCCGGTGGCGTTGACGATGTTGGGGAAGAAGATACCGGTAGGATTGCCGGTGGCCGGGCTATACGTCGAATTTCCGCCCCACTGCACGCCAATGGCGCGATTCCAGTTGGTGGACGCCTCGACGATGCGGCTCTCGATCCGCACCTGAGGAATCTCCGTGTCGAGATTGCGCACCAGGCCCTCCGCCCGGGCCAGCGCTTCCTGGATGTCCTTCACGATGAGCACGTTGGTGCGCTCGTCGGTGGTAACAGTGCCGCGTTCGGAGAGGACCTCTTTCACCCGGGTCGAAACGTCATTGGCTCGGGCGAAGTTCACCGGGATGATCCTGACCTTGAGCGGAATGAGCGGGGCTCGCGCCTTCTCGGCCTCAGCCCTCGCCTGCTGCTCCTTGGCAATGTCCTCGATCTTCGCGATCCGGATGACGTTGCCCATCTCTTCCTTGTCGAGCCCTTTCGTCTTGAGGACGAGGTCGAGCGCTTGATCCCAGGGCACGTTGCGGAGGGAAACCGTCACCTTGCCACTGACATCATCGGCCACGATGATGTTCTTCTTCGAGACATCGGCGAGCAGCCGCAGGAGATTGCGGACCTCGATGTCGTGGAAATCGAGCGTGATGCGCCGGCCCATGTACTCGCGTTTCTGGGGCGCGCTGGAGAGGG
>Ga0335081_10010538_pt1 | contig 14945 bp, 10 predicted proteins | sample Lox_Sample_35_FD_206713 | JGI IMG/M metagenome (GOLD analysis project Ga0335081, IMG submission 206713) | Soil microbial communities from Loxahatchee National Wildlife Refuge, Florida, United States - Lox_Sample_3.5 | ecosystem: Environmental > Terrestrial > Soil > Wetlands | place: USA...
CAACCCTTCGCGCCGATAGTGTTCGCGGGTGGTTTCAGTCCACGTCATTGTGACCTCCATCGAATCTCGCAAATCCGACGGAATCACAAAGGACTGAAATCACTCACTACTTTTTCGGCCAGGCTCTCAGGATGACGGATAACGACGGAGTCAGCGATGTCCGACCACCCCGAAGCGATCCTCAAGGGCAAGAACCGCCCGTTCACCGGCGCGGAATTTCTGCAATCGCTGCGCGACGGCCGCGAGGTCTATATCTATGGCGAGCGGGTCAAGGACGTCACCACGCATCCGGCGTTCCGCAACGGCGCCGCCTCCATCGCGCAGCTCTACGATGCGTTGCACGCCGAAAAGACCAAGGCCGTGCTGACCGGCCCGACCGACACCGGCTCCGGCGGCTACACCCATAAATTCTTCAAGGTCGCCCGATCAAGGGACGACGTGGTGGCGCAGCGCGACGCCATCGCCGCCTGGGCGCGCATCACCTATGGCTGGCTCGGAAGAAGCCCCGACTACAAGGCCGCCTTCCTCAACACGCTGGGCGCCAACGCCGAGTTCTACGGCAAGTTCGCCGACAACGCCCGCGCCTGGCACAAGCGCGCCCAGGAGGCGGTGCTGTTCCTCAATCACGCGCTGGTCAATCCGCCGATCGACCGCAACAAGCCGGTCGAGCAGGTGAAAGACGTCTACATCACGATTCAAAAAGAGACCGACGCCGGCATCTATGTCTCCGGCGCCAAGGTCGTCGCCACCAACTCGGCGCTGACTCATTATAATTTCCTCGGCCAGAATATGGGCCAGGAGATCAACGACCCCGCCATGGTGGTGATGTTCATCGCGCCGATGAACACGCCGGGCATCAAATTGATCTGCCGGCAGTCCTACGAAATGTCGGCGGCCGCCACTGGCTCGCCGTGGGACTATCCGCTGACCTCGCGGTTCGACGAGAACGACGCCATCTTCGTGTTCGACAACGCCTTCATCCCCTGGGAGAACGTGTTCATCCACCGTGACGTCGGCCGCCTGCGCGACTTCTATCCGAAGTCCGGCTTCTTCAACGGCTTCACCATGCAGGGCTGCGTGCGGCTCGCGGTCAAGCTCGACTTTCTGATCGGCGTGCTGGTGAAGGCGGCCCGCGCCACAGGCGTCGACGGCTTCCGCGGCGTGCAGGCGCAGATCGGCGAGGTGATCGGCTGGCGCAACCTGTTCTGGTCGCTGACCGACGCGATGGCCTATAACCCCGAGCCTTGGGTCAACGGCGCGGTGCTGCCGAATTCGCGCGCTGCTTCAACGTATCGGCTGTTCATGACCGAAGCCTATCCGCAAATCCGCAACATCATCGAGAAGGTGGTGGCGTCGGGATTGATCTACCTTCCCTCCCACGCCCGCGACTTCAAAAACGCCGACATCGACAAATATCTGGAAAAATACGTGCGCGGCTCCAACGACATCGGCTACCGCGACCGCATCAAGATCATGAAGCTTCTGTGGGACGCCATCGGCACCGAGTTCGGCGCCCGCCACGAGCTCTACGAGATGAACTATTCGGGCAGCCACGAGCTGGTGCGCATCTTCCCGCTGCAGCAGGCCCAGTTCACAGGGCAGATGAAGCAGATGGAAGCGCTCGCCGAGGCCTGCATGGCCGACTACGACGAGGACGGCTGGAAGCACCCGGCGTATAAGGGCAACGCCGACTTCAGCGTGGTGGAGAAGGCGAACAAATAAATCGTAGGGTGGGTTGAGCAAAGCGAAACCCGCCGTGTAGCGGTAACGACCGTCGATGGGTTTCGCTTTGCTCAACCCATTCTATGCCGCCATGGAACCCGGCGCACCTTCGCGCGTTATCGCAAATCCCGGTCTGCTGAGGAGCTGGCCATGAACGCGATTGCTCAGACGAACCTGGCGACGTCCGACGAGCTGTCCCGAGTGCTTGGCGAAGCGGTCGTGAGAATGTGGGGCCACTTGCCGCACAGCCTGCAAAACCGCCTGTTTCATGAGGCCTTGACCGCCCACGACGAGGGCTTGCGGCCGCAGCTCGCCGTCTATCTGCACGACAAGCATCCGCGCACGACCGCGGCCCGGCGCGCCCGCGCCATGATCGAGCCGGACAGCCTCGGCGGTTAGCCGCCGCTCAAAACCCGTGAATCGTTGCGCGCACGTTTGTCGCGCCATTTCAAAGCGTTGCAGCGATTCACCGATTCATTTCCGGTCGTGAACCACGCCAAGAGCAAAATCGAAGGGTGAAGCCGGCGAAATACGGTTTTCATCGCATCGCGATAATCGCCTTAGCTTCAAGCGTTTAAGGGCTTCAGCCGAATCGTCGCTCGCTCGCGTCCTTGACGCGCCACTTTTGCTCAGTAGCAATCAAACATCCTGCTCGCCGAAGGGTCGCCCCCCGGAGGCATACCGAAGGGCGGAGCGGGTGCGGTGCCCGCGGGCGGATTTGCAAAACGCTCCCGGGCGGCTTGGGCATCAGCCTCCCGGCATTATGACCGGGGTGGGAGGTGCATCCCTGGACTGGGACAGGCGAAGGCGGGTAACGCCCGAACAGACCGCGTCCCAGGAAGCCTGGCCTGAAGCTGAGCCTTTGGGATGAAACACTCCCTTGGGTGAGAGCCGCGGTGGAACGCCGTCAGATGAGCGCGCCTTCAAAGAGGCGCGAGCCGCACCGCAAGGTGCGGTGGATACGGATCAGCGTTTGCCGGCGTTCCGCCTCCCCTTTTGTTTGTAGGGTGGTGCTGAGCGAAGCGAAGCCCACGCGGTTCAGACGAGAGGGAAAGCCATACAGCGTAGGCACGGCGCTGCGCGCCTTTGCCCACCCTACGAAACTCGAAACGCCGATGCGGAGCGAGAGCGAGGACGCTCGCGCGCATCCTCCGCCGCGGCCGCGGGGAGGATGAGTCAATGCGCCAACGCGAAGCCAACGGTGATGTGGACGCGCAGCGTATCTTCGCCGCTCATGATCGGCGTCGCTGCCGCCATGGCCGGCGCGGCCAGCGCGCGCGCAAAGACCGGCGCCGCGCCGCCGCTCGCTTCGCTGATGAAGACGACGGCGCCGAGGTTCACGCCCGCGGCGTGGGCGTAAACTTCCGCCTTGCGCCGCGCATCGGCGACCGCGGCCTGCCGCGCCTGGTCGAGCACCTTGGAGAGATCCGCATGCAGGAACGTCACATTGCCGGCGTCGGTCGCGCCGGCCGCCACCAGCCGGTCCAGAATGTCGCCGAGCTTGTCGAGCTTGAGAATCTTGATGGTGAGCTGATTGGAGGCGGAAAAGCCGGTCAGCCGCTGCTCGCCCGACACCGGCGACGCATAGACCGGCTGCACCGAGAATTGCGCGGTCTGGATGTCGGTCTTGGCGATGCCCGCATTGGTCAGCGCCGCGATCACCGCAGTCATCTGCCTGGCATTGGCGTCGGTTGCCTCGACGGCGGTCTTGGCCTTGGTGATGACGCCGGCCCTGATCTGCGCATAATCCGGCGCCGCGGTGACGCTGCCTTCGCCGCCGACCACGATGGCGGCCTCGTCGGCGGGCGTTGGCGTTTGCGCCCGCGCCGGCGCCGGCGCGATCGCGCAAACCACCGCGCAGGCGGCGGCGAAAACGATTCGTCCCGGCATTGCGCGCATGGCAACCTCCACGATTGTTTGGTCCGCTGCCTTAGCCGCGCTTTGCGGCGGCGCCGGGGCGGCCGCACCTCAGCGCCTGCGGCCCTCGTGGCCGTCGAGCCCGATGCCGGTGAGATGGCCGAACAGAGCTTCGAGCTTCTTGCGGTCGGCGTCCGGCAGCGGCGGCTTGAGCAGCGAGGCGATATTGGTGCGCAGATGCGCGGCGTCGCCGGTGCCGAACAGCGTCACGTCGACGCCCGGCTCGTGGCGCGCGTAGCGGTACGCCGCCTCGATCATGTTGGCGGCGCCGGCCTCATGCACCAGAAAGCCGAGCGGATCGCTACTCTCGCCGAGCCATTTCTCGACCATGCCCTTGTCGGCCAAATCCTTGATCTCGCGGGCGACGCGCGGCGGATCGGCGAAGATCGAGCGCACCGCGAACATGATCAGCGTGCCGATGCCCTTCTGCCGCGTCGCCGCGAACACGTTGCCTCGCGCCACCTGGTGCATCATGTGGAAGCCGACCATGAACACGTCCCAAGCGGAATCGTTCACCGCGCGCTTGAGCGTCGCGTTGACGTGATCGACGATCGGATTCTCGGTCAGCCCGATATGCCGGATCTTGCCTTTGGCCTGCTGCTCGATCAGCGCCGGCACCAGCGCGTCGCGGGCGTAGTCATACATGAACGGATCGACCGCGTGCAGGTTGAAGACGTCGACATGGTCGGTGCCCATCAGCCGCAGCGAATTGTCGAGGCTCGCCACCACGCGCACCGGCGTCCACCATTCGTTGTTGCGGTGGACGGTCGACTTGGTCGCAACCACCACACTCTCGCGCGGGAGCTGTTGCAGCGCCCGGCCGACCACGCCTTCGGTGCCATAGGGCGGCGCGGTGTCGATGAAATTGACGCCGAGCTCGACGGCGTCGAGCACGAGCCGCGCCGCTTCGTCCTCGGACTTGCCGGTCTTCAGCCCCATCCGCGAGAAGCCGCCGGTGCCCAGCCCGGCGACGCTGACTTTAAGCCCGGTGCGGCCGAGGGTCGTGTATTGCATGGATTATTTCCTCTGCGACCCCGCCACCTTGCATGTTGCGGGGCGCGCCTCAACCCGTTGACCTGATGGAGGCTTTCGTGGCACGTCGCGACCTTTGGGAAAAGCATCGGAAACAGCCGCCAAGAGGCCGCGACCATGAACCCGCTGTCAAATCTCCACCGCAAATAGTGGATAAGCAGGCCTAACCTCGATTCAACGCATGACCTTTCAACTTAAAAAATTCCTCGATCATGGTACGACGAATCCAATCGTCGCTCGATTGAGCCTGCAGATTCTGAAGCTGCTCGATCAATGCGACGTGACAAAGGAACTGAACGACAAAATTGGGGCACTGTACACAAATTCACTCTTGAAAAAGCTACTTCGTTGCTGGGAGATAAAGGAGCGCTTTCTCCAAGAATTCAAAACTGCAGTCGAGAACTACAAGCCTCCGGACGGTAAATCTCAGGCTCTTGACGTACCTCAGATCAGCCGCCTGGAGGAAGAGTGCCATAATTTTTTGTATGAAACGAAAAATTACATACGGGACTTGCTACAGGTTTTTAATCTCCTTTACGGAACGAACTTCACTGACGCGAGTGAGTTCTCCAAAGCAAAAAAGGGGAAAAAATCTCTTATTGACTATGCGGTGGAGAAGTTTGGCTCTGAAGACTCAAAGACAAAATTCTTGCAAACTGCCACCGACCCTATCGAATATTTGATTGGACACCGAAATGCCGTAGAGCATCCCGACGGCTTCAGCGGCACACTAAAGATTGGAAACTTTACGGTCGACGAAAGTGGAAGGCTTGTTGAGCCTATCTGGTTCAGAGAAGCTGATGGAAAACGAATAACTGAACCTGCTGCAATTCGTGCTGATATAGAGGTCGCAGTAGAGGGCCTTCTCAATTTTGCTGAGAATATCTTCGTATCTTGGGTGGTCGATCACCTGAAGGCACCCGGCTTCATGCAGCTCGCAGAGATTCCCGAGGATAAGCGAGACCCAAAATGCCCAATAAAGTGGACAGTGACGGCTGGTGAGCGGCTAATGGACATCATTGCGAAATCTGAACGCGCTCCTAAGCCGCAGAAGACCCCTGACCGCTACAACGCCGCCGAAGCCGAGGCCCGCTGGCAGAAGGTGTGGGACGCGCGCGGCATCTTCGCCACGAAGAACGACGACCCGCGGCCGAAATACTACGTGCTGGAGATGTTCCCCTACCCGTCGGGGCGCATCCATATGGGCCACGTGCGCAACTACACCATGGGCGACGTGGTGGCGCGCCTGAAGCGGGCGCGCGGCTTCAACGTCCTGCACCCGATGGGCTGGGACGCCTTCGGTCTGCCGGCCGAGAACGCCGCCATGGAGCGCGGCATTGATCCGAGAACTTGGACCTACGCCAACATCGACTCCATGCGGACACAGCTCAAGTCGATGGGGTTGTCGCTCGACTGGAGCCGCGAGGTCGCGACCTGCGATCCGGCCTACTACAAGCATCAGCAGAAGATGTTCCTCGATTTTCTCCGCGCCGGCCTGGTCGAACGGGAAAAGCGCAAAGTGAACTGGGATCCGGTCGATCAGACCGTGCTCGCCAACGAGCAGGTGATCGACGGCCGCGGCTGGCGCTCCGGCGCCGAGGTCGAGCAGCGCGAGATGAACCAGTGGGTGTTCAAGATCACCAAATATTCGCAGGAATTGCTCGACGCGCTCGACACGCTCGACCGCTGGCCGGAGAAAGTCCGGCTGATGCAGAAGAACTGGATCGGTCGCAGCGAAGGACTCTTGGCGCGCTTCGCGCTCGATCCAAAGACGACGCCGAACGGCGAAGGCGAGCTCGAAATCTTCACCACGCGGCCGGACACTTTGTTCGGCGCCAAGTTCATGGCGTTGGCGCCGGATCATCCACTCGCCGCAGCGGCCGCGAAGAAGAACCCGGCGCTCGCCAAGTTCATCGAGGAGTGCCGGCATCGCGGCACCGCCCAGGCCGAGATCGACACCGCCGAGAAGCTCGGCTTCGACACCGGCATCAAGGCGGTGCATCCGTTCGACGCGTCGTGGCAGCTTCCGGTCTATGTGGCGAACTTCATCCTGATGGAATACGGCACCGGCGCCATCTTCGGCTGCCCGGCGCACGACCAGCGCGACCTCGACTTCGTCAACAAATACGGCCTCGGCAACGTGCCGGTGGTGTGCCCGCCCGGCGTCGATCCGAAGACCTTCACCATCACCGATACGGCCTATGACGGCGACGGCCGCATGATCAATTCGCGCTTCCTCGACGGCATGACCATTGCCGAAGCGAAGGAGGACGTGGCGCGGCGGCTGGAGAAGGACAGCCGCGGCAATCGTCCGGTGGCGCAGCGCCAAGTCAATTTCCGGCTGCGCGACTGGGGCATTTCGCGGCAGCGCTATTGGGGCTGTCCGATCCCGGTGATCCATTGCGACACATGCGGCGTGGTGCCGGTGCCGGAAAAGGATCTGCCGGTGATCTTGCCCGAAGACGTCAGCTTCGACCGGCCCGGCAATCCGCTCGATCACCATCCGACCTGGAAGCACGTGAAATGTCCGCAGTGCGGCGGCGCGGCGCGGCGCGAGACCGACACCATGGACACCTTCGTCGACTCGTCGTGGTATTTCGAGCGCTTCACCGATCCGTGGATCAAGACCGCGCCGACCGACGTGCCGGTGGTCAACGCCTGGATGCCGGTCGATCAATATATCGGCGGCATCGAGCACGCGATCCTGCACCTGCTCTACAGCCGCTTCTACACCCGCGCCATGAAGGCGACCGGACATGTCGGCCTCGACGAGCCGTTCGCCGGCCTGTTCACCCAGGGCATGGTGGTGCACGAGACCTATCGCACCAAGGACGGCGACTGGGCGGCGCCGGCAGAAGTGAAGATCGAGTCCGACGGCGACGCGCGGCGCGCCAGCCTGATCGCGACCGGCGAAGCGCTCGAGATCGGCGCCATCGAGAAGATGTCGAAGTCGAAGCGCAACACCATCGACCCTGACGAGATCATTTCAACCTACGGCGCCGACGTGGCACGCTGGTTCATGTTGTCGGACTCGCCGCCCGAGCGCGACGTCGAATGGACCGAGCGCGGCGTGCAGGGCGCCTGGCGCTTTGCCCAACGGCTGTGGCGGCTGGTCGGCGAAGCGGCCGAGATCGCTAAGGGCGCGCCGGCCGAGCGGCCGGCACGCTTCTCAGACACCGCGATCGCGGTGCGCAAGGCGGCGCATCAGGCGCTGGCGCGGGTCTCCGCCGACATCGAAAAGCTACACTTTAATGTTTGTGTCGCGCACATCTACGAATTCGCCAATGCCCTCAATGAGGTAATGGGCGATACGGGGGTGCAGCCGGGGTCAAACGCGAAGGCCCAAAACGGGGGAGCCGCGACGCCTGATGTCCGCTGGGCGGTGGGCGAGGCGGTTAAGATTCTTGTGCAATTGTTCAGTCCGATGATGCCGCATCTTGCCGAGGAATGCTGGGCCGCGCTCGGCCACTCCAGCCTCGTGGCGCAGGCGCCGTGGCCGACACTCGAGTCGGAACTCCTGGTCGAGACCACGGTGACGCTGCCGGTGCAGATCAACGGCAGGAAGCGCGCCGATGTCACCGTGCCACGCGACGCTACTGTGGCCGACATCGAAGGTGCAGTGCTCAAGCTCGATGCGGTGCAGAAGGCGCTCGACGGCAAGGCGCCGAAGAAGGTGATCGTGGTGCCGGGACGGATCGTCAATGTGGTGGCTTGAGAAACGCGCCGCGCGACTCGCCGTCGTGCTCGCTGCGGCGAGCCTCGTCGGCGGCTGCTGGCAGCCGCTCTACGGCACCGGCCCCACCATCGCCACCGACTCGGTTCAGGACAAGATGCAGCAGGTCGACATTCCGACGATCCCGGCGCCGAAGGGCCAGCCGGCGGCGCGGATCGCGGTCGCACTGCGCAATTCCCTGCAATACGTGTTCAACGGCGGCGCCGGCGCCAATGCGCCGGTCTACACGCTCAAGGTCTCCGTCGCCACCACCCAGCTGTCGGTCATCGTCGACAACACCAGCGGCCGGCCGGACGCGCAGGTCGATGCCGTCATCTCCAGCTACCAGCTGGTCGAAATCGCGACCGGCAAGACGGTGCTGGCCGATCAGACCACCGCTCATGTCGACTACGACATTCCGGGCTCGGCGCAGCGCTTCGCCAAGCAGCGCGCCCAGCGCGATGCCGAAGACCGCGCCGTCGGTGTGGTCACCGAGACCATTCGCAATCGCCTGGCGTCGTATTTCGTCGCCGGCACTTAGCGTCGCGCTTTTTTCAGTCCTTTGCGTTTGTAACGATCGCAGTTCTGCAGCATATATCAGCTGCTGCAAACGACATTTTGCGAAAGGTCTGCATGACCGCGATCAAGCCCGCCGATGCCGATGCCTTCGTGGCGCGCCCCGATCCGGCGCGGCCGGTGGTGCTGGTGTTCGGCCCCGACGCCGGCCTCGTCAGCGAGCGCGCTAACGCGCTGATCAAGGCGTCGGTCGACGACGTCAACGATCCATTCGCGCTGGCGCGGCTCGAGCCCGAAGATTTGAGCGCCGAGCCGGCGCGGCTGGTCGAGGAGGCCCAGACCATCCCGCTGTTCGGCGGCCGGCGCGCGGTCTGGGTCAAGGCCGGCGGCCGCAATATCGCGCCGGCGGTCGAGGCCGCGTTGGCGCTGCCGCGGCTCGAATGCCGCATCGTCATCGAGGCCGGCGACCTGCGCCGCAACGCGCCGCTGCGCGCCATCTGCGAGCGCGCCAAGAACGCCGCGGCGCTGCCGTGCTACGCCGACGGCGAGCGCGAGCGGACGCGGCTGATCGACGAGGAGATGCGCGCTGCCGGATTGAAGCTGAAACCCGAGGCGCGCGCCATGCTCATCCCGCTGCTCGGCGGCGATCGCGCCGCTTCGCGCAGCGAGATTTTGAAGCTCGCGCTCTACGCGCACGGCAGCGGCGAAGTCGACGTCGACGACGTGACCGCCGTGGTGTCGGACGCCTCGGCGCTGGCGCTCGACGATATCGTCGACCTCGCCTTTGCCGGCCGTCTGGGCGAGCTCGAGAGCGCGCTCGCCAAGGCGCGCATGGCCGGCAGTCCTTCCGGCTCGATCTTCTTCGCCGCCCAGCGCCAGGTGGCGCAATTGCACAAGTGGCGCACCGCGATCGAAGGCGGCTCGGGCTTCTCGCTCGATGCGCTGCAGCCGCCGTTGCATTTTCGCCGCAAGGCGCTGGTCGAGACGGCGCTGAAGAGCTGGACCGCGGCGCGGCTTCTCACCGTCATGGCCGAGCTCGCCGACGCCGTACTGCAGGCGCGGCGCAATCCGGACCTCGCCGAAGCGATCTGCGACCGCGCGCTGCTCGCCATCGCGGCCAATGTCCGGCGCAGCGCGGCCGCTTAAAGCTTACGTCGGGTTCTCGAGGCTGAACATGCCGCTATCGTCGTCATAGGCGAACGCTTCGCCGAAACGGCCCCAGGCGGTCACCGCGCGCAAAGTGTGCTCGGCGTCGTCCGTGCTCATGTGATCTTCCAGCTCGTCGAGGAACCGGCTGCGCGGCGCCACGTGATTGGCGCGCTCCTGCAGGATGCGGCGGATATGGGCGGCGAGCGGAATATAGGTGAGCAGCTGGCGCTGGAACAGCCGCTTGCGATCGTCGGTGCCGAGCTCGGCGAATTGCTTGCCGGCGTCGGTGAGCTTGATGTCGCCGCCCTCGACTTCGGCGAAATGAAACATCTGCATCGCCTCGGCCACCGGGAACAGCTCGTCGCCTTCGAGGTGCAGCTCGTCGGCCAAGACTGGCAAGTCGGCCTTGCCGTTGTAGGGCGCCGCCGCGAGCGTCTCGATCAGGCCGGAGAACAGGTTCGCCGAGACCCGCGGCAGCGCGGTGTTGATGGTGATCTGCCGCTCGGTGCCGGCCTGCGCGGCGCTCGGCGTGCGCGCCGTCATCGCCACGTAGATTTTCTCGACCAGGTCGCGGAATTGCGGATCGAGCCGGTTGCGCGGCTGGCGCAGATCGACGGCGATCTCGCGGATGATGCGGCCGGGATTGTTGGAGAACAAAAGGATGCGGTCGCACATCAGCACCGCCTCCTCGATATTGTGAGTGACCAGGATCACGCCCTTGATCGGCAATTTGCCGTCGCCCCACAGTTCGAGGAAATCGGTGCGCAGCGTCTCCGCGGTCAGCACATCGAGCGCCGAGAACGGCTCGTCCATCAGGAGGATGTTGGGGTGGACGACCAGCGCGCGTGCAAAGCCGACGCGCTGGCGCATGCCGCCGGACAGTTCGCGCGGATAGGCGGATTCGTAACCGTCGAGCCCGATCAGGTCGATGGCGGCGAGCGCGCGCTTGCGGATCTCGGGCTCCGGCAGGCCGAGCGCTTCCAGGCCGAGCTGCACGTTCTCCAGCACCGTCAGCCAGGGAAACAGGGCAAAGCCCTGGAACACCATGGCGATGCCGGGCGCCGGCCCGTTCACCGGCTGGCCGAGATAGGTGACCGAGCCGTCGGACGGTTGCGCGAGGCCGGCGATGAGCCGCAGCAGCGTCGATTTGCCGGAGCCGGTGCGGCCAAGCAGGCCGACGATCTGGCCCTGGGCGACCTCGAGTTCGATGCCGTCGAGCACCAGGAGATCGCCGCCGTCGGCCTTGGGAAAGGTGTGACGCAGACCGTGAATGTCGAGAAGCGCGGTGCTCATGGTGACGCCTCAGCCCAGCCGGAATTTGCGTTCGGCGTACAGATACAGCGGACGCCAGAACACGCGATTGACAATGACGACGTAGAGACTCATCACGGCGATGCCCAGCACGATGTGGTGAAAGTTTCCGGCATCGGTCTGCTGGGCAATATAGGCGCCGAGCCCCTTGGCTTCGAGGTGCTCGCTGCCCCAGGACGCGACCTCGGCGACGATGCTGGCGTTCCACGAGCCGCCCGACGCGGTGATCGCGCCGGTCACGTAATACGGCAGCACCGCCGGCAGCGCGATCCGTCGCCACCACAGCCAGCCGCGCACGCGGAAATTGGCGCCGGCGGCGCGCAGTTCCGCGGGCAGCGCCGATGCGCCGGCGATGACGTTGAACAAAATGTACCACTGGGTACCGAGGATCATCAGCGGGCTGAGCCAGATATTCGGATCGAGCTTCCAGGCGACGATCAGCGACACCGCGATCGGAAACAGCACGTTGGCCGGGAACGCGGCGAGGAACTGTGCGATCGGCTGAACCACGAGCGCGGCGTAGGGCCGCGTTCCGACCCAGACGCCGACCGGCACCCAGATGACGCTGGCGAGCGCGATCAGCACGACGACGCGCGCGAGCGTCGCGAGCCCGAGCAGCAACGTGGTGCCGACGTCGGCCAGCTTGATGCCTTCGAGGATGAACGATGCCGACTGCCACAGCGCGAGCGCGGCCAGGGCCGAGACGATCAGCCCCGATTGGAACGCGATCCAGCCGCGCCGCGTCTGTGGCTCGTGCTTGACGGCTACGTCCGTGTTCGGCCGGTGCGGGATCATCGTGTAGTGCCACAGCGCCGCGAACGGCCGGGTCATCCGGTCGACGATGCGCGAGCGGCGCAGGATATCGAGCACCCACGAGCGCGGCGCGATGAGGCCCGGCTCCTGCTCGAAACGGAAGCGGTCGGCCCAGGCGACCAGCGGCCGGAACAGCACCTGGTCGTAGATCAGGATCACCACCAGCATGGTGCCGATCGCCCAGCCGACCGCGTGCAAATTTTGCTGCTGGATGGCCAGCGCGATGTAGGAGCCGACGCCGGGCAGCGTGACCGTGGTGTTGCCGACGCTGATCGCCTCCGAGGCGACGACGAAGAACCAGCTGCCCGACATCGACATCATCATGTTCCAGATGAGCTGCGGCATGGCGAACGGCACGTCGACGCGCCAGAACGACATCCACGGCGTCAGCCGGAAATTGCGCGACGCCTCGATCAGCTCGGTCGGCACCGTGCGCAGCGACTGGTAGAAGCTGAACGCCATGTTCCAGGCTTGGCTGGTGAAAATCGCGAAGATCGCGGCGAACTCGGCGCCCAGCACCTTGCCGGGCGCCAGCGCCATGAAGAACACCACGGTGACCGAGATGAAGCCGAGGATCGGTACCGACTGCAGGATGTCGAGCAGCGGAATGAGCAAGCGCTCGGCCCGGCGGCTCTTTGCCGCCAGCGTCGCATAGGTGAAGGTGAAGAGAAGCGACAGCGCCATGGCGACCAGCATGCGCAGCGTCGTGCGCGCGGCATATTCCGGCAGGTTGACCGGATCGAGCGACGGCGGCGTGCGCTGCAATTCGGCCAGCGGCTGGAACAGGTGCCGGCTCGCCGTGCCGAGGAAAGCCAGCAAGCCGAGGATCAACAGGACCGCCAGCACGTCCCAACGGCTGAACAGCCGGGCCCAGCCACCAACCGATATGGGGACGAACACGCGCATGGCTGACGGCCGCCCTTGTCACAGAAATGTTGCGATTGCAGCCGACCGAAGCGGCGGCCACGAGCCCCGGCGATCCCATAACATCAACGCCGCGTCATTCAAGCATTATTGCGCGGTTCAGGACCGGTTGACGCGCGGCGGCGCGGCGAGACAGAGCGACGCAGCGATGACATCGCGCCGTCAAGACTTCGGCGCCATCGCCTTGAACGCTTCCACCAGCTCGATCGGGAACGGGAACACGATGGTCGAGCCGCGCTCGCTGGCGATGTCGAACAGGGTGCCGAGATAGCGCAGTTGCATCGCCTGCGGCACCTCGGCCAAGGCGCGGGCGGCCTCGACCAGCTTCTGCGCGGCCTGCTGCTCGCCCTCGGCATTGATGATCTTGGCGCGGCGCTCGCGTTCGGCCTCGGCCTGGCGGGCGATGGCGCGGATCATGCTCTCGTCGAGGTCGATGCGCTTGACCTCGACATTAGAGACCTTGATGCCCCAGGCTTCGGTCTGCTTGTCGAGCACGTCCTGGATGCCGGCATTGAGCTTGTCGCGCTCGGCCAGCATTTCGTCGAGGTCGTGCTTGCCCAAGACCCAGCGCAACGTGGTCTGCGCGATCTGGCTGGTCGCCGCCAGATAATTGCTGACCTGGATGATGGCGCGCTCGGCGTCGACGACGCGGAAATAGATCACCGCGCTGACCTTGACCGAGACGTTGTCGCGGGAAATCACGTCCTGCGGCGGCACCTCATCGACGTTCACGCGCAGGTCGACCCGCACCATCTGCTGAATGAACGGCACCAGCAGGAACAGGCCGGGCCCCTTGGTACCGGTGTAGCGGCCGAGCGTGAAAACCACGCCGCGCTCGTATTCGCGCAGCACGCGGATCGAAGCGTAAATGAAGATCAACGCCAAACAAGCAACGACGATGACGATCGTGGCGACCATGATTGTGCTCCTTACTTCGAAATATGCGGCGCGCCGATCAGGCCCCCTCGACGACGAGAACGAGACCGTCGCGGTCGACGACCTTGATTGCCGCGCCGGCCTGCAACGGCGCTGCGGCGCGCGCCCGCCACAGCTCGCCCTTGATGCTGACCCGGCCCTCGCGGCCGTGCCACGCCACCGCCTCGCCGGCAGCGCCGATCAAGGCTTCGCCGCCGGTGACCACCGGCCGCTTGCGCGAGCGCAGCAGCACCGCGAGCACCAGAACGAACAGCGCCGCGCTGGCGATGGCAGTGCCGATCACCACCGCGCTGGACAGTTGCAGGCCAGGCACGCCGGCCGGAAACATCATCAGCGCGCCGATGACGAAAGCGACGATGCCGCCGACGCCGATCGCGCCGAAAGCGCCGATATGGGCCTCGGCGATCATCAGCCCGATGCCGATCAGCACCAGCGCCACGCCCGCATAGTTGACCGGCAAGAGCGCGAGCGCATACAGCGCGACGACGAGGCAGATCGAGCCGATCAGGCCCGGCGCCACGGCACCCGGATTGAAGAATTCCAGGATCAGGCCGTAGACGCCGATCAAGAGCAGAATGAACGCGACGTTGGGATTGGTGACCAGTGCCAGGAGCTCAGTGCGCCAGTCGGGCGTCACCGTCACGACGGTGAGCCCTCCGGTCGCGATCTGCCTGGGCTTGCCGGCAACCGTCACGGTGCGGCCGTCGATCTTGCCGAGCAGATCCGGAATGTTGTCGGCGACCACGTCGATGACGTGAAGCGACAGCGCCTCGGTGGCGGGCAGACTGACGGCCGAGCGCACCGCATCGGCGGCCCAATCGGCGTTGCGGCCATTGATGGCGGCGAGGCTGCGGATATAGGCGATGGCGTCGTTGACGACCTTGCGGGTTTCGGTGTCTGCGGCGTCACCGGG
>Ga0335081_10010539_pt1 | contig 14945 bp, 17 predicted proteins | sample Lox_Sample_35_FD_206713 | JGI IMG/M metagenome (GOLD analysis project Ga0335081, IMG submission 206713) | Soil microbial communities from Loxahatchee National Wildlife Refuge, Florida, United States - Lox_Sample_3.5 | ecosystem: Environmental > Terrestrial > Soil > Wetlands | place: USA...
TTCGAGTCGTGATGGTTGGCATAAGCCTCCATATTGGCCCGGTAGCTGGCCGATAATGCGAGCCGATCGCCAATCCGGTACACCCGGACGCCGGGCAATAAAGTAGTCACAAAGTCTGCTGTTTCATTAGTTTCGGTCATATTAATGTTGTCGTCATACTTCTCTGTGACCGCAAGAGAAGTTTCTAAGACCCAGGGATTCGCAGACACTAGGCTGGGTGCTAGTAGCTGTCCTGCTGTCAGTACATTTGCCATAATAAGCCACCATGCAGCGCGAAAAAGGAACATCCCACTAGGGAACAACGATAGTATCCCCTGCTTGAAGGGCGATATCACCGTACTTGGTCTGCCCTTTGAGTATTGCTTTGTAGCTGACTTCAATCCTTTGTTCTTTTACGCTGCCCTCGCCCCTGCGAAGGACAACCATATTGTTAGCATCGGCGAATGGCGTAAATCCTCCGGCCAGCGAAATTGCCTGAATCACGGTGGCATTGGGTCCTAGTGGATAGACTCCTGGTCTAGCAACCTGCCCCGTGATATAAACCACACGACTTTTTGCCTCATTGACAATGACGGAGACTTCGGGCACCTCTTTAAATTTTCTGAGCTCCTTGGCAATCTGCTCTTTCAACTCCATCGGGGTTAAGCCTGCGGCCTGGATGTCATTGATCAGGGGCAGTGATATCTTCCCATCCGGACGGACGGTCACCGTTCTGGAAAGATCGGCATTTTTCCAGACGAGAATTTCCAGCACATCACCCGCGCCGATGACATATTCGCGCGGCGCGCCGTCGGTCAGATTACGGACAGGATTCGGGGAGGCCAATGTGCAACCGACAGTACCAGCAAGCGTCAAGAGAAGAACAAGAAGGGATGTCCATGCCGTATGAGGGGCTGGATGCAAAACTGGATGATGCGGGTCGCGTTGTACGCTGTGGACTCTTGCGGGCATTTGGCGATCAGGCCTGTTGCCGCCGCGCGGGTCCATCCTGCGCGTGTCAGAATCGTAGCTGACAGAATATGAACCCTGCCTCAAGGCATTGTTACGAGCCGAAGCACCCTCCCCGTGGCGCTCAAATGCCGTTGAGTGATTATCACATGCTTGTGTGTTCTTCCGGACCGTCACGTTCGCGCCCTCGTGCATCACAGGTGTTTACAGCGCGCTCATCAGAGCAGAAATTGGATGCCGACGAAAAACTGGGGGGAATCCGGGTGAGACCACGGCACGGGTTTGAGCCATTTCACCTCGGCCAATGTCGCGCTGGTGGTCGAGACGTCGGCCAGCGGCAGATCGACCCTCAGGATATCGGTCTCCTGCAGCGAATCCTGGACCAGAAGGCAGAGTCCTCCTTCGCTGACGTTGATCGCGGCGGCGTGATTTTTGCGCACATCACCGTCAAAGGTATTGGACGCGCTGAGGCCGTAGGTGATGAAACGGAGAAAGGGCAAGCGGCTCGGACGGCGCCGGGATTGCTGCGCTGGTGCGACCATCGGATTGATATTGTGCAGTGGACTGTGTTCCATCAGTGTCCCCAGTTTTAGGCTGGCGGTTCTTCACGCAGCGCTCAGCCGGTTTCCCTCTTGCGTTCATGACACCATGTCATGAGCAATGACAGGGATTTTTGCACATTGAATCGCAGCCTCACAATCCCTCAAAAGTGGGGGGATTACATGCCTGTTCATTTATGAAATTGATGTCCCTCGAAAGTGGGGATATTCAAAAGACAAATCTCTTGACAGTTCGAGGCACGATCGATATACTTAGGGCTTCCGATCCTGATATCACCACCCGATATATTGAAGAGTCCTGATGCTCTTCCAGCATTAGGATTAGAGGGGTATTCTTTGATGAAGGCTGAAATCTTAGATGTTTTTGATCATGCATTAAAGGATATCCTGCAAAAACGGGAACTTCCTGGTATTTTTGTCGTGGAGGCCACCGGCAATGTCGTTTTTGCCAGCGAAGAGGGCCGAAAGTTTATAATCGAATCAGTTTCAAAAGTGAAACAAAGCGATTCCGGCTCATGCAATCGTGGACAGTACGACCCTGGGCTTCGTTCGGTGTTATTGCCTGATTCCCTCCGTGACTTTACCCGTGAGGTGTGCAGACAGATTCCAGCCAATGGCACGACTCCTCGACACTCCAACCGACGGTCGATGCTCTATCAAGACCAGGCGGGCCATTACTATGTGGTGGTGGCCTTGGCGTTGGCTCAGTCAGGAGCTTCCGGCCGCCGGCGGTTGATCTTGTTGGTGGTGCAGCGCGTCGGTCAACGCAAACAATTCAATCCTGAACGGTTGGGGAAGCTCTACGGTTTGACCAAGCGGGAGCAGGAGGTGGTCATGCGGCTCGTGCGCGGCGATAGCAACAAGGAGATCGCCGTGTCGCTGCAGATCCAGGAATACACGGTCAAGGATCACCTGAAACATATCATGGCCAAGTGTCAGGCCGACAGCCGCGTCAGCGTGATCTCGAAAGTGTTTGATTTGTAGGCCCGGTGTTATTCATTTTTTCGTTTTCCTTCAGCGCGTTCTCGGCTCCTGTCGTCCCATCCTGACCGCACGCGTCGCACGGCCTGTCGCCTCTCTGTTGCAATGCCCGGCAGGTTTCGCTAAGATGCTCATTCCATGCGGATCAAATGCCACCATCCGCCCCGAGAGATCATCATGCAGGGACCCAAGCGGGTTCGAGCCGTGCTGGGCGAATTGCGGCTGTTGCCGGAGACCGTCCTCGTCATTCGCAATGACGCGCTGGTGACCGAGGACGAGCTCGTCGCCGACACCGAGACGATCGAAATCCGGCCGGTCATTTCAGGCGGCGCCGATCAATCATCACGGACGCCTCTCCATGCGCTGTAAACGGTGCCGGACCAAGCCCGTCGCACTGAAATTGCCTCGCCATCACACGGCGCTCTGCTCCGACTGTCTCGATCACTATGTCGTCGACCAGGTGGAGCGTGCGATCCGCCACTTTCGCATGTTTCGCCGCGATGAGCCGGTGCTGGTCGCCGTGTCCGGCGGCAAGGACAGTCTCGGTTTGTGGGATCTGCTCCATCGGATGGAGTATCGAACCACCGGCGTCCACATCCAGCAGGGGATCGGCGGCTATTCGACTGACGCGGAGGTGAAAACCCGCGCGTTTGCCGAGGCCCGCGGCCTCTCCCTGGTGGTGCATGACCTGGAGCGGGAGTATGGCGGCGGGGTGACGGCCATGGCCGACATGAGCCGCCGGAGCGCCTGCTCGGCCTGCGGCACGGTCAAACGGTACGCGTTCAACAAAATCGGACGGGAGCTCGGGTTTCAGGTCGTGGCCACCGGGCACAATCTCGATGATGAAGCGGCCAGGCTGCTGGGCAACCTGCTGCGGTGGCAGGTCGACTACCTGGCCAAGCAATCCCCGGCGCTCCCCGCGTCGCATGCCAAGCTGATCCGCAAGGTGAAGCCGCTCTTCAGGCTGACCGAGCAGGAGGTGGCGGCGTATGCCGTGTTGCGGAAGATCGACTATGTCATCGATGAATGTCCGATGAGTCATGACGCCCACTCGCTCCACTACAAGGCCGCGCTCAACCAGTTGGAGCACCACGCCCCCGGCACCAAACAATTTTTCTATCTGGAGTTTCTGCGCCGTCAGCCGCTGGCCGCCGCTGCGGGGGCGGAGGAGGCGATCTTGAACGAATGCACCCGCTGTGGAGAGCCGACCACCGGCACGCTGTGCGGCCATTGCCGCGTGGTGGAGCCGTTGCGACAGGCACGGCAGTCCGAACCGGCTCCGGCGTCGGTCTCCCCCGTCTCCCCGGTTTCACTCGACTGGGAAGCATGAAGCCCTTGTGTCCGGGAGAACTGGTTCACCTGATCAGCGACAAAGGGCGCCACTATGCCCTGACGCTGAAAACGGGCGACCGGTTTCACTTTTCCGGCGAATGGCTGGCGCATGACAGCCTGATCGGTCAGGAGGAGGGGCGGTGGGCGCGGTTGTCCTCCGGAACCCGTCTGTTGGTGGTTCGCCCGACTCTGCCGGACTACCTGATGAAGATGCCCCGCGGCGCGCAGATCCTCTATCCGAAGGATCTCGCCTCCATTTTGATGAAGGCCGACATTTTTCCGGGCGCGCGCGTGCTGGAGGCCGGGATCGGCTCCGGCGCGCTGACGATGGCGCTGCTTCGGGCCATCGGCGAGAAGGGCCGGCTTTTTTCTTACGAGCTGCGCGAGGATTTTGCCAGCCAGGCGCTGAAGAACATCCGCCGCTATCTGGGGGAGGCGCCGCAATTGACGCTCCATCTTCAGGACGTGGCGGCCGGCATCGTCGAACGGGAGCTGGATCGCATCGTGCTCGATCTGCCGGAGCCGTGGCGGGTGGTCGGGCCGGCGCTGGAGGCGTTGCGCCCCGGCGGTCTCTTCCTGACGTTCCTGCCCACCGTCCCGCAGGTGGAGAAGCTGGTGGCGGCGCTGCAGGGATCCGGCGGTTTCGCCTTGATCGAGACCACGGAGAATCTGGAACGGCCCTGGCAGATCGAGGGGCGGAGCGTGCGGCCGCAGCTTCGGATGGTGGCGCACAGCGGTTTTCTCACGGTGGCCCGGCGGGTTTGCCGGACTGTGCCCGAAGGGAATGAAGGGACAGGGGGACACGGTGCCGGGCCGGTCGAACAGACGGAGGAGCAGAGCCATGATGAGGACCAGACGGACTAATGGGAGGCGTATCATGATGGGAATGATGGGTGGGATGATCACTGTCGCATTGATCGGCCTGGGCGTGGGAATGGCGCTTGCGGCCGGCGGCGGGCCGGGGTTGTATGCGAGGATTGAGACCACGCAGGGCACGATCGTCGTCAAACTGTTTGACAAGGAGGCGCCGAAAACTGTGGCCAACTTCGTCGGGCTGGCGGAGGGGACCAAGGAATGGACCGATCCCAAGACTGGTCAGAAGGTGAAGCGCCCGTTTTACAATGGGTTGACGTTTCACCGGGTGATCCCCGATTTTATGATTCAAGGGGGCGACCCTTTGGGTTCCGGCATCGGCGGCCCCGGCTACCGGTTTGAGGATGAGTTCAACCCCGCGCTGAAATTCGACCGGCCCGGATTGCTGGCGATGGCCAACGCCGGCCCCAACACCAACGGCAGCCAGTTCTTCATCACCGATGCCCCGACGCCGTGGCTCAACAACCACCATACGATCTTCGGCGAGGTGACCGAAGGGCTGGATGTGGTGAGAAAAATCGCCCGCGTGCCGACGGGACCCGGCGATCGTCCCGTCACGCCTGTGGTCATGACCAAGGTCACGATCACCCACGCCAAGTAGCATAGTGGGGCGTTCCCGTGAAGTCGGGGCGCCCCTCCCCCATATCCGGATTCTCGATGGCGTTGGAAGATCATTACGGCGACATCCTGCAGAAGGCCAGAACCGGTGCCGGCTTGTCGGCCGCCGAGGCCGCACGCCGGACCGGGCTGACGATTCAACGGCTCCATGAGCTGGAGAGCGGCGTTCCCCGCCCACCCGCCGAGCTGCTCTCGAAACTGGCTTCGCTCTACCGGCTGGAACCGCACCGGCTGCAAATGATCGCCGAAGATCAATGGTCGCCGCGCCGGGTTGCCGCGGTCTCCGAACGCCCGGGCGGTATCGTCAGGCAGGTGGTGGGTTCATTGGGCGGGTACGCGGTCAACAGCTACCTGCTCTGTGATCCTTCCACGGGCGATGCGGCCGCGGTCGACACCGCCAACGCGCCGGATCAGGTGGCGGCCGAGGCGAAGACCGCCGGCTGCCGATTGACGACCATCCTGTTGACCCATGCCCATCCCGATCATATCGGAGGCGTGGACCGGCTGCAGGCGGTCAGCGGGGCGCGCCTGGTCGCTCATCCGCTTGATCTGCCCGATTTGGAGCCGCTCTGGAAGCCGGGCCGGGACTTGCCGGCCGAAGAATCGGCCGTCCTGTCCATCGGCCGGCTGACGGTTTCCGTCCGCTGGGTCGCAGGCCACACCCACAGCGGCGCCTGCTACGTGGGGGATGGGATGGTCTTCGTGGGCGATTGTCTGTTTGCCGGATCGGTGGGACGCGCCCGGTCGCCGGTCTCGTACCGGGAGCTGCTGGACTCGATCGAGCGGAAGCTCTTCACCCTGCCCGATTCCACGATGATCTTTCCGGGCCACGGTCCCGCCACGACGGTCGGCGAGGAGCGGGAGCACAATCCATTTTTTGATTGAGCCGCCTGTGACGTGAGTGGCACAGGCTCATTCGGGGGGAGATGGCTCAGCTCCCCCCGAGCCCCCCCCATCGCCATACGTCAATGCGGGTCAGCCGGTTGTGACTGAATCAGCCAGGATGATGACGCGATCGTTGGCGACGTGGGCGAAGCCGCCGCTGATCTGCACCTCGGCCGTCTTGCCGCCGGACTGATACCGGACGGTCCCCTGCCGGAGGCTGCTCAGGAAGAGACAATGACCCGGCAGGACGCCGAATTCGCCCTCGCTGCCCGGCGCCGTCACCTGCTCCACCGCTTCACTGACCAGCAAGCAATCCGGTGTGGTGATGTCGAGTTGCAGCGCTCTGGCGCCTGAGGCGGATGGCGCGTCCGCGGCCATCAAGCCCCCTCCTTACGGAGCCGTCCGACCGACCGGGCCATGCTAGGCGGCCAGCTTCTTGGCCTTTTCGATCGCTTCTTCGATCGTGCCGACCATGTAAAAGGCCTGTTCCGGCAGTTCGTCGTGTTTACCTTCAATAATCTCCTTGAAGCCCTGGATGGTGTCCTTCAACTTGACGTAACGGCCCGGCGAGCCGGTGAAGGCTTCGGCCACGAAGAAGGGCTGGGACAGGAAACGCTGGATCTTGCGCGCCCGGGCGACGGTGAGCTTGTCGTCCTCGGACAACTCGTCCATGCCCAGAATCGCGATGATGTCCTGGAGCTCCTTGTAGCGCTGCAGAATCGATTGCACGCGACGCGCCGTCTGGTAGTGGTCATCACCGACGACCAGGGGATCGAGAATCCGTGAGGTCGAATCGAGCGGGTCGACGGCGGGGTAAATGCCCAGCTCGGCCAGTTGGCGGGAGAGCACGGTCGTCGCATCCAAGTGCGCGAAGGCCGTCGCCGGCGCCGGGTCGGTCAGGTCGTCGGCCGGCACATAAATCGCCTGCACGGAGGTGATCGAGCCTTTCTTGGTCGACGTGATCCGTTCCTGCAGCGTGCCCATCTCCGTGCCCAGCGTCGGCTGATAGCCCACCGCGGAGGGCATCCGGCCCAGCAGGGCCGACACCTCGGAGCCGGCCTGGGTGAACCGGAAGATGTTGTCGATGAAGAGCAGCACGTCGCGCCCTTCCGCCTCCCGGAAATATTCCGCCATCGTCAGGCCCGACAGGCCGATGCGCAGGCGCGCCCCGGGCGGCTCGTTCATTTGGCCGTAGACCAGCGCGGCGCGGCTTAAGACGCCCGATTCCTTCATTTCCAGCCAGAGGTCGTTGCCCTCGCGCGTCCGCTCGCCGACGCCGGCGAAGACCGAATAGCCGCCGTGGTGTTTGGCGATGTTGTGGATCAGCTCCATAATAACGACGGTTTTGCCGACGCCGGCTCCGCCGAACAAGCCGACCTTCCCGCCCCGGGCGTAGGGTTCCAGCAGATCGATGACCTTGATGCCCGTTTCGAAAATTTCGGTGGTGGTCTCCTGCTGGGCCAGGGTGGGCGCGCCGCGATGAATAGGCCACCGTTCCTTGGCCTCGACGGGACCCAACTCATCGACGGGATCGCCCGTCACGTTGCAGATCCGGCCCAGGGTCTTCTCCCCGACCGGCACCGAGATGGGCTGGCCGGTGTTTTCGACCGGCATGCCCCGCACCAGACCGTCGGTGGACGACATCGCGATGGCCCGCACCCGGTTCTCCCCCAGATGCTGGGCCACTTCCAGGATCAGTGTGATGGCGGACCGACCCGCGTTCCGGTCCTCCGTCTGGCTGATCCGCAGCGCGTGGTAGATCGCCGGCAGCGCCCCCTCGGGAAATTGGACATCCACGACCGGCCCGATGACTTGAACGATATGCCCTTGTTTCACGATGTCGCTCCTTCGTCTATTCGAGGGACACGCGTCTGCCTGCCGGCAGACGGGTCGCCCCCTTCCAGCAGAGGACAGAGTTTAACTCTGTCCCCGCCATGGAAGCCTCCTCTTCAGGCTCTCCGCCTCAGGCGGATGGCTCGCTGGTACATCTTTGCGGTTCCACATGGAGTTTACCGTAATGCCTCGGCTCCGCCCACGATATCCATCAACTCCTTCGTGATGGCGGCCTGGCGCGTTTTATTATAAATCAGCGTCAGGCGCCCGATCATCTGGCCCGCGTTGCGGGAGGCGGAATCCATCGCCATCATGCGGGCGCCCTGCTCGCTGGCGGCCGATTCAAGCAGCGCGCGGAAGAGTTGAACCGCCACGGTGCGGGGCAGCAGCTCGGCGAGCAGCTGGTCCTCTTCGGGCTCGTAGAGATATGAGCCCGCGGCCGAATCCGGCGCGACGTCCTCGGACTCGCCTGCGGCCTGCCCCCCGACCGGCAGCAGCACCTGGCCGGTGACGCGCTGGGAGACGACGGATCGAAATTCGGTGAAGAGCAGCCGGACTTCGACCCGGGACGCGGTGAAGAGCTCGATCAGCTCCCGCGCGATCGCGTCGGCCTGCTCGAACTGCAGCCGGTCGAACAGTTGCACCCAGCTTTTGGTGATCGGCCACCTCCGGCGGCGGAAAAAGTCCCGGGCCTTCCTGCCGATGGTGGTCAGCGTCACCACCCGTCCCTCCGCTTCCAGCCGCTCGGCCAGGTCGACGGCGTGGCGGAACATCTGCGCGTTGAACGACCCGCAGAGCCCCCGGTCGGCCGAGACGACCACGAGTTCGACATTGGCGCCCGTCTTCCGTTGCATCAACGGCTGGTCCGACGAAGTCAAGTTGCGGCACAACTGCCTCTGCAGGGCCGTCATCTGGTCGGCATACGGCCTGGCGGCCAGGACCCGCTCCTGCGCCCGGCGCAGCTTGGCCGCGGAGACGAGTTTCATCGCCTTCGTGATCTTCTGCGTGTTCTTGACGCTGACGATGCGGCGGCGGGTGTGCTGGAGGCTCGGCATGTGAGGCTCGTCGGGTCTACACGCTGGCTGCGAACCGGCCGGTCATAGTCATCAGGCGACGCTGGCGATTTTGGAGAAATGCGACTTGAACGTGTTCAGCAGCGTCTTGATCTGGCCGATGATCTCGTCATCCAGCGCCTGTTTCTTGGCCAGCTCCTCTTCCACGGCCCGCCCCTTTTCATCGAGATATTGCAGCAGGGCGCGCTCGAAGGCCTGGACTTTGTCGACCGGAATGTCGTCGACATAGCCGTTGATGCCGGCGAAAATCACGATGACCTGCCGGGCCATCGACAGCGGCTTGTACTGCGGCTGCTTGAGCAGCTCGACCATCCGGGCGCCGCGAGCGAGCATCGCCTGGGTGGCCTTGTCCAGGTCGCCGCCGAACTGGGCGAAGGCGGCCATCTCGCGGTATTGCGCCAGTTCAAGCCGGAGGGTGCCGGCCACCTTCTTCATCGCCTTCGTCTGGGCCGCGCCGCCGACGCGCGACACCGAGAGGCCAACGTTGACCGCCGGCCGGACGCCGCTGTAGAACAGATCGCTGGCCAGGTAGATCTGCCCGTCGGTGATCGAAATGACATTGGTGGGAATGTAGGCCGAGACGTCGCCCGCCTGCGTTTCGATGATCGGCAGCGCCGTCAGCGATCCGCCGCCCAGCTCCTTGCCGAGCTTGGCCGCCCGTTCGAGCAGCCGCGAGTGGACGTAGAAGACGTCGCCCGGGTAGGCTTCGCGGCCCGGCGGACGGCGCAGCAGCAGCGACAGCTGGCGGTACGCCACGGCGTGCTTCGACAGATCGTCGTAGACGACCAGCGCGTGCTTGCCGTTGTCCCTGAAGTATTCGCCCATCGCGCATCCGCCGTAGGGCGCCAGGTACTGGAGCGGCGCGGGATCGCTCGCGCTGGCGGAGACGACGATGGTGTAGTCCATGGCGCCCGCGTCCTGCAGCGTTTTGACGACGCGCGCCACCGACGACCGTTTCTGCCCGATCGCCACGTAAATGCAGACGACATCCTGGCCTTTTTGATTGATGATGGTGTCGATGACGATGGCGGTCTTGCCCGTCTGCCGGTCGCCGATGATCAGCTCCCGCTGCCCCCGGCCGATCGGGATCATCGAGTCGATCGCCTTGATCCCCGTCTGCAGCGGCTCGCGCACCGGCTGCCGGGCGACGATTCCAGGCGCGATGATTTCGATGAGGCGGAATTCGGTCGACGCCACGGGCCCTTTCTCGTCGATCGGCTGTCCGAGGGGATCGACCACCCGTCCCAGCAGCGACTGTCCAACCGGCAGCTGGGCGATGCGGCCGGTCCGCTTGACCAGGTCGCCTTCCTTGATACCCGTGTCGTCGCCCAGCAACACCGCGCCAACGCTCTCTTCTTCGAGATTCAGCACGATTCCCATCACGCCGCCGGGAAATTCAAGGAGCTCACCCGACATCGCGGCATCCAGGCCGTACAGCTTGGCGATGCCGTCGCCGACCTGGAGGACGGTGCCGACCTCTTCGGTTTTCACCGTTCGGTCGAACCCTTCCAGTTGTTGCTTGATGACGGATGTAATCTCTTCGGTCTTGATTTTGGTCATACCTGCTTCTCCATGTCTAAGGGCTTACGCACCGATCCCGATCGTCTTCTGTCTGATCCTGTCAAGCTTTCCGCGGATCGTTCCATCGATCAGCCGGCTGCCCAATTGCAGTCGCGCGCCGCCCAGCAAGGAGGTATCCACCTGGTGCGTCACGCCCACCGGCCGTTGCAACAGCTGCTCCAGGCGCGTGTGCAACGCCTGCTGAGCGGGCTGATCAAGCGTTGTGGCCGTGCTGACGATCAATCGCAGCCGCCCTTGGGCCTCGTCAAGCAGCCGGCCGTAGGCGGTGGTCACCGCCTGCATGGCCTGGAGCCGGTTCTTTCTGAGCAAGAGCTGCACGAAGCGCCTGGTCAGCGGGGGGCAAGGGGTTTCAGCTCCCTGTAATTCGATCAACTTCAGGAGCGCCGCTTCGCGCTGTTGCAATGAGTAGAAGGGGTTGAGAATCAAGGTCTTCGGGCCTGACGGGGCCCGCAGGGCGGCCGTCAAGGCGGCCAGCACGCGCAGCGTCTGCTCCCGCCCCGATGGATCGGTGATCGATTGGAACAGCGCGTTGGCGTAACGCCTGGCGACGGCCTCGACCTGCATCTCTCCCTCAGCACACCATGACCGGATGGATAGGATCGGTCTTCTGCTGAAAAACGGTGCACGTTACCACGCGGTTTCGGTGCGTGTCAAGGCGCTAAGCGGGTTGAGGCGCGACGGCATGAATCACCCCGCCGCCGAGGACGAGATCCCCCTCGTAGACAACCAGGGACTGACCGGGGGCCAGCGCCCGCTGCGGAGCGTCAAAACGAACCAAAGCCGTGCCATCAGGCTGACCGGTCACTGTTGCGGCGGCCTCACTGGCACGATAGCGGACTTTGGCCGTGCCGCGCACCGGTTCCGTCTGTGGTGGCCGGCCGATCCAGTGGAAATCGCTCACGACGACGGCCGATTGATAGAGCGCCGTTTCGGGCCCGATGACGACCCGCCGGTCGGCCGGCTCCAGCGCGATGACGTACCGCCGCTCTGCGCCCTGGGCCCCGATGCCGCGACGCTGGCCGATCGTGTAAAAGGCCGCGCCGTGGTGCGCACCGACGACCGCTCCCTCTTCATCGACGATCTCGCCCGGCTGCTCGCACTGGGGCGCCATCTTCGTCAGGAACGTCCGGTAGTCGCCCTGCGTGACAAAGCAGACCTCCTGGCTCTCGGCGATTTCATCGGGAGGCAGATCAAATCGGGCGACCCTTTCCCAGACGGCCGATTTCTTCCATGCGCCGAGCGGAAACAGCAGGCGGCACAGGTGCGCCTGGGTCAGCCGATAGAGAAAATAACTCTGGTCCTTGTCGGGATCGAGCCCTTTGCGCAGCCGGTAGCGGCCGCCGGCCGCATCCTCATCGATTCTCGCGTAGTGGCCCGTCGCCACATAACGGGCGCCGACCTCGTCCGCGACGGCGAGCAGCGCTTCGAATTTGACCAGCGCGTTGCAGCGGACGCAGGGGTTGGGTGTGCGGCCGCGCTGATAGTCGTCAATGAAAGGTTCCACGACCGTCGTGTAAAACTGCTCGGTGGCGCGGCGGACCAGATGGGGGATGCGCAATTGGTCCGCGACGTAGCGGGCGAGGCCGACCTTGCAGCAACTGCGTTGGAGCCACTTGGTGGAGGGCGGTTCGTCCGCGGCCGCCGGCGGCTGCCACAGCTCCAGCGTGACGCCGATGACGTCAAAGCCGGCTTCAACCAGGAGCGAGGCGGAGGCGATGCTGTCGACGCCCCCGCTCATGCCGACGACTACCCTTCGATTATAGGGGCTCGCGTCGCCCCCTCCATCTGCCTGACGGCATGGAGCCTCCCCCTCACGCTCGCGTTGCTCGCTGATCGATGCCCCGAGGCATTGATTCGAGTCGCAGTTCGACCCCGGTTCGGGATGCACGCGTTCGGTCATGCGGTCACGTGGGGGAGGAGGCCGCGGCGGCCGCTTCTTCCTCATCCGCCGCTGCGACGGGTCGCTCCGTTGCGGGCGGCCGCTGCATTTCGCAGGTGCCGTTGAACTGGGCTCCTTCTTCGATGATCAGGAGCGGTGTCCGGACCGTTCCGGTGAGCACGGAGGGCGCCAGCAACTGGACCCGCTCACGCGCCACGATGTTTCCGTCGATCGAGCCGCCGCAGACGACCACGTTGGCCTGGACGTCCGCCTGAATCTGCCCGCCCTCTCCGACGATCAGCGTCCCGTTCGTGACGATCTGCCCCTCGATCCGCCCGTCGATGCGCATCGTCCCGGTGAAGTTCAGCGTGCCGTTGATGGTGCAGTGCTGCCCGACGAAGCCGACAAGGTTGCCCTGGGCGCCCGCCTGTTCACTGTCCCCGTTGCGTTGCCACATGATTGCTCCTTCCTCCGTCTATTGTAGGGGCTCGCGTCGTGGTATTGCGTGTGGGGGCCCGTGAGGAATCTGCACAGCGTCCTCCGTTGCCCACACGCCCCGAGCCTCCCCCTCACGCTCGCGTTGCTCGCTTGACTACTGCCTCCTTGGGATGCGGAGTCAGTTACCCGCCATCTGGCAGGGAACCTGTTATCGTTTGCACACCCGCCCCGCACAACAACACGACCTGCTCAGTTGGCAGCTATCTATGCGGATGCCGACACGCCCATGAGCTCCAGGAGCCGTTCGAGCTCCTCCCGGGAGAAGTAATGGAGCACGATCCGTCCCTTCGAGATGCGTCCCCGGAGGCTGACACGCGTTCCCGTTCGCTGCCGCAGCCGCTCTTCAAGATCGGCAAATTCGGCGGGCCGCAGGACTCGTCGACGTCGTCCGCTCAGCGTGCGGGCGGCCGATTCGGCCTGCCGCACGGAGAGTCCTTCGTCAAGAATCCGCTGGGCCAGCTGATGCTGCGCGGCGGCATGACTTAATGACAGGATAGCCTTGGCATGGCCGAAGGTCAAGGCACCCTGCTCCATGGCGCTCTTCACGGCGTCGGGCAGCGAGAGCAGACGGAGGTAGTTGGCGACGGTCGACCGCTCCTTGCCGACGGTGGCGGCGATCTCGTCCTGGGTCAGTTGAAATTGCTTCGCGAGCCGTTGATAGCCCCTGGCCGCTTCCAGGGGATTCAGATCCTGCCGCTGCAGGTTTTCGATCAAGGCCAACTGGAGTGTTTCAGCGTCCGACACCTCCTTGATGATGGCGGGGATCGTATTCAGCCCGGCCAGTTGCGCCGCCCGCCAGCGCCGCTCGCCGGCGATCAACTCGTAGCCGCCCTGCGCGTTGCGCCGCACCAGCACCGGTTGCACGACCCCCTGCTTCTTGATCGATTCGGCCAGCTCATTCAGCGAGGCCTCATCGAAATGCTGACGAGGCTGATGGCGGTTGGGAATCAGCCGCCTGACATCCAGCTGCTGCAGTTCGCTGTTGGCCGGCAGGTTGGTAAAGAGGGCGCCGAGCCCTTTTCCAAGCGCGGTTCGCTCCCTACTGAGCGGTTGCTTGTCGGTGTGTCCGTCCATGATGGAGCAGCTCCTTTGCCAGGTTGAGATACGCCTGCGCTCCCTTGGAGGCGATTTGATAGAGCAGAACCGGCCTGCCATGGCTGGGGGCTTCAGCGAGGGTGACGTTTCGTGGAATGATCACCTTGAACAGCGGGCCAGAAAAATGGCGTTTAATCTCATCAACTACTTGATTAGATAGACTATTTCTAGAATCATGCATGGTCAACACAACCCCTTCGATTTCAAGGGACGGATTGGAGGAGCCTCGGATCAACGAGATGGTGCGGAGGAGATGGCCGAGTCCTTCCATCGCATAGTATTCGCACTGAACTGGGATGAGCACGGAGTCCGCCGCGGTCAGTGCGTTGACGGTGATCAGTCCTAATGAGGGAGGGCAATCAATAAACAGATAGTGATACTGGCTCAGCGCCGGTTTGATCGCCTCCCGTAGCAGCGACTCCCTATTTGGCATGGTGACCATTTCGATCTCGGCGCCGACCAGGTCGACGGTTGAGGGCGCCACCTTCAGCGCCTGCAGCTCTGTGGGTTGAACTACGGATTCAAGCGGTTGGCGTTGCATGAGCAGGTCGTATGTCGTCCATTCGAGACGGCTTCGATCGATGCCGACGCCGCTGGAGGCATTGCCCTGAGGATCGAGATCAAGCAGGAGGACTTGATATTCCGCCGCAGCCAATGAGGCGGCGAGGTTGATGGCTGTGGTGGTTTTTCCGACACCACCTTTTTGATTCGCAATCGCGATGACCTTAGCCATGGTAAGCTGATCAGACTCTGAACAGGCTGGAACCATTCATATTTCTATGAAACCGA
>Ga0335081_10010540_pt1 | contig 14945 bp, 15 predicted proteins | sample Lox_Sample_35_FD_206713 | JGI IMG/M metagenome (GOLD analysis project Ga0335081, IMG submission 206713) | Soil microbial communities from Loxahatchee National Wildlife Refuge, Florida, United States - Lox_Sample_3.5 | ecosystem: Environmental > Terrestrial > Soil > Wetlands | place: USA...
ACCTTGGAGACCAGGAATACGCGGTCGCGCTGGCCGGCAATCGCGCGGCCGATCAACTGCTCGGAACGGCCATTGCCGTAGTTTCCCGACGTGTCGAGCAGCGACATGCCGAGCGAGATACCGGTGCGCAGCGCCTCTTCTTCGACAGCCGGCGGATGTCTTCCCTGACCGAGATGCCAGCAGCCCTGACCGAGCGCGGGAACGGTCTTACCATCGGGAAGCGCTACGATCCGCACCGGGGTCCGTGCGGCCGTATCCGCTGCCGGCTCGGCGGCGTTGACCTGCAGCGCAACCATCCCGACGGGCAACGTCAGGCCATACGCCGCGCAACGCCCCGTGAACTGACGACGAGTCAGCATACCGCCGCTACAACATCCCGACTGTCCCACTCAAACCAATACTCCAATGAGGCCAAGAATGGCAAGCTCGCCCGCTCGAGCGACCGCAGCATCCTTCAGCTCCCGATGCGGAGGGCTCTGGCCTCGAGCGGCTGCAACCGCAGGCGCACCGTCCCGTCCGTGCCGACAGTGAGTGCGGGTGCCTGCGGCTCGAGCGCATCGATGAGCTGAGCTCCGGTGGTCGCGCCTGCGATGCGCAGGCTCTCATCCACTGCCGTGTCGGCAAAATTGATCGCGGTGATCTCGTGCCCGCCGCCCTCGGGAAGCTCGTGCACCAGCACCAGAAGCCCCTGTGACTCGACGGTCGGCACATCGATCAGGCGCGCCGCGTACAGATGCAGCTGTGCACGCACTGCGAGCAGGCGCGCGAGTCGCGAGGCGAACGAATCGGGTCTCTCGAGCTGCTGCGGCAGCGGACCGTACAGGGCAACGGCGCGCGGCAGCCCGGCCGACGAGCCCGTGGCAGCCGGGTTCGTGCCGATGAGATCGTAGGCGCCGCGATTGATCCAGCGCGTGTCCGCATCGGCGAGCCGCGCGCGCACCTGCTCCGCGGGCAGCGTCAGGTCGCCCACCAGATCCCACCCCGATAGTGCGAACACACCCGGCTGCATGGCATTGAAGAAGGCGAGCAGCAGATGCAGCTTCTGGATCTGCTGCCGATCTGCGGCGCCGAGCCGGGTGAGGTCGCGGATGCCGAGCTTGGCTGCGATGACCGTCGCGGTCGTGCTGGCCACGCCATCGCCGAACTTCAGGTTGTAGGGCGCGCGCTCCCCGATCAGCCGCTCGTACATCTGCCGGCGGATGAGGTCGCGCAGCTCGCTGCCGCTCAGCTGTCCGCCATGGAACGGGAAGCGCTCGCCCGCATGCGCGCCGCCGAAGTGCGCGAGCCCCATGGTGAGCTCATCGTGGTTCTGCAGCGCGTGGATCAGGCGGCCGGGATCGATGTCGTACTGGCGCATGAGCCGGTAGACGAGACGCAGAAACTCCGCGTCCCCGGTGAGGAGCGCATGATCGTAGGCGGGCCGGGTGACGAAGTCATAGGACAGGTCAGGACCGCCGCTCGCCATCGCGCGCATCACATCGAGCGGCAGCGCGAGCTCCTCGAAGGTGTAGCCGCCGAGCTTGCGCGCCAGGTCGGCAATCAGCTGATTGGCGGTCACGGACAGCGGATGGCCGGCGAACCAGACTTGACCGTCGGCGCGACGCTCGATGCCCAGGAGCCCGTTGGCATCCAGGCGCACCATGCCGTCCCCGAGCACGCCGATCTCGTGCACCTCGTCGCCGATCACGAGCCGCTCAGTGGCGAAGCTCGGATCCAGCCAGTTGAGCGTGGGCTGGCCTTGCTTGAAGAGATGCAGATAGACCCAGCGCCGCCGTACCCCGTCGACTCCGCGCACGATGCCGGTGGCGCTCCAGTCCGTGACCTTGACGCCGGGTGCGTAGAAGATTCCGGAGCGCAGATTACCGACGATGTAGCCCTTGGCCGCGAGCACCGCGACGGCGGCGGGGCTGAGGTTGACGGCATCGCTCCCCGCCGGCACCGGCGGCAGCAGCCCCCAGTCAGCCCGGTCGATGCGCACCATGTGGTAGAGGCCCGGATAGTCCGCGTAGGCGCGTTCGGCCAGCAGCCAGTCGGCGCCCTTGCCGGTGTGTCCGGGAATGATATCGCCGATGACCGTAGCGCCGTGCCGGTGAGCCGCCGCGACGAGCTGCTGGTATTGCGCCTCGGTGCCGAAGTCGGGGTCGATCTCGAAGCTGATGCGATCGAAGTTCCCGTCCACCGAGGGGGTGTGCGTGTAGCCGCGTATTCCGCCCGAGAGCTTCATGGGTCCCGTGTGGATGCCCTGGATGCCGATCTTCTCAAACGCCTGCCAGAGCCGCTCATCAGCGAGCGTCGTGAGCACCGATGCCCCGGGCGATGAGGGAATGGTGGAGGCGGGGTACGCCGTGAACCAGACCGGTGCGCGCGACACGGCCGCCCGCGCCTGCGGCTCGCCGTAGGCGTGCTGCCACTGGCGAGCATCGCCCGAGTACTGGCGCGCCAGGCTCTGTGCCTGGTGCAGCATCGAGCGCGCCTCGAGCCAGCGAACGTAACCTTGGGCATCGGCCGCGACGGCTGCGATCGACAGCAGCGGGCTCAACACCGGCAGCGCAAGGGCCATCGCAGAGCGCCTCATTCGTGACCCTCCCGGGCGAGGAGTGTCGTGATGGGCAGGATCCAGGCGCCGAGCAGCGTGACGGCCGAGATCCAACTGCTTGCGAGTACGCGCGAGCCGCGGCGTGCGCTCATGTCACGGTCCCTGCGGTGGGAAATCCGCTCGACACGATCATACAGGCGCGCCCGGTTACCTCCCGAGAAATTCGGCGCGCGAATTCTGGCTTGGGCGTCGCCGGAGCTTCGCCAGATGCGGATACAAGCGGTTGGATCATTCAAACGTCGGAACTGACTGACGCGCATCGCGAGGCCAGGAACTCGTCGCGAAGCCATCAAGTCGAACGAGCAGGTGGGAAGGCGGCCGTGCCGCCTGGCGCTGCGAGCGACAGGAGACCCGATGCTCACATCCCTCAAGATCACCCTGATGACACTGTTCTATGGAACGAGCGCGACGCTCACTCCCCGGCCCGTCACACTGAATGCCGGTGCGATGACCCTGCGGGCGCCGCAGCCGCTCAGTCCGATCGGCGATTCGATGCAGGTCTTTGTCAGCCTGGGCGCACCCAACGAGGACCAGAAAGCCGCGGTGAGTGGCGGGCAGTTCGGTCTACCCGATGTGGGCAATCTGCGCGTGCAGATCTGTGAGACGAGCCAGCGTTGCCTGCCGATGATGTACAAGGGCGCCTATCTCAGCACAGGCGAGTACGGCGTCGTCTTCAACCTCACGAATCCGGCGATCCGCGCTGCGCACTTCAGTGCCGTGCAGCTCGATGCGTCGCATCCCGTGCCGCACGCGCAGGTTCGCTGGCAGAATTACCTGGCGCGCGGCTCCTCGTAGCGCATCCGAGCCGGCCACTCGTGCACGGGCAGGATCCCACCCGCCTCGATCAGCTCGGATATCGACACGTGGATGCAGGCGACCCCGTTCCCATCGATCGTATCCAGATGAAAATCGCCTGCCCGATACTTCGCGTCCATGACCTGGTGGATCTCATTCAGGTTCATTACCGCGAAGCGCTTGGCCTCCTGCATCGGCATCTCTTGGCGCCCGAAGTACTCTTCGAGTTGTGCCTTCGAGATACGCCCGACGACCATCCGTTGCTCATGCCAACTCGTCAGGACGATGTCATCCGGCTCGGCCTGTTGATCCTTGACAGTCAGAGGTGACAGTCCCATAGACGACCCCTTCTGCATGATCGGACCGCCGCAGGATCACGCGGCACGTGCCTGATCGCAATGCGTCGGCCGATGGCGACAGCCACCCACCTTTCCCCGTCTGCGAGCCGCCCGTGCGGAAGGCTGACGAAAGGACGCACGCACGCAAAGAACCTGTTGCGGTGCGGCCGGCAGCTTCTCTACTATCTGTCGTCAACCTTTCAATAAGAACAAACGCCAACAGGGAATCAGATGGCCTCTCCCCTCTTCAGCCGCCGTGGCAGCACGGCATGCTCCTCCAGCGAGGCAACCCCGCCCAGCGGGCCCATTCCTCGATCTTCACTCGGGCGACGAATGCGGCACCCCCATGGCCATCCGGGCGGAAGATTAAGGCCTCGCCGTCCTCGAGCCCCCTCGCCTCCTCGGGGAAGGCTTCCAGCACATTCGGGAAGTGCGTGATGATGACCGTATTCGTTCCCCGTGGAGGCGCTGCTGCCACCCTGCTGCGAATCCAGGTACCGCGCTCGCCACTCGTGTCGCCCTGCATGCTGTGGCCCGCATCGCCGAGCTCAACGTAAGTCTTCGGCGACGCGAACTGCGCGAGGCGCGCCGTCTCAAGTGCCCGGTACGTTGGACTGGAGAGGACCTGACCGATGGGTATGTGGAGTTGTCGCACGGCCGCCCCCATCGAACGCGCAGACGTGCGGCCGAGGTCATCCAGCTGCCGCTCATGCTGCGGGTTATCTGGATTCGCCCGGGCAGCCTCGGGAGCTGCGCGCGGTGAGCTCGCATGGCGCATGAGAATGACGTAGCCGCCCGATTGCAGCGCCTTGACCAAGTCTTCTTCGCCGAGAGATGCAGCACCGACGGAGGCGGATAAGGCGAGCAGCGGCAAGACACCCGGCCACAGATTGCGAGAAAACCTACGCACCTTCGCACCTCCTTTGGAAGCCTTTGGCTTGGATCAGCAATAGCTTACGGCACTCCCTTCTCGCAAGCCCCAGGGTGTGCCACAAATCTGCAGCAAAGCCCGCGCTTCTGATCCAGCGATTCATCCGAGCAAAGACACGGAATCTTCATCTGCCGATGCTAACTAATGCGGCCCCGATGCCAACAATTCGCGAGGGAGACCGCAATGAAGAAAGCAATCCTGGCTGTGGCTGCGATGATGGCGCTGACGACGGGCGTCGTGCTCGGCGCCGAGCGCGACGAGCCGCAGAGTGGGTTCGGACGGCTCGATCACGTGTTCCTCATCATCATGGAGAACCAGACGGATACGGACGTCCTCGGCAATGTGAACGCGCCGTTCATAAACGCCTACGCCAAGCTCGCCAATCGCGCGACGAACTACTGGGCGGTTGGACACCCGAGCGCGCCGAACTACCTCGAGATCACCGGCGGCTCGAATTTCGGGGTTCCGAATGACTATTGGCCGAACTGGGTGGGCACGGGCTGCATCGACAACGCTCCCAACAGCACCGGATGCGTCAATGCGGTGACTCCGATCGCAGTGGCAGGCATGGACAACCCCGTGGTCGCCACCGCGACGACCTCGTCCCAATGCAACGGCCAGATCACGGTGACGACGCCCGTTCCGAACAACTGCGCGCTCTACAACTATCCGGCCGCGTTCTTCACACCCAAATCGATTGCCGATCAGCTGGTCGCGAAGCACAAGAGCTGGAAGTCCTACCAGGAGAGCCTGCCCACCGTGAGTCCTGGGGTTGCCGGCGTCAACTACTCAGACGGAGCGTGGTCCAACCTGAGCCCCGTGTCGGTGTTCGGCCCCGGGCCGATTCAGAAGCTCTATGCCGTGAAGCACAACCCCTTCGCCTATTTTCAGAATATCCAGGTGGGCGGCGAGGAGGAGCTCAGTCTCGATCAGGTCAAGGATTTCGATGGCCCCGATGGCCTGTGGGTCGACTTGCAGACCGACACGCCCAGCTTTTCGCTGATCGTTCCCAACCAGTGCCATGATATGCATGGCTTCGTCTCAGGCGGGACACCGATCTGCACGGGCTCGACCGCGGCGGAAGCGGGCCTCCTGATGGCTCAGGGCGATGCGGCGCTCGAGAAGCTGGTCGAGGGGATCAAGGCGTCGCGCGCGTGGGATCGTGGTCGCAACGCGATCGTCGTGGTGTGGGATGAGAATGACTACTCGAATGCCCCCAACCGCGTCGTGATGCTGGTCGAGACCAACTACGCTGCGAACGGCCGAACCAGCGCGCAGCCCTACGATCACTTCTCGCTCCTGCGGACACTCGAGGCTGGCTTCGGGCTCCCCTGCCTGAATCACGCCTGCGACTCGACCTCGAAGGTCATGAACGACATGTTCGGCGGGTGGTAGGCGAGTTTTGTCGGGCCCGGCATCGCACGCCTGCGATGCTGGGCCCGTGGGCCCGACACGCACACATTCGCTCCGCTGTCTGCGGCATTCGCTCCCGCTAATTCCGTTTCGTCGGAAAGTCCTCGCGCGATCCGAGCGCATGGACGGAAATCGCCTCGTTGTCATCGCGGTGCACCGGCAACCGGTGACGCAGAGCTCGTCCGACAACCACAACGGAGACAAGGACATGACAGCCAAACACACCCTCTTCGCGGTCCTCGGGATAGCGCTCGGATTGAGCCTCGAATCAAAGGTCGAGGCGCAGAACGCAGTCGCGGACTGGCACACGGTACTGGAGTCGAACGTCGCAGGATCAGGCCGCAAGAATGCGGTCGCGCTGCCGTTCTACGCCTACGTCGATGTAGCGATGTACGATGCCGTCGCCTCGATCGATCATCGCTTCGAGCCGTTCGCGGTCCGTGTCCACGCGCCGCGCGGCGCCTCGGAGGATGCCGCGGCGGCGAGTGCCGCGCACGATGTGCTCGTACACTATCTGCCATCCCGCGCCGCAACACTGGATGCGGCGCTGGCTGCGTCCCTCGCCGCCATCCCTGATGGCCAGAGCAAGACAGACGGCGTCCAGGTCGGACAGTCCGTTGCGGCGAGCTGGGTCGCGCTGCGGAGCGGCGACGGCCTCGAGGCGCCGCTCGTCTATACCCCCGGCCACGGCCCCGGTATCTGGGAGCCGGTGCCGACCTACCCTGCGCCGCCGCCGAACACCCCGCCCGCGCCGGTAGGCGTGTGGATGACGCAGTTCAAGCCGTTCGCGCTCCAGAGCGCAGATCAATTGCTCGACGAGGTACCTCCGCCACCGGCGCTGACGAGCCGGATCTGGGCCCGCAATTTCAATCTGACCAAGGACTACGGCGCGCTGAACAGTACCGTGCGCAACGCACAGCAGACGGAGATCGGGAAGTTCTGGACCGACGATGCTGCCGCTCAGTACAGCCGGGCCTTTCGGGGCCTCATCGTCAGCGAGAATCTGGACACCGCGGAGTCGGCTCGGCTGGGCGCCATGTATTCGGTTGCAGCCTCCGATTCGATCACGGCGTGCATGAATGCCAAGTACCACTTCGCGTTCTGGCGCCCGTACACGGCGATTCATGATGCCGATACGGACGGGAATCCTGCCACGGTGGCTGATCCTAACTGGGTGCCGCTCGCGGTCACTCCCGGGCATCCCGAGTATCCCGCGGCCCATGGTTGCGTCACCGAAGCGGTGATGGATGCGATGACAGCGTTCTTCGGGACGGATGGAGTCACGTTCTCCGTGACCAGTGCCGTCACTGGCACCACCCACACTTTCGACAGCCTCGAAGACGTGGTCGCGGAGGTGGACAACGCGCGCATCTACGGCGGGATGCACTACCGGCACTCGGTGAAGGAAGGCAATCGACTCGGCCGCAAGGTTGCCGAGCGCGTCGTGAAGCACTTCCAGCGCCACGACCGAGACGACGATTGACAGCAACGGTCAGCGAGCTGCGGGCTCCTGCAGGTACTGCTGCTCGCTGACCTTCTCCAGCCAATCGACGCCCTTGCCGTCCAGCTTCTCCACGATTGCAATGTGCGTCATCGCCGTCGTAGCGGTGGCTCCGTGCCAGTGCTTCTTCCCGGGAGGGCACCAGATCACATCGCCGGGGCGGATCTCCACCTTGGGCTCGCCCCAGCACTGAGTCCAGCCACACCCCGACGTGACGATCAGCGTCTGACCGAGCGGGTGCGTATGCCACGCACTGCGAGCGCCGGGCTCGAAGGTGACGCTTGCGGCGAGTACGCGCGCCGGCTCTTGAGCATCAATCAACGCGTCGATACGAACGCTTCCGGTAAAGTACTGATCGGGTCCTCTGGCCGAGGGCTGTGACCCGCTGCGCTTGATGTCCATTGAGTTGACTCCCGCAAGTGTGGCTGCAGCCTGCCGGATGTCATCCGGCTTCGGCCAGTGTAAACCGTCTGCGGGTCGGGGATATCTAAGCTCCATTCGGGGGCGAGTTCAGCTGAGCGCGAGCAACCGCCCGTACCCCTCGACGTGCCCGCTCAAGCCGAGCAGTCGCACGCCCGCACGCAGGGCATGCGGCAAGCTCGAGACCACCGGTACGCCGCAGCGTTCCTCGAGCGGAGCCAGGATATCGAGAGTCCGAAGCCCGCCACACGAGATCAACAGAGCCTCGGCGCCATCCGCGGACTGGAACACCTCGGTTGCGAACTGCATGAGTCCCGCGCGCGTAACGCTCTTGATATCGTCGACCTTCTCGACGCCGAGGCCTCGCATGACCCGCACATCGAAGCCCTCCTCGTGCAGGAAACTCTGCAAGCGTTCGTTCACCTGGGCGTCATAGGCCGTGGCCACCGCGAGCCGTCGGGCACGGAACGCGCGCAGCCCATCGCAGACCGCGGTGCTCATGGTAATCGCGAGCCGGCCGCTCGCGACTTGGATGCGCCGGGTCAGCTCGCGGTTAAAGCTCGCGCCTCGATAGAAGCTAAGCGAGGTGCCCATCAGCACGATGGCATCCGCCCCTGCGTGAGCCAGCACCGCCGCCGTCGGTGCAATGCGCTCGAGCACGCGATCGTAGCCTTCCGGAGTCATCCTCTCGAGCCCGACGCTGAGCGACTGGAAGCGCACGCCCCTTGGGTACAACGTCGCGGCCTCCGGTGGCACGGTCACTTCGACTGGCGCGATGAGTCCGAGCAACGGTGTCGCCGAGCCGCCGAGCGCGCTGCTCGCCGCGCTGGCCACGGCGGCTTTCAGAACGTAGCGACGTGAGCTCATGAGTTGGATTCTACTCGTTGTTGATTGACAACGGCCGAGCTGCGTGGTCTCCTCTTCCCCGCTCCACGGGGTGCATCGGCGTCGTCGCCGAAAGGGCTAGGCCCGCCCGCTGAACCTTCAGCAGGAGAGCACCCATGCCCACGATCGATACCTACCGCAAGCAAGCCAAGCAGCTGGTTCGCTGGCACCGCGAGCGCAATTACTGCATCGGCGGAAAGTTGCGGCTTCTCGAGCGCTATCGGCATCTAACGGACGCAGAAGCCCTGGATACACCTTTGCCGCTGACTGTTGCCCAGGAGATCGTGGCAGCAGAGGCTGGGTTCAGGAGTTGGACCGCGCTCAAGGCCTCAACGACCAACCTCAAGGTGACTGCGTCGGCCGAGGGCGAGCCTACATTCGCGAGCGCCATCCCGATTCTGTTCGTCCGCGATGTCAGGACAGCTGCGACCTTCTACGCAGAGAAGCTCGGCTTCAAGGTGGATTTTCTCCATGGAAATCCGCCTTTCTACGGTTCCGTGTCGCGCGATCAGTCCCGCCTTCATCTGCGGTTTGTGCACGAGCCCAACTTCGCCGCGCTGGTGGTGCGCGAACCGTCGTTGATCCTGGCGACACTGGAAGTCCACAACGTCAAGCGGCTCTTTGAAGAATATGCGGGGCAAGGTGTTGAGTTCCCCCAGCGGCTCGTAAGACAAGCTTGGGGCGGCATCGACTTCCATGTGCGCGATGTCGATGGCAACGTCATATCCTTCGTGGAGTATCGCCACACGGAAGCCTAGACGCAGCTGCCTGGCCGAATCGCGAGAGACCGCCTTGGGTTAGGGCCCCGTTGGAGGGCTGACATTCTTCAGCGATTGATACGCTAGCCGAGTGAAGAAGTCTCCCGTCAAGGGGCTTCCCGACTGCGCCCAGCGAGCATCGAAGTCCTTGGTCGGCTTATCGGCCACGACCTGATCCTCGCTCTTGCCCTCGTCGATCAGCTTAGCGACCCGCCCCCGGATGCTCAGCAGCATGTCGCGGGAGGCCTTCAGTCCCTCGGTGCTCCCCGGATCGCCCTCATCGGCGATGATCCTGGTCTTGTCGTCGGATAGAGAGAGCATCTTCTCTTCCGCGCCGATCATCCCGGCCAGCGATCCGCCCGAGGACATGTCGAAGAACGGATAGCTCCTGTCACCACCGAAGGTGCCGCTCGCGTGGATGACGTTGGCCCGCTTGAAATACACGAGGGTATCGTTGTCCGTGTGCGCCCGGGGCGAGTGGAACAGCTGAACCGTCTCGCCGTCGAAGTGGATCGTCATCGTCTCGGCATAGGTGATTGCCGGCAGCGCGGCCGGTGGCGAGGGCGGAATCGTCTGTCGGAAGGCGGCGAGGTATTGCCCCTTCTCCATCCGTTCACGCAGCTTCTGGTGGCCAACGATGAGAGCGCCGCCCTTCGCCATCAATTCGTTGGCGCCGAAGTGATCGGCGTGCGCATGGGTGTTGATGACAAGTTTGATGGGCTTGTCGCTGACACGAGCGATCGCGGCCTTGATCTTGTCGCCCATCTGCGCGACCGAGGTATCCACGAGCAAGACACCGTCGTCGCCGATGAGGATCAGCGAGTCACCGCCCTGCCAGCCCAGGAGGTAGACCCCGTGCCCGAGGTCCGTCGTCTTGATCTCGAGCTTCGAATAGTCGATCCGCGGCTGCGCAACCGCTGCCGAACAGGAAAGCGCAGCCAGAGCGGCTGCAAGCCAGACTCGTTTCACGATTCCTCCATCTGCCACGTAACCCCCTGAATCTCCGACACACGCCCGGATAGTATCAGGCGCCAAGACTGCGATCCCTACGTGACGGCAAGCACCTTGAACTTGGCCCCGCGCGCGGCGTCGAAAGCCTTTAGAATCGTTCAGCAGCGCCTGGACTTGCGCCTGCCGCTGGCTCCTGGCCCACAACAATCACCTCAAAAAGGACAAGGGGATAGATAGAGTGAGCAATCTGCAGGTGGCGAGTCTCATGTTCACAAGCCCGACCAAGGCATTCGCCGAGCTCAAACAGAGACCGGTTTTTGCATTACCCATGTGGCTCATTCTGATCGGTACCGTCGCGGTCACGGGTTGGTATTACTCCAAAGTCGACATCACCTGGTTCGCCGACCAGATGACCGCCGTGTCCAAGCTCCCCGATGCACAGCGACAGCAGATGGCCGCCGTCATCACCCGCCCCGTACTGCTGTGGAGCTCGACCGTCATCGCTCCCATCGCGCTGGTGATCGTGGTCTCGATCGGGGCCTTGTATTTCTTGGTGGCGGGCAACCTCACCAAGGTTCGCTACCCCTACAAGCACTGGTTCGCATTCAACTGGTGGGCGACCTCCCCGCAGATCATCGCCTCTATCGCATCACTGCTGATCCTGGCGCTGAGCAGCACCTCGCAGATGTACCCGAGTTCGCTGGCGCCGCTGTCGCTGAACGAGCTCGTCTTCCATAGAGCCATGGGCACACCCGGCTACAACCTGCTATCGGCGATCGGCCTGGTGCAGGTCGCCACCGCATGGCTGACGTATGTGGGAATACGCGCCTGGTCGGGCAGATCGGTCCTCTTCTGCCTGGTGTTCGCGCTGCTACCCGCCATGCTCATCTATGGTATCTGGGCCATGTTCGCATTCCGCTGAGCCTGGTACATACGCGCCATGCGTAAATGGATCGTAGCCGCAGGCCTGGTGCTCGTCATCGCCGTACCCGTGGCGCTCAGCCTCTCTCGCGGTGGCGCCGCGAAGCCAGTGGAGATGGAGCGCGCCGCGCTGCGCTCGATAGCCCCTTCCATCCTGGCCTCCGGAACCCTCGCTTACCAGACCGAGGTCCGTCTGGTCCCCGAGGTCATGGGCAGGGTTTTGAAGATCAATGCCAAGGAGGGCGACCTCGTGAAGCAGGGCGAGCTGCTCGTACAGCTGGACCCCGCCACCTACCTGGCGCAAATCGCACAGCTGGAAGCGGCACTGCGCCAGTCGCGCCTGAGCATCGAGCGACAGCGGGTGAGCCTGGAGACTGCAGAAGCGAAGTGGAAGCGCTATCAATCGCTGCGTGCCAGCGGGGTCGTCGATGAGAATACCTACGAGGACATCGCCTCCCAGCGCGACCTGGCACGGGTGGAGCTGGAAACGAGCCAGGAGGGGCTCGGACAGACCGATGCACAGCTCGAGCAGGCGCGCGAGCAGCTTGCCAAGACGGCGATTCGTGCCCCGATGAGCGGCAAGGTGACGGTCGTGTACATCAAGGCTGGTGAGACGGCCGTGCCCAGCGCGATGAGTATCGCCGGCTCGGATCTCATGGTTCTCGCCAACACCGACAGCACCTATGCGGAAGTCAATGTCGACGAGGCGGATGTCGCACGCGTGGATGTGGGTCAGGGCGCCTCGATCGTGCCGGCCGCGTTTCCCGAGCAGTCGTGGAAGGGCACCGTCGAGCAAGTGGCCGTCGCGCCAAAATCGCAGGCCGGTCAGAGCAAGACCTACCTGGTGAGAATCAAGCTCGAGCAGCAGAAGGACGTGCATTTCCGCCCCGGTATGAGCTGCCGAGCCGAGATATCGACGCGTGCGAGCGATTCGCCCGCAGTCCTCGCCCTACCCGTCCAGGCCGTCCGCTATGAGGACTCGGACGACGTCAACAAGAAGACGGCGCAGGCCAGCGTGTTCGTCGTACAGGCAGGCAAGGCGCACAAGCGCAGTGTCGATACAGGCGCTGCGGACGATACGTATGTCGAGATCGTCAAGGGCATCCGTGCCGGCGAAGAGATCGTCACCGGGCCGGCGAAAGCCCTCCGCTTTCTGCATGAGGGCGACCGGATTGTTGCCATCGCTGCGGCGCTGCCGGCGAGCACTACCAAGCAATGATCGAGCTGCGCGGCATCAACAAGACGTATTCGCTCGGCGCGGACCAATGTCGTGCCTTGGTCGACGTGGACCTAGACCTGCAGCGCGGCGAGTTTGCCGCCCTCACCGGAGCGTCGGGCTCGGGAAAGTCGACGCTGATGAATATTCTCGGGTGCCTGGATACCCCAAGCTCCGGCCGGTACGTGCTCGACGGCGACGTGGTCGACGGGCTGAAAGAGGACCAACTGGCACGGGTGCGGAACCGCAAGATCGGCTTCGTCTTTCAGAACTTCTACCTCATGCCTCGGATGTCGGCGGTGGACAACGTGGCTCAGCCGCTCATCTATCGCGGCTTCTCGCCGGCGGCACGCCGGCAGCGCGCGGCAGAGGCGCTGAAGCGAGTGGGGCTCGAGCAACGGCTGCATCACAAGCCGAATGAACTGTCAGGCGGACAGCGCCAGCGGGTGGCGATCGCGCGGGCGCTCGTCGGCCGACCCGAGATGCTGCTGGCCGACGAACCCACCGGCAATCTCGATAGCCGCACGGCGCAGGAGATCATGGCTCTGTTCGCCGAGCTGAATTCGGAAGGACACACACTGGTCGTCGTCACGCACGATCCCGGGATTGCCGCACACTGCAGGCGCATCATCCGTCTGCATGACGGCCAGATCGTCGAGGACCGCGAGAAGGAATCGTCCGGGCCAGCGGTCATGGCGGCACACACGTGAACGTGCAGGCGGCACCGGCGCCCTTGCTGGGACGAGACGAGGGAACCCGCTTTCAGGAGTGGGTCTATGCGCTGCAGGAATGCCTGCGCTCCGCCCTCGCGAGCGTCCGTGCACACACCCTGCGCAGCTTTCTCACGGTGCTCGGAGTGATCATCGGCATTTCCTCCGTGATCTGCGTATTCGCGCTGATGCAAGGCCTGACACGCTCGATCACTCAGCAGTTCGAGGGCCTCGGCAGCAGCACTCTCACGCTGAGCGCGTACACACCGCTGGCGGATGGCTTGCGAGGGAAGATCAACCACCTCAAGCCCTCGGATCTGGAGCAGCTCCGATACCGCGTCGACGGCATCACCAACATTACACCTCTGGTGTTTGCGGGGGCACGCTTCGGCGCGGAGGTACGCAATGGGACCAACATTGCCAATGGACAGCTGTTCGGCACGACGCCGAGCTACCAGGACGTGAACCGGGTGTATCCGGTTCGGGGGCGCTTCATCACTCGGCAGGACGATGAGAGCCGGCGACGCGTCGTCGTCCTGGGTGAGCAGATGCGCAAGGACCTCAAGCTCCCAGACGACCCGACCGGCCGTTTCGTACTGATCGGACAGGAGTGGTTCAAGGTGGTGGGCTTGCTGGAGCCACGCGGCGTGGTCTTCGGCCAGAATCAGGATTCGATCCTGCTGATGCCCTACCAGACGGCGCTCGCCGTCACGGGAGTCCTGACTCAGCAGCCGGACCTGTGGATCACGTTCTCGGCCACTGACTCGGATTCGCTCGACGACGTGAAGCATCGCGTGACCGCGCTGATGCGCCGCCTTCACAACCTGAAGGCAGATCAGGAGAACGATTTCGTGGTCCAGTCCGCCGAAACAATCGCCAAGACCATCAGCAGCATCTCCCTGACGCTCACGCTGGTCGTCTCGGGCGTCGTCGGCATCTCGCTGCTGGTGAGCGGCGTGGGAATCATGAACATCATGCTGGTGTCGGTCACGGAACGCACTCGCGAGATCGGCATCGCCAAGGCCCTCGGTGCGCCGCGTCAGTTCATCCTGATCCAGTTCCTGATCGAGGCGATGGTGCTGGCGGCGCTCGGTGGAGTCATCGGCATCGTCTTGGGATACGGGATGGCCTTCGGACTGTCGAAGCTCATTGCCAACTCGCTGGAAGGGTTTCCGTCGCCCTCGGTGCCCTGGTGGGCGGTGCTGGGGTCGTGCGGATTCTCCGCACTCATCGGAATGTTGTTCGGCATCCTGCCAGCAACCAAGGCCGCCAATCTCGTGCCGATCGACGCGCTAAGGTACGAATAGGTTGGAGCGCCGAGCCATGAATGGACCATCCAGGGTTTTGTTCGCGGCGGTGCTGCTATTCAGCGCGGCCGGCGCCGAGGAGTGGCAGACGTACTCCTACCCCAATCCTGGGTTTGCCATCCAGTTTCCTGGTGTCCCGGAGGTGCAGACCACCAAATTCAAGAATGCCGTTGGCGTGACGCTCCCCGTAACGCGCTACGTTG
>Ga0335081_10010541_pt1 | contig 14944 bp, 15 predicted proteins | sample Lox_Sample_35_FD_206713 | JGI IMG/M metagenome (GOLD analysis project Ga0335081, IMG submission 206713) | Soil microbial communities from Loxahatchee National Wildlife Refuge, Florida, United States - Lox_Sample_3.5 | ecosystem: Environmental > Terrestrial > Soil > Wetlands | place: USA...
CCGGTTTCCCATTGCTGGCCTGCAGGGCGGGCGTCAGGTTCTGCCAGCAGAGCAGCGGGCGGCCGTCGTAGGCTTTGATCTGGTCGCCGGGCTGGAGTCCGGCGCGGGCCGCCGGCGATCCCGACTCAACCACGGCCAGTTCGGGGGTCAGGCAGGGCGCCCATCCGGCATAGCCCAGGCGCTCGCGTCCCTCGGCGCGGGGCGTGAGGTCCATTTGGCGCGGCTGCCCGCCGCGCATGACGTCCACGCGAAGCGTTTGGCCGGGCGACATGGCCACCTGCACCTCAACGTCTTCCCACTTGGGGTTATCAACTTCGCCGACCCGCGTCAGCAGGTCTCCGGGAACGAACCCGGCCTGGGCGGCCGGAGAGTCCGGGACCACCTCGCCCAAGCGCGCCGCCTGGGTCTCGAACACGGGCTCCTCGTAATGGTAGCGATAGAGTGCGGTGAGCAGCCCGACGGCCAGCACAACGTTCATCGCCGGCCCCATGATCACGATCACGAAGCGCTGCCAGCGGGGACGCGCGAGGAATTCGCCGGGGTCGCCCGTATGCGCCTGCGACGGGTCTTCGCCCGCCATCTTGACGTAGCCTCCCAGCAGCAGCAGGCTGAGCCGGTAATCGGTCCCCGGGGACTCGGCGTCTTCCAGCCTGCCGAAGGAGAATGTGCCGCGCTTCACGCCGAAGAGCCGCTTGCCGAATCCGAAGGAAAAGGTGAGGACGCGCACGCCCATCCACTTCGCCGCCAGGAAATGGCCAAGCTCGTGGATGAACACCATCAGCCCGAGAGCGATGACGATCACCACCACGTCGGTGGCCGCATTGGAAAGCGTACTCACTTCAACTCCTCGTCCCCGTCCCGCCGGTTCTGGGGCCCGGCGCCATCTCGGCCCCCGCAGCCTTCAGCCGTTCTCACGCGAGGCGCCCGACCTCCGCCCGCGCCCGCTCCCTGGCCTCGCCATCGCAGGCCAGAACGTCCTCGATAGAGCCCAGCCGCACCGCAGGTGTTTGATGCAGCACATTGGCCACCACTTGGGCGATGTCGGTGAAGCGCAGGCGCCGGCCGAGGAACGCCTCCACCGCAATTTCGTCCGCCGCGTTCAGGGCGCAGGTGGCGGCGCCTCCCCCCTCCAAGGCCGTCCGGCCGAGGTGCAGGCAGGGAAACCGCCGCAGATCGGGCGGCTCGAATCGAAGGGTCTTCAGGCTGGCCAGGTTCAACGTCAGGCCGCCTCCGTCCGCCGGCAGCCGGTCCGGATAGGTAAGGGCGTACTGGATCGGAATCCGCATATCCGGAACAGCCAGTTGCGCCAGCAGGGACCCATCCAAAAATTCTACCATGGAATGTACCGTAGACTCCGGATGAATCAGCACTTCGATCTGCCCGCCGGACAGCCCGAACAGCCAGTGGGCTTCGATCACTTCAAAGGCCTTGTTCATCAACGTGGCGGAGTCCACCGTGATGCGCCCGCCCATGCTCCACACCGGGTGCTTCAGGGCCTGCTCAGGGGACGCCGCCGCCAGGTCGCGCTTCGGCCAGCGCAGGAAGGGCCCGCCGGAGGCGGTCAGGATCACGCGGCGAATCTCGCCCGGAGCCCCGGAGCGCAAACACTGGTGCAGGGCGCTGTGCTCGCTGTCGATCGGCAGGATTTCCGCCCCGTGCTGGCGCGCCGCCTGCATCACCAGTTCGCCGGCGGCCACCAGGGTCTCTTTGTTGGCCAGGCCGATGTGCTTGCCCGCCCGAATGGCTTCAAACGTGGCCACCAGACCGGTGACGCCGTGGCTGGCCGACACCACGAAATCCACCGCCGGATGGGTGGCCGCCGCCACCTGACCTTCAGGTCCGGAAAGAATCTCGAGCGGCCTGCCGTAATCGAGCGCCTGCAATCGCCCGCGCAGCGCCGCCACGCCCTCTCCGCAGCCCACCACGGCCAATTCGGGCGTGAATTCAACAATCTGACGCGCCAGAAGGTCCAGGTTCCGGCCGGCGGCAACGGCTGCCACGCGAAAGCGGTGGCGCAGTCCCGCCACTACGCGGAGGACGTTCGTGCCCACCGACCCTGTCGCTCCGAGAATGCAGAGTGACTTCATGAACGCCAGGCGTGCATCAGCGCCAGCGCCAGCCACAGCGCCGGCGCGCCGAAGATGAGGCTGTCAATCCGGTCCAGCAGTCCGCCGTGGCCGGGCAGTAGCGACGCCGAGTCCTTCACGTCGGCGCTGCGCTTGAGCGCCGATTCCACAAGGTCGCCCACCTGGCCCGCCACCGCCACAATCCCTGCCAAGAGCATAGCGGTTTTCAAATCCGGTGTCTTCCACCACCACCGCGCCATCACCCAGGCCACCAGCAGGCTGCCGGCGAGACCCCCTAAAGATCCCTCCAGCGTCTTCTTCGGCGAAATGCGCGGAAACAGGAGCCTTCGGCCGATGCCCCGCCCCACCAGGTAAGCGAAGATGTCCCCCGCCCAGATCACCGCGAACATGAAGAGAAGCAGGTAGCGCGGGGAAATGGCACCCGCGGCCGCTTGGGCGATGGCGGGCGAGGAGCGCAGCGGCACGAGCCACGACAGCATCAAGCCCACGTAGAAAATGCCGAATACCGTGGAACACGCCGCCGCCAGATACTTCCGGAGCTCACCCGCCCCCAGCAGGGCCAGCGTCAGGCTGGCGGGCACCAGAAGCACGGCCAGCATCAGCACCGTCGTCCCCGGCGCGAGTGCGGCCGGTACATCGGCGTGCAGGTCCCCCACCTGCGCCAGGCACAGCAATCCGCATCCGGCGTAGCCCAGCCACCGGAAACCCCCGAAACCGGCGGCTTCGCTAAGGCCGAAGTATTCGTGGGCGGTGCGCTCCACCACCAGCAAGAGCGCCGCCAGGAAGAGCCACAGAGGAGACCAGACGATGAGATAAACGACGGGCGGAATCAGAACCAGCGCGGTGAGGGCACGCAGTTTCATCAGGTTTCAAAGGGCCACCCGCAAGACTAGTCGAGGCCACCCGAGAAGGCAAGTGCGGGAACCTACGATTTTCGATGGGTCCCCGCGCAAGCGGGGATTGCCGATGGGTCCCCGCGCAGGCCGGGATTGCCGACTGCCAGCCCGGACGAGTCCCCTCGGTGCGCCGAAGAGAGGGCGCTTCGCGCCGGACGAAGTTTCAATAACTTACGGACCGGCCCTCAGAGGAATCCACCCGCCAACTTTCAACAAGTTACGGGCGAAAACGCCGTCAGCGCCTGGCACGAACTTTCAATGACTTACTGGGGGCTTCCGAAAAGCAAAAGTTGTAGTGTTTTTGGACAAAAGCGTTCAAACAACGATGTTTTGGGCCGTTTTTCGATATCGAATTGCGTTCAAATAACGGCATCTTCCGCGCGACGCTTCCCGGAAGCTTGAAATCAAACGCTCCGTGTCCCAGACGGTTGCTTCAACTTGATTTCAAACGATCACAAATCTCCACCGAATTCCGAGCTTGATTCCGGGCTGCCGCGCTCGAGTTGAGACGCCCACAATCCCTTCCCAAAACCCGCAAATTCCGGGCGCCAAAACGGCTCTCTTCGGCGTCAACTTGATTTCAAACGATCATAAATCGTTCTGGAACCTCCCCAGGCGGTTGCCAAGCGCCGTGAAGCCCCCGCCTCGGGAACGGTTCGACTTGATTTCAAAGCCTCCCTGCACGGGTCCAAATTCGCCACCCTGCCTTCCCCCAAGAAGCTGCGAAGCGCACGGCGCCAACCCGGCCCCCATCGGGTCCCAATCCAGCCAGCTTGATTTCAAACGATCATGAATCGAGGCCGGCCGTCGGGCTCGCACGCAATTCAACGCTGATTCCCGCCGGGGGCTCGTGGAGCATCTGGCGGACCTCTATCCGGGCTCGACGCACGTTTATGGCATGGGCCTCGACCAAGCGCCGGACGTGGCCGGATGGAACGCCCGGAGAATTGGGTATATTCAACCAAGGCGGGCTTCCGGTTTGGCGCCAGGGCAAGCACGTCGTCATGACCGACGGCGTGCGCAAGATAACCATCCCACGGCACAATCCTGTGAACGCCATCACCATGGCGGGGATCGTGGGCGATGCCGGCCTCACCGTCGAAGACTCCCGCAAACTGATCTGATCGGGCCCGCCACCGCGACTATTGTCAGGGTCACGGTTTTCGCCGGGATGTGCCGGCGCGGGGCGCGCTCGGCGTGGGCGCGGCCGGCACTTACTTAAACGGATAGGGTCTGCTTTGTGGCGGCCGGACTGCTGTATGATGTGAAAATGAGGAGAGCAGCGTGACTCTCGACCGAATCACCGTTCACGCCGGCGTTTGCACGGGAAAGGCGTGCATCCGGGGGCTCCGCTTTCCGGTTTCGCGGCTGCTGGGCCTGCTGGCGGCGGGGGAGAGTAAGGAAGCCATGCTGAAGGCCTATCCTTACCTCGAAGCCGGAGATATTGAGCAGGCGCTGGCCTACGCCGCGTTTCTCAGTGAAGAAGAGACGGTGGAATACACCAGGTGAAGTTTCTGGTTGATATGCCTCTCTCACCGGCCTTGGCGGCATGGTTGGTGCGAAGAGGTCACGATGCCGTGCATGCGGCCGATATCGGCTCAATTCGTCCCCGGACGAAGAGATCTTGGGGCAGGCTCGAGCTGAGCGGCGTGTCGTCATCACCGCCGGCCTCGATTATCCGCGGCTCCTGGTTCTGGCGGGCAACCGCGCGCCGGGACTTATACTGTCCCGCGGCGGGAACTTCAGCGAGCACGACAGCCTTGCGCACCTCGAACGAGTCCTCAGCGTCGTCCCCGAAGCCGATCTGGCTAGCTGCATCATCGTGGTGGAAAAGGACCGAATTCGGCGCCGCCGCCTTCCGATTGAGCCGATTCTGAAGGGCAGGGGCGCTGGCCCAAACCGCGGCTTACTTGAAGCGATATGTCCTCGGAAGGGGCTTGACGCTTCGCTTTTTATTCGCCTATGATTCAGTTGTGAATGTGAGGGCGGGCGTGACCGAGCCCCGGCAGAAACTGATCGCGCATATCAATCGTAAGGCGTGGTGGCACGTGCCGCCGAGGGACCCCTCGGCCTACCGCAAGCGCGGGAAGTTCTACGCGTCAAGCTTCGCGGAGGCGGAATTCTGGGGCAGACCGCTGGACCGGCCCGAGCGCGCTGCAACGCCGAATCCCTTGTGAGCAGCGTCGGGTTGACTCGCCCAAGCGACCCGCGCAAGTGGGAGGCATGGCTCATCATGGCAGATTGCGACGCCTGCAAGGGGCGAGGATGGCTCGATGTATCCCTGGATGGAACCGAGACGCCCGAAGGGTTGGTTGTTGTCCAGCGCTGCGACGCTTGTAACCGGTATCCTACTGACATCGCCGCAGCAGAAGGGCGGGTCGCAGCTTCGGGTGGCCGCGTTTTCGCAATCGTCTGCCGGGAGGCGCGATTCAGGAACTATTACCGTTGCCCGGACGATGAGGCGCACTGGAGCATGACGTGGAGCTGCATGTGCAATGACCGGTGTCCGACGTGCAACCACGAGATCGGGCCGTTCTGGAGCGAGGAGCTGCCATTGGAGGAGGCCAGTGAACCCGCTAGCTGGCGTTGACATTATCTTCAAGGACGAAGGTCCGTTTTGGAACGTCGCCCCACAAACGGCAGCGGGGCGGGCTTTCATCAAAAGATCTCGCCCGCCCAACGAGCCACAGGTCCGGCCGGAATCCAGCATCGCCGCAGACCCAGGGTCGGCCCCGGCCGGCCCAGCGCAGGCACGGGCTTTGATGCGCCGCGCCCAAGCCGCCGGACTACGGGTGTTCGAGTTGTGAGGGCGCACGTTGGCCGGGTGACCGACATCTGAGTGTGATTTAATGCTGGCATGCAACTTGAAATGCCAGTGAGTCTCGCGGCGGCTTACCGGAGCCCCAGCCAGCGAGCGCGGGTGATCACCGAGGCTTGGGGTAGCGACAACCTCTACTGCGCGCGCTGCAATTCGCCCAGTCTCAAGCCCTCCCGCATCAACGCGAAGGCGGTCGATTTTTCCTGCCCGAGTTGCTCCGCGGCTTTCCAACTGAAGAGCCAGTCCCGCTCGTTCTCGCAGCGCATAACGGATTCGGCCTACAAGGTCATGCGCCGCGCCATTGAAGACGACCGAGCGCCAAACCTCCTCGCGCTGCACTACGACCCGTTGGCCTGGACCGTGCGCGACCTGACTTTGATTCCGAAGTTCGCTTTCACGCTCTCCTGTCTTGAGAAGCGCAGACCGCTGGCGCCGACGGCGCGACGTGCGGGGTGGGTTGGCTGTAACATCCTACTTTCCAACATTCCGCTGGACGCCAGAATTGCACTGGTATGTAACGGAAAACCCTCAAACCGCGAATGGGTCCGAGAACAATACAATCGGTTGCAGCCGCTTGAGCGGGCAGGGATTGAGAAGCGCGGGTGGACGCTCGATGTACTAAACGTTGTGCGTTCCCTCGGGAAGCTGCAGTTTTCATTGGACGACGTGTACCAGCGCAGCGACGATCTCCGAAAGCTTCACCCGGACAATCTTCATGTGCGAGAAAAGATACGGCAGCAGCTCCAGCGATTGAGGGATATGGGCCTCCTACAATTCCTGGGCTATGGCGAATACCGGCTGAGCTCCTGACGTCCTCAATCGAGTCGGCCAATTCAAAAACTTAGCGGAAGGGCCTGTGCCGCGCCTCTCTTTTGGAGCGCCGGCGCTTGGGCGCCCGCTTGCCTGCGGCGGTTGAGGCCCTCTCCGCCGCGGCTTGCCTTGAATCCCTCCGGCTTCCATACCGCGCTGCGAGCTCCGTGACCATGCTATGATGACCATGATGGGAACAAGGATGAAAACCATGGCGGCGGGCACCTTCAAAGCGCACTGCCTCGCGGTGATGGATGAGGTTCAAGCCAAGAGGCAGACGGTGGTGATTACAAAGAGGGGAATACCGGTCGCGAAGCTCGTCCCACCGGATAAAAGCGCCGACGAGATCTATGGCTTCCTGCTGGGCCAAGGCGCTGTGGCGGGGGACGTGATTTCGCCCGTGATCGAAGATTGGGGCCGGCTCAGGTGATTCTGGTCGACACGCACGTCGTGGTGTGGCTTGCCTTTGACCCCGGCCGGCTCTCGAACAAGGCAAGAGCCGCCATCGACAGCGCGCGAGCGCAGGGCGAAGGACTGGCGATTTGCGATATCAGCCTTCTGGAGTTGGCAACCCTCGTCAGCAAGGGGCGGGTGCGGCTCGCTATCGGCCTGGAATCGTTTCTTCGCGAAGTCGAGGCCCGATTTGTGGTCGTGCCGATCACGAGCCGCGCCTGTGCGACTGCACTTGGATTACCGGCGGCCTATCCGAGTGACCCTGCGGATCGCATCATTGGGGCTACCGCGGTCGTCGAAGGGATACCCCTGCTCACGGCCGATCGCGAGATCCGCCGATCGAAGGCGGTTCAAACGATCTGGTGACCTCCGCCGCTCCTCGCGCTACCCGATTGGCCGCAGCGCGGGCCCCTCTTATAGTTCGGTGCCATGCTCGTTTTCGACCGGGGCCCGTTTTGAGGGATCCCCAAAGCCCTTACGCATCGCGTCGCCCCGACGCCTTGGGTTCTGCTTGCTGTTAAGCAGATCCGACCGGCGCCTCAGCATGGGAAAAAACGTCTGAATCCTCCGTCGTGTGTTTGCGGAACGTGAAGAGCGCCTGGGAGAATTCGACAAGCGCCGCGTCCATCTCATTTCTCTCGGCCAGACACGCGCTCGCAATTTCGTTTTCCGGAACAGGCTTTTGGCCAGAGTCATAGTATCGATCATAAAAAGCCTGCGCAGCCTTCTGAAGATTTGTTGTGGCCTGCCGAGCTCGAGACCACGCTCGGAATACAGCGGATTCTTCGCCGTGATAACTGCCCAGAGTGACTCCGAGAATCTCACGCTGGCTGCGCCATGAGCGGGTTGCAGCGTTGAACGCCGATCTGGCCTGCTCGCGATATTCCAGCAGCGATGCGCTCGGCTTTTCGCCGACCTGAAATCTTTTTGACGCTATTTGGACCAAATCCTCGGCCGCGACGCTGCTCGACGTTATGAACTCCAAAATATCTCGGACAACTTTCATCTCTCCATCCAGGTATTGTTGGTCCCGTTGCAGTTGACTCCGCTTTCGAGAGTCTAGCTGGTCAAGCAGGATTTCCCGCTCTTTCCATTTTCGCTGAACAAAAGCCGTAAGAAGCCCACCCAACAGCCCCCCGATTACAACCGTAATAGCAGCAGCTCCCCCGACTGACTCAATAAAGACCTGCCAGCCCGGCTTGCGATCTTTATCCGGAAATCGCAGCTTGAGGATCTCCGCCATGGCAGTTTCGTAGGTGATGGCTTGCGTCATGTCGGGCAGAGGGGCCGAGGGACCGGGACTATCAGATGTGGCCCTTGAAAGGACCCCCGCAAAACGATGGGATAGTCGATTGTCGGCGACAGGCAAAACTGCCGCAGAGCTGGTGGCACAATTCCCGCACACTTCACATGTCGGGAATGTCCCGTCGTCGCCTAAATTCACTGTCTTGGTGTCACCATTGGCGTAAGTAAGGTGGATAAAGCCGTTGGCGACTCGCGCGCCGGTGGCTTCCTCTACGTAGCCGCTCCCACTGGCCAGTTCGCCCGGCGGAACCGGCTGCTGAGCAACGGCCATGGATTGTGAGGTCACGGTCCCGGCAAGCGCCAAAAAGACAGCGAGACCCACGTTAGTCGGGCTTACGTTACGCTCTGGGGTTTTCATCTTCTATCTATCTCCTCATGTGCGTCCCAGCTCGATCCAGAAGCGCACAGTGTCGCCTTGAAATAATCTATAGACTGGCCGGCGGGCTGGCGCAACTGAATGAAAGGGCCTCCCTCGGCCTGCTTCTGTCCCGCTTCCCCGGCCCGAATTCGACGCGTGCCCTCCTGCACGAGGCCGCCCGGACTGTTACGCCGTGCGCAGCCTCTTGGGAACGAAGCGAATCTCCACGCGCTGGCCGAGCGCCTCGGCAATGCGTTTTAGCACCGACAGCGAATGCCCCTCGTAATCGGCGTCTTCCAGGCGGCAGATGGCCGAGGCCGAGGTTCCGACGCGCTCGGCAAGCTGACGCTGCGACAACCCCGCCCGGGTCCGCAGCTCGAAAATCTTCCGGGCTAGTTGGGCGTTGAATACTTCCCGATCGAAGGCCTCCATTCGCCCGGGGTCATTCCCGACGTAACGATCGTAAAGGAATTGAACGGCCCCGGACTCGAATTTCCTCCCCTTGCTTCGGCGGGGGCTACGCCGGCCTGAACGCGTAACGCCTGAAATCGGTCTCGACCTGCTCTTTGCGATGAATGGCACGGTCTATCTCCTTGCTCGGAACCTCACGTTCTTTGGTGATCCCACGCGACACCACCACCACGGCTTTCCCCGCGAAAAAGTAAAGGACGCGGTAGTGGACTCCCTGATAGCTCGCGCGGAGTTCATAGATGCCGTCTCTGAGAGAATCGGCTTCCGGCCTCCGGAGTTCGTTGCCGAGTTCAGCCAGCCGGCTGATCCTCGCGGTGCACTTGAGTTGAACCTTTTGGGGCAACTTGTCGAGCCATCGGAGGAGGGGAAGCGAGCCGTCGTCGTCACGCTAAAAATAAACCTCGGCGCGGGCCAACCCTCCACGCTCCCATGTTCTCATTATTGAGAACAGCAGTCAATCTACCAGAATTCACAAGATCGTACAAATTGGCGCTGCGCCGCCCGTGCGGCCGCGCCTCGGTCGTTGTCGAAGCCCACGAGCGCGCGAATTTCACGGGTAATCGCGGTTACGGCTTGTCCGGGACGGCAGAATCGGGCTCGGGGGCTGGGCTGGCGCCGGGCTCATCGGGTTGCTGGTCGTCGCGCAGCCGGGTCCACAACCCGGTGCGGCCTCGCTGGCGTTCCCTGGCGGCGTCGGTAAGCGTATCCGGGGAGGCGGTGACGAGCGCCGCGTGGTGCCAGCCATGGCGTTTCAGCATGCGATGGACGGTTGAGGGATCCACGCGCCGGCCCACGGCCGCCTCCACCGCCCGATGGGCGCGTTCAAAGGGCAGCTCGCGCGACGGCGCCGCTTGCTCGCGCAGGGTGCGGAACAACTCGTACTCTTCCCGCACGGTCATCAGCTCGTGCCGGCGCCCGCCCCGCCCGGGCCCGTCGAAGAGGGCGTCGCCCCGGCTCAGGTAGCTGCGTTGCACGTCGCGCACGTTGCGCGGCGACCAGCCCAGCGCGGCCGCAATCGAAATGGCGTCCATGCCCAGAGCGACGCGCATCCAGATGCATTGCACCCGGCGCAGCCCGTCCGGAGTGCGGGCGCGCTTCAGCGCCGCCTGCAACCGTTGCTCTGAACCGTCCGCCACCGGATAAAGTTTTGCCATCGCTTTCGCGCACGTGAAATGCGCCCGCGGGTCCCGCGCCGGCGGAAATCGACTCCGCGAAGAATCATATACGACATGGTTAATGATGTCAAGACAAATCGAACGGCAGGCAAGCCGGCGGTTTCTCCGGAATCGAACCCAGGCGCTGCACCTCAGCCTGGGTCAAACGTTGTTGCCCAACTGGAAGTTCGGCTCCGCGCCCTTCGCGCCGGCGAAGACATTCGGGTTCTCGTCAACGCAAAGGCGGTCGAGCGGGCCAATGCCTCCCACTCGATGCTGACGAGCCTGGTGGCGGGCAAGGTCCGCACTGCCGGCGCGATACCCAAGAGAAGTCCGCGGATTCGGCGCTCGAAGGATCAAGATTGAATCCCGGCGGGCTCCGGCTGGATGCGTAGCTGTGTCGTTTCCCTTTCGGTCCGCAATCCCTTGAGCTCCGATTCCAACTGGCGCACCACCGTGCTTGCATAGCGTATGAAGTGGTGTCCTGACAGCAGCATCGCAAATCCCAGGCTGAATTTCGGCAGGTCGAAGCACCAGTGAGCCAGGAGTCTGTACAGGAACTTCCAGTACGCCCGCCGATAGGAGGAGAGGATGCCTTGGTGGACGATGGAGCGAACCAGGATTCCAAGCAGGAGCCAGAGCGGAATTTCCGGCGGTTTCTGGGGCTTGCGGGCCTTCCAGTGCAGCAGCGAACGATAGCACCGCTCATAGAAGGTGGAGGCGCCATACAGTGAAGCGAGAATCGAACGGAAACCCTCCAGCAGAACGGGCAGCGGGAGGATGGTTCTAAAGTTGGGCGGATCGAAGTTGCTGGTGGCGGTGCTTTCCGGAAGGAGGCGGCCTTCCTTCACCATGCGATCGAAAAGGGGAGTGGTGGGAGGCGCCTGCAGGAAGCCGGCCATAGCCCAGGGGATGGCGGCGCGCTCGATGAAGTCTTTTTGCTCTTCGAAGATATCCTCGGAATCGGAATCGAACCCGATGATGAAGCCCGCCGTCACCCAAAGGCCCTGGTTCTGGATGAAGCGAACGCTCTCGAGCGGATCGCGCCGCAGATTTTGAAATTTCTTGGCTTCCGTCAGGGACTTGGGGGAGGGGCTTTCAATCCCGATGAAAACATAAAAGAAGTTCGCCTTCACCATGGCTTCGATCAGCTCGGGCCGCTGGGCGAGATCGATGGAGGCCTCGGTGTAAAACAACATGGGATAGCCGTGAGCGCTCTGCCACGCTCCCAGCTCAAGTGCCAGTTCGAGAGCGAGTTTATGGTTGCCGATAAAATTGTCATCGACGATAAACACCTCGTCGCGCCAGCCCAGCGCATATAACGCGTCGAGCTCCGCCAGCACCTGGCTGGGACGCTTGGTTCGGGGCTTTCTTCCGTAGATGGTGATGATGTCGCAGAATTCGCATTGGAACGGACAGCCCCGGGAGAACTGCACCGCCATGGAGGCATACTTTTCTATTTTGAGCAGCTCAAACCGCGGCAGCGGCGTCTTGCTGACGTCGGGCTTGTCCTTAACAACGTAGAGCCGCTGGGCGCAGCCGCGCTCAACCTGGGCGGCAATCTCGGGGAAAACCTCATCGGGCTCGCCCACCACCACATGGTCCGCCAGGGGAAGCAGGAGATCCGGTTCGCTGCTGGCAAAGGGACCGCCGATCATCGTCCGCTTGCCAAGCGCCCGGGCCCGGTGAAGGATTTCGCGAATGTCGTCTTTCTGCACACGCATCCCGCTGACCATAACGAGGTCAGCCCATAGCATGTCTTCATCGAGAAGGTCCTCAAAGCTCCTGTCGATCAGCCTCAGCGTCCAGCTCTTCGGGCAAAGCGCGCCGACGGTGAGTAGGCCCAGCGGCGGATGGTTGGCCTCGCTGGGAATGAGATCCATTATTCCCTCGAAGCTCCAAAACGAGGACGGGAACTGTGGCCAGACCAGAAGAACCTTGAGGGCCGTGCCGAGAGGAGGAAAGCTTTGGGGCTCAGGTGGGGCGTCTGCGGGCCCAGAGGCAGGGTACTTCTGAGAATCGCCCAACGAAGACATCTCTTGTTCTCCGGCGGATTTAACCGAAATTTCCATGCTTAAGCTCGTTTTCGCCCGATAGCATACACCGAACCGCCGCTGAATGCCACGGACAGTCGGGTTTGGTAGTGGGTGAAAGGCGTGTTGCCGATTCTCCGGACGGTTTCGGAATCTGCCGTGCCTGGGCTAATGCCTTGCAAAGCGGGAAGCCCGAACGTCAGGAAAAAACGATCCTCACCTTTCCGGAATAGCCCATCGGTCCGGTGTCCGTAGGGCCTCGGTGCGAAAGGTCGTTCTTTAACGATATCTCTGCGGGAGGCGTAGGTTCTTGGCCATCGGGAGAGGTGCAGGATACGTGCCGGAGCACCTCAATGACATAAAAACTAAAGAGCGCTGAGGAGATGGTGAAAACGATGATGGCCGACAGCACTGGGCCCCCTCTCACTTGCAAGAGCCTACACCAGCCGCTACCCGTAAGCAAGTTGTTCACGCAGCACTCCGGATGACGCCAGGGATTGGAAGCAGGCGTAAGCGCACCTCGGTAGCGGTCTACGCGGGGTTTCTGAGCAACACGCTCTTCACCCACTACCTCGGGTTTGCCTGGCAAGGTGCTTCGAAGGGCCGCGGATTGGAGACGATCGCGCTCTGCCACAACAGCACTTCATTCGACCGAACGCGATGGCAACGGAGCGGGGTCCACACCCCGGTACGGCCGCGCCGGCGGTTTCTCCGGAATCGAACCCAGGCACGGCACGCCAGCGTAGGTTAAACGTTGTTACCCAACTGGAAGATCGGCTCCGCGCCGCTCGCGCCGGCCAGAAGGGTTCTGGTCTCATTCTCCGTGATGGGCTGGAACCGCTGGGCCACATCCATCGCCTGGCGAAACCACGCGGGATTGCCCGGCGGAATGGCGGCGGTGAGATAGGGCCGCGAGAGCGTCCAGCGCAGGGCCAGCGTCGCTTCGCCGGGCAGCTTGCAGGGTTCGTACCAGCACTTGGCCGTGTGCGCGGCCTCCGGCAGGCTCGCCGGATACTTCCCTTTGGCCATAGCCTTGATCGCGAGATAGCCCATGCCCTTCGCGCGGGCGTGATCGAGCACCTGGGGCCCGAAGTTGGCCTTGGAGAACAGAACGAAGTTTGTAGGAAAGAGGATGGTGTCGAAGGGGGCGCGGTCCATGGCGGCGAGGGCCGTTTCCACGGAGTGGCAGGAGAATCCGAGGAAACGCACTTTACCGGCCTTTTGCGCCGCCACAAAGGCTTCCATAGCACCGTTGGGGCCGAAGATCTGGTCGAGCTCCGCGGTCTTAGTGAGGGCGTGGTGCTGGTAAAGGTCGAAATGATCGGTGCGCAGGTGCTTGAGCGACGTGTCGAGATCGGCCGCGGCGCCGGCCTTGTCGCGGAAGTTCGTTTTGCAGGCGAGGAAGGAACGGCTGCGGTAAGGCTGGAGCGCCGGACCCAGGCGTTCCTCGGCGTCGCCGTAATCGGGCGAGACGTCGAAGTAGTTGATGCCGCGGTCCACCGCCTCGGCCACCACGTTGTTGGCCGCCGACTGTTCGACGGACATCACCACGATGCCGCCGAAGCCGATGATGGAGAGGTGCTCGCCCGTGCGGCCCAGCGGCCTTCGGGCGATGGGTTTCTCAGGCGATTTCGCAGCCGAAAAAAGCTCGCTCGCGGCGGCGAGTCCGGCCGCTGCTGCGGTTCCCTTTTTGAGGAAGTCTCGTCGATGCATAGCGCCCTCCCCTGAAGTTGGTCTGCCCCATGTTACCACTTTCTCCTCGGCAAATTTGCGCGCGGATCGCGCCCCGGGCCGCCGTTTCCTTGCCAGCCGGGAACGTTCGGCTCAGCTCCACATCCGGTCCCAGGACCGTTCGTTATCCCATTGAGGCGTTGGCTCGAAGTAGCCCGAGCCCGGCATCAAGTGGCGCCGCACCGCGTCTTCGTTGAGGGTTACGCCGAGGCCGGGCTTGTCGGGAACCGCGATCCAACCGTGATTCACGATGGGCTTCTCCACGCCTTCCACGAGATCGGCCCACCAGGGCACGTCGAGCGAGTGGTTCTCGAGCGCCAGGAAGTTCAGGGTAGCCGCGGCGCAGTGAACGTTGGCCATGCAACTCACGGGCGTGCCCGCGAAGTGCATGGCCATGGGGACGCCGTATTCCCAGGCCAGGTCGCCGATCTTGTGGGTCTCGAGGATGCCGCCCGCGGTGGCGAGGTCGGGGTGAATCTTGCTCACGGCGCGATTCTCCGCGAGCACCTGGAACCCTTCCTTGAGGTAAATATCCTCGCCGGTGAGGATGGGCGTGGGGCTCTCGAGCGAAATCTGCTTCAACAGATCGGTATACTCCCAGGGGATCACGTCTTCGATCCACGAAAGGTTGTACTTTTCGTACGCCTTGCCAAGGCGAATAATGGACTTGACGCCGAGATGGCCGAGGTGGTCCATGGAAAGGGGAATTTCCATACCTACCGCGTCGCGCACCGCCGCCACGTATTCCTCGAGCAGGGCGATGCCCTTGTCCGTCACCTCCATGGCGAGCAGGGGATGGGGCACCATGGTGAGGTCCCAATCGCTCAA
>Ga0335081_10010542_pt1 | contig 14942 bp, 9 predicted proteins | sample Lox_Sample_35_FD_206713 | JGI IMG/M metagenome (GOLD analysis project Ga0335081, IMG submission 206713) | Soil microbial communities from Loxahatchee National Wildlife Refuge, Florida, United States - Lox_Sample_3.5 | ecosystem: Environmental > Terrestrial > Soil > Wetlands | place: USA: Florida...
CCCGCCCATCGGCCCACACAACGCGTTGCCCAGTTTTTCTCGCATAATCCGGGCTAAAGCTGTTTGGATCAATCACTTCGATGACTACCATCTCATGGGCCTAAAGTTCTCCCAGCCGCTCGATACGGATAAAGAGGGCTCCATGCGACGCCGCTCTGGGAAAGCCATGGGAATGGTATGAAATAATTTTCCCAGCGGACGCCATCGAAAGTATGGCCCATTCGTGCCATGCCGCGGTTTTTCGAAGCGGCGCTATCATGATCGTAAATCGCTACAAAAATTAATACTTAAAAGCAGGTTCCCGGGCTACCTTATTTCCCTCCCCAGTTTGGCGTTCCAGATGCACTTTTAGTGCATGCGGGTGACATCCCGCGAAAATGGGGCCCTTCGTTATGACTACACTTTCGGTGACTTCGCTGCAGCAATCGCTTGGTGAACTTCCCCCTGACAACATAATCTTCGGCCGATCCGAGGCGTTGCAGGCAATCCGTGCCCAACTGGCCAGAGTAGCTGGAGCCAATGTTCCCGTGCTCATCACGGGTGAGAGCGGGACGGGGAAAGACATCATCGCGCGCCTGATCCACGGACTTTCTCCGTGGAAGGGCGGGCCGTATGTGAAGGTGAACTGCCCAGCGATTCCGGGAACGCTGCTGGAAAGCGAGTTGTTTGGCTACGAAAAGGGCGCGTTTACGGGCGCTTTTGGATCCAAGCCTGGACGAGTCGAGATGGCTCATCGTGGAACTCTCTTCCTCGATGAGATCTCCGAGCTTGACCCTTCCTTGCAATCGAAGCTTCTGCAATTGCTGCAGGATGGCCAGTTCTGCCGCATCGGCGCGCAAGAAGATAAGAAAGTAGAGGTGCGGGTGGTGTGTGCCACGAACCGCAACTTGCAAGCGGAGATCGAGAATGGTTCGTTCCGGCAGGATCTTTTCTATCGGATCAATGTGGTCAACCTTCGAATGCCGGCGCTGCGGGAGCGGCGCGGCGACATTGAAGACTTGTGTAATTACTTCCTGGAGTGCTACAACCGCAAGTTTAATTGCCGGGCGCGAGCGCTGTCGGGCGAAGTGCTTGCTGTATTGCAGAAATATCACTGGCCAGGCAACATTCGCGAACTCGAAAATCTGATCAAGCGCTACGTGATTCTTGGGCACGAGGACGCGATTACGTCGGACCTCGTCGCTCGCGAACCGGATTTTCTGAATCCTGAGATCTCGCTGGATGGGCCGATCTCGCTGAAGAAGTTGACGCGCCAGGCTGTACGGGAGTTGGAGCGAAAGGTCATTCTGAAAGTGCTGCAGCAGCATCACTGGAACCGCAAGCAGGCAGCGCGAACGCTCGGGATCAGCTATCGCGCGCTTCTGTATAAAATTCGCGACGCGGGCTTGCCTTCGAACCGGGCACTGCGGATGAAACAGGCCGAAGATACCTCTTCAAAGGGCGAGGACACTACTTCCAACAGTGGAGCTGGAGCAGCAGCGGATTGAACTCCGCCGCAAGCTCCCGTTAGACCTCGCAGATCACCAGACAGGCCTCTGGCTTGAATGCTAATCACTGTTTGGTCGCATCGAACGCTAGCACCGTCCCGCCATCAGTGTTGATAAATGCGACCTTGCCAGCTCCCAAAGACCTGAATCACACAGAAGTGTGATAAGGGCAGGGATCTCAATTAGACCCAATACGTCCGGTCAAGCGACCTGTACTGAATTGCCTCCGCAAGATGCTTTGGCTCCAGTTCGGTTTTCGACTCCAAGTCGGCGAGGGTGCGCGCGACTTTGAGAATGCGGTCATGGGCGCGGGCACTCAGGCCCTGCTGGGTCATGGCACGTTCGAGAAGACGTTCGCAATCTGGCGAAAGGGCGCAGAACTTGCGAATATTCTGCGGTGACATCTGAGCGTTGCAGAAGATCTTGTGCTTTCCTGACGAAAAGCGTCCAAGCTGGACCTGGCGAGCGCGAATCACTCGTTGAAGAATGCTTTCCGAGCTCTCGGGTTCACTCGCGCTCCGCATTTCCTTGTAATTCACTGCGGGCACGTCGATGTGGATATCGATGCGATCGAGCAACGGGCCGGAGATTTTCGAAATGTAACGCTGGATCATTGGCGGCGTGCAGTGACATTCGCGGGTGCGGTCATTGTGAAATCCGCAGGGGCACGGATTCATAGCAGCCGTCAGCATGAAGCGAGCCGGAAAGGTCAGCGACATGGCGGCGCGGGCGATACAGACGCTTCCATCTTCGAGCGGCTGCCGCATCACTTCAAGAACGGTACGCGGGAATTCGGGCAACTCGTCGAGGAAAAGAACGCCATTGTGAGCCAGTGAAACCTCTCCGGGTCGTGGAATGGCGCCGCCGCCAATCAGCCCGGCATCGGAAATAGTGTGATGGGGTGAGCGGAAAGGACGAATGCCTACTAGTCCCGCGCGACCGTCAAGCACTCCAGCAACGCTGTGAATCTTCGTGGTTTCGAGAGCCTCTTCGAATGTCAATGGCGGCAGGATCGTAGGCATGCGCTTGGCAAGCATCGTCTTGCCCGATCCTGGAGGACCAATCATCAGAATGTTGTGCCCGCCGGCACAGGCAACTTCAAGCGCCCGCTTGGCCGTCTGCTGCCCGCGAACGTCCTTGAAATCGACCGGGAAATGTTGCGCTTCGCTCAGCAGGCGATCGCGGTCTACCTGCAGCGACGAAACTCCGTTGCCGGAATTAATGAAGTGAATAACGTCGAGAAGCGACTTTACGGGATAGACGTCAACATCTCCGACCATGGCCGCCTCGCGGGCGTTGACGTCAGGGACAACGACGCGTTTGAGCTTGCGGCTGCGGGCTTCAATGGCGATGGGCAGCGCACCGCGTACTCCACGCAGGCTGCCGTCGAGGGACAGTTCCCCAACAAACAACGCGTCAGGGATGTCTTTCTTGTTAAGTCCACCATAAGCCCCAAGGATTCCGAGGGCGATGGGCAGGTCAAAACCAGAACCCTCTTTCCGAATATCGGCCGGAGCAAGATTGATGGTAATGTGCGTGGGCGGAATGTCGTAGCCACAATTCTTAAGCGCAGCGCGAACCCGGTCGCGGCTCTCCCGCACCGCAGCGTCCGGCAAGCCGACCGTGTGAAAGTAGTCTTCGTTCAGCTTGACACCGGAAACGTCGACCTCCACCTCGATGACGTTGGCATTGACGCCGTAAACGGCCGCACTCAGGGTTTTATAGAGCATACGGGCACTCGCGCGCAGACGGGTGGGATGACTTCAGGTGGGAGATCCTAAGGCCGAGCATACGCGGAGCCGAACCATCCTTCTGTGACTGCCATCACCCCGTTACCGTGATGGAACGTTCCGTGGCAACTGGAATGAAAGTAACGGGAAGGAAAGCGCGAGTCGGTGCTACGCTAGGGCAGTTCATCGCAAACAAGTTTGCTCCTGGCGAGTCGTCGCCAGGAATTCTCTAGCAAAAGGCGTATAAAAATGCCCGAAAACAACCCCGCGCCTGGCCGCCCCGATGCCCCGCCGACTCGCCTCGAGCGGGAGGAGAGCCAACTCTGGCGTTGGGCATTGGGCTTACTTGTCCTGATGGCGGCAGCGGTCGCCGCACTATCCTGGGAACAATTAAAGAACCTGCCGTATCGCCTCTGGGCGATCCCGGTTGGGCTTTTTGTACTGTCGGTCCTATTTGCTGCCTACGCCTTTGGCCGCAAACGCGAAGTTGGGGAACTGAAGCAACTGCTCAAGGGTTTTCAGGACCGCGCGGGCGCCGCGCCGACCGAAGAACAACTCGACCAACTGGGTCAACTCATCGCCCGCTCGCAACGCAACTTCAAGGAGTTGATCGATTCTCTGGATGATGTCGCGCTCGCGGTATCACTCGATGGATCTTTACGTACCGTCAACAAACGGGTCACTGAGATTCTTGGAGTTCCTTACTCGGAACTCATGGGACGCAAGCTTGAGGGTTTCCTCGCCGCACCACCGATCATTGAGGGGACGTTCGACCTTGCCCGGTTTATCGAAAAGCGTAGCTGGTCGGGCGTGGTCGGGATTCAACCGAAGAACGGCACGCGGAAGCTCTATTACGACTGCGTGGTCAATGCAATCGTAAAGGGCGACGACGTAACCGGCGCGAGTGTGCTGGCCCGCGACATCACCGAGCAACGCGACAAGGAACAACGCTTCACGCAGCTCTTCGAGACATTGCAGGAGGGCGTTTACATCTGCACCCCGGACGGAAAGCTGATCGACGTGAACCCGGCTCTGGTGGCGATTCTCGGCTATGACAGCAAAGAAGAGGTGCTCAATCTTTCTCCGGATGCTCTTAAGGCGGGCGAGAGCGCCGATCCTGTGCTGGGACGTGGAGGTAGTCAAAGCGGACGCACTCGGACACGCGAGGTGCGACTCAAAAGGAAGGATGGCGGGGTTGCTGTTTGCCAGGACACTTCAACCGGGGTGACCGAGGACGGTCGCATCGTGCGCTATCAGGGAACGCTGGTGGATGTCACCGAGAAGCGTGCAATGGAGCGGCAGCTGCGGGGGCAAGAGGAGTTTCGCCGGCATTTGCTTGAGAGCTTCCCCGATCTGATTCTCGTGCTCGATCTGAAAGGTCAATATACGTTTGTCAGTCCGCGGATTCGTGAATTGCTGGGCTATGGCCCTGAGGAATTGCTCGGCAAGAGTGTGGATGACGCCGAGAACAGTTCCCCGGAGTTGGGGAAGCTCTACAAGGCTGTATCCGCGGGCGATAACTCACGTGCTTCGTCTGAATTTGGCGCGCGACATCAGGATGGCTCCTGGCGCACCATGCTCGGCATGGCGAGCCCCTTGGTTGATACGGATGGGAAGCCGACGGGCGTGATCATTTCGGTTCGCGATGTGACAACCGAGAAAAAGCTCGAGCAACAGATCATTCAAAGCGAGCGGCTGGCCGCGATGGGGCAGATGATCGGCGGGTTCGCGCACGAATTGAACAATCCGCTGACCACGATTTTGGGCATGTCTGAGTTGCTGCAGGAAGGCGGGGTAACAGAATCCGGGAGGAAGCAGGTCACGGTTCTACATCAGCAGGCGCGGCGCGCAGCTGAGATCGTACAGAACCTGCAATATTTTGCGCGGCCCCCCGCACCCGGTCGCAGCCAGGTCAATCTCAACGAGTTGGTACAGCGCACGGTGCATCTGCAGTCGTATCCTCTGCGCAAGAGTAATATCACCGTCGATTTTCTTCCTGAGGCATCGCTGCCTGCGGTCGTTGCCGACCCAAACCAGCTGATGCAAGTGTTCCTCAATTTGCTGTTGAACGCTGAGCAGGCGATCCGCGAGAGCCGCGAGAAAGGCACGATTCGGGTGCGTCTGGGCCGTGGCAATCCGGGAATCGGTGCCAGCGCTACTGCAGGAAACGCGGCGGCAAATGCCGATTCCGTCTGGATCGTTTTTCAGGATGACGGGCCAGGAATCGCGCCGGAGAATCTTCCCCACATTTTTGATCCGTTCTTCACCACAAAGCGGCCCGGGCGCGGCACCGGACTGGGCTTGAGCATCTGCAAAACCGTGCTGCGGGAACATGGTGGCAATATCGAGGCGGCATCGGCTCCCGGCGGAGGCGCGGTGTTCACGATCACGCTGCCAGCAGGAGCGGGGGCGGAAGCGGCGGCCAAGTGACGACGCTCCAACAACGCAGCTTGCTTTAACGATTCTCCGGTAGTTTCCTTACCCGCTTATCTTTCTACTGCCATCGCCACCGCGTTCCCTCCACCGAGGCACAATGCCGCAATCCCCCGGTGCACATCGCGGCGGATCATTTCGTAGATCAATGTCACCAGCACACGCGCTCCGCTGGCTCCGATCGGATGGCCGAGAGCAACTGCACCTCCGTTGACGTTGACTCGGTCCATATCGAGGCCGAGTTCGCGAATCACTCCCAGGGCTTGCACCGAGAACGCCTCGTTCAATTCATAAAGATCGACTTCATCTTTCTTCCATCCCGTCTTGTGCCAGATCTTCTGCACAGCCGTCACCGGCGCCATCATCACCCACTTCGGTTCAATGCCACTGGTAGCCTGGGCAACGATTCTCACCATCGGCTTCGCGCCGAGTTCACTGGCACGCGCCGCGCTCGTTACGACCACCGCCGCAGCTCCGTCATTGACCCCAGGCGCGTTGCCGGCGGTCACCGTGCCATCTTTCTTGAACGCGGGCTTCAGCGCCCGCAGAACTTCGATCGTCGTGTCTTCCCGAGGCGATTCGTCTTTGTCGAAGATCACCGGCGGTTGGCCTTTCTTTTTGGCGGGCAGTTCCACGGAAACAATCTGGGCTTTGAAGCGGCACTCCTTCTGAGCCGCCACGGCTTTGCGATGGGAGTTAACCGCGAACTCATCCTGCTCTTCTCGGGTGATGCCATATTTTTCGGCAACGTTTTCGCCCGTGATACCCATGTGATAATCGTTGTAAATATCCCAAAGTCCATCGTTGACCATAGAGTCGATGAGCTGTTGGTTGCCAAGTCGATAGCCCTTGCGCGCGTTCGGCAGGAGATACGGTGCGTTGGTCATCGATTCCATTCCCCCAGCGACCACGATCGAGCTGTTACCAGTCTCGATCGCCTGCTCGGCGAGCGCGACCGCTTTCAAGCCCGAGCCGCAGACTTTGTTGATTGTCATGGCGCCTACTTCAGGCGCAAGTCCTCCGAAGATGGCAGCCTGACGCGCTGGATTTTGACCGAGTCCGGCCGAGACGACATTTCCCATGATGCATTCGTCGACCAGTTTGGGATCGAGATTGGCGCGTTTTACAGCCTCGCGCACAACGATGGCTCCCAGTTGTGGTGCAGTGAGATCGCTGAGACTTCCTTGAAACTTTCCGATAGGTGTACGGCATGCAGAGATGATGACAACATCGTTGGAACCTGACATAAATGCGCTCCTTCACGGGAACGTCGCTACGAAAATCCGACAACATTATAGATCGCGAGTTGCACGCGAAAGATTCCGGGCGCATTGCGGAAGATTCGAGCACTCCATGGTGTGGCACAGGAGTGCCACTGTTGCTTTCACGACGAATGGAGCTGAGAAATCTGCGCGAACGTGGCGACGAATAACGAATCTGTGATCGGTGTGCGCCAAAATTTCTCGCGCGAGTCAATCAGGTGACTTTGGTGCCGCGATGTGCGACCTTGATTCGATCATTTTTCTCTTGACTTCGTTTCGCGTTGACTCTATACATTCAATCAGTTGCAACAAAACACCGTTGCAAGATTCCATGAAGAATGGAAAGGGAGAATAGATCCATGGCAACCAAAAAGAAAGCAAAGAAGAAAAGCAGCAAGAAGCACTAAGAACCTGCAGTAGAAATAGGCAACGACGGGGACGCGATGAGCGTCCCCAAAGTTTTCCCTGACCGACTCGCCAAATCCCCAGCAAAAATCAATGTTTTGTTTCGATCATCGTATGCTCGTTGCTGAGCGCGCTGATTTCTTCTGCGGAAGGTGGATCGCCTTCTCTGTCGCAGGACAAAGATTCCGGTAGGGGCAAAAACTGCACTGGAAGCCGGGCTTCGCAGGAAAGATTCCGGCAATGATCTTCTCCGCCGTCTCCTGGACGCATTCCTTCGTCGCCTCGAGTTCAGCGTCGCTACGCGTGGTCATTACAACTGTGTTGTCCTCGAGATTGTGAAAGATCAAGTGGCCAGCGCGTAGCCCTCGCTCTTTCGCGGCCAGCGCATACAACGAGAGCTGGAGGCTCTTGTCGGCATCCTCCTGCGACTTCGGTTTGCCTGTCTTGTAATCGACGATCTCAACTCCGCCGTGTTCTGCCTCATCCATGCGGTCGATGCGGCCACTCAGTTTCACGCCTGCGACTGTCAGATCGAAGCGTTGTTCTGTCTGCAGGACCTGCGGCGGCGCGCTTGAGCGGGCCCACGCAAAGAATTGGCTCAACTGTTCCCTGCCCTGCCGGAGATAAAGTTCATATTGATAACGGTCCGCGATTCCGGCTGTTGCCAGATCGGCGCGGAAGGTCTCTAGCAGATCGTCATCGCTGATCGGCCGGGCATACCGCTGCGCTTCATAAAATGTGTAGAGCACGCGATGCATCGCCGCGCCGTAATGCAAGGAAGCGGGAACATCCCGTGGCAGGTTCCACTCCCGCTCCATTTTGAAGCGTAGCGGGCAGTCCTGATAAGTCTGAATGGACGACGCGCTCAGCCCGACGAGAGACTTCGCAACCGGGTCCGAGAGCAGCCAAGCCGCGACATTTGAGCGCTCGACGGCAACCCGCTCTTCTTCTTCCGCGGCGAAGAGCCCATCCTGTACCGGCTTGGAATCCGACTCTTGCCAGAATTTCTTGTAGGCGGGCTCGCACATGAACTCTCGCAGAAATTTCGTCGGCCGCGACTGGGAGCCCGTCCCTTTCTTGGCATAGATCGCCAATGCATCTTTGGCACGAGTCATCGCAACATAGAAGAGGCGGCGTTCTTCCTGCTCGTGTAGCACCTTATCGCTGTGCGCGGAATGGGAGCGCCGCAGTTCAACCGGGAAATCCACCAAAGGCTCGCGGTAGGGACATGGGAACGAAGTCGACGATCCGCGAATAATCGCAACATAGGCAAATTCCAACCCCTTTGCGGAGTGAGCCGTCATCAAGCGCACGCCATCTTCCGCGCTTGGGGGCAAAGGGATCGAGCTTCCCTTTGCCTGCCGGAAGTAGTCCAGGTACTCAAGGAATTCAGCAGCCCGTCCGGTTTCCGTTACCGGGCTCTTCCGCCAGCGCTCTACGAACTCATCAAATGCGGTTACTGCCAGCGTTTTCGGCAAAGCAAATTGCCGCGCGACAATCCTCAACGCATCGGACACGGTGACGCCGTCGCGCTCCACCTCGGCGTGGGCCGCTTCCACCGCCGCGACCACCACTGGTCCGTTCTTCACATTTGAAAGGACTTTCGGAAAATCAAGTTCGTCTCGCCTTACCGAGCGCATCGCTGCTCGCAACTCGGCGGGCTCGATGGCAAACTGCCGGAGCGCCCCTACGCGAAAAAGGCTGGCGGCATCTTTCGGATTCACCGCCGCGCTGAGGCACGCTACCAGGTCGCGCACCTCGGGCGTATCGAGCACATCCAGGCCTTCGATCGAGTAGGGAATATTTCGCTCGGCCAACTCCTTGACCAACTCCTCGCGATGGCCGTGCTGACGGTAAAGCACGGCAAAGTGCTTCCACGGACAGCGCAACTCGCGCCGCCTTTTCTGGATCCGCCACGCTACATCGGCTGCTTCGACGTCTTTCTCCTGCCAGGTAATGATTTGCACCGGACGGTCGGGTAACGTCTCTCCCCGTTCTCGCGCCGCGATTTCCCTCCAGGATTCCAGCTGAGAGTGTTCCTCGTTACGGTTTTCGTTGACGATGCCGAAAGCGCAACGCAGGATGGGTATCAGCGACCGTCGATTTTGCGCGAGTCGTACTTCCTTCGCGTGACTGAACTTTTGGCGGAACAATGAAAATGCCTCGCTCGATGCGCCCCGAAACATGTAGATCGCCTGATCCGGATCGCCAACAACAAAAATATTGGGTTTTTCTTCGGGCGTCGCCAGCACCTTCAGGATTTCCACCTGCGCGAAGTTCGCATCCTGGAATTCATCGACCAGCAGGAAGCGAATGCGGCTGCGTTCCTGCTCCAAGACATCCTGACGATTCTTCAGCACGTGATACGCGCCGGTGATCATGTGGCCGAAGGTCCCGAGGTTCTTTTCGGCAAGGAGCTTTTCTACGGTTGCGAAGACGCTCGCAATTTCCCGGCATCGTCCCAGAATCTCGTCATCCGAAAGCTCCGCCTGTTTCTTCGAGGTTGTCACGCGCGGCAGAGGAAGCTCACGCCGCTCAACTCGCTCCACGTAACGGGCGTATTCCGCGGGCCCGATCAGTTCGTCCTGGCAGCGCCGCATAAATTCAAGCAGGCTGTCGAGGAATTGGCTGACATTGGCAGCACGTACGAAATACTTCAGGCGCAGATCGCGGATGCGTCGCCGTAGAAAGACCCACAGGTCCTTGTCGTCGAGCACCTGAAACCCTGCTCTTCGCCTTTGCAAAAGCCCATTGCACCAGGCATGAAAAGTGCACGCCTGGAGGCCTTCGATCGCTGTGCCTTTAAGTTCTAGCTGTACTCGCTGCTGCATCTCGGCTGCGGCGTTTTCGGTATAAGTCAGGGCTAGGATTTCATCGGGCCGGGCATGGCCTTCGCGGATGAGCCGCGCGATCCTCTGGATGAGAACGGTTGTCTTGCCTGTGCCCGCGCCCGCAAGAACGACCATCGGCCCTTGCACATGTTCGATTGCCTCGCGCTGAGGTTTGTCGAAAGTAATATTGGCGGACAAAATGGGAGAACTCACTGGCGCGAGAATATCAGAAGCAGGTTGTGGAATGTCTGTTAGCTTGGATCTGTGCGGCTCAATCTAGCCCAGAGCGTCCGACACAATGGCCGTCGCGACGATCGCGGCGGTCTCGGCACGAAGAATGTTGTCGCCAAGAGAAGCTGTTTGCCAGCCCGACTTGCAAAACCATGACAGTTCGTCGTCAGTCCAACCTCCTTCAGGGCCGACTGCCAGCATGATTTCCTTGGCCGCGAGCAAGGATTGTGTGGCGAGAATATCTCGCAGTCGAACATCAGACTCGGTTTCAGCCAGAACAAATTTCTCAACGCCGGTATCTGCGCTCACATCGGACGCCGCCGACCCGGCTTTCCCTAAATCTTTGAACCTCACAGGCGCGTCAATCGCGGGGGGGATGGCTCGGCGCGCTTGTTCCGACGCCTGCCGCACCAATCTTTGCCAACGCTCGTGACGTTTAGAGGCCGACGCGGCGAGATGAGAATCGGTGCGGCGGGCAATCAGCGGAACGATGCGAGTGACGCCAATCTCGGTGCACTTCTCGATCGCCCATTCCATGCGATCAAACTTGAAGATCGCAAGCAGTAGCGTGAGTTTGGGTGCGAGCTTGGTGCGCAGTTCGGCACCCAGAACGAACTCTACCCGATCATTGGAGATGGCAGTAATTTTGCCGGACCGAACTGCACTCCCCGTCGCAATGTCGAACTTTTGTCCGACCTGCGCGCGAAGCACGCGGCTCAAATGGGCAGCGTGCTCGCCGATAAGCGCCGCAGTGTTTCCAGTAACTTCGTCGGCAATCCAGCGGCGGCGGGTCAAGGAATTCAGGTCTCAGGTGTTAGGTTTTAGGAAAACCTCTGTCCTCAGATGTGAGTAGATACGAACAATGGTCTTGCTAAGACCTAACGACTAAGCCCTAAGACCCGAACTACACAAACATATCCTTCACTCGTCCGAGCAGCGAGCGAGGTTGCGGTTTGTTTTCAACCGGGGTCAACTCTCCGAACTCAGTCAGAAGTTCGCGCTGGCGCTTCGTGAGTTTGCCGGGCGTCTGAATACGCACTTCGACGAACAAGTCACCTCTGCCATGACTATTGAGCACCGGCACGCCCTTGCTGCGAATGCGGAAGGATGTTCCCGACTGCGTCCCATCAGGAATCTTCAGTTTATGCTCGCCTTCGAGCGTGGGGACGATGACCTCGGTTCCAAGTGCCGCCTGCGCAAACGAAATCGGAATGACGCAATGCAAATCGTTGCCCTCGCGCTCAAAGAACGTGTGCTCTTTTACGTGCAGAACAACGTAGAGATCACCCGGCGGCCCTCCGAACTGGCCCGCCTCGCCAAGACCCCCGAAACGAATGCGAGTGCCATCTTCAACTCCGGCAGGAACCTTGGCTTCGACCGTGCGTTCCCGCACCACGCGCCCCTGACCTTTGCACTTGGGACAAGGGTCCGTGATCACAGAGCCTGCCCCCTGGCAGGTCGAACACGTGCGGGCGATACTAAAAAATCCCTGCTGATAGCGAACTTGTCCGCGACCGTCGCAAGCCCTGCACGTAACCGGAGCCTTGCCTGGCGCTGCGCCCGAACCGCGGCAACTATCGCACGCCTCGTGGCGGCGAACCTTGACTTGTTTCTCCACGCCAAAAAACGCTTCTTCAAACTCCAGATGCAAATCCTCGCGCAAATCGGCTCCGCGTTGTGCACGGCTGCGCCGACGGCCTCCTCCGCCGAAGAGGTCACCAAATCCAAAAAACTCGCCGAAGATGTCACCGAAATCCTGAAAAATGGTGGGATCGAAGCCTGCTCCACCTGCGGCTGGGCCGCTCACACCAGCATGGCCGAAGCGGTCATAGAGTGAACGCTTTTCGCCGTCGGCGAGGATCGCATATGCTTCGGTGATCTCTTTGAACCTCTCTTCCGCATCGGGGTTATTGGGATTGCGGTCGGGATGGTAGGTCATCGCGAGCTTGCGATATGCGCTCTTGATCTCGACTTCAGTCGACGTGCGGGTGACGCCCAGCACCTCGTAATAATCTCGTTTTGTGTTAGTGGCCAGAACTCCCCTGCCTTCCTTCTTGAGAATCGATTACCAACAATTCACCTGGAATTTTGAACGGCCTACTTGTGTGCATTGCGCGCCACCCGCACCATGGCAGGCCGAAGCAAGCGATCTTTGAACCTGTAGCCCCGTTGCAGTTCATCAACCACCTGGTGATCAGGAACTTCATTGGTGTCGACCATCTCGATGGCCTCGTGAAGTCGCGGATCGAATGGCTGCCCCACCGCAGAAATCGACTGAACGCCAGCTTTCTGCAAGGCGTCCTGGAGCTGGCGATAAATCAGCTCCATGCCGTTGCGAAATTCATTGGAATTCCCCCCCACCTTCAACGCGCGCTCGAAACTGTCGAGCGCGGGCAGCAAGCCCTTGATAACTTCGGAGCCTGCGAATTCGCGGAAATCCTGCTGCTCGCGAACCGCGCGCTTGCGGGCGTTATCGAACTCAGCCTGGAGCCGTGCCAGGCGATCGAGCAGCGCATCACGCTCGGCCCTCAGCTTTTCCACCTCCGATGTCGCTTCCTGCGCAGGTGCGCTTGGCCGTGTTGTTTCCTCCCCGCTATTTGCCGGGGGAAGCTCATGTTCCAAATCGAGGTTGGCCGCCTCCGTCTTTCCATTGCCTTTAGCCATACTGCGATTTACTCCGATTCATTCAAAAGTTTGTCAAAAAGCCGCGCAATATACGACACGGCCGACATGGTGTGTTGATAGTCGAGCCGGGTCGGACCGATGACCGCGAGGGAACCAACCACGTCGCCTCCAACTCGCGCCGGCGCTCCGATGAGCACAAAGTTCTCCATGGAAGGCAAGGCCTGATCGAGTCCGATAACCACCCGCACCGCTTCCTGGTGTGTATCGAGGTAGGCGCCCAACAGCTTGACTACTTTTTCTTTCTCCTCCAGCGTGCGCAACAATTCCTGCAAGCGCTGGCGGTCCTCCTCGCCAGTCAAAAGATTGGCTGCGCCTTCCACGAAGACGGCTTCTGTCCCTTCATTCGCGGCCAGCGCCCCCTGCTTGTACAACTGCTCGATCGACTTCATCAGGCGGTCGTATTCGCTGCGCTCCCTTTCGATGCGGCGCGCAATCTCGGCGCGCATGTCATCCATCGTCCAGCCGCGAAAATTGTCATTCAGATAGCGCGCGGCAAGATCCAGGTCTGCCTGCGGAATGTCGAGCCTCAACACGCGATCCCGAACCACTCCCGACCGCGTCACGACAACGGCCAGCACCTTCTGATCTCCTAAACGAGAGAAGTAGACATGTTCGAGCGCGTTGCGCGGGCCGCTGGTTGCCACCGTAACTCCTACACTGTGCGAGATCAGCGAGAGCACGTGCGACGTACGCTCCATGAATTCCTGTACCTCGGTGACGCCGGTCAGCGTGTCCTGAATAATGCTCTGATTCTCGTGTGACAGATGAGCCTCGCCGCTCAACTGCTCGACGTAATACCGATACGCCTCGGCGGTCGGCACTCGCCCCGCGGAGGTATGGGGCTGCTCCAGGAACCCAGCGTCCGTGAGATCGGCCATGACATTGCGGATCGTGGCCGGACTCAGCCCCTCACGGCTGGCGCGCGCAATGGTGCGCGAGCCGACCGGCTCTCCACTGGCGATAAAAGTTTCCACGATTGCGGTCAGGATTTCGCGTTCCCGGCCGCCGGTTGGTCCACCTGGCATAGGGCTAGAAAAAGGAGTTCGCTGCCTCTTTAAATACTTTAGATGCAGAGGCTTAGGCTCCGGTTTCAATACTCCTGTTGCGATTCTAGGGAGGGGGCCGAAGAGTGTCAAGGAATATGCCGACCCGCGACCATTTCCAGAGGGAATGCCAGGCGTTTCTTCTCTTTCTCCTCTCAGCGCTGCAAGGCACCGCGACTCTACAGGTGTAACCGTATATGCCTTCGATCTTTTGAGCTTTAACATCAAGTGCTGGCACGGGGGCGAAGGGCCAGCCTGGCGCTAAATCCTAGCCGATTTCCGTTTGGAGTCCTGCAACCGGTGTTACACGACATGCGAGTTCCGCTCGCAGGAGGGTTAATGTCAACCGAAGTCCTCGTAGTAGATGACCATGAATCGGTAAGACGAGGATTACGATCGTTGCTTTCATCCTCACCGGAGTGGACGGTATGCGGCGAGGCGAGCGATGGAATTGACGCTATTGCAAAAGCCAGGGCGCTGCGTCCCGACGTTGTCTTAATGGACGTTTCCATGCCTCGCATGGATGGAGTGGAGGCAGCGCGTGTCATCCGGCGGGAACTTCCGCAGTCAAAGATCATTATCATCAGTCAAAACGATCCCGAGCTTCTGCAGCAGCAAGCTCGCGAAGTCGATGCGGCCGCCTACGTGACAAAAAGCGAACTGACCGCTGAGTTAATACCCACGCTACAGCGAGTGCTCGGGGTAAAGCAGCTCAACAAACCCGAAATGGCGATGGCCGCGGGCTCATCCATGCCCTGGTGGTTGGCGGGCGGCGGAGAATTGGCTTCCCTGATACAGAATTATGATTGGTCTCAAACACCTCTCGGACCGATCG
>Ga0335081_10010543_pt1 | contig 14942 bp, 18 predicted proteins | sample Lox_Sample_35_FD_206713 | JGI IMG/M metagenome (GOLD analysis project Ga0335081, IMG submission 206713) | Soil microbial communities from Loxahatchee National Wildlife Refuge, Florida, United States - Lox_Sample_3.5 | ecosystem: Environmental > Terrestrial > Soil > Wetlands | place: USA...
GGCTGGCCCTCGTGCTCTCGATCGGATGCGTGGTGGCGTGTGGCAACAAGGGTGCGAGCGAGAGCGCCGTGCGCTGCGAGCGCGCGGCCGGGGTCTGGGACCGGATCGTCGCCAGGGAGAAGGCCACCGATCCGATCAACGCGACGCCACCCGACAGCCTCGCGCTGCTCAAGACGGTGACGATCGCGTCGTGCAAGAACGATGGCTGGTCGGACAAGCTCGTCGCGTGCGTGCAGGCCACGAGCGAGGAGCCCGCGCTGTTCGATTGCCTGCACAACGGGCTGACGCCGGATCAGGCCCGGGCGCTGTCCTCGGAGTTCGAGCAGGCGCTCGCCAAGAAGCTGATGCACGATCATCCGATCGTCGCGCCGGTGCGCTACGGGAACTAGCGGGTCGATGACGAGCTGGATCCGCGCTACCTGCCCCACCAACGGCATCACGCTCCACTACCTCCGGACCGGCGGCGCCAAACCTCCGGTGGTCCTGCTCCACGGCTTGACCGGCAGCGGCGCCACCTGGACGCCGCTGGCGCGCGCGCTCGAGCGCGACTTCGACGTCATCATGCCCGACGCCAGGGGCCACGGCGGATCGAGCTCGCCGCCCCACGGCCATCGCTACGACGATCACGCGAGCGACGTCGCGGGCCTGATCCGCGGGCTGGAGCTGTCCCGTCCGGTCGTGCTCGGCCACTCGATGGGCGGTCTGGTCGCCGCGCTGGTGGCGAGCAGGCGCGCGGCGATCCTCCGCGGCCTCGTCCTGGTCGATCCGACGTTTCTGACCGCCGAGCGACAGCGCGAGGTGCGCGACAGCGACGTCGTCGAGCAACACCGCCGGATCCTCGGCCTGCCGAGGTCCGACCTCGTCGCGGAGATCCGCGCCCGGCACCCCCATCGTTCGCCCGAGATCGCCGAGCTCCTCGCCGACGCCAGGCAGCAAGCCCGGCTCGGCGCGTTCGACGTGCTCGCGTCGCCCGACCCGAACCATCGCGAGCTCGTGAGCGCGATCGACATCCCGAGCCTGCTCGTCATCGGTGATCGCCCGGTCGTCACGCTCGAGATGGCCAGCGAGCTACGCACTCTCAACCCGCGCGTGCGGATCGCCCAGATCCAGGACGCCGGTCACGGCCTGCCGTTCGACCAGCCCGAGCGCCTCGCGGCGGTGGTCGCGTCGTTCCTGCGCGAGCTGGTCTAGCTATCTGGCGCGGCTCACCGCGCCGCGAGGCCGACGGCCTCGACGATGCGCGTGCTCGCCACGATGTTCGCGAGGACGACGTCGCGCGTCGCGAGCTCGGGATGCGCGCTCACGAGCGTCGCGATGTCGCGGCGGATCTTGGTGGCGCGACGGAGCCAGGGCTCGATCAGCACGCCGGTGACCATGACCTGCCGCGTGTGCTCGGCGACCTCGTTCTGGCTCATCTGCGGCGACAGCGGCGGCAGGGCGTCGAGCATCCTGGCCGCGTTGCCGCGGAGAAGATCGACCTCCGCGTAGTCCGCGATCAGCGCGTGCTCGGCATCGCCGCGCGCGATCACGCGATCGAGGATCGCGAGCGCCGGCGCCTCGGCGTCGTCGAGCGCCTTCACCGAATCCGCGCTCGGCGTCAACACGAGCGTGCGTGTTCCCGCCATCGCGACGCAGTTGGCCGTCGAGATCGCAGCGTCGTAGCTCGGACCGTCGACCGTCGCATTCTGCGGAGTCTGGGCGAGCACGCGACAGGCTGGATCCACCGCGGCGACGTCGACCAGCGGCGTGTACTTCATTCCGCCGGCGGCGGCGACCGAGGCCGCTCCTGCGACGATCGAGGCGAACAGGAATGGACGCATGGCAGCCTCCGACTCAAGGGTTGGTTTGGAGCAAGGCGAGCTCCGCTCGCGCGGATGCGACGACCCAGGTCATCACGCCGTTCGCGGATGCGTCCGCGGGGTCGGCATCGGCGAGGGCGACCGTGTTGGAGAGGGCCGCGATCGCGCGGTCGCGATCGCGCACCAGCAGCGGCTCGAGCGTGCGGTGCAGCGTGTCGAAGCGGTCGATCGCGGCCGCGTCGCCGGAGTTGAAGATGCCCCCGGGGATCGCGCTCCGCGCGCGAACGGCGACGTTGACGTAGGCCATGCCGAGGCCATAGCCGGCGAGCATGCGGATCTGGGCCGGTCCGTTGGCGATCGCGTCTCGGTAGATCGCGGTCGCTGGTTCGATCGCCCTGTCGAGCGCTGCAACGGTGTCGCGTAGCTTGTCGGGATCGGTGACCGGGCCGACCTCGATCGCACCTTCCCGGCACGCGGCAAGCGACAGCCGCTGCGCCCAGGGCAACAGCTCGCTCGTCGAATCCGGTGGGACCTCGAGGAACACCTTGCATTCGCTGGGTAGCGGCGACGTGTCGATCGCCCTGGGTGCCGTCCGGGTCTCTGCGCTCGCGTTGGCCGCAAGCATTGCGAGAGCCGCGACGAGCAGGCGTGAGAATTGCGCGCAGCGCATGGCCATGGACCTTTCGCGTCGAGGAGGTGCATCGCGCGTGCCGGCACGTGCCAGGCGCGGCTGCGAGGTTCCTTCTTGACAGTTCATACTGTCACAGTTATAGGTGAGCCAATGACAACGCTCTCGTGGCTCGGCGACCTGGCGAACCTGATCGCGACGCCGCTGCTGCCGTCGCACTACATCGCGCTCGTGCGCCCGCTGGCAGCCACCCACACGCGGCGGGCGCGCGTCGAGGCCGTGCACGACGAGGCGCCCGGCGTGCGCACGCTGGTGTTGCGTCCCGGACGTGGCTGGCGGCGCCATCGCGCCGGGCAGCACGTACGGATCGGGGTGGCGATCGCCGGCCGGATCGCCACGCGTACGTTCTCGGTCAGCTCGTCACCGGATCGCCGCGACGGCTGCTTCACGATCACGGTGAAGGCGCAGGGGCGCGTGTCTCGCGCGCTCGTCCGTGACGTCGAGGTCGGCACGTTCGTCGCGGTGGGAACCCCCGAAGGGAGCTTCGTGATCCCGGAAGCCGCGGCGGTGCGGCCGCTGTTCATCACCGGCGGCAGCGGCATCACCCCGGTCGCGAGCATGCTTCGCACGTTCGCGCTGCGCGGCACGATGCCCGACGTCGTGCATGTTCACTACGCGCGCACGCACGACGACGTGATCTTCGGCGAGGAGCTGCGTGCGATCGCGGTCGATCATCCGAGCTATCGGCTGATCGCGATCGCCACGGCCGACGATCCGCGGCGGTTCAGCGCGGCGCGCCTCGACGAGCTGGTCGGCGACTGGCGCACGCGCACGTGCTGGGCGTGCGGGCCGCAGACGTTGCTCGATGCGGTCACCCGGGTCGTCCCGCGCGTCCAGGTCGAACGATTCCGCGCGGCGCTGGCCGTCCTGCCGGCGACGAGCGGCGGCCGGGTGAGCTTCGCCGCGAGCGGCGTCCACGCGACCGCGGACGGCCAGACCCCGCTGCTTCAGGTCGCGGAGGCCGCCGGCCTGTCACCGCCCCATGGCTGTCGCATGGGCATCTGCCACACCTGCGACACGACGCTGATCTCCGGCCGCGTGCGCGACCTGCGCACCGGCACCGCGCTCGACGAGCCGGGCTCGCGCATCCAGCCGTGCGTGTGCGCCGCGGCCGGCGACGTCGAGCTCGGCCTGTGAAAGGACCCATGAACGATCTCATCGATACCGATGCTTTCGGCCGCGAGCTCGACGCCATCCGCACCGAGGTGCTCGCGAGCCTCGGCGATCGCGATCGCCGCTACATCACGCGTGCGATCAAGGTCCAGCGCAGCCTCGCCATCGGCGGGCGCGTGCTGATCTTCGCGAGCCTGCCGCTGGCGCCGGCGTTTCCGCTGTTCCTCGGCGTGATCGGCACGGGCACGGTCTCGCTCGGCCTGGCCAAGATTCTCGAGAACATGGAGATCGGCCACAACGTCATCCACGGCCAGTGGGACTGGATGAACGATCCGGAGATCCACTCGTCGACGTGGGAGTGGGACAACGTGTGCCCGGCCGATCAATGGAAGCACTCGCACAACGTCGTGCACCATACCTGGACGAACGTGATCGGGCGCGATCGCGACGTCGGCTACGAGATCCTGCGCGTCACCGACAAGCAGCGCTGGCATCCCGCGCACCTCGCGCAGCCGATCTACAACGCGCTGCTCGCCGTGATGTTCCAGTGGGGCGTCGCGATGCACGACATCGATCTCGGCGCGCTGCGGCGTCGCGAGCTCCGGCTCTCCGACGTGCGCGGCCAGCTCGCCGGCGTCGCGCGCAAGGCCGGCAAGCAGCTCGCGAAGGACTACGTGCTGTGGCCGCTGCTCGCGGGGCCGGCCTTCGTGCCGGTCTTGCTCGCGAACCTGACCGCGAACCTGATGCGCAACCTGTGGTCGTACGCGATCATCTTCTGCGGGCACTTCCCCGACGGAGCGCAGGTGTTCAGCGAGGCGCAGGTCGAGGGCGAGACGCGCGGCCGCTGGTATCTGCGCCAGGTCCTGGGCTCGTGCAACATCACCGGCGGGCCGCTGTTCCACGTCCTGAGCGGCAACCTGAGCCACCAGATCGAGCACCACCTGTTTCCCGACATGCCGAGCAATCGCTACCCGGAGATCGCCCCTCGCGTCGAGGCGATCTGCGCCCGCCACGGCGTGCCGTACAACAAGGGCTCGTTCGGCCGTCAGCTCGGAACGACGCTCCGAACGATCTTTCGGCTCGCGTGGCCGACGCGGCGGCGCGCACTCGCGGCATGATCGCGGTCGAGATGGCCAAGGCCGAACCCGGTGGCGACGACGACGCGCTCACGATCGACGAGCTCGCCGCCGCCTCGCGCGTACCCAGCCGCACGATCCGGTTCTATCAGTCGCGCGGGGCGCTCCAGCATCCGGAGATCCGCGGCCGCGTCGCGTACTACGGCAAGCACCACGTCGAGCGGCTGAAGCTGATCGCGCAGCTCTCGGATCGCGGGCTCAGGATCGACGCGATCGGCGACCTCATGAAGCGCATCGATCGCGGCGAGCTCGATCTGGCCGAGTGGCTCGGCGTCGAAGAGGAGATGCAGGCACCGTGGGGCGCCGATCAGCCACGCACCGTGACCGAGCTGGAGCTCTACGAGCTCGTCGGCAGCCGGCGTCCCGGTCTGCTCGCCGACCTGATGCGCGCGCGGATCGTCGAGCGCAAGGGCGACGTCTATCTCGTCGGCAGCCCGGCATTGCTGGCGATCGCGATCAAGCTCGAGGGAGTCGGCATCGATCTCGAGACCGCGACGCAGGCATCGGCGATCTTGCGCAAGCACCTCCGGCGGTCGGTCAACGAGCTCGTCGATCTGTTCGTCGGGCGCGTCAAGGACGGCCAGCTCGGCATGGCCGACGCCGGCAAGCTGTTCGCGGCGCTCCGCACGGTTGGCGTCGAGGCGGTGCGCCTGCTGTTCGCTCGCGAGATGGAAGGCGAGCTCCGCACGTTGCTCGCCTCCGGCAAGCTCGCGGAGGTCTCGGCCCGCGCGCGCAAGAAGAAGCGCAGCACGGTCGCGAGATGACGTCGCGGTGGCCTCGGCCGGGGATCGCGCAGCGCGCGCACACCCGACCGCGCAGGCCGCGCGCCGTGCGCGGACCGGCGCGACCCGGTGGACGGCTGCATGCACGGGACGACCGGCAGGCGGTACAACCCGGGTCATGCAAACCAACATCGCACTCGGCTGCATGGGCATGTCCGGCGTCTACGGCAAGACCGACGACGCGCAGAGCATCGCCGTGATCCACGCCGCGATCGAGCGCGGGGTGACCTTCCTGGATACCGGCGACTTCTACGGCTTCGGGCACAACGAGCTGCTCGTCGGCAAGGCCATCGCCGGCCGGCGCGATCGCGTCCAGCTCTCGGTCAAGTTCGGGGCTCTGCGCGGGCCCGACAACAGCTGGGGTGGCTTCGACGCGCGTCCCGCGGCCGTGAAGAACTTCCTCGGCTACTCCCTGGTGCGCCTCGGCACCGATCACGTCGACGTCTATCGCCCGGCGCGGCTCGACCCGACCGTCCCGATCGAGGACACCATCGGCGCGATCGCCGACCTGGTGAAGGCCGGCTACGTGCGGGCGATCGGGCTGTCCGAGGTCGGTCCCGACACGATCCGGCGCGCCGCGAAGGTCCATGCGATCGCCGACCTGCAGATCGAGTACTCGATCGCCACGCGCGAGCCCGAGGACGCGATCTTCCCGGTGCTCGCCGAGCTCGGCATCGGCGCGACGCTGTACGGCGTGCTGTCGCGCGGGCTGCTCTCGGCCAGCCCGATCGGTGCCGGCGACGCGCGCGCACACATGCCGCGGTTCGCCGCCGGCAATCGCGAGGCGAACGCCAAGCTCGTGGCCGCGCTGCACCGGCTCGCGACGCGCTGGGGAATCACGCCGAGCCAGCTCGCGATCGGCTACGTGCTCGGCAAGCAGCCGCGCTTCGTCCCGACGCTCGGCATGCGCACGCTGCAACAGCTCGACGAAGCGCTCGCCGCCAAGCCGCTCGGCGCCGAGCAGCTCGCCGAGGTCGAGGCCGTCGCCCCGCGCGGCGCCATCGCCGGGACGCGTTACGCGGCAGCGCAGATGGCCACGCTCGACAGCGAGAAGCGGTGAGCGCGACCGCCCCGCGTTGACGAGCGCGAATCCAGGGCTCACGAGTTACGTGTTGCCTTGCGCGCGCAGCCTCGAGCACGGCCGCATGCCACAGCGCCTTGGACGCGAACTTTCTTGCTTCGCTCGATATACTGGCTGGGTGGGGCGGAGCCCGCGGGATCCAATGCGACGAGCTTCGCCGTACGCGGGCTTGGTGATTTGCTGCGTTGCGGTCGCGTCTTGCAAATCCCATGAGGGTCGGCGGATCGAGCAGGTTGCGCCGTCCAAGCTGCGACCGGGCCCGATCCGGCATGACGAGTTGCCAGCGGACCTGGTCGCACGCATCACGAAGCTTCACGACACCTTTCAGGACGTCGATCCCACGCCACTCGCGAAATGGCTCGACGACTTCAAGCGTGACGAGCACCCGGATCGTGAAGTCGAGATCTACGAGGCGATGGCGCGCGCCTACACTGAATATTGCCGCGGTCGCACGCTCACTGAAGACGCGAAGCGCGAGGTCTATGGCCTCGTGATCGCGCGTTCCGCAGCACCGGAAGATGAGGTCCTGAAGAGCGTCACGCTCAAGCACCTCTCGATCGAAGATGCCAGGGGCCTCCTCGAGCTCTACGACAGACCTCCGGCCCCGATCACGGTGAAATGACCATCGAAGAAGGGATCCGCGCGTTCTGGGTCTGGTGGGAAACCGCGCAGCCCCGAGTGTTGCGCGCGATCGAGGTCGATCGGAAGTTCAGCCCGGATCTGATCCGCGAAATCGCTGATCGCGTAGACGCGATCGGCGATCTCGACTGGGAGTTGTCTCCGGGCAAGACATCGCGGCACGCATTCTGCCTATCGCCGAAGGGCGATCCGCAAGCACGGCTCATCACCGAGCTGTGGCGAGACAGAGGTCCCAGCCCCGACGCAACCTGGGAGTACTTCGCCGCTCGACAAGCCCGCCCGGGCTCGACGCTCGAGATCAACAACGTGGAGCTCGACCGCAACGACCTGATGGTTTCGTTCGAGGTCGACCCGGGGCGTGAACGGATCGACGCCACGTATTTCCACCCGAAGTTCGCGAAGCTATCCGAGACGACGCAAGCGACCGCGCTGTACCTGCTGCTCGACGGCGCTCTCGGTGAGGACGGCGTCGAGCGTTGGCTCGGACATATCGAGGCTTCCGCGAAGAAGCTCGAGGATGCCGTCGCTTTTCGTGAGTTCACGGACGCGCTGGCCGAACTGGAGCGTACGGCGACCGGCGAACAGTTCGTCGTCATGCAGGGCAAGACAGAGACCGGCGATCCGGTCTTCGTGACTTGTAACCGGGCGCTCAAGCGCATCGATCACATCCTTCACACGATGCATGTCGCCGTGGACCTCGCGATCCTCGATCAGAGTCCGCACGGGCTCACGACGCCGGCCGATGCAGAGCAGCTCAACATTCTCGAGGACGAGCTGGCCAGCTCTCTCGGTGGACTCGTCGTCTACTTCGGGCGAGAGACGAGGTCGGGGCACCGAGTGATGCATTGGTACGCGCCGGAGGACAGCGCCGCGCAAGGCATCATCGAGCGTTGGTCGAAACAGCGTGCCGACCGCAGACCCCAGGTCGAATGGATTCGCGATCCGACCTGGGAGTTCGTGAAGCGTTACGTCTGAGCGCTCTCATCGCGAACGCACTGAACGACGGCGGCGTCGCGACCAGGTGTTGCGCTCGGCCCTTCGTCGCGCACCGGCGGGTCAGCGGGCGCGCACTTCCAACGCTTCGGTGCTCGACAGCACGACATCCTTGTATCACGATATCGTCATGTATTCGAGCGTGCTGTTCCTGTGCGTGGCCAACTCGGCGCGCTCGCAGATGGCGGAGGGACTCGCACGCGCGCTGTTCAGCAACTTCGTGCGCGTCCAGAGCGCCGGCAGCCAGCCGAGCCGCGTGAACCCGAACGCGATCGCGGTCATGCGCGAGATCGGGATCGATATCACCGGGCATCGCAGCAAGTCAGTCGACGAGATCGATCCAGCTTCCGTGGAGGTCGTCATCACGCTGTGTGCCGAGGAAGTGTGCCCGGTTTGGCCCGGCAAGATGACGCGCCTGCACTGGCCGATTCCCGATCCCGCGACGACCGATCCGAGCGTGTCGCCCGAGGCGATGCTCGTGCGGTTCCGGCGCGCGCGCGACGAGATCCGCGTCCGGCTGTGGACGTTCGCGGCCCAGCGGTTCGTCGACGGGATCGCGGTCGGTCCGCCGGTCGCCTCGGACCTGCCGGCGATCGAGGCCCTGGTACAGACGAGTCAACTGCCGACCGCGGTCGTGGCGGATCACTTCCCGGCCGGCTACGTCGTCGCGCGGCGCGGCTCGGAGGTCGTCGGTGTGGCCGCACTGGAACCACACGACGACGCTGCGCTGCTTCGCACGGTCGCGATCAAGCCCGAGGAGCGCGGCAAGGGCACGGGGCTCGCGCTGGTAGCGGACCGGCTCGCGACCGCCTGGTCGAGCGGTGTTGACCGCGTGTTTCTGCTCACCACCACCGCCCCCGAGTTCTTCCGGCGCTTCGGGTTCGCGGAAGTCGATCGGGCAAGCGCGCCCGGATCGCTCCGGTCGTCTCCCGAATTCGCCGCGCTCTGCCCGACGTCGGCCAGGTGCATGGCGGTGTCGATGTGATTTCCTGCGTCCTTTTCCGCGAAGCCCGTCTCTAGGAGTGGAGGCCACATGAACGAAGGCAAAGCTGATGAAACCCGCAAGGTCGTCCGCGAGCACTACGCGAAGGTGTCCAAGGGCGAAACCGGATGCGCGCCGGGCTGCTGCGCACCGATGCCGAGCGATCAGTCGCGCATGCTCGGCTACAGCGCTGATGACCTGGGCGCCGTACCCGAGGGCGCCGACATGGGCCTCGGCTGTGGCAATCCGAGCGCGATCGCATCGCTGCGGCCCGGTGAGACCGTGCTCGATCTCGGCGCCGGCGGCGGCTTCGATTGCTTCCTCGCGGCGCGTGCGGTCGGCCCGGCGGGCAAGGTGATCGGCGTCGACATGACGCCAGACATGGTGACGCTCGCGCGCGCGAACGCGCGCAAGGTCAACGCGACGAACGTCGAGTTCCGGCTCGGCGAGATCGAGCACTTGCCCGTCGCCGATGGCTCGGTCGACGTGATCCTGTCGAACTGCGTGATCAACCTGTCGCCGGAGAAGCAAGCGGTGTTCGACGAGGCGTTCCGCGTGCTGCGCACCGGTGGGCGGCTCGCGATCAGCGACGTCGTCTCGATCGCGCCGATCCCCGAGGCGATCCGGAACGAGGCCGGTGCGGTCTGCGGCTGCATCGGCGGAGCGGCCGCGCTCGAGGACGTGAAAGCCATGCTCATCAAGGCGGGCTTCAAGTCGATCGAGATCACCGTCTCGCCGAACAGCGCACAGATCGTCGACTCGTGGATGCCCGGCGTGAGCACGTTCGTCGCATCGGCGACGATCGAGGCGCGTCGCGGAGCCGAGCAGGCGGCGTGCTGCCCGCCGGGTTGTTGCGGATGACGGACGCCGCGGTTCCGTGGAGCGAGGTCGCGGCGAAGCTGCGTCCGTTCGTCGCGCGTCGCGTCGACGCGGCGGATGTCGATGACGTGCTCCAGGACGTGCTCCTGCGTATGCACCGAGGCCTCGACGGGCTGAACGACGCGGAACGGTTCTTCAGCTGGATGTACGCGATCGCGCGCAACGCGATCTCGGAGCACGGGCGACGTCGTGTACCGACCCCGATCGGCGAGCCGTCCGAGGTCGCCACCGAGGACACCGAAGACGATCTCGGCGCGGCGACCGCTCTTGCCGCTTGTCTGGCGTCGTTCGTCACGCGGCTTCCGACGCCCTATCGCGAAGCGATCACGCTCGTCGAGCTCGAAGGCATGGCGATCAGCGACGCGGCCCAGGCGATGCGGATCTCGGTCTCCGGCATGAAGTCGCGCGTGCAGCGCGGTCGCGCCCAGCTACGCGAGATGCTCGAGGACTGCTGCGCGATCGCGGTCGACGTGCGAGGCAGGGTCACCGACGTCGTGCCGCGCGAGCGCGAGCTCTGCTGCTCCCCCGCCAGCATCGCGCGTCGAATGCGTCCCTAGCTGGGGCACCGTCGATGACCTGCCCTCATCACCGCGCGCGGTCGTGCGACGCGCGGCAAGGTGTGCGCGCTGCTTGCGAGCGGGCGATCACGTTGTCGGCGCAGTTCCCCACTGGATGCGCGCCCAAATCCGCTCGTGCACGAAGTATCCGACCGTCGTGTAGACGTTGCTGACGATCATGAAGCCGAGCGCGACGTCGACCTTGTGCGTGAAGAGGTAGATCGCGAGGAAGTCGAGGCAGACGATCGCGACGCGGTACGTGAGCGCCTTGACGATCGAGCGCTTCCGAGAGACGGCACGTTCGGGAGGCATGGCGCGAGGATCGACTGGTCTCGGCGGTCGAGCAATGCCGTACCGAGGTCCATTCGACGCGCGCGTCGGCCAGTCGACCGGGTTCGACGCCGAGGTCGTCACGACGCCGAGCTGGGCAGCCGCGGGCACGAGCACCTCGCAGGTGGGACGATCGCGGTCACGATCTCGCCGGGGTGTTCAGAGCTCTTGCCGCGTCGGCCGGAACAGGATCTCGTTGATGTCGACGTCCTCGGGCTGGCTGATCGCGTACGCGACCGCGCGCGCGAGCGTCTCGGCCGCCGCGTTTGCACGCGCGGTGCTCTTGTCCGCCCGGAGCAGGTGCTTGCCGACGCCGCCCCGGCGCGCGATGGCTTGCCCGATCTGCCCCGGTCCGATCACGACGACGACGTCACTCATGACCGTCTCCTTTCCCGTGGGGCACGACTTCGTCGAGGCACTTGAGCGCGGTGAGCGTTCGCGGATAGCCGACCCACGGCAGCAGCGCGGTGATCACGCCGACGAGCCGCGCGCGATCGTTTCCGACGTTCAAGTTCCCCTGGATGTGTCCCTTGATCTGCGGCTCGGCACCGCCGAGTGCGATCAGGATCGATAGCGTCACCAGCTCGCGTTGCTGAAGGTCGAGCCCACCGCGCGTGTAGAAGTCGCCGAAGCAGTTCGCGGAGAGGAAGCGCTGGATATGCTGCTCGTCCGTCGGCGCCTGCTCGTACATGCGATCGATCGCCGAGCCGAAGATCGCTTTCTGCGCCTCGAGCCCTTTCTCGAAGCGCGTCTCGCGCGTCGTGGTCGACTGGCCCGGTAGCGGCAGCGCGACGCCGCGTTCCGCGAGCACGCCGTTGGTCACGTCGAGGAGCTCGAACGCCCGCCCCATACCGACGTACGCGACGGCTTGGTAGACGATCTCCTTCAGCTCGATCGGCGTGACGCCGACGTTCAGCGCCCCGCCGGCCATCACCTCGAATTCGGCGACCGCGTTGCTCCCGATCAGCGACGCGAGCACGAGCATCGTTCGCGTCTTGAGGTCGAGCTGACCGTGCTCGATCACCTCGTCGAACGCGAAGTTGTCGAACAGCTCGATCAGCTCCGGGTCGGTCTGCTCGAGCGTGGATCTGTGGTCTGGAAACAGCTCCTCGTGGAGGCGCTGCGCTCGGTTGCTGATCGCCATGACACGCTCACTTTCCGGCTCGTGCGGCGAGATGCGCCGGGTAGCGATCGCCGACCACCTGGATGCTCGCGAGGGCATCGCCGATCTCGCGCCGGTCGTCCTCGGTGAGCTGGACGTTGGCCGCGCCGACGTTCTCCGCCAGCCGGTGCACCTTCGTGGTGCCCGGGATCGGCACGATCCACGGCTTCTGCGCCAGCACCCATGCGAGCGCGATCTGCGCCGGCGTCACGCCTTTGGCCCTGGCGAGCGCCGCGATCTGGTCGACGAGCGCCTGATTCGCCTTGCGTGCCTCGGGCGAGAACCGCGGCACGATGTTGCGGAAGTCGTCCTTGCTGAACTCGGTCTTGTCGTTGATCGCGCCGGTCAAGAAGCCCTTGCCGAGCGGGCTGAACGGGACGAAGCCGATGCCGAGCTCTTCGAGCGTCGGAAGGATCTCTTTCTCGGGCTCGCGCCACCACATCGAGTACTCGCTCTCCAGCGCGGTGACCGGCTGCACCGCGTGCGCGCGACGAATCGTTTGCGCGCCCGCCTCCGAGAGACCGAAGTGCTTCACCTTGCCGGCCTTGATCAGCTCCTTCACCGTGGCGGCCACCTCCTCGATCGGCACGTTCGGATCGGGCCGGTGCTGATAGAAGAGATCGATGCGATCGGTCTTGAGGCGCTTGAGCGACTGCTCGGCGACCGCGCGGATGCGCTCCGGCCGGCTATCCATTCCGAGCTTCGAGTCGCCCTCCTTGAAGCCGAACTTCGTCGCGATCACGACCTGGTCGCGGAACGGCGCGAGCGCCTCGCCGACGACCTCTTCGTTGAACGCGCCGTAGGCTTCCGCGGTATCGAACAGCGTCACGCCGCGCTCGAACGCGGCGCGGATCAGCGCGATCGCCGCTGGCTTCTCCATCGCAGGGCCCATGCCGAAGCTGATGCCCATGCAACCGAACCCGATCGCCGAAACCTCGAGCCCGCTCTTTCCCAGCTTGCGCTTCTGCATGACGTTACCCTTTCGCTCCGTATTGCTCGTCGGTGACCTTCTCGAGCCACTCGACGCCTTCGGTGATCGCGATGTGCTGCATCGCCGTGGTCGGCGTCGCGCCGTGCCAGTGCTTTTCGTTCGGCGGCGTCCATACGACGTCCCCCGCGCGGATCTGTTCGACCGAGCTGCCCCAGCTCTGCACCAGGCCGCAGCCGAACGTGCAGATCAGGATCTGACCGTTCGGGTGCGTGTGCCAGTCCGTGCGCGCGCACGGCTCGAACGTGACGTACGCGCCCAACGCGCGTTGCGGTCCGTTCGGTTGAAACAGCGGATCGATCCGCACGTTTCCGGTGAAGTGCTCCGCGGGCCCCTTCTGCGATGCCTGCGTACCGCCTCGCTTGATCTCCATCGCCACGCTCCTTCGCTGGTTCCACTTGTAGCAACAGCGGCGGCTCGGGATTAGCTGGTACGGTCGGATGCGGTTATGACAGGGAGTCATGAATGGCCCGCGAGGACCTGAGCGACCTGCTCGCGTTCGTTTCCGTCGCGCGGGAGCGGAGCTTCACGCGCGCGGCCGGCAAGCTCGGCGTGTCGCAATCTGCCCTCAGCCACACGATCAGCCGCTTCGAAGCGCGCATCGGCATGCGGCTCCTCACGCGAACGACGCGAAGCGTGTCGCCGACCGAGGCGGGCGAGCGGCTGCTCCGGAACGTCGGCCCGCGGCTCGACGAGGTCGAGACCGAGCTCGCCGCGGTCACCGCGATGCGCGAGAAGCCCGCCGGCACGATCCGGATCACGACGTCCGATCACGCGGCGAACACGATCTTGTTGCCGAAGCTCGGTCGCGTGATGCCCGCGTACCCGGACGTGAAGATCGAGATCGTCGTCGACTATGGCCTTACCGACATCGTCGCGAGTCGGTACGACGCCGGCGTGCGGCTCGGCGAGCAGGTCGCGCGCGGGATGATCGCGGTTCCGATCTCGCCGGAGATGCGCATGGCGGCGGTCGCTTCACCGGCGTACTTCGAGAAGCACGCGCCGCCGAAGAAGCCGCAGGAGCTGACCGGCCACTGTTGCATCAACATCCGACTTCCCACGGCGGGCGGCGTCTACGTCTGGGAGTTCGAGAAGCGCAACCGCGAGCTGAAGGTTCGGGTCGAGGGCCAGGTCACGGTGAACGGCATCGACGAGCAAGTCAGCGCCGCGCTCGCCGGTTTCGGCGTCGCGTTCGTGCTCGAAGATGCGGTCCTGCAGCACCTTCGCGCTGGAAGCCTCGTGCGTGTACTCGAAGACTGGACGCCGCCGTTCTCGGGCTATCACCTCTACTATCCGAGTCGCCGGCAGGCCTCGCCCGCGTTCTCACTCGTCGTCGATGCGTTGCGATATCGGGCGTAGCACGAGTCGACACGCTGCGGCCGGCCTCGTATCGCGGTCATTCCGCTGTGCGGCGTCTTCATGTCGACTCGCGTGAGAGCGGGCACGCCGCGCCTCCAAGGCTCGATCACCGCCACGCCGGGCATGCACGAGGCGCTGCAACCGGCCGTGGTCGATGAGCCGTAGGGGTTAGCGGCCCGAACGCTTGGACTTCGACCGCTGTACGCTGAGCCATGGACCGCGAGTCAGAGCAGCGCATCTCCTTGGCAGCTGCACGCGGTGCGGCGAGCCTGAGCGCCGGCAGCACCCTCGACGAGGTGTTGAGAGCCTTTCGTGAGGACGAGCATCTCGGTGCGATCGAATCCATGATCGCACTTCGCACTATCGAGGAGATCAACCTAGGAGCGGCAAAGCAGCTCGTGTCGGCCGCCTGCAGCGGAGAGCGCTTTCCGCAGCTGGGATTGGACGAGCTTCA
>Ga0335081_10010544_pt1 | contig 14942 bp, 13 predicted proteins | sample Lox_Sample_35_FD_206713 | JGI IMG/M metagenome (GOLD analysis project Ga0335081, IMG submission 206713) | Soil microbial communities from Loxahatchee National Wildlife Refuge, Florida, United States - Lox_Sample_3.5 | ecosystem: Environmental > Terrestrial > Soil > Wetlands | place: USA...
CTGGCGGGCCAGGAGGAGGGGATCACGCCAACTCCGTCACCATCCAGCCTGCCCGCCGGCTGGCCATCGAGGCCCAGGGTGAGCTGCGGTCGCGCGGTCCTGCCTCGCACGTCACAGCCGCCGCTGGCGTCACGCTAGGCGGAGAGGTCTTCCGTCGCCACACCGGCACCAGGCCCGCAGATGCCCCGCTGCGCCAGCATGGACCCCTGGCCCCGGAGTCCGTACCGGGCCGGCCACGGTCCGGTTAAAGAGCGGTAGTGGCGGCGCACGGCTACAGCTCGACCAGGTGGGCCGCGGCCGGGGAGCTCGCGCCGGTCAGCACCTCGCGGTACACCCGGGCCGCGCCGTCCAGGCCGCGGTGGCGGCGGATCTCCAGCCACGGGCCGGCGCTGGCCGCGAAGCCCTCCAGCGCGGCCTGGTAGCGGCGCTCGAGCACCGGCCAGCCCCACTCCCGGGCGCGGTCGCGGATGTGCCGCGGAGCGAAGAACGCGCCTGCGGCCAGGGCCTCGGCCTCCCCGTGGGTGCCGCCCGCGATGACGACCTCGCCGGGCGGGCCGAGGCGGCGGCCGATCGCGTCGCGCAGGGCGGCATCGCCGGCGATGTCGACCAGGACGGCCGGCCCGGCGGGTAGCGCCCCGGCCTGGTCGTAGCTGAGGACCTGGTCGTAGGCGTCCAGGCCGGCGACGAAGGGCAGGTGGCGGGCGGAGGTGAACCCGGTCACCGGCACGCCCCGCCGGTTCAGCAGGTACGCCAGGCCGAGGGCGGCCTTGCTGGACGCGCTGGTCACGATGACCGGGGTGTCCGGGCCGCCGCCGCGCCGCGCCAGGTAGTCGTCGAGGGTGAACGACAACCAGAACACCGGGCGCAGCACGACCAGCGCGTCGTCGTGCTCCTGCGGGCCGGGCCGGGCCCAGGCGTAGACGTTGTACACGCTGGACAGGCCCGCCCGGTGCGGGGATCCCTCGGTGAACGTGGCCTGCCCGACGCGCTGCGGGCGCAGCAGCACGTGGGTGGCCATGGGACACAGGCCGAACGCCCGCTGGCCCGCGGCCAGGCCCGGGACCGCGCTGGCCAGGACGCGCAGGTAACCCCAGACCGGGATCCGGCCCCAGCCCGGCGCGGCCGGGAACAGGTCCCAGTAGCGCAGGGCCTCGCCCAGCAGCGCGTAGGTGACGTTGTTGGCCGAGAAGCCGAACCGCTCCACCTCGAACAGCGCCTCGCCCGGTTGCGGCGGGCCGAGCCCGGCCCCCGTCACCCGGGTGAGGTTCAGGTCGGCCCGCCCGACCTCGAAGCAGTTCGCTTCGGTTCGCATGGCGCCGACTCTAACTTGAACTTGACGTCAATTTCAAGTTAGAGTCGTGGGGTGCGAGGCGGTTGCTGGAGGTCGGCGGGTGCGGGCTGACGCGGAACGGAACCGGGCGGCGCTGGTCGGGGCGGCGCGGCGGGTGCTCGAGCGGGACGGGTACGTCAAGGCCCGGATCACCGACATTGCCGACGAGGCGGGCGTGGCGCACGGTTCGTTCTACTCCCACTTCGACGGCAAGCCGGCCATCTTCGCCGCGGTCATGGCCGAGGTCGAGGAGGAGATGCTGCACCCCGGCCCGGCCCTGACCGCCGGGGACCCGGTGGCGGTGATCGAGGCGGCCAACCGGGCCTACCTGGAGGCCTACCGCCGCAACGCCCGGCTGATGGCGCTGCTGGAGCAGGTGGCCACCGTGGACGAGGACTTCCGCGAACTGCGGCAGCGGCGCAGCGCCGCGTTCCTGACCCGCAACGCGCGGGCCGTCCGCCGCCTGCAGCAGGCCGGGCTGGCCGACCCGGACCTGGACCCCGACCTGGCCGCCCTGGCCCTGTCCACCATGGTCAGCCGCAGCGCCTACGCCGCCTTCGTGCTGGGCAGCCCGCCCGCCGACGTCGAGCCGCTGGCCGCCACCGTGACCCGGCTGTGGGTCAACGGCCTGCGCCTGCCCGCCGGGGCCCGGAGCGCGTGCGTAACAAATGGCGGACCCGCGCCGCTCTCCCCCGCGTAATCGGCGCCTCGATCGCTCGAGGCTGACATCTGGAGGAGAAGGATGCGTACTTCCCTGACCCGGACCGTGTCCGGTGTGGCGGTCGCGGCGGCCGCGGTGCTGGGGCTGGCCGGCCCGGCCAGCGCGGCGCCCGCGCACCTGCCGCGGGTGCACACCACGCTGTCGATCGTGGAGTCGAAGAACGTCATCAGGGCGGGGCACCAGGATGTGATCAGCGGCCGGCTCGCCTCCCGCGGCGTCGGCCTGAGCAAGCGGGTCGTTTACCTCGACCGCTGGGACGGCGGCAGGTTCGTGCCGGTGCGGGCCGAGCTCACCGGCCCGAGGGGCGGGGTCTCGTTCTCGGTGTGGCCGGGCGTCACCGCGCGGTACGAGCTGGTTTACCGGGGCAGCGACGTGTTCGCCCCGACCCACAGCGGGGTCGTCACCGTGCGGGTGATCCACTAGGTGGCCGGCCCGGCGGGCCTGGCTTGCGTTCGCCCGCTCCAGGCCCGCCGGATGTGGGATCATCCCTGACGCGATGGGCACCGAAGCGGACGACTTCGACGATGTGCTGAGCCGGGCCAGAACCGGCGACGAGACGGCCTTCCTGCGGCTCTGGGATCACCTGCACCCGCGGCTGCTGCGGTACTTGCGCGTGCTCGGCTGCGACGAGGCCGATGACGTGGCCAGCGAGACATGGCTGCAGGCGGTCAGGGACCTGAGCCGGTTCGACGGCGGGGCCGACGACTTCCGCGGCTGGCTGTTCGCCATCGGCCGCCACCGGGTGGTGGACGCGTCGCGAGCCCGCATCCGGGCCCGCGCCCGGCTGCTGGCCGCCGCCGTCGCCCCGGTGGCCGATCCCACCCCGGTGGAAGACGAGGTGCTCGGCGAGCTGTCGACCAGGCAGGCGGTCGCGCTGGTGGCCGGGCTGTCCCGCGACCAGGCCGAGGTGGTCGCGCTGCGGATCATCGCGGGCCTGGACACGGCCGCGGTGGCCCGCCTGCTCGGCAAGTCGCCCGGCGCGGTGCGGATCGCCCTGCACCGCGGCCTGCGGGCACTGTCGGCTGACCCCCGCGTCCTGGCGCTGGAGGAGGTGGACCGGTGAGCGCGGATCTGCCCGACCTCCCAGACCTGACCGAGCCCGCGCTCGAGGGCCTGGTCCGGGCGCTGGCCGCGGACGGGACCGCGGACGAACTGGCCGGACGGCAAGCCGCGCTGGAGATGTTCCGTGATACCCGCCGCCGGCCGGGCCGGCTCCGGCTGGCCTTCTCGATGAGCACCGCGGCGGCGGCGATCGCGCTGGGGGGCGGGATCGGCGCGGCGTACGCCGCGGTCCTGCCCCCGCCGGTCCAGCACATCGCCTACCGCATGCTCGGCAGCATCGGCGTGCCCGACACGCACCGGCCCGCGACGCCGTCCAGCACGCCTGATCTGGCCGCCTCGAAGCCGCCGGCGACGCCGGCCATCGCGGCCACGCCGTGTCCCTGCCAGGCTGACCGGCCGGGGGCTGATGCCGGCCCCGGCCTGACCCTGGCGGCGGCGCAGGCCCAGGTCCCGGCGGACGGCGATGACGTCTTCTCCGGCCGGCTGGCCCCCGGCGGCCGGCCCGGGGCCGGAGTACGGGTCGCCCTGTTCGAGCGCGCCACCGATCGCCCGGGCTGGCGGGCGGCGGGCAGCGCGGTGACCGATCGCGAGGGCGAGGTGACCCTGACGGTCTCGCATCTGACCAGCAACGCCGCGTTCCGGCTGGTCGCCCCGGGGGGTGCGGTGAGCCCGTCGGTCCGCGTCACGGTGATACCGCTGGTGGACCTGGACCTGGCTTCGCTCCGGCCCGGGATGGACACGCTGACGGTCAGGGCGCCGTTCGCAAAGGCCGGCGACGCGGTGATCCTGGAGCGGCTGGCGGGCGGCGTCTGGTACCGCATCCGCGTGCGCGTACTGGACCAGGATCACCTGGCGTCCTTCACCGTGCTGGTTCCCCGGTCGGGCGAGGTGGCCTACCGGGTCGTCCTCCCGCGGACGGCCGCCCACGGCAGGTCGGTGAGCGGCCCGGTGCGGATCGGCGCGGCTAGGCCGAAGGCGAGCCGGCGAGCACTGCCCTGAGCTCCTCGGGGGTGGTAACCGGCGCCTGGCAGGTGAAGTTCCGGCAGACGTACGCGGCCGGGGCGCCTCCGGCCGGCCGGCGCCCGGCCAGCAGCGGCACGCTCTCATCGGTGCCGTCGCCGAGGGCCAGGACCGCGCCCGGCGGGGCGGCGAGCAGCGCGACCTGGTGCAGGACGCCGGTCCGTTCGTCATCTTCAGGGCCGATCACCGCGATCTCGGCCGGCCCGGCCAGCCAGGCCTCGGCCACCGCCAGCCCCGCGCCGGCCGCGCGCGGGTACCGGGCCGCGATGGCGGGCAGCACGCCCAGGGCCGCCTCGGCGGCCGCCCGGTGCCGGGCCGAGCCGGTCAGCGCGGCGTAGCTGAGCAGCGCGCCGGCCATGGCGAAGGTGCCGGACGGAGTGGCGTTGTCGGCGGCGTCGGCCGGCCGGAAGATCAGCGCCTCGCCGTCCGCCGCCGTGTCGTAGAAGCCGCCCGCCCCGTCCCCGAACGCCGCCAGCGCGGTATCGAGGAGCCGGCCGGCCAGGGTCAGCCAGCGGGCCTCGCCGGTGATCCCGGACAGCACTGCGAAGCCCTCGGCCACGCAGGCGTAGTCCTCCAGCACGCCCTCGGTGTCCCCGGCGTCGCCGCCGCGTGAGGTGCGGATGAGCTTGTCCCCTCGCAGGTGCACCTCGGCCAGCAAGGTGGCGGCGGCGCGGGCGGCCGCGAGCAGGTGCGGCTGGCCCAGGGCCAGCGAGCACTCGGCCAGGGCCGAGATGGCCAGGCCGTTCCACGCGGCGACCACCTTGTCGTCCCGGCCGGGGTGAACCCGGTGCTCGCGGGCCTGCCGGAGCTGGTGCCTGATGCGCTCGAAGCGGCCGGGGTCATCGGGGTCGGCGCGGCGCTGCAGGACCGAGGCGCCGCGCTCGAACGTGCCTGCGCCGGTGACGCCGAACACCTGGGCCGCATAGGCGCCGTCCTCGGGGCCGAGGACCGCGGTCAGTTCGGCCGGGCGCCAGACGTAGAACCTGCCCTCCTCGCCCTCGCTGTCGGCGTCCAGCGAGGCGGCCAGGCCGCCGTCGGGGGTGCGCATGTCGTGCACCATCCACGCGCACGTCTCGCTGGCCACCCGGCGGCCCAGTGCCGAGCCGGTGGCCCGCCACAGGTTCAGGTAGACCCGGGCCAGCAGCGCGTTGTCGTACAGCATCTTCTCGAAGTGCGGTACCACCCAGGAGCTGTCCGTGGAGTACCGGGCGAAGCCGCCGCCGAGCTGGTCGTACATGCCGCCGCGGGCCATGGCCTCGCAGGTGCCCTCCGCCATCCGCAGGGCGGCCGGGTCGTTCGTCCGCCAGTGGTGGCGCAGCAGGAACTCCAGCACCATCGACGGCGGGAACTTGGGCGCGCGGCCGAACCCGCCCTCGGCCGCGTCGTAGTCACGCTCGAGCGCGCTCACCGACGCGGCCGTGACCTGTTCGAACCGCGTGCCGGTGGCTGCTCCCGGGCCGGCGCCGCGCAGCGCCTCGGTCACCGCCGCCTGGTTCTCGGTCAGCGCGGTCGCCACGTGCCGGGCCTGGCCGGTGACGCCGTCCCGCTGATCGCGCCAGGCCTGCGCGACGCCCAGGATCAGCTGCCGGAAGCGGTCACGCGGGAAGTAGGTGCCGGCGAAGAACGGCTCCTGGGCCGGGGTCATGAACACGGTCATCGGCCAGCCGCCCTGGCCGGTCAGGGCCTGGGTCGCGGTCATGTAGACCGAGTCGACGTCGGGCCGCTCCTCCCGGTCCACCTTGACCGCGACCACGTGCTCGTTGAGCAGTTCCGCCGTTTCCGGGTCCTCGAACGACTCGTGGGCCATCACGTGGCACCAGTGGCAGGCGGCGTAGCCGACCGAGAGCATGACCGGGACGTCGCGCCGGGCCGCCTCCTCGAAGGCCGCCTCGCACCAGGGCCACCAGTCCACCGGGTTGTCCGCGTGCTGGAGCAGGTAGGGGCTGGTCGAGTCTTTTAGCCGGTTCATGGTCCCTACGCTACGCGGGGGCGGAAGCGGCTCGCGGCCGCTCGGCAGGCCCTCCCGGCCAGGAAGAAGAAGGCACCCATGACGCCGACGAAGAACCCGAGCGGCCAGTTGGTCTGGTAGGAGACCACGATCCCGGTCCAGACGGTGACGAGCGCGAGCATGACGGCCAGGGTCATGGCCAGCACCGGCCGGGCGGTCAGCGACCGGGCCGCGGCGGACGGGCCGATCATCAGGCTGAACATCAGCAGCGCCCCGACCACCGGCACGGTCATGCTGGTGGCCAGGGCCATGACGAGCAGGAACCCGAGCTCCATGGCGCGGGCTGACACCCCCCGGGCCTCGGCCACCTCGGGCAGCGCCGAGGACAGCAGCAGCGGCCGGAACATGACGGCGATCGCCGCGATCGACAGGGCGCCGAGCACCAGGATGGGCACGACCTCGTCGCTGCTGACCCCGAACACCTCGCCGAACAGCAGCGAGTAGGCTTCCTGCGCGTACTCGGTGCTCCAGCTGACGAACAGCGCGCCGACCCCGAGCATCATCACCAGCGTCAGCGCCGTGGCCACGTCGTTGCGGGCCCGCCGGCTCAGCCCGGCGATGCCGAGCGCACCCGCCACCGAGAACGCGGCCAGGCCCGCGAGCGGGTTGAACCCGAGCAGGGTGGCGCCGGCCGCCCCGGCGAAGGCGCCGTTGGGGATCGCGTGGGCCGCGAACGTGGACCCGCGCAGCACCGCGAAGAAGCCGGTCACCCCGGCGATGACCGCGACCACCGTGCCCGCGATCCAGGTGTTCAGCATCAGGCCGGTGAACATGCGTGCTCCGGATCATGGTTGTCCTGCGCGGCGGGCCGCCGGTTTTGGGGCTCGCGGCGGCGCAGGCCGGTGAGCAGGTAACCGCCGACGGTGAGGGTGACCACGAAGAAGCTGACCGGCCAGCCGCGCCCGGCCGGCGGCCAGTAGTAGCTGTCGTAGGCCAGCACGATACCGATCCAGACGGTCAGCACGCCCGCCGCGGCCGCGGTGAACACGGCCTTGACCGGGCTCCTGGCCAGCCGCAGCGCGGTGGCGGCCGGCCCGATGAGCAGTGCGGTGCTCAGCACTGCGCCGATGACCACGGCCGACAGCGCCACCGAGATGGCCAGGGCCATCAGGAAGGCCGTGCCGACGGCCCGCACCGGCACGCCGCGGGCCGCGGCGATGTCCGAGCTCAGCGAGCTGAGCAGCAGCACCCGGGCCAGGACCACCACCGTGGCCAGCGCGAGCAGCGCGGACACGATCAGGGCCGGGATGGTGGAGGTGGTGATGACGAAGATCGAGCCGAACAAGATGGTGAACGACGCGCCGGTGGTGGAGCTGGACTGGGTGGCCAGGTAGAGGAAGAGCGCGGCCAGGCCGAGGGCGGCGCCGAGCACCACGCCGGTGGCCACGTCCCGGCCCCGGCGGCGCTGGACGCCGGTCATCTCCATGAACGCGGCCGCCCCGGTACCGAAGGCCAGGAACCCCCAGAACTGGTTGACGCCGACCAGGAACGCGCCGGAGCCGCCGGTGGTGGCAATGTCGGCCAGCGAGTGGCCGGCGAACGACTGGCCCCGGATCACGGTGAACACGCCCACCACGGCAGAGGTGATGGCGATGACGGTCCCGACGGCCAGCGCGACATGCACGGGCCCGCTGCCGAAGAAGCCGGGCTCGAAGATGTAGTGCATTACCGTATGACTCCCGCGTCCTCGGCGGCGACTTCGGCCTCGTCGACCCCCTCCGGAGCGGCCACCACGAGGATCCGTCCGTGCACCCGGATCACGTCGACGTGCCGGCCGTACAGGCGGGACAGGACCTCGGGCTGCACTACCTGGTCGGTGCCGCCCACCGCGACGCGGCCCGCGGCCGCGTAGACGATCCGGTCCATGACCGGCATCAGCGGGTTCATGTCGTGCGCGGACAGCAGCACGGCGACGTGCTCGGCCCGGGCCAGCCGGGCCAGCACCGAGACGATCCCCTGCTCGCTGGAGATGTCCAGGTTGGCCAGCGGCTCATCCAGCAGCAGCAGCCTGGGCCGGCTGATCAGGGCGTGCGCGATCATGACCCGCTGCTGCTCGCCGCCGGACAGCTCGCCGACGCGGGCGTCGGCGTACCGCTGGGCGCCGACCGCGGTGAGCATGTCGCTGACCCGCTCGCGGCGGGCCCGGGACGGCAGCCGCAGGCCGAACTTCTGCCCGTCCAGCCCGAGGCTGACCACGTCCCTGACCCGCAGCGGCATGTCCGGCTCGATGGCCAGCTTCTGCGGCACGTACCCGATCGAGGAATCGCGGTGCGGCCGCGGCGCGCCGTCGAGCAGCACCTCGCCGCTGGTGACCGGCTGCAGGCCGAGGATGACCCGGAGCAGAGTGGTCTTGCCCGCGCCGTTCGGTCCGATGAGCCCGGTGAACTCGCCCGGGCGGATGCTGAACGAGACGTCCTCGAGGATCTCCCGGCCGCCGAGGCGGACGCTGACGTTCTCCAGCCGGAGCAGGTCATCAGCCATCACAGGTGCTCCGTGGAGATGTGGTCGGCCACGGCCTTCTGCAGATCCTGGATCTCGGTCAGCATCCAGGACTGGTAGTCGTAGCCGGGCACGGGCATGGTCTCGTACACGCCGACCACCGGGATGCCGTTCTGCTGGGCCAGCGTGATGAACGATTCGGTCAGCGTGTCCGTCACCTGCTGATTGTAGACAAACACCTTCACCTTGTGCTGGGTGAACAGGCTCCGCTCGATGGCGACGTCCTGCGCTGAAGGGTCGGTGCCGTTCATGATGTCGGCCTGGAAGGCCCAGGGAGTCAGGTTGTCCGCGCCGGCCGCCTGGAGCATGTAGTCGGCCACCGGCTCGGTGGTGGCCACCGGGGTGTTCGGGTACGTGGCCTTGAACGCGGCGATGGCGTTGTTCCATGCGGTGAGAGATCCGATCAGCCGAGCCGCGTTGGCCTTGAAGTACGAGGCGTGCGCCGGCTGGAGGGCGGCCAGGTCCGCCGCGATCGCGTTGGCCACGGCGGGCATCGTGCTCGGCTTGTACCACAGGTGGGGGTTCGGCGTGTCAGTGGGCAGGCCGAGCAGGTCCTGCACCACGATGACCTTGCGTGAGCTGCTCGGGGCGGCGTTCTCGATCGTGTTCATGAACGTGTCGTAGCCGACGCCGTTCTGCACCACGAGCTGGGCCTCGCTGACCGTCCGGGCCACCGACGCGCTGGCCTCGAAGGTGTGCGGGTCGGTGTTCGGGTTGCTCATGATGGCGCTGGCCTGGACGTACTTCCCGCCGACCTGGGCGATGACGTTCGCGTACTCGTTCTCCGCGCCCACCGCCACGATCATGCCGTTGGGTGCGTGGGTGGCGCCGGACGCCGAGGAGCAGGCACTCGCCAGCAGCGCCACGCCGAGGGACAGGATGACAGCCAGGGGTTTGCGGCGGCTCCGCATGACGGCGCTCCTCGAGTCAGGGGAAGGAAGGGGTCCGGCTTGGCCGTAATGATAACGATTATCAGTTTCTTCTGCAAACCGATCGCGTCGGCCGGAGCAACCGTCCAGGCGGTACCGGGCGAGCAGGATAGCGCGACGCCAGCGCATGATGCGCCCTACCTGGCGCGGCGACGCTCTACCTGGTAGCGCGGGACCAGCCCGAATCGAATAGAGGTCCTACATCTTCATGATCATGAAGACTTTACTACTCTATAAGGTATAAAAGTCTTCGTGATCATGGAAAACGACCGCCCCGGGAGCGTGAGCAGCGCAGGAAACGCTGATACCAGGCTGACAAATCCTGGGCGATAACGCCTTATTCAGCTTTCCGTCAAGACATGTACTGACTCTGAGCATTGGCGGCGACTCTGTCCGCATTTACACTCAAGGAAACCAGATGGGAGGGGGATCTGTGTGCTCGATTGATCAGCGGGCCTTGTCTTGGTGCCGGAGTTCCGCATGCGCCAGCGGGGAATGCGTCGAGGTAGCGTATCGGGAGGGTCGAATACTGGTGCGAAACTCTGGGGTGCCAGGCACGGTCCTCGAAGTAACTCGCTTCGGGTGGCAGGCACTCCTGACGGATATCGTGACGGATCCCAACTCCCTTAGCTTCGGCAACCCGGCTAGATCTCGGTCGGGTAGGTAGTCGATGGCGACATCAGGCGGGTTAGGCGGTTACAATATGTAGTGCGGCCGGTGGAGTGCGGTGATTAGCGGACATGTGCGAGATCCATGCGACAGGATGGGTGGTGCACGCCAATCGCGACTCTTGGTTCAGGGGGTAGACGTGGGCCACGAACACGCGCCGAGCGCTGATGCGCGGTCGCGTGTCGAAGCGTACACACCATCTCGCCCGGGCTGGCCGCGTCCAGCGTTGATCATCTACTCCCTTACCGCCGGTACCGCTGCTGTGCTGGTAGGAGCGGCCGTCAGCCTCATCGCCCCCGGCCCGCAGCGGCTGACGTTGTGGGCAACAGCCACAGGTGTTGTCGCAGTGGCCGCGGGCGTGGCACGCGACTCTCGATTGCTCACTTGCTGCTGCCGTGCCTGCGGTCGCTTTCTGCGTCGGCTCGCGAAGCTCTCACCAATCTCCTGATCCAGGCCGACACCAGGGTGGCAGCGAGCGTCAATATTGACGAGCCGCCAATTTCGACCGACAAGACATACCACCGCAGTGGAATGCCGTGTAGCCCTTTACCGGCCATGGCAACGGCCAAACAGGCACCTACGAAACAGCCGGTCAATATAACACTGAGGCTGCCTATCGTAAACACGAAGATGAGGGCCGCTTGTAGGCTCTTAGAGAGACCCCAGAAGAGGCCGATAACGGTAGAAGGCTGGTCAGATGAGCCGGCAGAAGGAAGCGCGGGAGACGGCGGCGGTGAACCGCGCCTACCGCCCCTTGGCCTGAACTTGACGGGACACGGCATCTTGTTCTCCTGCCACGCCGATCCGAAGCGTCAGGTTCCCTGCGACTGACGGTCCCCCGCCGTCGATTTACCGGAACCCTTGCGCTCTTCCTCGCTGAGCTCGTCGATCTTCTGCTCAATCAGCGTTCTGGTCTCGTTCGCGGATAGAGCCCGACTCTGCACCTTCTCGAAGCTGTTAGTGAACGGGGTGATTATCTCTCGATCATCCCTAATCACGAGGTCGCCGCCCGCGCCCTCAAGGAACAATAGGTCCTCACCTGAGTCTTGGAGACCGAGGAGAATGAATGAACCGATGAGTCCAGGATGTGCGCCTGCTCGGCACGGAACGATCTGTATCGAGACTGAGGGTCCCTCTGCGACCTTGAGCAGATGACGGAGCTGGCCGCGCATGACCGCTGGGCCTCCGATCCATCGATTCAGCGCTTCCTCGCCGAAGATGAACGCCATCTCTGGGGGCTTCGGCTGATCGAAGAGCCTCTCCTGTCGCTGTGCGAGCAGGTCCACCAGCTTTTTTGCCTGTTCCTCCGGCTTATGCGCGCTCCGGAGCTCGAATGCATACTCATCGGTGTGCAGGAGCCCGGGAACGAGCAAAGGATGCATCACGTGTATGTACGAAGCCGAGCTCTCGTAGCCGAGCAACTGTCCGTACTGCCTGGAGACCACCTCTCGGTAACTGCTCCACCATGGTTGCCCCCGGCCGCTACGGGCCAGTTCCGTCAGTTCCTCGACGGTGCTCTCATTGGTCACCTTGTACAACTGGAGCAGCGCCTGCAGGTCTGTCTTCGAGATCCCCTGATCTCCGGTCTCGATTCGGACCAGCTTCGACAGGGACCAGTCGAGTTCGGTGGCGGCCGCTTCCCGAGTGAGGTGGGACCCCTCCCGTGCTTCCCGTAGTTTCCCCCTCAGTCTGCGGCGAGGGATCGCCGGGTCGCCCTCGATTGCCATCAGGTTCACCTCGTCTGTCAGTTGGCGCGCCGGGTAATGTGACGTAGCTCACATGTCAGTTTGCTCATGTCACTCTGACTCTCGCGATCTGGACATGTCGGCTGCTGGTAGTAATGATAACGATTCCCAGTTTCGCCTGCAACCCGACCCCGGGGACCTCTCACGTTGGGCGGAACGGCCGCGAGGTTGTAACGTGCGACTATGACGACGCCGCAGCCGGAAGAGCGCGTGCGGGTCAGGACCCTGGGGACGGCGGGGCCGACCCGCGGCAGCAGGGCGCGCGGGACCAGGCAGGCGCAGGCACTGGCCGCCGCGCTGGCGGGCCTGCCCGGCTTCCGCAGTGCCCAGGAGATCCACGCCGTGCTGCGCCGTCAGGGCGAGAACGTGGGGCTGGCCACCGTCTACCGGCACCTGCAGGCGCTCAGCGAGCAGGGCAGCGTGGACGCCATCCGGGACGCCAGCGGCGAGACGCTCTACCGTCAGTGCGAGACCAGGGTGCATCATCACCACCTGACCTGCCGCACCTGCGGGCGCAGCGTGGAGGTGGAGGGCCGGGCGGTCGAGCAGTGGGCCGAGCGGGTCGCCGCCGAGGCCCGCTTCACCGACGTCGGCCACACCGTCGAGTTGTTCGGTCTGTGCCCGGAGTGCGCGAACTGAGGGCCCCACAGGGGGCCGGGCTTAACCACGCTGTTCGTGGCGTGGGACGGGCGGGGTTACTGGGGCGGAGCGGGCGCGGGCGGCGGTTGGGAGGAACCGTCGGCGGCGGCTAGTTCGGCTTTGCGGTCGGAGGCGAACACGGGGACGTACTCCTGGCCGGACAGCTGCTGGATGGCGGCCATCACCTGGTCGGCGATCTGGCGGCGGGCCTTGCCGGGGGGCGCGTCGAACAGGTCCGGGGCGATGGCCACCGGCTTGCCGATCTTGACCTCGATGCGGCCGGGACGGGGGACGACGCGGCCGGGGGGCAGCACCTTGCGGGTGCCGGACAGGGCGACCGGGATGACGGGCAGGCCGGACTTGAGGGCCAGCCAGCCCACGCCGGGACGGCCGCGGTACAGGCGGCCGTCCGGGGAGCGGGTGCCCTCGGGGTAGATGCCGAACAGCTGGCCCTGCTGGAGCAGGGCCAGCGCCGCCTCCAGGGTGTCCTGGGCGGCGCGCGGGCCGTCGCGGTCCATCCGCAGCTGGTTGGTGGCGCGCAGGTAGGCGGCCCACAGCCGGGCCGCGGGACCGGACGCGGTGAAGTACTCGGCCTTGGCCGAGAACGTCACCGGGCGGTCGAGCATCAGCGGCAGGAACACCGAGTCGACCACCGACAGGTGGTTAGCGGCCAGGATCGCGCCACCGGTCGCGGGGATGTTCTCCGCCCCGATCACCCTCGGCCGCCAGATCGTGTGCAGGAACGGGCCTGCGACTATCCGCGATAGCTGGTACTGCACGGGCCCCTGGAGTCCCTTCCTGCTTGCTCGCCTGGGACGAACGATAGCGGTACGCCGCGGCGGCCAGCACGCCGGCGGCCAGCGGCAGCGCGAGCGGCAGCGCGGCGGCCGGGACGATGACGCCCGAGTCGTCGGCGAACCAGCCGAGCACCGGCATCAGCCACAGCACGGCCAGGATGGGGCGCAGCAGCGGCTCAGCCGCGTAGGCCAGCGGCATGGCCTTCAGGCCGAACCAGGCGGGCCGCCACAGCATCAGCCCGGTGACCAGCACCACGATCGGGATCAGCGGGCTGAACATGCTGACCGACAGCGAGCCGAGGTTGGAGCCGATCTTGCGCAGCAGCAGGCTGCCGGCGTGGCCGTGCAGCGCGCTGCCGGCGAACGTGCCGATGTCGGACTTGCCGGTGACCCCGGTGAAGTAGCTGACCAGCGCGAACACCGCGAACAGGGCCAGCCCGCTGACCGCGGCCAGCAGCACCCGGCGCCAGTTGAGCCTGATCCCGGCCACCGCCATCAGCAGCAGGGCGAAGCACGGCACCATGGCCAGGGTCCCGCCCACCTTGCCGCCGAACCCGGGCCAGCCGGACGCGAACACCGCGAACACCGCGACCGCGGCCACCGCGGCCAGCGCCGGACGGCGCGAGGACAGCCGGGAACGGGCCCGGGAATCGGCCCGGGAATGCGCAGCGCGCCGCAGCGCGACCAGGGCCAGCCAGGCCGCGCCGAACAGCGCGCTGATGCCGTAGATGCCCAGCGCCTCGTTGCCGATGCCGTAGAACCGGCCGGCCTCGAGCACCGACAGCCCGAACGGCGTCTCCTGCTGCAGCCGGGACCCGGTCATCACGTCGATCCCGAGCACGGCCACGGTGAGCAGGCACACCAGGCCGAACGGCGCCAGCGGGTCACGCCGCCGGGTGACCAGCAGGGCGGCCAGGGCGATGACGGCGGCCAGGGCCGCGGCCATCCCGTACAGCCAGGCCGCCGGGTGCGCCAACCGCCACCACGGCACCAGGTTGGCCAGGAACGTGCCGGCCGGCACCGAGACGGCGAACACCGCGGCCCGCCGCCACCACCGGGCCCGGCGCTGGCGGCGTTCCGGCGCGGACCCCCAGCAGGCCAGCGCGATCGCGGCCAGCACCGCGGCGTCGGCCAGCGCGTAGGCCCAGAAGAACTCGTTGTGGGTGGACCGCCACACCTGCTCGGCGGTGTCCCGGCCGGCCAGCGCGCGGATCGTGGCGGCCAGGGCTCCGCGGTTGCCCCGGGTGAGCTGCGCGCCGACCACGCCGGAGGGGACGGGCTGGCCCAGCCAGCCGAGCACGGTGGGGGTCAGGTCGGTGAGCACGAGCAGGCCGGGCTGGCGGGTGGAGCTGGCCTCGAGCAGGCCGTCCTGGTAGCCGGGCCCGTCGACCACCGTGACCTGCAGGTGCGGGGGCCCGGTCGTGGCGCCGGGGGCGGTGACCAGGAGGGTGGTGGCGGCGGGGAGTTCGGCCACGAGGCGCTTTAGCTGGGTGTCCGCGGCAGCGAGAGCCGGGGCCCGTTCT
>Ga0335081_10010545_pt1 | contig 14940 bp, 8 predicted proteins | sample Lox_Sample_35_FD_206713 | JGI IMG/M metagenome (GOLD analysis project Ga0335081, IMG submission 206713) | Soil microbial communities from Loxahatchee National Wildlife Refuge, Florida, United States - Lox_Sample_3.5 | ecosystem: Environmental > Terrestrial > Soil > Wetlands | place: USA: Florida...
ATTCCCTGCATGGTGGCCGGAGCTGTTGGAATACGAGTATTCCTACTTCCTGCAGGCAGCGACCACGGAGCACGGGACCAGCAAGGCTGACCGCCCGTCGTCCGGGGTAAGCGCAGTGTGTCGGCGGTTCACGTGGGCCCTGCCGGAAATGTTGCCGCGCTTGCGCGCCGGCGAAGCCATCGGCGACGACCTGCGGCGCGAGGTCACGCTGTTGTTCTCGCGCACGCACGCCGGGCGAATTTACGTGGTTGAGATTGAAGATATGATGGAAAGAGTCTTCCGGTGTACCGACGGCAAGCATACCGTGGAGGAAATCGCCGCAGCGGCCGGCCTTCCGGCTCGACAAGCGCATCTCATGCTGGCGTCGCTCGCGGATATCGGCGCACTCCAACTCGAGAGGCTCCCCATCGGCAACGGCTCCCGCCACATCAAAGCTGTGGGCGAGAATGCTTTTTGAGGTATTCTGAAAACAGGCCAACTAATCCGTTCTTGGGGAATTCTGTGCGTCTAGCGATCATTGGTTCCGGATACGTGGGGTTGGTGGCGGCCACGTGCTTTGCAGAGCTGGGTCATGAGGTCACGTGCGTCGACAATGACCGGCAAAAGATCGGAAGTCTCCAGAGCGGCGAGACGCCAATTTTCGAAGAGTTCCTGCCGGAATTGCTGGCCCGTCATCGCGGACGGCGGCTGACGTTCGCTACCGATCTGAAGCAGGCGCTGGCGGACGTGGCGGCAGTCTTCATCGCGGTCGGTACTCCACCGACCGAAGAGGGTGAAGCCGATATGTCGTACGTCGAGGAGGTGTCGCGGACAGTGGCGCAGACCCTCGACAGCTACAAGGTGGTGGTGGAAAAGAGCACGGTACCAGTATTTACCCACGACTGGATTCGCAAGGTGATGCTCCTCAACGGGGCAGCGCCGGAATCTTTCGATGTCGCCTCCAACCCGGAATTCCTGCGCGAGGGTTCGGCGGTGCGCGACTTCCTCTATCCCGACCGCATCGTGCTTGGGGTAGACAACCAGCGCAGCTCGCGGGTGCTGCACGAGATTTATGAGCCGCTGGCCGGCGGTCGATACTATCAACAGGAATCGCGCATTCCCGGGCCTGCGGAACCGCGCGTGCCGCCGGTGATCGTGACCAGCTCCAAGAGCGCGGAGCTGATCAAGCATGCCTCGAATGCTTTCCTGGCGACGAAGGTTTCGTTCATCAACGCGGTGGCCAGCATTTGCGAAGTGGTCGGCGCCGACATTCAGCAAGTTTGCGACGGCATCGGAGCGGACTCACGCATTGGACGCCGCTTCCTGAATCCCGGCATCGGCTATGGCGGCTCCTGCTTCCCCAAAGACCTGAAGGCCTTCCACGCGGTGGCGCGGGAATGCGGCTACGACTTCCGCATTCTGGAAGAGGTCAGCCGCGTGAACGAGGAGCAGCTCCAACGCTTCGTGCGCAAAGTGAAGGGGGCGCTGTGGACGCTGCGCGGCAAGAAGCTGGCGGTGCTGGGGTTGGCATTCAAGGGGGGCACTGATGACATCCGCGAATCGCCCGCGCTGGCGGTGGTTAAAATGCTGCTGCGCGAAGGTTGCGAGATCCGGGCATTTGATCCGGCGGCGATGGAGCGCGCCAGACCCCTGCTGCCGCAGCAGGGTCTCATCTACTGTGAGAGCGCTTATGATGCCGCCGAACGCGCCGACGCTTTGCTGATCCTGACCGACTGGAAGGAGTTCGCGGCGCTGGAACTGGAGCGGCTGCGTTCCCTGATGGCCTATCCCATCGTGGTCGATGGACGCAATCTCTATGATCCGGCCGTAATGTCAGCGGCTGGAATCATCTACTACAGCATCGGACGGCCGGCCCAGGCAGCCGAGTCGCCGATGGAAGTCAGCGCGCGCGGCAGCCAGCGCTGATAGGCAGCCTCGCGACGTGCCTCGGCGCTTTAGCGAAATATCATGTAGTGCTGCACCGCCAGAACGGCGATGCCGACAATGATCTGCAACATCGTGGAACTGGCGATGCGGAGCAGGAGTGTCCGCGACAGGCGCTTGAAGACCAACGGCACATTGGTCAATGCGCTGGCCATGGAGGCGATTACCGCTGCGGTGCCCGCAAGTTCCGGCGTGATCTTGCCGCTAGCACTGAGATTCGCGGCGGCGGCAGTAGCGCTGGCGCTGCTGGCGATTCCGCTGATCCCGCTGGCAGCTATGAAGCCGATGTTACCAAAAGCTCGCTCGGACAGAGTACCGATTACTTCGATGGCAATAAACAGGAGCCCGTAGGAAAGCACCCGGCGCAACGAGATCGGAGAACCCAGGGTAAGTTGTACGCCGGGTTCGTCATCCGGCTTGCCGGTGCGCAGCAACAGGGCAACGCAAGCCATGGCGAAGATCGGCCCGACTGCGGTGAGCAATGCTCGCGGCGCGAACAGCGCCAGTAAGACGATGTTGCGCATGAACATGGCAAGCGTCACCAGCAAGACCACAGCGGTGGTCCGGGAGCCTGCCCCTACATTCATCAACTCAGCGACCGCGGCGCGGCTGTTCACTAGCCCGCCGAGGAGGGCGGTCCAGTATAGTCCGCGGGTGCTGTACAGGCGCAGCAGGACATAATTGACGAAGGCGATGCTGGCGATCACCACCACAGTGACCCACGACTGCCGAAGATTCACCAGTTCCCAGCGGTCGATGAAGCGGTCGGGCAAGACCGGGTAGATGACGAGGCCGATCAAGCCGAGCAGCACGGCGCCGCGCAGCTCTCCCATGCTCACGCCCCCGGCGAATTTGTGCAGTTCCACCTTCCACGCCAGCAAGAGCGTCATCAGGATGGCAGATGCGACTGGGGTGAATGTGTGGCCGAGCCCGACCAGCACGCCCAAGCCATAGGTCACTAGGAGCGCAGCAGAAGTGGTGATTTCCAAAGAGCGATTGCTGAGCATGCTGCGTGCATTGAGGAAGGCCACCAGCACGATCACTCCCACCAGCCCCGCCAGGGCATAGGACGGCGCGATCAGCACGCTCAGCGCCCCCAGCAGCGCGGTCAACGCGAAGGTACGAATGCCGGCGTCTTTGTTCGCGGATTCGCGCTCGAAGCCGACGAGCATGCCCACGGCCAGTGAGATCGCGATTCTGAAGGCGACCGCCGGCGGCGGAAACCGGGTCGCTTCCTGCAATCCTGACGTCATGTCCGCTAAATCCGGCCCCTTACTTCCCAACGCTAGCACGTCTGCACCTGAGCCGCTAGTATGGGATGGCCGCCCTCGCCAGAGATGCAATCCTGCACGGGTAGCGGATCATCCAATGGAATCGCGGTACATGGAGCATGGAATCATGAAGAAAAGAAAGCTGGGCAATCAAGGCCTGGAGGTTTCCGAGCTGGGCTTGGGATGTATGAGTATGAGCTGGGCGTACGGAACCGCCGACGACCAGGAGTCGCTGGCCACGCTCGACCGTGCTATCGAGCTGGGCATCACTTTTTTTGATACGGCCGAGGCTTACGGCCCGTTCAAGAATGAAGAGCTGCTGGGACGAGCATTTAAGGGGCGGCGCGACCGCGTCGTCATCGCTACGAAATTCGGCTTTCGTATCGAGAACGGAAAGCTAGCAGGCACGGACAGCCGCCCGGAGCATGTGAAAGAAGTGGCGGAGGCGTCGCTGCGCCGGCTTGGCACCGACCACATCGATCTCTACTACCAGCACCGGGTGGATCGAACAGTGCCTATCGAAGAGACGGTCGGTGCGATGGCCGATCTGGTGCACGAAGGCAAGGTCCGCTATCTCGGGCTTTCGGAGGCGGGGGAGAACACGATCCGCCGCGCCCACCGCACGCACCCGATCACCGCTCTGCAGAGCGAATACTCGCTGTGGGAGCGCAATCTGGAGCCGCGCATCATCCCGCTGCTGCGCGAGCTCGGCATCGGCCTGGTGCCGTTCTCGCCGCTGGGCCGCGGATTCCTGACGGGCTCAGTAAAGCGCGCGGAAGAATATCCGGAAAGCGATTTCCGGCACGGCGACCCGCGCTTCCAGGGGGAAAACTTTGATCGCAACATGCGTGCGGCGGCGATCGTGCGTGAAGTAGGAGCGCGTAAGGGCGCCACCCCGGCACAAATCGCGCTGGCGTGGCTGCTGCACAAGGGCCATGACTTCGTCCCCATCCCCGGTACGAAGCGACTCAGCTATCTGGAAGAAAACGTCGGGGCGACAAACGTGCAACTGAGCACGGCTGAGATGCAAGAGCTTGATGAAGCTTTGAAACCGGAAGCGGTGGCCGGCCCGCGATACAACGCGCAATATCAGGCTCTTGTCGACCGTTGAAGCGTTTCCTTTAGGGCCGCGGCTTAGCGATGGAAAGCGCGCGCTGCTGCGCTTCTACCAACTGCCGCGACGTCAGGCGCGGCGTCAGGGTATTCATGGCTGCCGCAGCTTCTTTATCGCCGGAAGCCGCGGCCAGCGCAAACCAGCAGTAAGCTTCCACGGGATCGCGAGGAACGCCAGCGCCCGCCGCGTACAGCTTACCCATCAGGAGTTGCGCGGGCGCGTAGCCTTGCGCAGCCGCGGCCTTCAGCCACTTGACGGCCTGCTCATCATCGCGCGCCACCCCTCTCCCGTTCGCATACAAAGTCCCGAGAGCATATTGTGCCTCCGGGGCTCCTTGTTCCGCCGCGGCGACGATCCACTTGGCACCCAAGGAGTCACTCGCCGCCACACCGCGCCCCGCCAAATACATGGAGCCAAGATTGTTTTCGCCGCCGGCATCGCCGGCATCGGCCGCCTTGCGGAACCAGTTTGCGGCCTCGGCGTCGCTCTGCGGCACACCCAGGCCCTCGGCGTAAAGCACGCCCAGGTTGCTGGCGGCGATCGCAAGCCCCTGCTGGGCTGCGGCCTTATACCAGGCGGCGGCGACGGCCGGATCACTTGTCACGCCATGGCCAGTCATGTACAGACCCCCTATCTGGAATTGGGCCTTCGCTTCGCCACGCTGTGCCGCCTTCATCAGAGCGCCGAAATCGCCATTCGCCCCGGCGCCAAACCGCGAAGAAAGTTTGCTGTCCGCGGAAGCAATCGTGTTGGCCGCCTGCGCCCTGGCAACAGTGGACGAGGCCATCGCAGTCGGTGCGGCCACCGGGTTGGCCGCTTTAGGGTGGTCCGGCGACGCGGGGCTGGTCGGCGCCGGCGGAGCCGCAAGGCGAGTCTGAGCCGAGCCCGAGGTGCGTGAAATCTCGACCATCAGGCGCGGCGGGTCGGCCAGGAACGTGGCCAAATAGGGCGCGGCTTGTCCCATGTCCAGCACCACGCGCGTGATGCCCGGCTGATATTGGGCCACCCGTATGTCTCGCAGAATGGGATCGCCGACCGCAGTTTTCGCCGCCAGCGACTCCGCGGGACGCGTGGCCTGCAGATCGAAGAAGATGCGATAGGGATCAATCGCGGTTCCTTCGACGAACCGCACCGGCCGGTCAAAGTGAACGACCACGAGGATGCGATCGCCCGCCGTCTGGTGCTCAACCGCAGTGACTCGGGCCTCGCCGCCGGCCATCTGCGCCAAAGCGGGCGAGCCGGCGAAAACAAAAACGGCCAGTAGGGCAGGAACGGCCAGAACCCTTCGAACCGCCGGGGCAGTATTCACCACAACGTTTGTAACCTGTCTGTGAACAGTCGGTGAACAGCAGTGTAGCGCAGGTGAATGCAGCCGGATCAGGAAACTCCTCGGTAAAACCCGCGGACGTGCTCAGGGGAACACTTGTCAGAGGAACACCTTACCGAAAATTACGCCGCACCGAGGAAAAACTTCATCGGCCGCCGTTGAGATCGACCGGCGTAAGGAGTCCCGGCCACCCTTCCCACGATGGGGCTGCAACAGGATAGGAACAAAGATGCTGATCGGCGCATCACTGGCAAGCAGCATGCATTCCAATTCGGGAAACAGCGAAGCAATCCAATGGTGCGACCGGGGCGATAGCTTCCGGCCGCGCCCGTTCGAGTCGGCAAACATGCCATGGGGCTGAGTTCCACCCAGTCCATGGGACGCAAAACCAGCATTTAGAAAGCAGGGACGAGGTGAACGACGGCTGAGCGAGGTCGCTTGCTCTTGGCGGGTGGGATGATGGACAAGGAGAAGTGCCTGCCAATGCACTCCGGTTCTCATCGATTCTAGATTCTCGCTGATCGACGCCTCTCCCTTAGGCTTGGCCCCTGTCGTCTTCGGCGATAGTTGTGCCAGAGCGCCACGTCCAGGTTCTGCACGCCCGGAACCTAGTGCGGTCAATTCTCCCGGGAAAGCTCCAGAGCGAGCTAAGCGCAGGAGTGTGCCCGGACGCGAGGAGCTCGTTTGTGAAAAAGCACGTGTCGCACTTCTTACCTCTCTTCCTATTTATCTCCTCTACCTTCCTACCGGCCCAGGTATTGCTGGGTGATCAGAATGTAGAAAGCACCTTGGACTCAAATCCTGGCGGGACCGCACAAGCCTTCCAGACCACGGCCAACGCCAGCGGTACCTTGAACTCTTTGAATTTGTACGTCGACCCAGCCACGACCGTGGGGCAGGCAGCGATCGGACTTTATAGCGACTCCAGCGGGAATCCATCCACTCTGCTGACACAAGCAATCTTTACGCCCCAAGCCGGAGTTTGGAACTCGGTGAGCCTAACGCCGGTTGCGGTGGTTGCGGGAACACGCTACTGGATTGCAGTCCTGGGCCTGGGCAGCGGGAGTATCTATTTCCACGAGGCGGACAATCCCTGCACCAGCGACGGCTCTAGTTCCAGCGTTTTGACGTCCCTTCCCGCGCTATGGTCCACCGGCGGAACCGCGGCGGCGTGTACGCTCTCCGCTTACGGTTCGAGCAGCGGCGCGGTGCTGCTCGGCGATCAGAATATCGAGACCAACGGCGATTCACACCAGCCGGGGCGGGCACAAGCCTTCCAGGTTATCGCGAGCACGAGCGGAACTCTCTCCGCGATGAGCTTGTACGTTGATCCTGTTTCAACTGCGAACCAGGCAGCGATGGGAGTTTATAGCGACAATAGCGGACAGCCTTCCACTCTGCTGACGCAGGTTACATTTTCACCCCAGCCCGGAGTTTGGAACTCCTACAACGTGCCACCCGTGCCGGTAGTCGCGGGCACACCGTACTGGATCGCCGTGATGGGACTTGGCAGCGGTCGTTTGTATTATCGCGACAGCGGTTTTGATTGCAACAGCGTGGGCACTCAGCCGTTTCAAACGTCGCTGCCCGGTTCCTGGTCTACCGAAGTGACTTACGGCATGTGTGCGCTTTCTGCATACGCAACCGCCTTGACCGGGGTCTCGGTTTCACCACCTTCGGCTTCGCTGCTGCCCGGTGCTACGCAGCAATTCACGGCTACGGTCAGCGGCCTGAGCAATACTGCGATTACGTGGTCAGCGACCGGGGGAACGGTCTCGGCGACCGGTTTGTACGCTGCGCCCAGCGCCCCAGGGACGTATCGGGTGACGGCCACAAGCGTTGCCGACACCACCCAGTCGGGCTCGGCCACGGTCACGGTAGGCGCTTCAGCGGGATTGTCGGCGAGCCTGTGGCCGTCGACTGCACTGCCGGTGACGGTTGACGATGGCGACAGCAACGCGGTGGAAGTTGGGGTGCAGTTTATGTCCAGCACGGCCGCCTCCATCACCGCGCTGAAGTTCTACAAATCCAGCAATAACGTTGGGACGCATGTCGGCAATCTGTGGAGCAGCAATGGAACCCTGTTAGCCTCCGCCACCTTCACCAACGAAACCGCTTCCGGGTGGCAGACGGTTGCCTTGGCGCAGCCGGTACCCATCCAGCCCAATACCACCTACGTGGCTTCCTACCACACGAACGTAGGCCACTACAGCGACGACGTGAACTATTTCTCGGCGGCGTACAATGCGTCACCGTTGCAAGTTCCGGCGAACGGCGGCGTCTACGCCTATGGTGCAAACAGCGCTTTCCCCACTCAGGTATGGAATGCCTCGAATTACTGGGTGGACGTCGTTTTGCAATCAACCCCCGCCCTCCCGAGCGCGATAGCTATCTCGGTTTCGCCCTTAACAGCATCGCTCGCGGTGGGCAACACGCAGCAGTTCACCGCAAGCGTAACTGGGAGCGCGAATACTGCGGTGGCATGGTCGGCGACTGGGGGAAGCGTTTCTTCGACCGGTCTGTACACCGCCCCCAGCATCAGCGGGACTTACATGGTGACCGCAACCAGCCTTGCTGATCCCAGCAAGTCGGCTTCGGCCACAGTAACGGTCAATGGATCGGTCGCCGTAACGATCTCTCCGCCTGCGCTGAGCATCGGCCTCGGCGGGACGCAGCAATTCACCGCCACGGTGACGGGCACGATCGACACCGCGATCACGTGGACAGCCAGCGGGGGCACCATCTCCACCAGTGGGTTGTTCACGGCACCGCCAGCGGTGACTGGAATCTACGTAGTGACTGCAACCAGCGTTGCCGATCCCACTAAGTCGGCATCCGCAACAGTGACCGTGGTGACGGCGTTGCAGCACTCGGCCACGCTGAGCTGGGACGCCAGCGCCTCTGGCGTCGTCGGTTACAACGTGTATCGAGCAGCGCAATCCGGCGGGCCGTACACGAGGATCAACACCGCGCTTGAATCGGCCACGACCTATGCCGATCTCACGGTCCAGGCGGGACAGACCTACTACTACGTTGTAACGGCGGTGGACAGCAGCGGATTGCAGAGCGTCAACTCCAACGAAGCCACGGCGGTGGTTCCCATGCCGTAACTAGATCCCTCAGAGATAGATCACAACTGAGACGGCGGTTCATCTGGTCGCTTCGGCGATCGGAGCGAGCCGCCGCTTCGTTTTCCGTCCCCGCAAACCGATGCGGAGCGCGCTCAGGATTTCTGTGCGCCTCAGCAGAGCCGCTGAATGAAAGCGAAATTGTTGATTGGCCGCGCAAGGACCTCAAGGTGGCCGAAGGTTCAGTGCCCGGCGCGCGGAAGGACGTAGTTCGCGCCGCCACAAACGCCGATCCGCCTTGCTCCGTCGGACGATTCCAACGCCGCGCACGCGTGTGACTTACCCGCGGACATGTCCGCATCCGCTCGCGTCAACAGTCTCTCGGAATCTTCCGCGAAATCGGCGGCACACATAGGCTGCTGTCTTGAGCTCCTAATGAATACCTCTCACACGATCTGTAGAACTACTCCCCCGCTTAGGAGATATCCCCGTGAAGAAGCATTTCGTATTCTTTTTTTTGCTTGCTTTCTTATGTACTGCATTGCTTCCCCTATTCGCGCAGACAACTACATCCGCGGCCGCGCTGTTAGGTGACACCCGCATCGAGTTTCAGTTGGACTCCAACTCCTCCGGCCTGGCGGAAGCGTTCCCGGTCAATGCAACCGCAACCGGCACCGTGGCTTCGCTCGCGATCTTCCTCGACGGCTCCTCGACGACTCAGCAACTCGCTCTGGGGCTCTACGCGGACAACAACGGGCATCCAGGGACGCTGCTAACACAGGCCAGCACCACACAGCCGCAAGCAGGCGTCTGGAACCGGATAACCGTGCCCGCCGCCAAAGTGGTACGTGGGACGCGTTACTGGATCGCAATCTTGGGGAGTGGAAGCGGCACCATCCACTTCCGCGATAGCAGATTGGGATTCTGCAGCAGCGAAACCAGCGCCCAGACCTCTCTCAGCCTCCTGCCAGCGGTTTGGAGCACGGGCCGCCGGTGGGCAACCTGCAGAGTGTCGGCTTACGGTTCCGGTCAGGCGGGATCTTCAGTTTCCGTATCTGTTGCGGTGCTGCCCAGTTCGGCCGCGCTGCAAGAGGGCAAGGGCCAGCAGTTCAACGCCAGCGTGAGCGGGACCAGCAACCCGGCGGTCAACTGGAAGGCGAGCGGGGGGAGTATCTCCTCAGTCGGAATGTACACGGCGCCCATGACGGCGGGCAGCTATGTGGTGACGGCTACCAGCGTGGCGGATACGACCAAGTCAGCCTCGGCCGCGGTCACCGTAGCCGCAGCCGCGACGGTCACCATCTCGATTGCACCGACTTCGGTATCCCTCACCACCGGCGGATCGCAGCAATTCACGGCTACGGTGGGAGGAAGTACCAATACCGCTGTGACGTGGTCGGCCACGGGTGGCTCGATCTCGGCAGCCGGCCTGTACACGGCCCCAAGCACCGCCGGCACATTCACCATCACCGCAACCAGCGCGGCAGACCCGACCAAGTCGGCATCCGCCATCGTCAGCGTGAGCGCGCCGCAGGTGGTCGCCGTCTCCATCGCACCCGGCTCAGCGGCGCTCACCACGGGTGGCACCCGGCAGTTCACGGCGACGGTAACCGGCACGACCAATACGGCCGTGACCTGGTCGGCGACCGGCGGCTCAGTCGTGTCCGGTCTGTACACCGCCCCGAATACTGCCGGAACGTTCACCGTCACGGCAACCAGCGTCGCCGATTCCACCAAGTCGGCCTCGGCCACGGTGACAGTGACCGCGCCGGTGGTGACGGTTACCATCTCGCCGACCTCAGCCTCGATGCTGACGGGGGCTACCCAGCAGTTCACCGCCAGCGTCAGCGGGAGCAGCAACACAGCCGTGACCTGGTCTGCAACCGGCGGCTCAGTCGCGTCCGGTTTGTACACCGCTCCGAATACCGCCGGGAGTTACATCATCACGGCAACCAGCGCGGCTGATTCAACCAAGTCGGCATCGGCGACGGTAACGGTGAGCGCGCCGGTGGTGACGGTGAGCATCTCGCCGACCTCGGCCTCGATGCAGACGGGCGGCACCCAGCAGTTCACCGCCAGCATCAGCGGGAGCAGCAACACGGCCGTAAACTGGTCGGCAAGCAGCGGGAGCATCACCTCCACCGGCATGTACACCGCCCCAACGGCGGCCGGGACGTTCACGGTGAAGGCCACCAGCGCTGCCGACTCCACGAAGTCGGCATCGGCGACGGTGACGGTGAGTGCGCCGCAAGTGGTTGCGGTAAACATCTCTCCGATATCGGCCTCGATGCTGACGGGCGGCAACCAGCAGTTCACCGCTAGCGTGAGCGGGAGCAGCAACACGGCCGTCACCTGGTCGGCTACGGGCGGGAGCGTTTCCTCCACCGGAATGTACACCGCGCCCAGCACGGGCGGGACGTTCGCGGTAACGGCGACCAGCGTTGCCGACTCAACCAAGTCGGCATCGGCAACGGTGACGGTCAGCGCGCCGGTAGTGGCGATCTCCGTCTCGCCAGGTTCCGCCTCGCTCTTGGCCAGCGCCACGCAGCAATTCACGGCCACGGTGACGGGCAGCAGCAACACCTCAGTCACCTGGTCGGCGACGGGAGGCACCATCTCTTCCGGCGGGCTGTACACCGCCCCCACCGCGGCCGGCACCTACACCGTAAAGGCAACCAGTGCTGCCGACTCGACCAAGTCGGCGTCGGCGACGGTGACTGTCAGCGCGCCGGTGGTGGCCGTGGCAATCTCGCCGGGCTCAGCCTCACTCTCGGCCAGCGCTACACAGCAGTTCACGGCGACAGTAACGGGCAGCAGCAATACGGCCGTAAGCTGGTCAGCGACAGGAGGAACCATCGCTTCCAGCGGTCTTTATACCGCCCCCGCGGCGGCCGGGACCTACACCGTAAAGGCAACCAGCGCTGCCGACTCGACGAAGTCGGCGTCAGCAACGGTGACTGTCAGCGCTCCAGTTCAGCACTCAGTCACCTTGACCTGGGGTGCGGAAACGTCCGTGGTGGGCTATAACGTGTACCGCGGCACGGTCTCCGGCGGACCCTACACCATGATCAACACTTCGCTGAACGCGCCGGCGAACTATGTGGATTTCAGCGTACAAGCCGGGCAGAGCTACTTCTATACGGTCACTTCGGTGACCAGTAGCGGAATGGAGAGTGGGTTTTCCAGTGAAGTCAAGGCTGTGATACCCACGCCGTAACCAGCACGCACGAAGAACCAAGCAGAGCGGCGAGATCCCAACCTGGATCTCGCCTTTATTTTTCTCTGGCAGGCTCGGGCCAAGAAAGCACGCGCAAGGCTATGCGGGGTATCTACGCCGATCACCTTCGCCGGCCACGCTGCCCATAGTAGTAGTAGGCGTCGCGGTAGCCGTTGGCGCAGTTAAGCGTGGCGCCCAGCAGCTTGTGGCTGTCCAACTGTGCCAGCATCCTCTCCAACGCTTCCTTGCTGGTGAAGCGGGCGCGTGTGACGACCAGGATACCGTCACAATTGGCGGAAATCAGCTCGAAGTCGGCCAGCGGGAAGGCCGGCGGACAATCCACGAACACAAGCTTGAAACGCTCATGGCACCAGGCAATGAACTCTCTCCACGGCGTCCCGGAGAACAATTCCGGCGCCGGCCTCCGGGCATCGCCGGCACACACAAAATGCAAATTGGGAATGTCCGTTGCGACCACAGCCTCCTCGCGGGAGATGCGGCCGCTGAGCACGTCGGCGAGGCCGGGACCTTCGTCATAGCCCAAGCAGCGGCTGACGCCGTGGGTGCGCAAGTCGCCATCGACCAACAGGAGAGGAAAGCGAGGAAGCTGAGCGCAGCACAGTGCCAGGTTCGCAGCGGTCAAACTCTTGCCTTCGCCCTGAACCGAGCTGGTGATAGCTACCGTACGGAACCGGCGCTGTGCCTGTAAGCGAAGCAAACGCGCGCGGAAGCTGCGGTAGGCCTCCAGCCCGCCAGGGGCGGGCACGGTCTCGTCCTCCGGGAAAAATAGCCTTCGTGGATTGCGCGAAATGGAAACCTGACGATAGCCGTCGCCGGGAAATTCCACCACCCTGGCAATCGATCCTTCCTTGACTGCATCGAGCGCGCTGGCAACCCTGGCCTCGGGCATAGCAGGACCGAGACCGGCTACTTGATCATCAACCCCGCTGTTGATGGTTTCAAGCAGTTCCTCGACCTTCAGCACATCCGTTGGGGCCGGCGGCGGTCCCAGCGAGGCCTCGTTCAGCTTTTGGGTGCGCTTGAAAAGCTTGCTCACGACTGGCCTCCACCCACCCGGCGCTGTTCACTTTCCTGATAGGCCACACGGGTTGCCAGTGGCTGCGGTTCCGCATCTGGTGAGGCCGAACCCGATCCGTTGGAGGGTGGCGGAGAGAGGGCCGAAGACGTCAGCGTGAGTCCGGAAACCGCCGCACGCACAATGTCGGCATTCAGATTTTCCCTGAGGTGCATCTGCAAAGCGATGCTCAGGCAGCTATCGCAGAGCAAGTTGATCAAACGTGGGACGCCTTGGGTCTGGCGGTGGATTTCCTCGAGCGCGGCAAGGGAAAAGGGCAGCGGCCCTGCCAGGCCCGCCAGCCGCAATCTCTGCCCGATGTACGCCGCGGTCTCGCTGGCTGTCAGCGGCCGCAGCTGCGCCAGCAGCGCGATCCGCTGCCGCAGGGCGCGCATCTGTGGCTGCAGCAGCAGCGTGGCCAGTTCCGGCTGTCCACAGAGGATGACCTGCAGCAGCTTCTCGCGGTGGGTGTCCATATTGGTGAGCAGGCGGATCTCCTCCAGCAGTTCCACCGTCAGCAGATGTGCCTCGTCGATGATGAGCACCGCAGTACCACCCTTGCTCTGCGCTTCCAGGAACAGCTCATGCAGCGCCAGCAGGCGGCGAGGTTTGGTAGTGGAAGCCACCTGCAGCTCAAAATCATCCAGCAACCATTCCAGGAACTCGTCTCGGTTCAAGAGCGGGTTCACCAGGAAAGCCGACACCAGCTTGCGCTCCCCATCCCTATGAAGGTTCGAAAGCAGGTGGAGAAGCGCATTGAGAATTGTGGTTTTTCCCGTCCCCACCGGGCCGGTGGCCACCATGAAGCCACGCCGGCGAATCACGCCCTGAACCAGCGACACCAGAGCATTGCGGTGCGGATCGGCCAAGTGAAGAAACTTTGGGTCCGGCGTCAGGCAAAATGGCTCGCGCTTGAGATTGTAGAACTCTAAGTACACTTCAGCCGCCTTCTGTTGACCCGGCCAGGAACACGGCAACCCCATTGAGTCGCGGCTGCCATCCAGACCGGTACTTTCGGCACACCCCGCACGTCGCAACCCTTGGATTGCAGGTAAAATTCTGCAAGCCTGGTTCCAAAGGCTTTGTAGTGGTATTGCGAAGAACCATAGGCGAATCAGTGAGTTAGGAGAGTAGCAGGCCTTGCCTGAATGGACATGTGCAATTAATTTCACCTCGGCGATTCGGTAAGTGCCAGCAGTTTTAAGAACCATTGGTTCCAGAGGCGGCACTGAGCGGCAAGGTAACCGAGCACCCGGCTCCCTCGCATTCACGGCAAGGCACCTACATCGCCCGTGGAACCCGTCTGGTACAGGAAATTCCCTCCTCGCAAAACTGAAAAAGCTTGCGCAAAAAATGCCTCAAAAACGAGGCAAACGGCAGTGTGCTCAGGATCAAGCTACGTGGTAAATGATTGCAAATGCAAGTCCTTCTTGGTTAATCGCAGTCTCGCAAGGGGTGCTGGAACTTGAGTTGCAGGTCTTACCCCGGTCTACCCAGGCCCCGTAATAAATCTGCAGGAGTAGCATGAAACTACTGTCCGTTTGGGCCAGCGTGGTCCTTTGCGCCCTTGCGATAGCCTACTCGATGGGTGCTCATGCGGCCACCATCAACGCCGCTTCCTGCTCCCAGGCTGATGTGCAGAGTGCCATTGACGCCGCATCCAGCGGCGATGTCGTAGCTGTGCCCTTCGGCGACTGCACGTGGACCTCCAACCTGACTATCGGATCGACAGCCATCACCTTGCAGGGCGCCGGCATAGGGTTAACCAACATTACGCACGGCGTCACGGGCACGCAAGATCACCTAGTGCAATTCACCGAGGACGCAACCGTCCCTACCCGCATTACCGGATTTAGTTTTCTGGGAGGGGGGTACGACCATAGATTCGTGGAATGCGACGGCACTTACAGCAGCGCCCCCATGCGCATAGATCACAACAGCTTCT
>Ga0335081_10010546_pt1 | contig 14939 bp, 12 predicted proteins | sample Lox_Sample_35_FD_206713 | JGI IMG/M metagenome (GOLD analysis project Ga0335081, IMG submission 206713) | Soil microbial communities from Loxahatchee National Wildlife Refuge, Florida, United States - Lox_Sample_3.5 | ecosystem: Environmental > Terrestrial > Soil > Wetlands | place: USA...
GGCTGCGGCTACCGCTGATCTTCGCCGCCTGCACCGTCGCGGCCGGCGTGCTCGACTCGTTCCTCCCGCTCGCCAAGGGGGTACCCAGCACCCTCTCCTCGGCCGCCCTGCTCATCCAGGCGATCACCGCGACGCTCAGCCGCTGGCAGGCCGGCCGGCACGGCGACAAGTACGGTCACGCCAGGCTGCTCATCCCGGCGCTGACCGTGGCGGCGCTCGGCATGGCCGCGATGATCTGGCTGCCGGCGATGATCAACACCGTGCCGGTGCTGATCTTCGCCAGCATGGTGCTGTTCGGCGCCGGGTTCGGGGTGATCGAGAACGCGACGTTCGCACTGATGATCGAGCAGCTGCCGGAGACCAGGGCCAGCACCCTGTGGAACCTCGCCTATGATGCCGGATGCGGCGCGGGCCCGGCCGTCTTCGGCCTGTTCGCCGCCCGCACCGGCTACCCGGCGACGTTCGCCCTGGCCGGCATCTTGGTGCTGGCAGTTCTCCCGGCCGCCCGGCGCGAGCGCCTCCGGCAACACCGCCCGGGCCCGGCGGCCACCCCGGTGACGCGTCCCTGTCCCGCTAGGCAGGGATCTTCAGTAGCAAGGTGACCAGCGGTCCATCCGCTTCCTGGCGGCATTGCCGATGCCGATGCCGATGCCCATGCCGATGAACGTGCCGACAAGCACGCCAGCGACCAGCGCCATCGCCCGGGCCGCGGTGTCCTCGTTCCCCTTTCCGCTGCGGCTGGACGCGTCAGCGGGGGGCGACTCCGAGGCGGCGGGTGCCAGCGCGGCGCTTGCGGACGGATGGGGCACGACAGATCCTCCCTGCTGGGAAGGCGAGGGCCGGGGCGCCAGGCCCGGATCCTATCCAGCCACTTCCCGCGGACGGCTGCATCACCCCCGGGGGATGATCCGCGCCCGGCCGCCGATGCCGGTGCGGGCGGCCTGGCCTCCTGGGGGATAAACCTTGGATCATTCGCAGTCTTGAATGATTTGTGTTTATGAAGGTAGGTTGGGCGCCATGACCGCACCCCAGACTCCGAGCACGGCGGAGGAACTGCGCGGTGCCGGCCTGCGGGTGACGGCGGCCCGCGTCGCACTGCTCGAGACCGTCCGGGACGGTGACCACCTCGGCATCGAGGCGATCGCCTCCGGGGTGCGCGAGCGCATCGGCCATATCTCCCTGCAAGCCGTGTACGACGCCCTGCACGCGCTCACCGCGGCGGGACTCATACGCCGCATCGAGCCGGCCGGCGGCCCGCCCCGGTTCGAGGGACGCGTCGGGGACAACCACCATCACGTCGTGTGCCGGTCGTGCGGCGTCGTCGCCGACGTGGACTGCGCGGTCGGCGAGGCGCCCTGCCTGACCGCGTCCGACGACCACGGCTTCTCGATCGGCGAGGCCGAGGTCGTCTACTGGGGCCTGTGCCCCGGCTGTTCCGCCGCCCCCAGATCCTTAGCACCGTGATCCGCCTAGCCAGGAAGGATTCCAATGTCTGAGAACCATGACCCAGTAGTCGTCGAAGGCGAGACCCCGGAGAGCGGGGGATGTCCGGTCGTGCACGGCCTCACGGACCCCACCCGAGGTGACGCCAACCAGGACTGGTGGCCGAACCGGCTCAACCTGAAGATCCTGGCCAAGAACCCCGCCGTGGCCAACCCCATGGGCGAGGACTTCAACTACGCCGAGGAGTTCAAGACCCTCGACCTCGCCGCCGTGAAGCGCGACATCGCAGCGGTGCTGACGGACTCCAAGGACTGGTGGCCGGCCGACTTCGGCAACTACGGCCCGCTCATGATCAGGATGGCGTGGCATCTCGCGGGCACCTACCGGATCAACGACGGCCGCGGCGGCGCCGGGGCCGGTCAGCAGCGTTTCGCGCCGATCAACAGCTGGCCGGACAACGTCAGCCTGGACAAAGCCCGGCGGCTGCTGTGGCCGGTCAAGAAGAAGTACGGCCGGAAGATCTCGTGGGGCGACCTGATGGTCCTCACCGGCAACGTCGCCCTGGAGACCATGGGCTTCAAGACCTTCGGCTTCGGCGGCGGCCGGGTGGACGAGTGGGAGCCGGACGACGACGTCTACTGGGGACCCGAGACGACCTGGCTCGACGACCAGCGCTACAGCGGCGACCGCGAGCTCGAGGAGCCGCTGGCCGCGGTCCAGATGGGCCTGATCTACGTCAACCCGCAGGGCCCGAACGGCAACCCGGACCCGCTCGCCGCGGCCCGCGACATCCGCGAGACGTTCCGCCGGATGGCGATGAACGACGAGGAGACGGTCGCCCTGATCGCCGGCGGCCACACCTTCGGCAAGACCCACGGCGCGGGCCCGGAATCCGCGGTCGGCCCCGACCCGGAGGCGGCCCCGATGGAGCAGCAGGGCCTGGGCTGGAAGAGCACCTTCGGCACCGGCGTAGGCAACGACGCGATCACCAGCGGTCTCGAGGTGATCTGGACCGACACCCCGATCACCTGGGATAACAGCTTCTTCCGGATCCTGTTCGGCTATGAGTGGGAGCTCACCCAGAGCCCGGCGGGCGCGCACCAGTGGCAGCCGAAGGGCGGCGCCGGCGCGGGTACCGTCCCCGATCCGCACGACCCGTCCAAGCGCCGCACCCCGATGATGCTGACCACCGACCTCTCGCTGCGGTTCGACCCGATCTACGAGCCGATCTCGCGGCGTTTCATGGAGGACCAGGACGCGTTCGCGGACGCCTTCGCCCGCGCGTGGTTCAAGCTGGTCCACCGTGACATGGGCCCGGTCGTGCGCTACCTCGGCCCGGAGGTCCCGTCCGAGACGCTGATCTGGCAGGACCCCGTTCCGCCGGTCACCCACGAGCTCATCGACGCGGCGGACATCGCCGCCCTCAAGGGCCAGATCACCGCTTCGGGCCTGTCGGTCTCGCAGCTGGTCTCCACCGCGTGGGCGTCGGCCTCGTCGTTCCGCGGCAGCGACAAGCGAGGAGGCGCCAACGGCGCCCGCGTCCGCCTCGAGCCGCAGAGCGGGTGGGAGGTCAACAACCCCGACGAGCTGGCGACGGCGCTGCGCACCCTGGAGGGGATCCGGGAGTCCTTCAACGCGGCTGCGACCGGCGGTAAGAAGATCTCGCTGGCCGACCTGATCGTGCTGGCCGGTGGCGTAGGTGTCGAGCAGGCCGCCAAGAGCGCCGGCTTCGACACCGAGGTCCCCTTCACCCCGGGCCGCACCGACGCGTCGCTGGAGCAGACCGACGTGGAGTCGTTCGCCAACCTGGAGCCGAAGGCGGACGGGTTCCGCAACTACGTCGGGAAGGGCAACCGGCTGCCGACCGAGTACCTGCTGCTCGACAGGGCGAACCTGCTCACCCTGAGCGCGCCCGAGATGACGGTCCTGGTCGGAGGGATGCGCGTCCTGGGCGCGAACTACGACAGGTCGAAGCTCGGCGTGTTCACCGGCACCCCCGGGTCGCTGACCAACGACTTCTTCGTCAACCTGCTCGATATGGGCACGACGTGGCAGCCGGTAGCCGGGGACGCGAACGCGTTCGAGGGGCGTGACGCGGCCACGGGCGAGCTCAAGTGGACCGGCAGCCGCGTCGACCTCATCTTCGGGTCGAACTCCGAGCTGCGCGCGCTCGCGGAGGTCTACGCGAGCGATGACGCGAAGGAGAAGTTCGTGAACGACTTCGTCGCGGCGTGGACCAAGGTCATGAACCTCGACCGGTTCGACCTCGCCTGATCATGACGACGTCCAGGCCGGCCCGGGCGGCCGGCCTGGACGTCCTCAGTCCCGCGGATCACCAGAGCGGCGGGTGCCTGTCTTTCCAGGGGCGGGCCTGCTCGAGCTGCGCCGACAGGGAGATCAGGGTGGCCTCGTCGCCCATCCGGCCGGCCAGCATCACGCCGATCGGCAGGCCGTCGGCGTTCCAGTGCAGCGGGACGTTCACGGCCGGCTGGCCGGACACGTTGTAGGTGGCGGTGAACGGGGTGAACCGCTTCTGCCGCTCGAAGTTCTCGGCCGGCTCCACTTCGTCGAACCAGCCGACGGGGCGCGGCGGCAGGGCCAGCGTCGGGTGCAGGACGACGTCGTAGGCGTTCAGCGCGCCGAGCGCGGCGCGGGTCACGGCCTGCAGGTAGGCCTGGGCGAAGATGAGATCGGGGGCGCTGACGGCCAGGCCGCGGTCGCGCAGGTAGCGGGTCAGCGGGAGCAGCAGCTCCTCTTGGCCCGGGGCGAGCGGGGCCAGCGTGGCGTAGGCGTACCAGAGGGTCTCGAAGAACGGGACCACGTCGGCGCCGAGCGGCATGGCGATGTCCTCGACGTCGTGCCCCAGGCCGGCTAGGAGCGTGCTCGCGTCTTCGTAGGCTTTTACGCAGTCGGGATGGATCTCGGCGCCCTCGACCGGGTTCTGCAGGGTCCGGCCGATCCGCAGGCGGCCCGGCTCGCGGCTGGCGTAGCCGAGGAACGTCTCGCCGGGCGGGAGCGGCGGCTGGGTATACATGTCGCCGGGGAAGTTCCCGGTCATCACGTCGAGCAGCAGCGCGGCGTCGGCGACGGTGCGCGCGATGGGGCCGTTGACGCCCAGGCCGGCCAGGTCGGGCATGAGCGGGCCCTCGGAGATCCGGCCGCGGGACGGCTTGATCCCGAACAGGCCGCACACGCTGGACGGGATGCGGATGGACCCGCCGCCATCGCTGCCCTGGGCGGCCGGGGCCAGGCCCGCCGCCACCGCGGCGGCCGCGCCGCCGCTCGATCCGCCGGCCGACCTGGACAGGTCCCAGGGCGTCCGGGCCGGGGGCCCGACCGCGGTCTCGGTGTAGCAGGGCAACCCGAATTCAGGGGTGGCCGTCTTGCCGGTGATGACCGCGCCGGCGTTCCTGATATTCACCACGACATAGTCGTCGGTATCGGGCACGTTGGCCTCGAAGGCCTTCGAGCCGAGCGTCTGCCGTACCCCGGCGACCATGTTCAGGTCCTTGATCGGGATCGGCACTCCGGTCAGCGGCGGCAGCGCCGCCGCCTCGTCCGCCGTGGTCACGGCTTTCTCCGCCGCCAGGGCCTGATCGGCGGCGAGTTCGGCGGTAATGGTGTAGAACGCGCCGACCTGGTTGTTGAGTTCGGTCGTCCGGCGTAGATAATGATCGGTGACGGCGACCGGCGAGAGCTCGCCCGCGCGGATCGCCGCGGCCAGCTCGATCATGGTTAGCTCGTGAATCTGGGCCATGCTAGGAGATCGTAGACTACGCACAGCCCAGGCATTTCGCGTGCTATCCGGCCGAATGTCCAGCTATAAATCCAGCCGGAGTAGGGCACAATCGTCGTAGTAACGGTGCTTTGCGCTGAGTCCTAACGCAGTTACGCTGAGGTGGTGGGTGGTACCGGATGGCGTGGCCGAAGCTGAGAAACAGGTCATCGGGATCGTTGGTGACGGCAAACAAGCGCAGCGGGGCAACACACGACGGGGCACGGACGCTGAGCGGGGCACCGCAGAGCGAGCCGGCCACGCCGGCGCCCGTCGGGCCGGCGCCCGTCGGGCCGGCACCTGTATCCCCGGCACCGGACGCGCCGGTGGCGTGGCCCGGGATGGCAGGGGACGCCGGAGACAAGGCAGTAGCCGCCGAAACAGTAGCCGCCGAAGCAGCGGCCGCCGAAGCCGAGCCCGGCGCCGCCGAGCCTGAGTCGGCCGACCTGCCGTTGTGGGACTGGTCCCCGCCGGGCGGGGAGTCCGCCCAGCTCGACGATCCGCCGGACCAGGCCGGCGCCGAACGCGCGGATCCGCCAAGGCCCGAGTGGAAGCCCGTGGTCACCCCGGTGGAGGAGGCCGAGGGAGCGTCGCGGACGCCAGGCATCGGCCAGCGCCGCGGGAACCTGGCCCACCTGTCCGCCAACCCGAGGATGCGGGCGTGGCGGCTGCGGCTCATCGTCGCTGCCGTCGTCATGCTGGTGTTCTCGCTCTGGGTCTCCTGGCAGCTGGGGCTCACGCTCGCCGTCATCGTGGTGATCGCCGACACGATCTACCGCTCCCGGAAGGGCTATGCCGGGCAGGGCCGGCTGACCGGCGCGCAGCGCCGGACCAGCCGGCAGCTGGCCAAGCTCGGGCGCGCGGGCTACCGCGCCATGCACGGCAGCATCATCCCGGAGAGCGATGACCAGATCGACCACCTGGTCATCGGGCCCGCAGGGGTCTTCGCCATCGACTCGGAGGACTGGGACAAGCGGCTGGCGGTACGGACCAGGAAGGGCAAGGAGCTGTGGCACGGGCCGTTCAGCAAGAAGGACCGCCTGGAGCACGCCCAGTGGGAAGCGCAGCGGGCCGGCGAACTGCTCTCCGGCGTGACCGGCAAGCAGGTCACCGTCCGCCCGGCGATGGCGGTCTACGGCCCGAAGATCCCCTGGGACGTGGCCACCATCCGGGAGGTCGACGTGTTCAGCGGCCCGCGGCTGCGCAAGTACCTGCGCCGCCGGGCCAGGCAGAACGGGGTACGGCCGCTGAGCGACGATGAGGTCGAGAAGGTCTACCAGGCCGCGAATCAGGCGTTCCCGCATCTCAGCTCGGGTTCCCAGGCGAGCTGATCCGGCGCGGCCGTCCCGGTAGGCTGGTGCTCTGCTATCTAGCGCTATCTAGCGCACTGCTCACGAGCCCACGCTGAGGGAGGCCGGTAGGTATGCCGCCGCTTCGGTCCCGTACGGTCACGCACGGCAGGAACATGGCGGGCGCCCGCGCCCTGCTGCGCGCCACGGGAGTAGCCAGGGAAGACATCGGCAAGCCGATCATCGCGGTGGCGAACAGCTTCACCGAGTTCGTCCCCGGCCACGTGCACCTGCGCGAGGTCGGCCAGGTGGTCGCGGACGCGGTCCGGGCGGCCGGGGCGGTCCCGCGGGAGTTCAACACGATCGCGGTGGACGACGGCATCGCCATGGGCCACGGCGGCATGCTGTACTCGCTGCCGAGCCGGGAGCTGATCGCCGACTCGGTGGAGTACATGGTGAACGCGCACTGCGCCGACGCCATGATCTGCATCTCGAACTGCGACAAGATCACGCCGGGCATGCTGATCGCCACCATGCGGCTGAACATCCCGGCCGTGTTCGTGTCCGGCGGCCCGATGGAGGCGGGGGCGCCGGCGGGTCTCGCGGGCGGCGCCGGCCGCAAGCTGGACCTGATCGACTCGATGGTGGCCTCGGCGGATCCCTCGGTGTCCGACGAGCAGCTGCTGGCCATGGAGGAGTCCGCCTGCCCGACGTGCGGGTCCTGCTCGGGCATGTTCACCGCGAACTCGATGAACTGCCTGACCGAGGCGATCGGGCTGGCCCTGCCGGGCAACGGGACCACACTGGCCACCCACTCGGCCCGGCGCGGCCTGTTCGAGCGGGCCGGGCAGCTGATCGCGGAGATCACCAGGCAGTACTACGCCGACGGGGACGTCTCGGTGCTGCCCCGGTCGGTCGCCAGCCGGGACGCGTTCGAGAACGCGATGGCGCTCGACGTGGCCATGGGCGGGTCGACCAACACGATCCTGCACCTGCTCGCCGCCGCGCACGAGGCCGGCGTCAGCTTCGGCCTGAAGGAGATAGACGAGCTCTCCCGCCGGGTGCCCTGCCTGTGCAAGGTCGCGCCGAGCAGTTCGTATCACGTCGAGGACGTGCACCGGGCCGGCGGCATCCCGACGATCCTCGGTGAGCTCGACCGGGCGGGGCTGCTCAACCGCGGCGTGCGCACGGTGCACAGCGCGTCCCTCGGGGAGTTCCTGGACGCCTGGGACCTCGGGTCCTCGTCGGTCAGCGACGAGGCCGTCGAGCTGTACCATGCGGCACCCGGCGGCGTCCGCACCACCCGGCCGTACTCGCAGTCGGCCCGCTGGGACACGCTGGACACCGACCGGGTGGCCGGCTGCATCAGGGACGTCGAGCACGCCTACACCGCCGATGGCGGGCTGGCCGTGCTCTACGGCAACCTCGCCCCCGACGGCGCGATCATCAAGACCGCCGGGGTGCCGGAAGAACTCTGCCAGTTCTCCGGCCCGGCCGTGGTGTTCGAGAGCCAGGAGGACGCGGTCGCGGGCATCCTGGACGGTACGGTCATGGCCGGCGACGTGGTGGTTATCCGCTACGAGGGCCCGAAGGGCGGGCCCGGCATGCAGGAGATGCTGTACCCGACCAGCTTCCTCAAAGGCAAGGGACTCGGCCGGGCCTGCGCGCTGATCACCGACGGCCGGTTCTCCGGCGGGACCTCTGGCCTGTCGGTCTGCCACGTCGCGCCGGAGGCGGCCGCGGGCGGGGCGATCGCGCTGGCCGAGAACGGCGACACCGTGGTAATCGACATCCCGCGCCGGGAACTGCGGCTGGACGTGCCCGACGACGAGCTTGCCGCCCGCCGGGAGCGCGTGCTGTCCTCGCTCGGGTCGTACCGGCCCGCCGGCCGGCAGCGGCCGGTCAGCGCGGCCCTGCAGGTCTACGCCGCGATGGCCACGTCGGCCTCGACCGGCGCGGCGCGCGACATCACGCTGATCGCCCACCAGGACAAGTGAGCTCGCCGGGGCCGGATCCGGCCGGCCCCCCCGGGGCGGGTCACGGCACCGCGGGTTTCGTGCGCCCGGCCCGCACGGGGGACGCGGCCAGCCTGGCCCGCGTGCAGGTCGCGTCCTGGCGCCGGGATCTCGCCGGGATCGTGCCTGCGGCCTTGCTGGCTGACCTGACCAGCGACGAGGCCGAGGGGGTGTGGCGGGACCGCTGGCGGGAGGCGATCACCAGCCCGCCGACGAGCAGGCACCACGTGCTGGCGGCGGTCACCCAGGCTCCGGCCAGAGAGGTGGTCGGGTTCGCCTCGGCCGGGCCCGCCACCGACGCCGACCGCTGGCCAGGCACCGACGGGCAGGTATACGAGCTGAGGATCATGCCCGAACGGACTGGGCAGGGGCACGGCAGCAGGCTGCTGCACGCGGTCGCGGACACGCTCACCGAGGATGGCTTCCACACCGTGTTCATCTGGGCTCTGGAGGCGGATACGGCACTGCGCCGCTTCCTCGAGTCATCCGGCTGGGCCGCCGACGGCGCCCGGGGTGAACTGGACGTGGGCACCAGCGTGCCGGTGGTGCGCCTGCACACGGCCATCAGCGAGTAATGCGCGTGGCCTAGGATCTGTGCGTGGCTGAAGCTCGGGAATGGCTGGCAGGGACCCGGCCGAGGACGCTACCCGCGGCCGTCGTGCCGGTGCTGATCGGATCGGGGGTGGCCTTCGGCTACGGCCGCTTCTCCTGGTGGCGCGCGCTGCTCGCGCTCGCGGTCGCGCTGGCGCTGCAGGTCGGCGTCAACTTCGCCAACGACTACAGCGACGGCGTGCGCGGCTCGGACGAGCGGCGGGTGGGGCCGGTGCGGCTGGTGGCCGCGGGGCTGGCACCGCCGCGCCAGGTGCGGGCGGCGGCGTTCGGCAGCTTCGGTGTGGCTGGCGCCGCCGGGCTGGCGCTGGCCGCCGTGACGTCCTGGTGGCTGGTGGCGGTGGGGGTGGCCTGCGTCGCTGCCGCCTGGTTCTACACCGGCGGGCCGCGGCCCTACGGGTACAGCGGGTTCGGTGAGGTCTTCGTGTTCGCCTTCTTCGGCGTGGTCGCGGTGACCGGCACCGCGTACGTGCAGATGGGGACGTTCAGCTGGCTCGGCCTGGCGGCCTCGGTGCCCGCCGGGCTGCTGGCCTGCGCCTTGCTGATGGTCAACAACCTGCGCGACATCCGCACCGACACGCTGGCGGGCAAGCGCACGCTCGCGGTCATGCTCGGTGACGCGCGCAGCCGCGCCGCGTACGTGCTGACCTTGCTGCTGCCGTTCGGGCTCGCGGCGCTGCTCGCCTTCTACCGGCCCCTCACGCTGCTCACCGCGGCGGCGCTGCCACTGGCGCGGCTGCCCGTCCGGTCGGTGCGGGCCGGCGCGTCGGGTCCCGCCCTGATCAAGGCGCTCGGCCAGACGGGACGGCTGCAGCTGGCGTTCGGGGTCGCGTTCACGATCGGCCTGGCCATCCGGCTGTGAGCCGGGTCGCGCTCGTCGCAGCCACTGGCACTAGCCGGCCTGTGACGCTCCGGGGTGGATCCGGGGACCCCTCAGCCGCGCTGGTCGCGGACCTTCTTCACCTCATCCGAAGTCAGCCGGGCGATGACCGCGGCCCGGGTAGCCGGATCGAGGGCGTCGAGCTGTTCATGGATGTCCTGCACGGTCTCCTCGGCCAGCTGGCGTTTGTCGCGCAGCTGAGCGGCCGCGGCGGCCAGCAGAACAGCCGCCGCCACCAGCAGCGCTACCCGGATGATTCTCGGCGATGCGCCCATTTGCTGTTTCCTTTCTCCTGGTCCGGCGCGTGAAGGCGGACAACCGTCGAGCATCAAGCCCTGGCCGGACGGTCCTGCGGCTTGTTCCGGACGCTAGGCCGCAGCCGTCCGGAGCGTCATCAACCTTTCGGGGTGAAGCTCCGCCGCCGTCCGGAGTGTGACGGCAGCTCGAGCCTGTCTTCGTAGGCGTCAGAGCGTGAACGTAACCTCAGCCGTGAGCCGGAACGCTGAGCTGATCGAATAGCCGGGGATTCTGCCAGGCTCGCTGCGGTCCCCGAACCTCGCCCGCGGCCCCGATTCACCCCGGAAATCTCTCCGCGGACGGTACGTAGGTGGCAGGATGTCACGAACGGGACCAGTGGGGCCGCCGGAGTGCGGCCCTGCCCCCGATCGCGACCCAGGCGGGACGCGAGATGGCCGGATGGCCAGGTCCAGGATGGACCGGGATGCGCGATTCGGGCACGCTTGCGAGCCTGGCGAGAGACACTTAAGAGGAAATGCGTGGTATCGGCGACATAGCGGCTGCTGGCGCGGTACCCTGCCCGGTAATCCCAGGTGATGAGGTGCGGGCGCGGGTGTGTGCCTAAGCCCATGCGTATCCAACGGGAAGGTGCCCAGTTGCAAATCCGGGGAACGTGGTCGGCCGGACCTGGCGACGATCAGGCACGGTTCCTTGCCGACCTGCGCGCGTTGCGCGACTCCGCCGCGATCGGGTACGACGAACTGGCGGCCCGGGCACATTACCCGAGCGATGTCCTGAAGGAAGCCGAGAACGGCCCCGGCCTGCCCGGCCTGCCCATCCTCACGGCCTACGTCCGCGCCTGCGACGGGGACGTTCTCGACTGGGAAGAACGGTGGCGGCGCCTCAACCCCGAGGTGGCCGACGACCCGAATCTCCCGGTCAGGCCCGCAGGCGCGAGTGCGGCCGCCGTGGCCGGGGCCCGGGCGGGCATCGGCGTGGCGCCCCCGGACGTCTACGACCCGGACCGGATCAAGGCCGCGCTCCGGGGGGATCAGTCGCGTCCGGACCGGGTCGGCCGAAGAGCCAACGACCCGGGTATCTCGGCCCAGGCCCAAGGGGCCTATGGAGCCCAGGGGGCCCCGGGCACGGCAGCCGCGAGGATCCCGGATCAGGGGTCCGGTCCGAGCCTGGACAGCGCGGCGACCTGGGGAGGCACGGGGTCCACGGGGTCCATGGGGTCCAGCCTGAGCTGGGACACGGCCGCGGACCCGGCCGTCTCGACGGCCAACGGGAACCATTCGGCCGCGCTCGGCAGCCGCGGGCCATTCGACGCCGCGTTCACCAGCACCCCGGGCTCCGCCGAGCACACCGAGCCGACGCAGGCCGAGGAGTTCTCCTGGCTGAAGCAGAGCCACCCGGAACCGGCCGAGACCGGCTTCGGGTGGCTGGATCGGCCGGACGACGGGCTGGCATCGCCGCCGGAGGCCCAGCCCGGGTCGGCCCAGCCCGCGCCGCCGGAGGAGGACGTCACCGTGCGGCTGTCGCCGTACCAGGCCGAGGGGCTGACGTCAGCCGAGCGGACGGATTTCTGGGGACAGCCGCTCTCCTCAGCCACGGCCGACCTGCACCCGCCCGCCACGGCGCCGCGAGAGGTGCCCACAGCGGCGCCGCGAGCGGAAGAGCCGGCCATCACCCGGGCGTCCTGGACCACGGCGGCCGACGCCGCGACGACCCAGACCGCAGAACCCGCGCACCGGGCCACGATCGATGCCGCCTTCGGGACGGCCACGGCGTCGCAGTCGCGCGCCCCGGCAGGGTCCGCCGCCACCTCGGCAGGGTCCGCCGCGCAGGCGACGGTCACCAAGCCGGGCGAGCGGCGCCCGGACCGGCTCTTCCCGGCGCGCCTGCTGGTGGTCATCGTCATCGCCGCGCTCATCGGCAGCGCGCTGGTGCTGCTGCTCAAGTAGCCGGGTCCTACCGTCAGGCTGTGACAGTGTTACGGCTATAACCGTATCGATGTGGCATCGCATCGGCTACGGATGGCGCTGGTGCGGGAATCGTGAGGGACACGGGGTGCCTGGGACGTGAGATGGCAGACCGGGCCGTGGCAGCACTGCCCGATGCTGTCGGCCCGGCGCGGGACGTCTCCGCGGAGACGCCGACGGCCCGCCGGGCAGGGCGGCGAACCGCTCCCGAACTGTCACCGCAGCCTGGTCCGGCGGCGCTCCCCGGCCTCCACATGCCGGGAAGCCGCTGAAAGCTCCGTTTCGATCAAGGGAAGTCGCTAGGCCCGCGGCTCCGCCGAGATCCTGGACCTAGGAACAGGCCAGATTCAGCAGCTTCCCAGCCGACTGCCTAGCTGCCGTTGGCGGAGGCTGGGTCGCCGTCCTGGGGCGCGGGGACATCTGCCTCGGTACCGGCGGGATCGGCGGATCCCAGCGTGCCGACGAAGCTGCTTCCGGGCATGGCGGCGGCGAGCATGGCATTGAGGGCGTCGGCTGCGGCCGGGCCGGGCGGGGCAGCATCGGCCGGAGGACCGTCGGCCGGGGCACCGCCGGGGGCCGGGGCGGGGTCCAGGGCGGGAGCGGAACCGGCGGGCACGGCGGGCGAGCTGGCAGCGGGCACGGCCCGCGGCTCGCGGCGGGGCCTGGCCGACTCGGCGCCGGCGGCAGGCGACGCGTCGCCGCCGCCGAAGGCGCTCGCCACCGAGCGCAGCGCCGAGGTGACCTCGCTCGGGATGACCCAGAACGTGTTGCCCGCGCCCTGCGCGAGTTGCGGCAGCGTCTGCAGGTACTGGTAGGCGAGCAGCTTGGGGTCGGGGTCGTTGTCGTGCACGGCCTGGAAGACGGCCGCAATGGCCTGGGCCTGGCCTTCGGCGCGCAGGATGGAGCTCTGCTTGGCACCTTCCGCGCTCAAGATCGCGCTCTGCTTATCGCCTTCCGCGGTGAGGATCTTGGATTGCCTGAGGCCCTCGGCGGTCAGGATCGCGGCGCGCTTCTCCCGCTCCGCGCGCAACTGCTTCTCCATCGCTTCCTTGACCGACTTCGGCGGTTCGATGGCCTTGATCTCCACCCGGGTGACCCGGATGCCCCACTTACCCGAGGCATCGTCGAGCACGCCGCGCAGCGCGTTGTTGATCTTGTCGCGCGAGGTCAGGGTCTCTTCGAGGTCCATCGACCCGATCACGCTGCGCAGCATGGTGGCAGTGAGCTGCTCGATCGCCTGGATGTAGTTGACGATCTCGTAGTCGGCCGCTCGCGGGTCGGTGACCTGGAAGAACAGCACGGTGTCGATGAGCACGCCCACGTTGTCCTCGGTGATCACCGGTGCGCCCGCGAACGAGACCACCTGCTCGCGCAGGTCGATCTCTTTCTTCACCCGGTCGATGGCGGGGATGATGAAGTTCATCCCCGGTTCCAGCGTCTTGCGGTACCGCCCGAATCGCTCCACGTTGCGGGCTCGCGCCTGCGGCACGATCCGCACCGAGCGCAGCACGGTGATGACGACTATCAGCGCGACGACCGCCGCGACAATACCTTCAGCCAGGTACATGGCTACTCCCTGGGATAAACGAGGGCGGTGGCGCCATCGATCTGCATGACGTCCACCTTGGTGCCGACTGGGATCACCAGTGACTCATCGTAGGGCCGCGAGGACCACTCCTCGCCGCCGATGCGGACCCGCCCGCTGTGCTCGGTGACCTCCTCCAGGACGATCGCCGAACGGCCGACGAGCGCGGCGGCTCCGGTGCGCAGCGCCGGCGGCTGCTTGATGTGCTTCATCGCGATCGGGCGGACGAAACCGATCCCGGCACCGGACGCGATGACGAACGCGGCGAGCTGGAAGGCCAAGCCGAGATGAAACGCCCCGACCACGGCCGCCACTACCGCCGCGATCGCGATGAGACCGAACGCTAGCGTCGTGGTGAGCAGTTCGGCGACGCCGAGTACCGCCGCCACAATCAGCCACACGATCCAGGAGTTCATGGCCGCTCCGGGGGATGCTCTTGGTTTGACTGTATCCCCCGCCGGACGCCGTTCGTATCACGCGACCGGGCTAGCCAGCCGTCTCATTTGATACACCTCGTTACCGGGTGAACACCGTGCTCGGTACGGCACATTGTGTGCAATTAGTGACAATTAGCCGTCTAGGTCATACAGGGGATTTCTGTCGACCTACACTCAAGACGTAAGGCCGAGTGTCCCGCCGCGCGGCTGGCGACCGAGGTCTGGGAGGTATCGGGTGGAACGTGGCGACACCGGCCTTGGCCGTGACGCGTACGGTCCGTCCAGGCGCGAACGCGACCGCCGCGGCTATGATCCCGGGCCCTATCTGCCGGACGAGGATTACCCGGCCGAGGAGGATGATCCGGCCAGGTCAGGCCGTTGGGCCGAGGACCCCGACTACGGGCAGCTGCTGAGGCGACCAGGCGAGATGCCGCCCCGGCAGCCGCGGACCCGCCAGCCGGGACGGCCGCAGCCAGGCCGTTACCCTCCCGGCGCGCCGCCGAACGGAAGTTCCGGCCACGGCGGGATCCCGGGAGGCGGGATTCCCGGCGGCATGCCGGGCAGCGGCTTGCCAGGCGGTGGCCCGCCGGGCAGCGGCTTGCCAGGCGGTGGCCCGCCGGGCGTTGGCCTGTCCGGCAATGGCGGATCGGCGCCGCAGGGAGCACGGGCGCCGCAGGGAGCACA
>Ga0335081_10010548_pt1 | contig 14938 bp, 9 predicted proteins | sample Lox_Sample_35_FD_206713 | JGI IMG/M metagenome (GOLD analysis project Ga0335081, IMG submission 206713) | Soil microbial communities from Loxahatchee National Wildlife Refuge, Florida, United States - Lox_Sample_3.5 | ecosystem: Environmental > Terrestrial > Soil > Wetlands | place: USA: Florida...
GAATACTTTTCCCAGTTGGGACCGCGCGCATCCTTATCGCTACGTCGCCCATAACGGCGAAATCAACACGCTGCGGGGAAACGTGAACTGGATGCACGCGCGACAGTCACTGCTGGCCTCTCCGCTTTTTGGCGACGATCTGAAGAAACTGTTTCCCATCATCGCTCCAAATGGCAGCGACTCCGCGAATTTCGATAACGCCGTCGAATTGTTGGTGCAAGCTGGCCGCAGCCTGCCCCATGCGATGGCCATGATGATCCCTGAGGCATGGGCTGGGAATCCGCATATGAATGCGGAGAAGCGCGCGTTCTACGAATATCACGCATGTGTGATGGAGCCGTGGGACGGCCCCGCAGCAATTGCGTTCACCGATGGACGCGTGATTGGCGCGACTCTCGATCGAAATGGCCTGCGACCTGGACGTTATGTAGTGACACACGACGGACTGGTTGTGATGGCTTCGGAAGCAGGCGTGCTTGAAATTGCGCCGGAGCAGGTCAAGAGAAAGGGGCGGCTTCAGCCGGGCAAGATGTTTCTGGTCGACACCGTCGCGGGCCGGATTATTTCCGACAAAGAGATCAAGCAGCAGTTAGCGTCGCGCCAGCCCTATGCCCAGTGGCTGGCACAGAATCAGATCACTATCGATCAGTTGCCCGAGCCTTCGCGGATGCACAATCCCGATGCGGAAACGCTCTTGCGGCGTCAGCGCGCTTTCGGATACAGCGACGAAGATTTGCGGATTCTGCTTTCGCCCATGGCCGAGAAAGGCGAAGAGCCGGTCGGCTCAATGGGCACGGATACTCCGCTGGCGTGCCTCTCGGATAAGCCGCAATCGCTGTTCAATTATTTCAAGCAGCTCTTCGCACAGGTGACGAACCCGCCGATCGATCCCATCCGCGAAGAGATGGTCATGTCGTTGATCAGCTACATCGGGAGCGAGCGCAACATTCTCGAGGAAGCTCCCGAGAACTGTCACATGCTGAAGCTGTCGCATCCCTTGCTCACCAACCGTGAACTGGAAAAGCTGCGGCGCGTTTCGAATCGCGACTTGCTGGCGATCACTTTGCCGGCGCTATCTCGAGTGAGCGAAGGCGAAGCGGGACTGCAACGGGCCCTCGATGAACTGTGCCGGCGCGCGTCCCAGGCGGTCCAGGCGGGATATTCGCTGCTGATCCTTTCCGATCGTGGCGTCGATAAAGACTACGCGCCGATTCCATGCCTGCTCGCGCTGGCGGCGGTTCACAATCTTCTCGTACGCGCGGAAACCCGGACGCAGGTCGCGCTGATCACGGAATCCGGCGAACCACGCGAGGTCATGCATTTCGCGCTCCTCAGTGGATACGGCGCCAGCGCCATCAATCCCTACCTTGCGCTGGAAAGTGTCGAAAGCCTTGCCTGGCGCGGTGAGCTGGGTGATGGAATTACGCCTGAAAAAGCGGTCCACAATTTCCTGAAGGCCATCAAGAAGGGACTGCTAAAGACCTTCTCGAAGATGGGGATCTCGACGCTGCAGAGTTATCAGGGAGCGCAGGTCTTTGAGGCGATCGGGCTGAACAAAGAACTGATCGAGATGTATTTCGCTGGCACGACTTCGCGGCTGGAAGGGATTGGATTGAGCGTTCTGGCCGCTGAAGCCCAGATGAAGCATGAATTTGCATTCCGGCCGCTGGGCGAGTCTGAAACCGAGTTGATCGTTGGTGGCAATTATCATCAGCGGGTGAATGGCGAATATCACCTGCTGAATCCGCAGACGATCAGCAAACTGCAGCACGCCGTTCGCCAGGAAAGCTTCAAGACATTTCAGGAATACACCGACCTTATCGACAAGCAGAGTGCGAATCTGTGCACGCTTCGCGGTCTGATGAAATTCAAGAAGGCTGACAAGCCGGTGCCGCCCGAAGAGGTCGAACCGGCGAAAGAAATCGTAAAGCGCTTCACGACGGGAGCAATGTCGTTTGGTTCGATCAGCAAAGAGGCGCATGAAACGCTCGCCATCGCCATGAATCGTATCGGCGGAAAGTCGAACACGGGGGAGGGTGGCGAAGATGAAGAGCGTTTCAAGCGGGACGCGAATGGCGATCTCCGACGAAGCGCGGTGAAGCAAGTTGCCTCCGCACGCTTTGGTGTGACCGCGAACTATCTGGTCAATGCCGACGAACTGCAGATCAAGATGGCGCAGGGTGCCAAGCCCGGCGAGGGCGGGCAGCTTCCCGGACACAAAGTCGACGAAGTGATCGCACGATTGCGGCATTCGATTCCCGGCGTCGGCCTCATTTCACCTCCGCCGCATCATGACATTTACTCGATCGAAGACCTCGCGCAGCTGATCTACGACTTGAAAAATGTCAATCCGCAGGCGCGCATCGCGGTGAAGCTTGTCGCGGAAGTTGGGGTTGGCACTGTCGCTGCCGGCGTTGCGAAGGCGCACGCTGATGTTGTTCTGATCAGCGGAGACACGGGTGGAACCGGCGCTTCGCCATTGAGTTCGATCAAGCACGCTGGAATTCCCTGGGAGCTGGGGCTGGCTGAAACGCAGCAGGTCCTGCTGCTGAACGATCTGCGCTCGCGCATTCGAGTGCAGACCGACGGCAAGTTGCAGACCGGGCGCGACGTCGCTATCGCCACTTTGCTGGGCGCAGAGGAATTCGGTTTCGCGACAACTCCGCTGATCGCGATGGGTTGCATCATGATGCGGAAGTGCCATCTGAACACGTGCTCGGTAGGCATAGCGACGCAGGATCCTGTGCTGCGCAAGCAGTTCCAGGGGCAGCCCGAGCACGTGATCAATTTCTTTTTCTTCATCGCAGAGCAGCTTCGCCAATATATGGCGGAGCTGGGCTTCCGGACGGTCGACGAAATGGTCGGACGAGTCGACATGCTCGACGTGGAAGCGGCAGTTGAACACTGGAAAGGACGCGGACTGGACTTCTCGGCGATTCTGTATAACCCTCCGGTGCCGTCGCGCGTTGCGCGCCGTTGCGTTCATTCTCAGAATCACGGACTCGAACAGGCCCTCGATCACCAACTGGTCGAACATTCGCTCGACGCTCTACTGAGCTTGAATTCTGTCGAAATCAATATCCCCGTACGCAATGTGCATCGGTCTGTGGGAACGATTCTGAGCGGCGAGATCGCGCGGCGGTACGGCTCGGCCGGACTTCCCGACGATACGATTCGAATTCATTTGGAAGGTTCGGCAGGACAAAGCCTTGGTGCGTTCCTGGCGAAAGGGGTCACGCTCAGGCTCGAAGGCGACGCGAATGATTACGTCGGCAAAGGCCTTTCCGGAGGGAAGCTGGTGGTTTATCCGCCTCGGAGTGCCAGGTTTGCGGCCGAAGAAAACATAATTATCGGCAATGTAGCGTTGTATGGCGCCACCAGCGGGGAATCATTCTTCAGCGGGATCGCGGGCGAGCGCTTCGCCGTTCGCAATTCCGGATCGACTGCGGTAGTCGAGGGCGTCGGCGACCACGGCTGCGAATACATGACCAACGGACTGGTGATCGTGCTCGGTTCGTGCGGACGAAATTTCGCGGCTGGCATGAGTGGTGGCATTGCATACGTTTTTGACGAGCACGGAGATTTCAGCAGCGAGCGCTGCAATCTGGAATCCGTCGATCTGGAGCCGCTCGTCGAAGTTCAGGATATCCAACTCGTCCGAGATCTGGTCGCCCGCCACGCGGAATTAACCGGCAGCCGCCGCGCCCAATGGATTCTCGACAACTGGAACGAATCCAGCGCACGCTTCATCAAAGTTTTCCCGCACGAATATAAGCGCGTGCTGGGCGTGCCGCGCATGCAGCATACATATATACCTGATGAACCCGTAGCCGTGCTGGCCGGGGCCGAGCGGGTGCAGCATGGGTAAGATCACCGGCTTCATGGACTACTCCCGCGAACTGGCGCCGCGCAGGCCTGTGCTCGAACGTGTGAACGACTGGTTCGAGATCTATCAGGATTTTCCGGAAGAGCAACTGCGCAAACAGGGCGCGCGCTGCATGGATTGCGGCGTTCCGTTCTGCCAGACCGGATGTCCGGTTAACAATCTTATTCCCGACTGGAACGATCTGGTCTATCGCGGTCGCTGGAAAGATGCAGTACGACAACTGCATGCCACCAATAATTTTCCGGAGTTTACCGGACGCATCTGTCCCGCGCCGTGCGAGGCGTCATGTGTGCTGGGGATCACCAATCCGCCCGTTGCGATCAAGCAGAACGAAAAGAATATTGTCGAGCGCGCCTTTCTGGAAGGTTGGATCGCACCTGAGCCCGCCCGGTTTTGCAGCGGAAAAAAAGTGGCGATCGTCGGGTCGGGACCCGCAGGTCTGGCAGTCGCTCAGCAACTTTGCCGTGCCGGCCATGCCGTCACCGTTTATGAAAAGGCCGACCGAATCGGTGGCCTCCTGCGTTACGGTATTCCGGAGTTCAAGCTGGAGAAACACATCATCGACCGCAGACTCGAGCAGATGTCCGCGGAAGGCGTGAAGTTCGTTACGAGTGCTCACGTGGGAGAAAACGTCGCAGTCGAAGACCTGCGCCGCGAGTTCGATGCCATTGTGTTGGCCGGCGGATCTGAACAGCCGCGCGACCTGACGATCCCCGGACGCGAGCTGAAGGGCATCCACTACGCCATGGAGTTCCTGCCGCAGCAGAACAAGCGCTGTCACGGTGATGTGCTTGATCCTGCCAGCGACATTCTCGCGAGCGGCAAGCGCGTCGTGATCATCGGCGGAGGCGATACTGGCGCGGACTGCCTGGGCACAGTGCACCGTCAGAAGCCGATTTCAGTGCATCAGTTCGAAATCATGCCCAAGCCGCCGGAAGAACGGTCGGCTTCGACGCCCTGGCCGATGTGGCCGCTGCAGTTGCGGACGGAAGGCGCTCACGAAGAAGGCGGCGTGCGCGATTGGAGCATCGCCACCACGAAGTTCACTGGCGACGAAAATGGCAATGTGAAACAACTTCATGCCGTGAGGGTCGGCCCTCCTCCGATGTTCGAAACGATCGGCGGCACCGAGTTCATCATGGACACGGATCTCGTGCTGATCGCGATGGGTTTTCTTGGGCCCGTCCGCAAAGGAATGATCGAGCAGCTGGGAGTTCAGCTCGACAATCGGGGCAACGTCGCTACCGATCACAATTACATGTCGTCGGTTCCGGGTGTCTTCGCTGCCGGAGATATGCGGCGCGGCCAGTCGCTGGTGGTGTGGGCAATTTCAGAAGGACGCAAAGCCGCTGCGTGTGTGGACGCCTATCTAAAGCAGCTCGGCGCTCAGCCGCGGGTCGAGCCCGTGCCCTCGAGCATTAGTCGGATCGCGTAGCCGCCTCGACTTCTTCGTACAATTCCGGCAACCGTTGAGCATCTTCGGCCGAGTTGCCGAAGCGCGCGGACTCATACACGGTGGTGAAGCGCGCAACGGGCTCGCGTAGCCGCTCAAGTTCAATTTTGCGGACAAACTCCTGCGCCGTCTGAGTCTCTGTTTTTGCTACGCCGCGTTTCGCGAGCGAGCGAGCCATGCGCGCATACCACATCGAGGCTGCCTGTTCGGGAGACCGCTCGGGATGAGCCCCCAGCCATTTCTCATACAGCCAGCGCGAAATGCGTCCCAGATTTGCCAGCACTAGTAGCGCGACGACAACAACCGCTCCGAGAATGACCCAGCGCCCGGGCGAATGCTCGACGCGCTCCTGGCTTCGGCGAGCCCAGCGCAGCATCGATTCATAATGCTGGCGCGCCCACCTGCGTGCGCCCTCCCAGGCGCCACGAGAGCTGGTAATCGCGGCTTTTCCCAGCACATATTGGTGCGACGCGTCGTAACTGACGATCCATTCGCGCCAGAAGGACGCCATCGCATCCACGTACAAGCCGAGACGGCCCCATCCCTGAGGCGTGCCGATCGCAGTGCCTCCCGGAGTGGGATCGAACGTCTGCCATCCGTAGCCGGGGAAGTAGGCCTCAACCCAGGAGTGCGCGTCCTTGGCGCGCACAACATAGCTGCCGGTGATGTCGTTGAATTCATCGCTGCGGAATCCGTTGACCACGCGCGAGGGGATGCCGAGCGTGCGCAGCATGACTGCCATCGAGGACGCGAAGTATTCGCAGTGGCCTTGTTTGCGTTCGAACAGAAAATTGGCGATTGGATCCTTTACCGTCGTGCGTGGCAACTCCAGGGTGTAGGCAAAGTGAGCACGCAGGTATTGCTCGATCGCCACTGCTTTGTCGTAATCGTTGTTTGCCGCGCCGATAATCTGGGCCGCCAGCTTGGGGACGCGGGCATCGACAGCAGGGAGCCGCAGGTAGCGCGCTATTTGCCGGGGATAGTCATGTCCGGCAGCGCGCAGGTCTTCTTGAGACGGTGTAGAAATGTCAGAGGTCGCCTCGTAGCGGCTGATCGCGTGCTGTGAGTCGTAATCATAGACCGCTCCGCCCGAGTCCGCGGCGAGCATCCGGTAGGCTCCACTGAGGCTGCGCCCCCAGGGCGCCAGAAAGAAGACGTTAGTGCCGATCGGCTCCATCAGCACGCGGTAATGAACCAGCTTTTGTCGACGCTCACTCCCTAGATCGGAATAAGAAGCGGCCTCAAAATGGGGAAGAGAAAAACTGTTTTCGGTTTGCCGCCGTAGAATCGTTTGATCCCGCAAGTTCGACCAGGTCATTCCGTCGAAGTCGGCGAGCGCCACGCCGCGCCAGTGGAGGGAATAACGGCCGATAGTGTCTTCGTCAATCTGCACGTGCATGACAACAGCATTCGATTGCTGAATGCGCCCGATCTGTCCTAACTGCACGTGATCGCTGAAGCCGGAAGAGATGTCGGTGCCGAAGGAGTAGCCGCCGAGGTATCCGGCCGACATGCGAGGCATCACGAAGAACAGAGCTGCTCCAGCAATCAGGATCATGATCATGAGTGACGGCGCGATTCGGACTAAAGCCAGGCCCAGATGACGCCGCTCCTGCACATCGCTGGAGTGTCTGGCGGCGATGTTTGCCTTGCGTCCAGAGAGCCGCATCTCAAGCAGGACAAAGGTGGCCACGGCCATCAGCATGAATGCCGCAAAGGAAAACAGAAACATGCTGTCGACGGTCAGCACGGCCGCGGAGAGAACCATCAGGAATGCCAGAATCGCGAGCGTGATGTAGTCGCGTTCGCGACGAATGGAGAACATCCGGATCACCACGCCGAACAGCGTCAGGTGAACCGTGGCCGGCAGGAAACTGCGTGAGATGACGAGATAGTCGAGCGCGAAGAAAATGAAGTAGGCGACTGATAACGGCGTCGTCCAGCCTTCGGAAATTACGAATGGCCGGCGCACGGCGAAGAGAAATCCGCGCACGGCTAGCGCCGACCCCAGCAAGAACACTGAGGGGAGATCCATGGCGCCGGTACTCGCCAGTGTAGTAAAGCCAGTCAATACAAGCAGATACAAGGCGATCTCAAAGTATTGGTCAATGGCTCGCTGTAGCGGAGCGGCGGCGGATTGAGACGCTTGCGGCATGCAGGAAGTTCTTCCTATTGTTCGACAATTGCCACAAGAAAGGAAGCCGGAAGCGGAGAAAACTTGCACCGAAAGTCACATGGAGTTTCGGTGCGGCACGGCTTGGTGGCGAGTCTTTGGAGGGGTTTTGCGCGCATTCTAAGCCGCTGCATTGGCGATGTTAAAATAAGGCGGGTCAGACATCGGTCTCACGCGACGTACTCCCGCCAACCCCGCCAGGTCCGGAAGGAAGCAACGGTAACGGGCTCTTGCGTGTGCAGTGAGTCCCCGGTGTCTGACTTATTTTTTCCACAGCCAACCTTTGTTTTCCGGTCTGCCTCCGACTACGGAAATTTACCTGCGCTTTACGAGTCTTTGCGCAAGAATTCCTTTTTCCGGCATCTACCAAGTAGGCACGGCGTACGAGCAGTCGTCCCCCCCAAGGAGAAACATGAGCCCTCGTAGCACCTCCTCCCGCGTTCCTGCCCACATCACCATTCGCGTATCGGGAAAGCTGTTTGAAGGGCACCTGACCTATCTGGATCAACTGGTCCAGTCTGCTATGGAGTGTCATTTGTGGCCGTTGCTGAGCCTTGGACAGCTGGAACAAATCGACCGTGCGGCACTCTTCTTCCTCATGGATGGGGCAGACCGCCGCTTTGGCCTGATTTCATGCCCTAACTTTGTCAGCGAATGGATGGAGCATGAACGCGCGTCGGCAGCGGCCTGAGGACATTTCGCGAATCGGGTTAGACATTCGACGCTGAATCCTTCAGAATACTGGGTTTCCTGTTTTTTTTTGATTTCAGGAGCCCTCATTGCCTACCCCTGTGCGCGCCAAGATCACCGCGCTCGGCACCTACGTTCCGCCGCGCGTTCTCACCAATGCCGATCTGGAAAAAATGGTCGACACCACTGACGAATGGATTCTCGAACGTGTTGGCATTCGTGAACGGCACATCGCGGATAAGGGAGTCGCTGCCAGCGATATGGCCGTCTGCGCCGTAAAGAACCTGATCGATTCGCACCCGTTCGATCTGCAGGAAGTGGATCTTATCGTCGTGGGGACGGTCACTCCAGACATGATGTATCCCTCAACCGCATGCCTGGTGCAGCACAAACTCGGCATCGCCAACACCTGGGGATTCGACGTTTCCGCGGGGTGTTCGGGATTCGTTTACGCACTCAACACGGGTGTGAAGTTCGTCGAGTCAGGCCAGTACAAGAAAGTGCTGGTCATTGGCGCCGACAAGAATTCCGCAATGACCGACTATACCGATCGGGCCGTGTGCATTATTTTTGGCGACGGCGCCGGCTCGGTGCTGCTTGAACCATCGGAAGATGGGGATGGCGTGATCGATCACGTGGCCCAAATCGAGGGCGTGGGTGGGCAGTATCTTTATATGCCCGGGGGCGGGAGCCTGAATCCGGCCTCGCATGAAACCGTCGACCAGAAGATGCATTACATTCATCAGGATGGCAAAAACGTCTTCAAGTATGCGGTGAAGAAGATGGCCGAGATGACCGAGCGCGTGCTCGAGCGAAACAATTTGACGGGAAAAGACATCGACTGCTTCATCGCACATCAGGCGAACAAGCGCATCATCACTGCCACCGCTGATCGGCTGGGCATGCCGCTGGAAAAGGTCATCATCAACATTGACCGCTTCGGAAATACGACCGCGGGCACCATTCCGATTGCCATGCAGACGGCTCTGGAAGAAGGGAAGCTGAAGAAAGGCGATCTGCTGCTGATCGCGGCCGTGGGCGCGGGATTCACTTCTGGAGCGACGCTGTTGCGCTGGGCCTACTAAGACGAGTTTCAAGGTTTCAGAAGTTTCAAGGTTTCAGAGTAGACATGCCACTCTTGATGGTTCTTAACCTTGAAACTTTGATACGTTGAAACTTGCCCGTTAGACTTTCTTGCTCCAATCCTTCACAATACCTCTCGGTTCTATCGTCCGCAGGGGTACTCATTGAGCAAACCACTTCGCGCCAAAATCAGCGCCTTGGGCACCTATGTGCCGCCCCGTCTTCTCACCAACGCCGATCTCGAACGCATGGTCGATACCAGCGACGAGTGGATCATGGCCCGGGTGGGTATCCGCGAGCGCCACATTGTCGACAAAGGCGTCGCGACCAGCGATCTCGCCGTCGCCGCCGCGCAAAAGGCGCTAGATCAGCGCGGTCTCAAGCCCACTGAGATTGAAGCGATCATCCTCGGCACCGTCACTCCTGACATGTTCTTCCCATCAACTGCATGTGTGGTGCAGAGCAAGCTGGGAGCGACTGGAGCCTGGGGTTTCGATCTTTCCGCCGCGTGCTCGGCCTTTCTTTATTCTGTTCAGACGGGTGCACAATTCATCGCCAGTGGAGCGCACAAACGTGTGCTGGCGATCGGTTCGGATGTCATGTCGTCGATCATCGACTACACTGACCGCGCCACCTGTGTCATCTTCGGCGATGGCGCCGGCGCGGCGATTCTGGAGCCCGCCGAGGACGACTCCGAAGGCCTCATCGACTTCATCCACGAAGTCGACGGCTCTGGAGGACAGTTCCTCTATATGCCGGGCGGCGGCAGCCTGCATCCGAGCAGCAAAGAAACGCTCGCCAAACGCATGCACTACGTTCATCAGGACGGCCAGCAGGTGTTCAAATTTGCCGTGCGCAAGCAGACCGAACTCTGCACCAAGCTGCTCGAGCGCAATGGACTGAAGGGCTCCGATATCGATGTGTTCATCCCGCATCAGGCCAATTTGCGGATCATCAATGCTACCGCGGACCGTCTCAGCCTCCGGCCGGAAAGCGTGATCGTCAACATTGATCGTTTTGGCAACACCACCGCCGGAACCATCCCGCTAGCCATGCAGACGGCAATCGATGAAGGCAAGCTTAGAAAGGGAAGTCTCGTGCTGCTGGCCGCGGTGGGCGCGGGATTCACGATCGGGGCAACACTGCTGCGCTGGGCGTTCTAAGGCGGAGCTCGGCCCTCAGATCTCTGGCTTTGGCTCGTTCCAGGAAATGTCCGCATTTGGCCCTCCAGGTCTTTGAGGTCGGAGGTCCGTCGTCTGACGGGATTCCTCCCGTGACGTTCGTAATGTTTCCTCGGTGGTTCGCGACTGCTATTTTCGTGGTAACGTCCGGTCTTTCGGTGGATGTCAACGAGTGTGTAACCGTATGAGTCGCATCTTGTGCTGCTGCGCACTGCTGGCGCTCAGTTCTGTCGCCATCGCCCAGCAGTCTGATCCTCGCGAAAGCAAGCTTCTGGTGCTGGAACGTATGTGGAACGAGGCGCAGGTAAACCGCGACTCTGCGGCTCTGGATGCGCTGGTTTCCAGTCGCTTCGTGAACACGGAATGGGACGGCGAGATGAGCGACAAGCAGAAGTTTCTTGCCGATATCAAAGACCCGCTGTTCAGGCCGGCGCAAGCCAACATTCAAAACGTCAAAATGAATTTCTTTGGCGATACCGCCGTGGTCACCGGCATTTACCACACTCAGGGCACGTATCAGGGCAAGCCCTACGATCACGTGGGACGCTTCACCGATACCTGGGTGCTCGACATGGGCAAGTGGCAGTGCGTGGCCAGCCACACCAGCCTGCTGAAGAAGTAATTCGCTTCGCATCCATAAAAATATTTGATGGCGTGAATCCGAGTCCGAGGCGGCTCGTGCTGATCTAATCGTGTGGGCAGGCACTCAGGCCCGCCAACCTCTGATCCATGGAAGCGTCCACGAAGCCCGCTAGCTGGAAGCTTTTGCTGGCTTTCGCGATTATCTATTTCGTCTGGGGATCGACGTTTCTTGCGATCCGCATCGGCGTGCGCGAGGTTCCACCATTTCTGCTGGCGGCAATCCGCTTCGTGATTGCCGGGGCGGTTCTCTATGGCTGGACGGCGGCGAAGCGTGCGCCATCGCCGACAGTCCGGGAATGGCGCGCCGCGGCGCTGGTCGCGGTGCTCATCTTTGTGGTCGATTATGGCCTCGTCTTCTGGGCCGAGCAGCGCGTTCCTTCCGGGATCACCGCGGTCATGATGGCGGGCATTCCCGTATTCATGGCGCTTTCGGAGATCGTCATTCTGAAGACACAGCGCCTCACGCTGCGGCTGGTGGTTGCGCTGCTGATCGGGATCGGCGGCGTCGCGGTGCTGGTCAGCCGGACGTTTAGCTTCGGTGACGCTCCGATCGATCCTGTAGGCGCCGCCGCTCTTCTGATCGCTGGCCTGGGATGGTCGATTGGGTCGGCGCTCACGCGCAAACTTCACCTGCCGGCCGACAAAACTGTGAGTTCGGCGGCGCAGATGTTTGCCGGAGGAATCCTGCTGGCGCTGGTCGCGGCTGGCGCGGGGGAATTCCGTGGTTTTCGCGTGCAAGCCGTCTCGCTCAAGGCCTGGCTCGCGCTGGCCTATCTGATTGTCGCGGGGTCGATCGTGGCTTATACGGCGTATGTGTGGCTGATCCATCATGAGTCGCCGACGAAAGTCGGGACGTATGCGTATGTGAACCCGGTGGTCGCGGTTGTGGTGGGATACTTCCTGGGCGGCGAGTCGATCGGCCCGCGCACGATTGTAGGAACGCTGTTGGTGCTGGTGAGCGTGGTGGTGATCACGACGGCCTCAAGGAAGAAAACTGAGTCCATCCCAGCAGCCCCGGTCGAAGAGAACCAACTGACCACTGGGGACTAATATCTGAGAACTGATGTTACGGCCTCGTCATCTTCTCCGGCTTGACCAGCGCATCGAACTCTTCGCCGGTCAGATATCCCAGCTTCAATGCGGCCTCCCGCAGACTCGAATGCTCCACATGTGCGGTATGCGCGATCTGTGCGGCCTTGTCGTATCCCACTTTCGGCGCCAAAGCCGTGACCAGCATCAGGGAATTCTTCACATACCAATCCACCTTGGCCCGGTCGACCTCGATCCCCTTTAGCATGTACTCGACATAGCCGTGACACGCGTCGGTGATAAGGGTGACCGAGTGCAGGAAGTTGTAAATGATGACGGGCTTATAGACGTTGAGTTCGAAATTTCCCTGCGATCCGGCAAAGCCCACAGCCGCGGTTGCGCCATGGACCTGCACGCAGACCATCGTCATCGCCTCGCACTGCGTCGGATTCACCTTGCCGGGCATAATCGACGAACCCGGCTCGTTTTCCGGAATCGTCAGCTCTCCCAGGCCGCAGCGCGGTCCGGAAGCCAGCCAGCGAATGTCGTTGGAGATCTTCATGAATGAAGCCGCCAGCGTTTCCATGGCGCCCTGGGCGAACACGATTTCGTCGTGAGCCGATAGAGCCGCGAACTTGTTACCGTGCGAGCGGAAGGGAAGGCCCGTGAGTTCTGCAATCTTCCTGGCCGCACGCTCGGCGAACTCGGGATGCGTGTTCAGCCCCGTTCCAACGGCGGTTCCGCCAATCGCAAGATCGTAGAGGCCTTCGAGGGTTTGCTCGAGGCGATGGATGTCGCGGTCGAGCAATGCGGCCCAGCCGCCAAACTCCTGGCCGATGGTGAGGGGCACAGCATCCTGCAGATGCGTGCGTCCAATCTTGACAATGCTGTCGAACTCCGTCGCTTTGGCCCGAATCGCGTCGTGAACTGACTTGACTGCGGGAATGAGGGCATTCTTCACGCGATCGGCAGCCGCGATGTGCATGGCTGCGGGAAACGTGTCGTTCGACGACTGCGACATGTTGACGTGATCGTTAGGATGGATCGGCTTCTTCGATCCCATCTGGCCGCCGGCAATCTCGATGGCGCGGTTCGAAATCACCTCGTTCACGTTCATATTGGTCTGCGTGCCGCTGCCCGTCTGCCAGATGCGGAGAGGGAATTGATCATTGAGCTTTCCGGCGATCACTTCGTCGGCAGCCTGTACGATCAGCTTTGCTTTATCCGCCGGCAGCTTGCCGAGGTCCTGATTCACCAGAGCGCATGCTTTTTTGAGGATGCCGAACGCCCGGATCAATTCCGGCGGCATGGTGTCCCGGCCAATGTTGAAGTGCAGCAGCGAGCGCTGCGTCTGTGCGCCCCAATAAACATTGGCGGGGACCTCGATTTTTCCCATGCTGTCAGATTCGACACGGGTCTTTTGAGAACCGGTGGCGGGATCAGCGGTAAGAGTAGACATAAGGACTCCTGCGAGAGCGGAGAGATGAAGGCAACCGGAAATTATAGCGCCCGGGCGGAAGGCATCGCACGCCACGGCTGCCTGCGATGATCCGCATGCTAAAATCATCCGTTTCCGAGTTGCTCTCGATCCTCGTCGTCTCGAGTGCCTCCCACGTTTCCATGCCGCAATTCTTTGCCGCCGAAGAACTGGACATTTTGCCCCAGCCAAAGGCGAACTCTCATCCGCAGATGCACACGGACGTCCTCGTCATCGGCGCGGGGCCTACCGGCCTGGCCTGCGCCATTGAAGCGCAGAAAATCGGATTGAACGTCATCGTTCTCGACAAGGGATGCCTCGTCAATTCGTTGTTTCACTATCCCGCGAACATGGTTTTCTTCACCACGCCCGAGCTGCTTGAAATCGGCGAGATCCCGTTCACGACTGCTCTGCAGAAGCCCACGCGCGAAGAGGCGCTCGAATACTACCGCAAAGTTGCCGAACATTATCATCTCGATGTTCGGCAGTATGAGTGGGTGAAAACCGTAGTCGGAGAAGATCAGAAGTTTCACATCACGGCAACCGATCGCGCGGGCCGTCCGCATGACTACTGTGCGAAGAAAGTAATTGTTTCGACCGGGTACTACGACATGGCGAATCAGCTGAATATTCCCGGCGAAGAACTTCCCAAGGTTTCGCACTATTACGGCGAACCGCACCCTTATTACGACACCGATGTGCTGGTGATCGGCGGAAAGAATTCGGCGGCCATTGCCGCGCTCGATCTATGGCGACACGGAGCGCGAGTCACTCTCGTTCACCGCGAGGCCCAGATTCATCATCACGTGAAGTATTGGATCAAGCCTGACCTGGAAAACCGCATTAAGGCGGGGGAGATCGAAGCCTACTTCAACAGCTACGTGCAGGAAATTGGAGTCGATCACGTGGTCGTGCAGACCCAGCGCGGGCCGCTGCGGCTGAAGAATGATTTCGTCCTGGCGTTGATCGGCTATCACCCGGATTACGATTTCCTGCGCAGCATGGGGATTGAGTTGTCGGAGCAGCAATGCCGCCCGGTTTGCGATCCGGTCTCGCTCGAGAGCAATGTGAAAGGGATTTATGTGGCCGGTGTGATCGTGGCCGGCTCGCGCACGAACGAAATCTTCATCGAAAATGGCCGGTTCCATGGCAAGCAGATCGCCGACGATCTCCGGCGCAAGATGCCGTTTTAGTTTGACGCTATTTCAGTAGATATTCCTTCACAAACATCACGGTGGCGTAGAACTGGAAGTCGCGGTTCTTCTTCTTGGCGAAGCCGTGGCCCTCGTCCTTGCCCAAGAGCCACCAGACGGGAGTGCCATTT
>Ga0335081_10010549_pt1 | contig 14936 bp, 13 predicted proteins | sample Lox_Sample_35_FD_206713 | JGI IMG/M metagenome (GOLD analysis project Ga0335081, IMG submission 206713) | Soil microbial communities from Loxahatchee National Wildlife Refuge, Florida, United States - Lox_Sample_3.5 | ecosystem: Environmental > Terrestrial > Soil > Wetlands | place: USA...
GGACTGGAGGTGGCTGGCTTGCGGTCGGCGAAGTAGCCGCCGCTTTCCCAGTCTCTGCCCGGGACGCTTGTCGCCAGCCACACCAGCGTGTCCGCGCCCCGTTCGGGTGACCTCATGGCCAGGCGGAACGGGGAGTTCACCCCCAGCCGGACAGCGGGCGGCCCTGAGCGTCCCCACTGCGAGCGCACGATCCCGGGATGCGCGGCCGCGGCGCTGATCCCCAGCGGCCCCCACCGGCGGGCAAGCTCGCGGGTGAACAGGACGTTGGCCAGCTTGCTCGCCTTGTAGGCCCGCAAGCCGTCGTAGCCGCTGGCCATGTCCAGGTCGCCGGGCACCACGCTGGCATCCCGCCTGGCACCGGCCCGGCTGGAGGTGGCGATGACCCGGCCCCGCGCATCCGCGAGGGGTTCTCTGAGCAGCATGGTCAGCAGGAACGCGGCCAGGTGGTTCACCTGGAAGGTGAGCTCGTGCCCGTCGGCGGTGACGGTCCGCCGCGACCCGGCGATCAGCCCGGCGTTGCTGAGCAGTACGTCGATGCGGGAGTGCCGGGCCCGCAGCTCGCCCGCGAGATCCCGGACCTGATCCAGATGAGCGAAGTCGGCAACGTGCCACTCCGCGCCCAGCTGCGCGGCGACGGCGCGCGTCTTGCCCGGCGATCTGCCGACGACCACGACCTCGTCGCCGCGGCCCGCCAGCATCCGGGCCGCGGCAGCCCCGATCCCGTCGCTGCCCCCGGTCACCACCACGACCCTGCGCTCGTCCGATGTACTGCTCATGCGGCTACCGTAAACTGTGGTCCATAGTCCACAGTCAAGGGAGCAGGCCATGCTCATCGGCGAAGTCGCCCGGCGGGCCGGGGTGAGCCGCGACACGGTGCGTCTCTACACCCGCCTTGGCCTGGTGCCGTGTCAGTCCCGCCAGGCCGGCTCCCGGCTATACGCCGACTACGACGAAAGCGCGGTCACGCTCATCGAGGGCATCAAGACCGCCCAGTCGATCGGCTTCACCCTTGCCGAGCTCGGCCCCATCGCCGCCGCGTACATCGCCGGCTCCCTCGACGACCGCCAGCAGCGAAAGCTGCTTGCCGCCAAGCTAGACCAGATCGATGACAAGCGGCGGCAACTCGACCAGCTGTCGGAGTCCCTGCACGCCAAGCTCGACGACCAGGGACCAGCGCAGGGCCGCGCCTGACGCGCCAGCACGATACGGCACCGCACCCGCGCAACCATGCCGACGCCAGCCAGCGGCGACAATTCAACGCAAAGGACCGGGATACCACCGTCCCGCCACAGCCAGCGGGTGCAGCCACTACGCAGGCAGCCAGGCTCGAACCCGCAGGTCACCACTATGAACCCACGAAAAGCCCTGATCACCCGTCTGGATCGTTGACCGGGGTTTCCGGTGAGGTCAGGGGCTTACGTGGTCGTAGGCGATCAGGGACCGTTTGACCGGTGCGCCGATCAGCCAGTTGTGCCAGATGGCCGTGTTCAGGGCGAGCAGCCGCTGGATGATCCGGGCCCACAGCCCGGCGGGGACGCGGCCGCCATTCGGCGCGGTTGTGTACAAGCGCAGGAAGGCATCCTGGACGACGTCCTCGGCCTCCGTGACACTGCCGAGCATCCGGTAGGCGACCGAGAACATCAGCGGCCGCAACTCGCCAGGTGCAAATGTGGAATCAGCCATACCGTGATGCAATCATGCGCGCTGTCACAGGACGGGCCGCTCCCGCGTCGAAGGGGGAGAGAAACAATCCGCGGACCGCGGGAAAGCCAGGTGAGTACCATCAACGTGGCGCGCTTGGTGCCTCCTCAGCTTCAGCCATTCGTCCGGCAGGGCACGATCTTGCTGCACTCTAAGAAACGCGACGGCAGCTGGGTCCCCACCCCGGTCAGTATCGCCGTCCAGGCCGACCGCGCATACATCCGCACCTACGCCAAGGCCGGCAAGAGCAAGCGGCTGCGCAATTTCCCCGAGGTCCGGCTCTGCCCCTCAACGTTCCGCGGCGCGCCCACAGGGGCGATGGTGCACGCACGTGCCCGGCTGCTCGATGGCGGCGAAGCACGCACCGCAGCCCGGCTGCTCTCCCGCAAGTACCCGGTCCTGCACGGCGTTGTCGTTCCGCTGGCCCATCGGATGATGCGGACATCGACGCTTCACTACGAGCTCAGTGATTTCCAGCCAGATCCCCGATGAGCGATGCAAACACGGAAGGGGTACATCCTGGTCCGGGCATCGTGTCCTGCCAGTCTCTTGCTGGGGTCCCCTGGTCGAGGCTCGCGTGAATGGCTGGCAGGTGCCAGCGGATCTGCCGAGCACGAATCCGGGGATGCGCCAACCAGCACTTGGCCGTCGGGCACGCAAAGCGTTAAGGCTCGTTCTCGGGAGAGCGGTTTGGCATGCTCACGCGATCACGTGAAGGCGCCCAGCGCGGTCGCTGCCGTCATCGGAGCCTGTACTTCAGGCCATGGATCCCCGCCCGCCCTCCCAGGCCTCTCGGCCGATCGGAGACGCCACCCTAACGGTTAGGTTAGGGGGTCAGCACCAACTCAGCACGCCATCGGGAACTGGCGGGAACCAACCAGGAATAACGGGCAAACAGCCAACCGCCGGGAACTGGAGTTCACAGGCCCTTTCAAGATCCGCACCAGCGCCATGACCTGCGGTTATTACCGCACGTCCAGGCCGGTGACGGCGCGGCCGATGATCAGGCGCTGGATCTCCGAGGTGCCCTCGAAGATGGTGAAGATCTTCGCGTCGCGGTGCCAGCGCTCGACCGGGAACTCCCGGGTGTACCCGTTCCCGCCGAGGACCTGGATGGCCTGCTCGGTGACCCGGACCGCGGTCTCCCCCGCGACCAGCTTGGACATCGACCCCTCGGCCCGCCGGAACGGCCGGCCCTGCCGCGCCATCCAGGCCGCCCGCCAGGTCAGCAGGCGGGCCGCGTCGACCGAGGCCTGCATGTCGGCCAGCATGAACGCCACGGCCTGGTTCTGCCCGATCGGCCGGCCGAACTGGACCCGGGTAGCCGAGTACTCGGCGGCGTACTCCGCCGCCGCCCGCGCGATCCCCACCGCCATCGCCGCCACGCCGGGCCGGGAGGCCTCGAATGTCCTCATCGCGGCCTGCTCACCCGTGCGGCCGCCCTCCCGGACCCGGGCCAGCCTCTGCTCGAGCCGGTCCCGGCCGCCGAGCACGCAGCGCTCCGGCACCCGGACGTCGGACAGCACGACCTCGGCGGTGTGCGAGGCCCGGATGCCGTGCTTGCGGAACTTCTGCCCCATGGACAGCCCGGCCGTGCCCGGCGGGACCACGAAGCTGGCCTGCCCCCGCGATCCGAGCGACCGGTCCACCGACGCCACCACCACGTGCACGTCGGCGATGCCGCCATTGGTGACCCAGGTCTTGACCCCGTTCAGCACCCACTCGCCGGCCGCGGCGTCGTAGGTCGCCCGCGTCCTGATCGCGGCCACGTCGCTGCCCGCGCCGGGCTCGGAGGAGCAGAACGCCCCCAGCTTCACATCTCCCGGACCGCCGAACATCTGCGGGCACCACTCCCCGACCTGCTCGGGCGTCCCGTTGGTCACCACGGACACCGCCGCCAGCGTGCTGCCCGCCAGCGACATCCCGATCCCCGCGTCACCCCAGAACAGCTCCTCGAAGGTGACCGGGATGCCGAGCCCGGACGGCTCCAGGTACTGCCGCGTATAGAAGTCCAGCGAGTACAGCCCGATCTTGGCCGCCTCCTCCAGGACCGGCCACGGGGTTTCCTCGCGCTCGTCCCACTCCGCGGCGGCCGGGCGGATCACCGAGGCGGCGAACTCGTGCAGCCAGTCCCGCGTCCGGACCAGGTCCTCCCCCAGGTCCAGCGAGAATCCCTGGTTGCCGGGGACATCCTCCGGCGCATCGCCCATGCCGTCCTCCTCGAGCCAACATGTTACTCGAAGGTAACGTCGGGGTTCTGGCCGTAGAAAGAGCGACCGTCCGTACGTTGCGGGAATTTATACCGAACGGGCCGTGGTGCTTGCCACCGGTCAGGGATGCCCGGCGCCACCGGCCACCGCCTAGTAGCAGCGTCCAAGCAGCCGGTAGTACCCCGTGCGGGCCGCATCCAGCGGAACGCCATAGGCGTCCAGCAGCAGGCTCTCCCAGCCCGGGCCGTAGTTCAGGGTGACGTTCCAGGTGGCAATGGCCAGATCGGCCCACCGGTCGGCGAGGCCGAGGTCGCCCAGGTCGACGTGCGCCGACCAGTGGCCGTCGTCGGTCAGCAGGGTATTGGGTGCGCAGCTGTCCCCGTGGCAGACCACCAGCCGGTCGATCGGCGGCGGCCCGGCGAGCAGGTCCAGGGCCTGGCTGGTGCGGAGCGGAGGTCCGGGCGAAGACCACCACGCCGGGTCCAGGCGGCCCTGGCTGAGCTGGCGGCGCAGCTCAGCCAGCCGGCTTTCCGCCGACCAGGAGAACGGGCAGGAGTCCACCGGGAGAGACTCATGCATGGCCCGCAGGCCCTCGCCGATGGCACGCACCGCGGTCTGCGGCTGGGCCTGCCACCTCCCGCTGGCCGCGTTCTGGCCCGGCAGCGCGGCGGTGACCAGCCAGGACCCGGATTCGTCGCGGCCCTGGCTGACCAGCCGCGGGACCGGGGTGAAGGGCGCCGCCCACCGCAGCCGGGCCGCCTCGCCGCGCAGGTCGGTGCCGCCGGCGGCCGGCATCCATTTCACGAACCACCGGTCTGGCCCCGTCCCGGCCTCGCAGGTCAGCCCGCCCAGCCGGTTCTGCCATACCGCGCGGACCCGGCGGCCGACGGCCGCCGCTGTCACGGCGGGCGGTATCTCCGCCCTGGCCGGCGGGTACTGGCGCCCGGTCCGCATCGTGGACCGGTCGCCACCGCTGTCGCCGGTTCGCATCGCTCTGACGTGGGGCATTCGTGATTGTCCGTTAATAGTCGACTACTTTCGATACTCATCGTGTACCATCCGGAACATGACGGCAGCCCCCCAGCCAGATCCGCGAGCCTACATTCGGCTTGCCGCGCTCATCCGGGACCAGATCGCCAGCGGGAAGCTCGCCCGGGGCGGACCGCTCCCGTCGATCGCGGTCCTGCGCCGCAAGCACAGTCACTCCCGCCAGACGGTGAGCAAGGCCATGCGCATCCTCGAGAGCGAAGGCCTGATCTACCGGGTGCCGGGGCTGGGCTACTACATTAGCCACGCAGCAGCCGTCACGCCGCGCGACCAGATCGCCGCTGAGGTCCGCGGCGACCTCAAGGGCTCGTCCCAGTCGTCCTAATCCTGGGCGTGCCGGTCGAGGAACTCGTAGATGTCGGCGTCGTCGACGCCGGGGAAGCTCCCGGCCGGCAACGCGGACAGGATGTGCGAGTGCGCGCGAGCCGACGGCCACGCGTTGCCCTCCCACCGTTCGGCCAGGGCGGCGGGCGGCCGGCTGCAGCACTCGCCGTCCGGGCAGGCCGAGCGTTTCCTGGCCGTCGCCTCACGGCCGCGGAACCAGCGGGAATGCTCAAACGGCACGCCGAAGGTGATGGCGAACCCTCGGTCGGCCCGCGGGTCGACCTGGGCGATGCAGAAGTAGCTGCCGGACGGCGTGTCCGAGTACTGGTAGTACGGGGAGAAGCGGTCGGCGGCGCCGAACACCTGGCGGCCCGACCACTGACGGCACAGCCGCTGTCCCTCGATCGCGCCCGACAGGTCGGCTGGGAAGACCACCCCGTCGTTCTCGTACGCCTTGTAGATGACACCGCTGGCGTCGTTCTTCACGAAGTGGCACGGCAGGTCCAGGTGATGGGTGGCCAGGTTGGTGAACCGGTGCGCGGCCATCTCGTATGACACGGAGAACAGGTCCACCAGGTCCTCGACCGCGAGGTCCCGGTCCTGTTTCGCCTGGTCTAGCACTGGCACCGCGGCGGTCTCCGGCATCAGCACCGCGGCGGCGAAGTAGTTCGCCTCCACCCGCTGCCGCAGGAAGTCAGCGAAGTCCCGCGGCACCTGGTGGCCGAGCAGGAAGTGGCCGAGTGCCTGCAGCACGATGGCCCGGGGTGAATGCGCACCGACGGGCTCCTGCTTGACGTAGATCCGGCGGTTGCGCAGGTCGGTCAGCGACCGCACCGACCGCGGCAGCTCCTGGATATACCGGACGGCAAAGCCGTGCCGGCTGACCACCGAGACCAGCATGCCCTGGGTCAGGGCGCCGCCCGAGTAGCCTCCCGCGCTCAGCGCCGCGGCCGCCTCGCGCTCGATGACCTCGAAGTAGTTGTCCCGCTCGCGCATCGCCTCCCGCAGTGCCGCGTTGGCGGCCCGGGCTTCCTCCGGGGTGGCGGCCGGCTTGGACTGCTGGGTCCGCAGTTCCGCGGCGACCGCGACCAGGTGCTCCAGCACATCGGTGGGCACCCGCGCCCCGATCCTGAGCTGGGGCAAGCCAAGACGCCGGTAGGACGGGTCCTGCTGGGCGTCCGCGAACGAGATCTCCAGCTGAGCCCGGCGGCTGGGCGGCTGCCTGCTCAGCAGGTCCGACACCGGTACCGACAGCGCGGTGGCCAGCTGCTCGATCAGCGAGAGCTTCGGCTCCCGGCGGCCGTTCTCGAGCAGGGATAGCGCCGAGGGAGCGCGGCCCACTCGCTCCCCCAGCTCGGTGAGCGTCAGACCCCGGGTCCGGCGCAGATGGCGCAGTCGCTGGCCGAAGGTTACAAGGTCTATACCATCGGTCTGAACCAAATTTCGGCGATCTTTCATCGTGAAGCTAACTATAACTTACTGCTTTGGCAAAATTCCACGATTTTTATGACCTTCGACCCTACCCAACCGTGGGCTGGCCGGACACGCTGAGATAGACATCCCGGCGGAATCGGGATCCCGGTATTTCCAGGAAGGCACCACTGTGGACACGATCAGCCAGCAGGCGGCCAGGCTAAGCGCGGAATGGGCCACCGAGGCCCGGTGGAAGGACACCTCCCGGACGTACTCGGCCGAGGATGTCATCCGGCTGCGGGGCACGGTACGGGAGGAGTACACCCTGGCCAGGCTGGGCGCTGAGCGCCTGCGCGAGCTGCTGGAAGCCGAAGACGCCGTCACGGCGCTCGGCGCGGTCACTGGCATGCAGGCGGTGCAGCAGGTCAGGGCCGGGCTCAAGGCCATCTACCTGTCGGGCTGGCAGGTGGCGGCGGACGCCAACCTGGCCGGGCAGACCTACCCGGACCAGAGCCTGTACCCGGTCAACTCGGTGCCGCAGGTGGTGCGCAGGATCAACAACGCGCTGCTGCGCGCCGACCAGATCTCCTGGTCGGAGTCAGCAGACGGCGACCTGCGCGGCTCCCCGTACTGGCTGGCGCCCATCGTCGCCGACGCCGAGGCCGGATTCGGCGGCGTGCTGAACGCCTATGAGCTGATGAAGTCCATGATCGCGGCGGGTGCGGCCGGGGTGCACTGGGAGGACCAGCTCGCGTCCGAGAAGAAGTGCGGTCACCTGGGCGGCAAGGTCCTGATCCCGACCAGCCAGCACATCAAGACGCTCAACGCGGCCCGGCTGGCCGCCGACGTGTGCGGCGTGCCGACGCTAGTGATCGCGCGCACCGACGCGCACGCCGCCACGCTGCTGACCTCGGACGTGGACGAGCGGGACCGGCCGTTCCTCACCGGGACGCGCACCCCGGAGGGGTTCTACCGGGTGCGGAACGGGATCGAGCCGTGCATCGCCCGCGGGTTGGCTTACGCGCCGTACTCGGACCTGATCTGGATGGAGACCTCCACGCCCGACCTCGACGTGGCCCGCGAGTTCGCCGAGGCGATCAAGAGCGAATACCCGGACCAGCTGCTCGCCTACAACTGCTCACCGTCGTTCAACTGGCGCGCGCACCTGGACGAGTCGACGATCGCGAAGTTCGGCAAGGAGCTGGCGGCCATGGGCTACCGGTTCCAGTTCATCACGCTGGCCGGCTTCCACGCGCTCAACTACTCCATGTTCGAGCTGGCCGGCGGCTTCGCCGCCGAGGGCATGCCGGCTTACGTCAGGCTGCAGGAGGCGGAGTTCGCGGCTGAGAAGCAGGGCTACACCGCCACCCGGCACCAGCGTGAGGCGGGGACCGGCTACTTCGACCTGGTCACCTCGGCGATCTCTCCCAACGCCGAGACGGTGGCGCTGGCCGGCTCGACCGAAGCCGAGCAGTTCCACGCCGCCTGATTAGCGCGTCCCGCACGGAACCCCGGTTTCATCAGCTCCTCCTGGCTTGATGGAACCGGGGTTTCATCACATCCGGACGCGACGGAGCCCGGAAGCCGTCAGCTGTAGCCCGGAGTGCTGCCCGGCCCGGCCTGGTTCCCGGGCTCGGCCGGGCCCCAGGGCGCCTGGGACGGGCCGGGCTCCACTCGGGGCTGCGGCCTGGTCTCGGCCCAGTCGGCTAGGAGCCCGTCGCCGCCCGCCATGGTCTGGGTGGCCCCCAGATCGGGAAAGGCGGCCGGGGTGGCCTCGTACGGCGCGGGCCCGGCGGCAACGGGCCTGCTCCGCCACCGGGACGGCACGAACAACGGGACGATCATGGCCAGCCCGGCCAGGGCCAGCACGCCATCGAAGAGCATGGCCTCGAAACCGGAGCCGTAGCTCTGCGACTTCAGCGGGATGTACTGGACCGCGCGCCGCACGCTGAACAGGTACAGCCCGGTCCAGGCGAGCAGGGCGAGGCCGGGCAGCCCGGACGCGAGCGGGGAGATCCACGGCACGGCCATCAAGATCCCGGCCAGCAGGCTGACGGCGAGCAGCACGCCGAACCCTTCCAGCACGGCGTGGTCGTGGATGAGGGAGCCGCCGGCGGCCGGCAGCACGCTGCCCTTGGCGGGCCCGATGAGCAGCTTGAGGTAACCCCACGAGGCTGCGAAGAACACGGCGGCGGCCATGACAATGGCCAGGGCGACACCGATCACATGGCGCATATTCCTCAACCCCTTCGTGGTTTCACAGACGGAAAGCTTACGGCCGGGCGCGCCGCCCGTCATGGGCTCCGCACCGTGTCGTACCTGAGTGAGCAGCCACCTTCCCGGGCCGACCACTTGGCCGGGCCACAGCGGCCACCCAATATGCTGGCCGGGTGCGCATTCACGCCATCTTCGGGGGAATCGGCGCGCTCGCCGTCAAGTTCCGCTGGGTCGTCATCGCGGTCTGGCTGGTCGCGGCTTTCGCCGTGCCGAAATTCCTGCCCTCACTCAACAGCGTCACCCAGGGCAACAACAGCGCCTTCCTGCCCGCTAGTGCCCCGAGCGAGCAGGCCGCTCAGCTCGCGGCGCCATTCGGGGCCACCAACCTGGTCCCGGTGCAGGTGGTCGCGGCGGTTAACCAGGGCACCCTGAGTACCGCCGACGCCACCTGGCTGGCTTCGCTGCAGCACGACCTGGCGACGGTGCCGACCGTGGTCTCCGTGCGCGACCTGGGCCGGTCGGCCGACCAGCAGGCCGAGCAACTGCAGGTGCTGTCCGACGTCAACCAGGCCAGCCAGCCGGACCAGACCACGCTGGTGAAGAACCTCCGCGATCAGATCACCAAGGCAGAGGCAACGGCCCCGGACGGGCTGCAGGTGCACCTAGCCGGCCAGATCGCGATCAACGCCGATCAGCAGGCCAAGTCGGGCAACACGGGTAACCAGGTCGAATTCGTCTCGGTGATCTTCATCCTGATCCTGCTGCTGCTGATCTTCCGCTCGCTGCTGGCCCCGCTGATCACGCTGATACCCGCGTTCTTCGCCGTGGCCATCGCCGGGCCGCTGGTCGGCGAGGCGGCGCACGCGGGCCTGAAGGTCTCCGTCATCGCCCAGCTGCTGCTGATCGTGCTGGTCCTCGGCGCGGGCACCGACTACGGGCTGTTCCTGGTGTTCCGCGTGCGCGAGAACCTGCGCCAGGGGGCCGATCCCAAGGACGCGGTGCGTGCGGCGGTCACGCGGGTCGGCGAGACGATCACGTTCTCCGCTCTCACGGTGATCGCGGCGCTGCTCTCGCTGCTCGTCGCCACCTTCCAGATCTACTCCGAGCTGGGCATCCCGCTGGCCATCGGGATCGGCACCATGCTGCTGGCCGGGCTCACGCTGCTGCCCGCGCTGCTGTCGGTGTTCGGCCGGGCCGCGTTCTGGCCGAGCAAGACCAAGGCGGGCACCGGCACGGCGGGCCTGTGGGGGCGGGTCGCGGCGCGGCTGGTGCGCAGGCCGGCGATACCGCTGGCCGTCGGCGTGGTCGTCCTCGGCGCGCTGGCCATCGGGGTTTGGAGCTACCAGCCCGGTGGGTTCGGCGGCTCCATCAGCGCGCCGGCCGGGTCTGACTCCGCGGCGGGCACCGCGCTGCTGGCCAAGCACTTCCCGACCAGCTCGGCCAACCCGACGAACCTGATCTACAGGCTGCCCCAGCCCGTCTGGGACAACCCGGCGCCGATAGAAGCGGCCACCAGCCAGCTCGCCGCAAGCGACCTGTTCACCGGCGTCACCGGGCCGCTCAACCCGGCGGGCGTGACGCTGACCGGAGCCCAGTACCAGGCGCTGCATGCTGAGCTGGGGAACCCCGCAGTCCTGCCAGCCGTACCCCCGGCGAATAGCACGGTCTCGCCTAGCGCTTACCGGATCTACCGGGCCACGGCGCAGTACGTCAGCCCGGACGGCAAGACGATCCAGTTCGAGACCGGCTTGAAGGCGGGCGACCCGTCGACCACCGCCGCGATGAACGCGGTACCTTCGGTCCGGGCTGAGGCGGCCGCGGTGGCCAAGACCCTGGGCGCCACCGCCTACGGGGTGGGTGGCGAGGCACCCGCGTTCTACGACATCAGCCATATCTCCGACAGCGACCTGGCCCACGTCGTCCCGGTCGCGATCATCGTGATCGGCCTGCTGCTCTGCCTGGTCATACGCTCGCTGGTCGCGCCGGTGTACCTGATCGCATCGGTCGCGCTGTCGTTCTTCGCCGCCCTCGGGCTTTCCGCCCTGCTGTTCATCAGGCTCGGCGGGGAGAGCGGCCTGACCTTCATCCTCCCGTTCCTGATGTTCATCTTCCTGCTCGCGCTGGGCGAGGACTACAACATCCTGGTGATGAGCCGGATCAGGGAGGAAGCTCACCATCTTCCGCTACGCGATGCGGTCAGCCGGGCACTGGCTACTACCGGTACCACGGTGACCTCGGCCGGGCTGGTGCTGGCCGGGACGTTCTCGGTGTTCGCGCTGGTCGGCGGGCGTCAGTCCGGCGGCAGCCAGATCGTGGACGTCGGCGTCGGGCTGGCCCTGGGCGTGCTGATGGACACGTTTATCGTGCGGACCATCCTGGTCCCGTGTACGGCGGTACTCGTCGGCCGCTGGAATTGGTGGCCGTCCGCGCTCAGCCGGGCCGACCGCCAGGTGTCAGGCGGGAAAACCGAGCCGGACTCCGAACCCGCCGCACCGCGCAGCCGCTGACCCCGCCCTGCGGGCGAGCCTGGGCTCAGTCAGCCTGGGCGTCGATCGAGGAGGTCAGGTCGCGCAGCGCGGGCGCGGCATCGCGCAGGGCGGCCTGGTCGCGGGGCGGGAGTGCGGCCAGCGCGGCCTGGATGATCTCCTCGTTCACCCGGTACCAGCGGCTCACCGCCGCCGTGCCCTGGTCCGACAAATCCAGGCTGACGGTACGGCGGTCACCGGTGCCGTCGGCGCCGGGACCGCCGGGCGTGCGGGTCACATAGCCGGCCGACTGGAGGCCGCTGAGCAGGGTCGCCACCGAGCTGGGCGCGAGCCGCAGCATCCGGGCCAGCTGGCTCGGCCGGATACCGGGGTGCTCGGCCATGCACGACAGCAGCTCCAGCTGGGCCACGGAGAGCCCCAGGTCAGGGTCAGCCGCCCGCGCGGCGCGCCGCATGGCCCGGCGGAGGCGGGACACGATGCCGGCCAGCTCGGGCCCGATCTGCTCGTGGTCCAGCAGATCCTGCGCTATGTCTCCCTCAGCTGAAGCCACCTGACGGGTCCGCCTCTCTGGGACGTCCGGCCTGTCCCCGTGCCTGCGCGCGGCCGGCCAGCGCGATCGCGGCGGCAGCGGCAGAGACGACGGCGAGCACGATGAACGCGGGCCGCGCCTGCGTTGACCCAGCGTACCCGTGGCCGGCCTCACCCAGGTGCAGGGCCAGCGCCATCAGGGAGATGCCGAGGGTCGTACCGACCCCCCTGGCCATGTTGACCAGGCCCCCGAGCAGGGAGGCAGACGAGTCGGCGGTACTGCGCATGATGACCGTGTTGTTGGCGGGCACGAACAGGCCCAGGCCCAGGCCGGCCAGCGCGAGCTCAGGGACCATGGTCCGCACCGTCACCGGCACGAACACCGACGCGCACATGACCGCGCAGGTGAGCCCGGCGCCCACGAAGCCACGTCGGCTGTCGGACCAGCCACTGGGCAGCACCGCGTCGCCGAACAGCGCGGCCAAGCCGAACCCGAGCGGCAGCGCGGAGAGCACCAGGCCGGTCCGGGCCTCACCGCCCAGGTCGTGGCCGAGCAGTTGCGGGATCAGCACCAGCGGCCCGAACAGCGTGAGGTACCCGCACGCCGCGCCGGCCAGCGCGCGGGCCAGCGGCGCCGAGCGGAGCAGCCAGACCGGTATCAGCGGGTGCCGGGTGCTCATCTCGCGCCGGATGAACGCGGCCAGGCCGACCAGGGCGAGCGCCGCGAACAACGCGGCCACCCAGGCCGGCAGGCTCAGGCCCGATGCCGCGGACAGCACGAGCAGCAGCGCGCTCGTCCACGCCACCAGCAGCAGGGTGCCCGGCCAGTCGAACCTCTCCGGCCTGCTGAACTGGCGGGTACGCGGCAGCAGGTAACGGCCCGCGACGATGGCCAGCAGGCCGACGGGGACGTTCACCCAGTACACGGCGCGCCAGCCGACCGTGGCGGTGAGCAGGCCGCCCAGCGTGGGGCCCAGCGCCAGCCCGATAGACTGCGCGCCCGCCTGCACGCCGAGCGCGAAGCGCATCCTGTCCTTGGGCGCGCTGGTCGTCACCAGGGCCACGCTGTTCGACTGGAGCATCGCCGCGCCGACCGCCTGAACCAGGCGGAGCAGGACCAGCGCGCCGAGCGAGGGGGCCAGGCTGCAAGCCGCGGACGCCACCGTGAACACGGCGAAGCCGTAGGTGTACACGAGCTTGCGGCCGACCGCGTCGCCCAGCCGCCCGGCCGGGGCGAGCAGGGCGACCAGCCCGAGCAGGTAGACCAGGGACACCCACTGGACGGCGGCGACCGGCACGCCGAAGTCATGCTCCATCGCGGGAAACGTGATCGTGACGATGCTGGCGTCGAGCTGGCCCATGAAGGCGCCGAAGCAGACCACGCCGACCGCCAGCCACGGTGCCCGAGGGCTCTCCCGCACGGCGGCGGGCCGGGGCGCTTCATGCAAGATACTTCTGTAAACGAACATCTCGCTCGGATGTTACCAGAAATACTTCTGTAACCGAACATCTTACGCCGCTAGGCGGCGACCGTCACCGGCGCCGCGCGGGAGCATGAGCGGTACCTGGCGGGAGCATGAGCGGTACCTGGCGGGAGCATGAGCGGCGCCGGGCGCGAGCATGAGCGGTACCTGGCGCGACCGCCATCGGGCCGGATACCGGGATTAACTCCGGACATGCCGGGCGCGGTGCTGGCCATGGCGGATCAGACCCGACAGACTCGTGGAGGTGGAGCAGTCCGCCGTCTCCGCGCTGGCCGCTGGGCTAGAGTACGCCGGGAAAGCACCAGTAGCGGATGGCGGCGGGACCGACCCCGCCGAGGCCGCGGATGGGCTCTCACGGGTCGGAACGGAAGGGACGACGATGCAGGAGCTGCGCTTCGTCGCGGTAAGCGAGGACGGCCGCTATGCGGTCCTCGCCATCCCCGGGCGGAGCGCACGTTTCACGCTGCCGATAGATGAGCGGCTCAGGGCGGTGGCGCTGGGCCAGACCTCCCGGCTCGCGCAGTACGAAATCGAAGTGGAGAGCCCGTTGCGACCCAAGGAGATCCAGGCACGAATCCGGGCCGGGGAAACGGTGGAGGAAATCGCGGACGCGGCCGGCATCGCGGTCGAGCGCGTGCGCTGGTTCGAGGGACCGGTCCTAGCCGAGCGCGCCTACATAGCAGACCAGGCTCAGACCGCGTCGGTGCGCCGCCACGGCGATGCGACGCCGGGTCCGCGGCTGGGCGAGATCGTGGCCGAGCGGCTGAACGCGATCGGGGCCGACCCGGACGACGCTCAGTGGGACGCCAAGAAGCGCGGCGACGGCAGCTGGCAGGTCCAGCTCACGTTCACCGCCGGCGGCCGCCTGCACGTGGCCGAGTGGGTCTTCGACCCGCGCCGCAGGCACGTGCTGCCCGCCGATGACAACGCCGCGCGCATGTCACTGCCGGGCGCCGAGCCGCCCCAGCCCGCGGCACCGCCGCCGGGCGAGGCGACGGTCACCCGGCTGGCCCCGAGGCTCGGTAACGCCAGATATGAGCGGCCGGGGCCCGGACGGCCGCTCGGGTCCGAATCCGCGCCGCCGGTGCCCTCGGCGCCGGTGCCGGCCGAGCCCAGGAGAGACCTATCCCGCCCGCCCGCCGCTGAGCGGAGCTCGTGGCCGCGGCCCGCGGCCCGGGAGCCCGTGTCGGCCCCCGTGGCCACCGCGGAGGGCACGCGAGACAACCACGTCGCCGCTCCCTTGCCCGCCGAGCCCGCGGCCGAGCCGTCCGCGACGCCGACGACGATGCCCACGACTCCGGCCCCGTCGGCCGCACCGGCCGCGGTCGCGTCCGCAGCGCCGGGCGATGCGGTGGCGGAGGCCGAGCCCGCCGCCGAGCAGAACGGGCGGCAGAGCCGGAAGGCGGCGCGCGGCCGGCGATCCACGGTCCCGTCCTGGGACGAGATCATGTTCGGCAGTTCCCGCCAGCGGGACTGAGCCTGACCGGGCGCTGTCAGGACCCGGGCGGGACTGACAGGAGGGTGTG
>Ga0335081_10010550_pt1 | contig 14935 bp, 11 predicted proteins | sample Lox_Sample_35_FD_206713 | JGI IMG/M metagenome (GOLD analysis project Ga0335081, IMG submission 206713) | Soil microbial communities from Loxahatchee National Wildlife Refuge, Florida, United States - Lox_Sample_3.5 | ecosystem: Environmental > Terrestrial > Soil > Wetlands | place: USA...
CAGTGCCGAAACCACGATCAGTGCCGAAACCACGATCAGTGCCGAAACCAGGGTCGGTGCCGTAATCGGGATTACTCCCCCTTGACCTGCCAGCCTGCGCGCCTCGCCCGCGGTAGCCGCGCGGCCCGTCGTAGTCGTCGGGCTGCGCGCGCCCGGATGCCCTCCTGGCTCCCCGCCGCCTGCGATCACTCCTGCGCCGTATGGGTTCGCCGAGGTCATCGGGATCTGTCAACTTGCTGTCCGCCCCCGGGGAATCCCAATCGTCGTCGTCTGTCCGGTCACCTGCCCGCATAGAACGGACACCGAGCGCTACGGCGACAAGAACCCCTATTACAACGGCCACGAGGCCGAATACCACGAACAGCGTCATCACACCACCAAACTGGCATGGCCACATGGACGGCGCCAGCAAGGCACACGTGGCCATCGACGCGAAGCCCTGCCCCGATACGCTAGCGCCCTGGTATCCGTCCAAGGCTGTTCGCCCGAACCCTGATTCTGACCGACCCCTATGACCGCTGTCACACGATTGGAGAAGTTTTTCGTACAGAAAGGTGCGTAGGGTATCCGGGCGTTTACATGGGCACCCCGGGCCCACCCGTAGTGAACTCGTCAGCCATGTTTGTTTATCACAATTCCGGTGATCCTGCCCCGTGCTACGGCGCGCGCGGCGATCGCAGACCATGCCGCGTTCGCCGGGGTCCCGTTCGGCAAGGGCACGGACGCGCTCATCGCGTAAAGGGTGAAACGGTAGGAGTGACTGTCCGTGCGCGGGCATGGCGGATGGTAGCTGGCTATGTTGTTGCTACCTTGCGCTTGCAGGGCACCGGGCGGCAGGGACCCCTCTTGCAGCTCCGTTGTCTGTGGGCTGATGTTAAAGACGAGCCAGTAGATGTATGGGGTGACGGGCGCGTCAGAGTCATCGACCACCAGTGCGAGCGCCTTGGTCCCCTGCGGCACGCCTGACCAGTGGATGGGGGGGCTCACGCCCTTGCCGAAGCACGTGTAGCGCGGCGGGATCACCCCCTGGTCACGGAAGGCCAGGCTAGTGACAGTGATTTCCTCTGGCACGTCGAACGCACCCGTGTTGGTGCCCCCGACCAGCCCGCAGCCCGCCGTCGCGGCGCTCGTCACGCACGTAGCCAGGATGGCTGCGTCACGGGCGACGTCGGCGGCCAGACCGCGCCAACCACGAACCCGGCGTCCAGTCACGCGCCCGATCGTACGCGCTAATTAGCCCTGCTCCCCGGTTAGATCCCTGATGACGATGGTCGCGCTCAGATGCCAATGTCGACGAGGTATTCGAACTGCAGGCCCAGACCTCCGGAAGGGCGAGGCTCGTCACAGCCTGGGCGAGATAGCTGAGCGCGTGCCGAGTTCGCGGCCGCGCATGATCTGGAACTCTTCCACCTCCGGACCGGAATGGCTGTACACGATCGATTCGATTCGGCCTCGGACAGACCTTCGTGCCGCGCACCAGGAGCATATCGTCCACACGACCGAGCACGCCGCCCTCGTAGATGTCGAACGTGCGGCCGCATCCGCGCTGCTGGGTGCGGCACCTGTGGGACCATGCCGCGTCCGAACGACGTGACTACGCGTTCGCGGAGGCCGCGCGAGGCGGCGCTCAGCCTGGCGCAGCAGCTCAACTGAACCAGACAGCGCTGCCGCCTGGCCCGCCGCGTCAGTGTGGCCCGACACGCATGGTGGCCTGCAAGTTAGCAGCTGCTGGCGAACTTGAAGGCAACGTCAATGGAGTCAAAAAAGACGCCCCAGATATCGCAGAAGTTGCTCCTTGACCAACCGAATTCCGAGATCCTCGATCCATTGTGAGTTATATGCTCGCCGCCAGTTCAGCGCTGGGCATCGGCTTGGTGCTCTTTTTGCTCGCCCAATGGCGAGGCTGGCAGCCGTCGCTGCCCACGGCCCTTGCGGTCGGTGCGGCGTTGCGCGGTGCCGTGTGGGCCGTGGCGGCTTCACAGGCGTGGCAGCCGAAAGACTTCAGGCTTGACTTCCACGCCGCGGCCGTCGCCGTGCTGCACCATCACGATCCCCTGCTCAGCGGACGGCCGCGGGGATGGCCCTTCCTGCCGACCATGGCGTTCGTGCTCGCGGGCGAACTCAAGCTTGGCCAGGCGACGCACCTGCCGTGGCCAGTCGTTGGCCGGCTGGCCCCGGTCGTGGCCGACCTGATCTTGATCCCGCTTATCGGCAAGCTCGCGACCGATCGTGGCCCATTGCGCAGGTTCCAGTACGCCTGCAATCCGCTTGTGATCCTCATCTGCGCCATGCATGGCCAGCTCGAGCCCGAGGTGCTCGTGCTGGGGGTGGCGGCGTTTGTGGTAGCGAGGTCACACCGGAGCACGGCCGCAGGAATTCTGCTCGGCTTTTGTGTCGCGATCGGTGTCTGGTCGGTGCTGCTTGCTCCTGGCGTACTGCTGATGCTCCCTGATGGGCGCAAACGGCTGCGCGCCGCGTGCGTGGCGGCGAGCGTGCCCATCGCCTTCCTAGTTACGTCACCGCTTACCGTAGGTACGCCGGCGCGCCTGCTGCCCACTGTCGCGCACCGGATCATCGGCCTGCGTTCCGTCATCGGGGGGTGGGGTTGGACCGTCGCACTGACACGGGGAAGATTGGAGTTCCTCACCTCGGCGGGCCGGCTCGGCGTGGTGGCGCTCACGGTGGCACTGGTCGCCGCTGCGTACCTGTGGCGGCGCGCGGATCCCGTCGACCTGACTGCCGCGCTACTGATCACCTTCCTTGTCGTGAGCCCCCGCGTCAGCGTCCAGTACCTCGTCTGGCCAATGCCGTTCCTGGCCGCTCGCATGACCAGGTTTGCCACCCCAGCCATCGTCGCGGCGTCGGTCTGGGCCGGCATCAGCTATCTGGCCTTGGGCCCAGGCCGTGCGCCGACATCATGGCACGCGCATACGCTGGCCTACTGGTCCTGGGCCGTGATCCCGGTGCTGATCCTCGCCATGCCGTGGGAACGCAGGCACCGCGACGGTCGCTTCGGCCCCGTGTTCGCGCGGCCTGCTGCGGAACCCGCGGCCGAAACCACCGCACCGGGAGCCCGCGTCGGATCGGGCTTTGGCGCCTCTGCCGCAGATAACCCCGTCCTCTCCCAAGAGTGACAACTCGCCCGTGCGTTGTCGCGAACCGTAGAGCGGGGGTCGTGTGACTGCCTGTCCGCTGCAACCGTGCCATCGCCGCGGGCATGGCGTCCGCGGCCCAGCTTGACGAGTCCACTCCGTCGGCCATTCCGCTGTGCCGTCGGCCATTCCGCTGTGCCGCCGGCCACTCCGCGGTGCCGCGAGCCACTCCGCCGTGCCGCCGGCCACTCCGCCGTGCCGCCGGCCACTGGCAAACCGTGCACCGTCCGTTGTCAAGCGCCGCCAGCCGCCCTCAGCTCACCTCCGGCCCGCGCACGGTCAGCCCGCAACGGGTAGGGGGCGCCGCAAGGTTCATGATGTGCCACACGTCTTCCTCGGAAGCGACCAGCGCGGCGGCGGCGCGAGTCACGTGATCGTGGTAACTGAGCCGTCATATGCGCGGGCAGGTACCACGATCATGAAAGGGATGGCATAACCGACCCCCGACCGTGGCCGGGTAACAGGGCCAGCCGGGTAACTGAGCCAGCCGGGTAACTGAGCCAGCCGGGTAACTGAGCCAGCCGGGTAACTGAGCCAGCCGGGTAACTGAGCCAGCCGGGTAACTGAGCCAGCCGGGTAACTGAGCCAGCCGGGTAACAGAGCCAGCCGGGTAACAGAGCCAGCCGGGTAACAGAGCCAGCCGGGTAACAGAGCCAGCCGGGTAACAGAGCCAGCCGGGTAACAGAGCCAAGAGCAGGGCTGAGGCCGCGGGTCAGCCTGGCACGGTCGCTGGACTCTTCTTCACGCTCGGATTTTCCCGGTCGAGTTCTCGCGGCCGAAATGTCTAGTCCTCGCGCCGTGAGCTGCCGAACATGATCTCGTCCCAGGTCGGCACGGATGCGCGGCGGCCGCGGCCACCCGCTGCCTTCCGCGCACGGCGAGGTGGCGCCTTTTCGGCGCCAGCCTCTGCCTCGGCCGGGGCCTGAGCCTCGGCCGTCGTCGGCGCCTCGTCAACGACCTGCGGCTCGGCGGTTGTCGCAGCTGGCGGGTGCGGACCACTCCGGGGCGGTGCGCTCGCGCCCGCTGCCGTGGCCGGCGCCTGCGGGCGTTGCGGGCTTGGCGGAGCAATATCAGACGCGATGCGCTCAGGCGCGGGCGCGGTGCGCCCGGGTACCTGAGCCGGGGGCTGCCCTGGTGGCTGCGACCGACGGGTCTCGCGTACCGATGGCTGAATCTGCGGGATGCCTGAAGGGGAGGGCTGCGGCTCCGGCAGCCGCGCGGCACGGCGGCCCTGCGCGGCGGCCTCCGCTTGGATGTCGCCGTTGGCCGCGCGCGCAGGCTCGGCCAGCTCCTCTGCAGCCGCCGCTGAAACTGCCGCTGGGGCTGGTTCCGACGCTGGCTCGCAGGCGCTCGGCGGTGCGGGTGGCCGGGGCACAGCCTGGCTTGATCGCGGTACGAAGGGCGTTACGGTGCCCCGCCCGCGAGCCGCCGAGGCGGGCCGGGCGGCGAGGCCTGCGGCTTGCAACGCGTCCTCCGATAGCGAAAGCCGCGCGGCTTGGTCGTCTTCTGGCATGGCATGGCGCCGTCGTGGGTCGAAAACCCATGCAGCGATGACCCGCTCAACCCCTGTGTGACTGGTCAGCTCGACTAGCCAGCTGCCATCGCCGCGTTTGCGCGAGTCCCACTGGGCCTCCTCTGGATCGGCGCCGAGATCTCGCAATCGCTCGCTGACGATCTCGCCTAGCCGTGGACCCGGTCCCGAGTCGCCCGGACGTCTCACCGACGCGGCCTGCGCCTGCTGCGCCACGTAGGCACGCTCAGCGAGCACCGGGCCTTCGAACCAGCGCACCCGCTCGATTGGCACATTGGCCACGTCCGCGATCTGCTCTGCCGTCTCGCCGGAGCGGATTCGGGCCTGGATCTCCTTGGGTCGCAAGGGACTCTCCACTTCGATCTCGTACTGGGCGAGCCGGGAGAACTGACCGCGTACCACAGCTCGCAGCCGCTCATCGTTCGACAGGGTGAAGCGCGTGGCCCGCCCCGGCTGGCCGAGGACGACGTACGTGCCGTCCTCGCTCACCGCGACGAGGCGCAGTTCCTGCATCGGCGTCCCTTCTGCGCTGCCGGGCCGTACCGGCGTCTCCTCGGGCCGGGCCGTACCGGCACTCTATTGCGCCGCACTCATGCCAGGCGTCCCGCGGCCCGACCCGCGGTACCTTACGGCGAATGTCCGCCGACGGCGGTGCGGTGACGGCGCCACGCTTCCCCGTGGAGAGTCTGACCCGTCCGCGGGCACTGCGCCAGCACCGGGCTCGGCATGTCCCAACATCAGCGTGTGATCGTTATCGCTGGTAGCACCTGCGGCGATGTGGCTGACCAGACCTGTGTGAAACCGAGCTGACGACGCCGCGACGATCAGTGGCTGCGTCCTTCCCGCCGCACGAGATGGGCCAGATGGGCGGCAGGGCGCGGGGGGAGGTGGGGGCCGGGGGCGCGGGCGAGGTGGGCGCCGGGGCGAGGTGGGCGGCGTGGCGCGGGGCGAGATGCGCGACAAGGGCGCGACTTTCGGGTCCTCGTCCCCGGCATCCCTAACGGCTGCCGCGACCTGCGCCGTGTCGTGCGGGGTGGCGGTGGCGCGGGTGGACCTGTTGGTTACCTGCCTAGTTGCGCCAGACGTGGGCCCTGCCTGTCACCCGAAGACCTTATCCGAGACCCGCGTCGGTGGGCCGCAAGCCATCGCGTGCCGACCACGCTGAGCTGCCCGTATGCGACCGTAAGGGGTGCCGCAGGTCGTTTGGTAGATGATGCCTCGGGCGGCGAGGGCTTATCGTGCATCGGGCGGCGGAGGCTTATCGTGAGTACTGCCGTGAGACATCTCGCTTGGCGCAGCGCGCCACTCCTCATAGCCGCAATCGTGGTCGCGCTCGGCGTGGCCGCCGTCGCTGGCGGCGCGATCCTGATGGAGACGTCCAGCCACGGCGCGCGGACCCCGCACACGTTCTCAGCGGCCTCGGCAGGTGCGGCCTCGGCAGGTGCGGCCTCGCCAGGTAGGGTGCCTGCCACCGCCGGACGGCGGGGGAGCACCGATGTCGTCACCGCGATCGAGGTGGCGCCGCTTCGCCGCATCGTGCCGCCCGATCTCCTCGTCATCTCGGCGAAGGGGATCGACCCGGCACAGCTTACGAAGATCAGGAAGCTGGCGCACGTGCGGGACGTGATCACGGCAGACGGCGGGGCGATCCACCTGGGGACCAGGCTGATCGACGTGCTCGGCGTCGATCCGAGCACGTTCCGGTCCTGGACGCCGCCCGCGACGGCCGCGGACGAGCGCATCTGGTCGTCACTCGCCAGGAATGAGTTCGTCCTGTCCACGGCCGCGCAGGCACAGCCCGGGCTCCGCCGGGGCGCGGCGTACGAGATGGCCGGGGCCCGTCAGACAGCTGTCACGCTCGGCGCGTCCGCGGCGCTAGGTATCCCTGGCGTGGACGCGCTGGTGAGCCCGCAGACATCGCGGGTGCTCGGCCTGGTGCCTAACGTGGCCGCCATGATCAACGCACCTGGCGCGGATCTCACCGCGCTGATCAGGCAACTGCGCGCCGCGCTCGGGCCGCAGAGCCAGATCGTCAACCTGCACGGCACGGCCGGCCAGCTTCCTGTGGACTCGGGCGTTCACGCGGGCCGCCCGGCCAGCTACGTCGACCTGTACCGGCAGTCCGCGGCGGAATACTGCCCGGGTTTGTCGTGGACGGTCCTCGCCGCGATCGGCCAGATCGAGAGCGGGCATGGCCAAAATGATGGCCCGTCGAAGGCGGGAGCGCTCGGCCCGATGCAGTTCCTGCCCTCGACCTGGCAGGTGTGGGGCATCGCCGGATTCGGCGACACGGCGGCCAACATCATGGATCCCTATGACGCGGTACCGTCGGCGGCCCGTTACCTGTGCGCGAGCGGCGCGGACGGCGGCGGTGCCTCTCTGTACAACGCGATCTATGCGTACAACCACGCCGATTGGTACGTCCGAGAGGTCTTGGCGCTCGCCCAGGAGTACGCGCAGCAGTTCGGCTAACGGCCTGAATGGGACGATCTGGCCGCCTGGCGCGTCAGGACCCTGACGCGCGATAGACGCTGACACCGTCGACGCGGTAGTCCGACCTGAATCCCGTCTGCCCGAGGAAGCTTGCCAGCCCGGGCGTGACGGGTTGCCATACGAGCACCCAGCCCACGTGCATGTGCCGTGCGTCGGCGAGCGCGGCGGGGATGCTCGCAGGGTTGACAGGCTCGCTCTGCTGTGCGCGCGTGAGATCGAGGTAGAAGCCATGCTGCTGCAGTGCCCGCCACGTCTGCGGTGGCAGCCTGGCGACGAGGCCGACTGCGCGCGGATGGTCATCGAAAGTCGCGAGGACAAGTGCTTCGGGCCTGAACCCGAGACCGAACCACGCGGTGCCGCTGCGGAAGCCGAGCGGCACGTCGACGACGAGTGACCCGGAATGATCCCGGGCGATCGCCCGGTCAACGGCCGGAAGCCCGTCCGGCATGGTGACGGGCATGTTGGGCGGCATGGCGCTCGGATTGGGGGACGACCAGCCGAGTTCGAGTACCGCGAAGGCCGCGACGAGGACCAGCGCGGGCGCGAACCTGACCTTGATCCACTGCACTGCGCTTCCGGCCAGCAGGGTGGCGGGTATCAGGGCGAGCTCCGTGAACCTGTTGGCCTCGCGGAACCCGGACATCCCCGGCAGCCGGACGAACCAGGTGTAGGGCAGCAGCAGCGACATCGCGTGCCCGTGGTCGGGCACTGCCAGCGGGGCGTAGGGCCGGGTGCCGATAAACAGGACCGGGCCGAGGGCGAGCAGGCAGCCGCTGGCCCACAGCAGCAGCCAGATCCGGGAGCGGCGCCGCCGCCAGGCGGCCAGGGCGCCGAGCAGACCGAGCACGGTCACAGTGACACCGAAGGTCGGCATCCCCTCGCTGGTAATGCCGTGGTAGAAGATCGTCCCCAGCCGGTGCAGGCCGAACGAGGCGACCCGCGGCGACGGTGCGAACATCTGCGGAAGCGCGACACCGTAGGTTACGTAGTCGTCCGCGAGCGTAGCCGGATTCGATGCGAGCGCGGGTGCCTGCTGCACCATGGCGATGATCTGCGGGCTCGCGGTGAGCATCGCGACGCCGCCGCCAAGCAGCAGCAGCCGCAGCATGCGGATCACGCCGATGGCGCTCGGGTCGCGGTCGGTGCTCGCGGTGCTCGCGGTGCTCGCGGTGCTCTCGGTGCTCTCGGTCATTTCGGTACGTGCGGTGGTCGCTACGATCCGCGGACCCAGCCATCGCGCCAGTGTGACGCCGGCCACGATGACCGCGAGGATTGCTGATTCGGAATCGACGAGCAGTGCGAGCCCGATGATCAGCCCGAGTACCGCGGCGCGGCGGCCGCCCGGATCGCGGCGCAACCTGACGGCGGCCTCGAGCGTGATCGGCAGAAACAAGACGCCGGCGGCGATGTTGAGATGGAACCAGGCGCGCCAGCTGAGCATCGAGGACAGCCCGAACAGGGCGCCGCTCGCGAGCGCTCCCGTCATGGGCAGCCAGAGCCTTGCGGCCCGGTACATCGCGTAGCACAACAGGCCCGGCAGGATCACCGAGATCAGATACACCGCAAACATGGACCCGGCCGTGAGTGTGACCGGCATCATGATCAGTCCGACCAGCGGCATGAGCGTGTGGTAGGCGAGCGGTGCGCCGACCGGAGCGATGATCTGGTGGGTGGTGAACGGGTTCGCGAAATGCTCGATCTGGCGGGCCATCCACCACATGTCCCAGACGTAGGTGGCCTGATCCCTTGTGTTGGGCAGCCTGCCAGCGAGGTACGTCACCCGGGGCCAGGTGACGGCGATGCCCGCTGCGGTGTAACCGAGCAGGATGACCACGTGCACCACGACCGGCTGCCTGGCCAGCCAGGTTCCCGGCCCGGCCGGGTCGGCCAGTCGGACGGCCGCGGGATCGCCGCGGTCACCCGCGGCGCGCTCACCGGGAGCGGCGGTTACCGCCGTGCCCGTTCCGGTCGCTTCACCAGGCTGATGGCCCCGCTGCCTGCCACCGCTCATCTGCCCACCCGCTCAGCCCCGCGCGTAGGGCTGGTGCCCCGTGGATCTTGGTGGATCCCACCGGACACGCCCCCGGGGACCGAGGATATCGGCCGCGCCCGGGTGGCGCGCGAGTTCACCCCGGCCGCCCCACCGTCGGCAGCGCGCCGGCCGCCCGTACCGGACGGGTCGTTATAAAGAGCAGCATCGCCACGATGCCGACCGCCCTGCCCGAGCGGCCGGGCCGGTCTGCTTGGATAGCCAACATGTCAGCGTATCTGCCGGGCGAGCCCGGCTATGACGCGTTCCTGCTTGTCTCGTTCGGTGGGCCTGAAGGCCCGGCTGACGTGCTCCCTTTCCTTGAGAACGTGACCCGCGGACGCGGCATACCTGGTGCGCGCCTGGCCGAGGTCGCGGAGCACTACCAGCTGTTCGGCGGGGTAAGCCCGATCAACGAGCAATGCCGCGACCTGATCGTCGTCATCGAGGCCAGCTTCGCCGCCGGTGGTATCGACCTGCCGGTTTACTGGGGCAACAGGAACTGGCGTCCGTATCTGCCGGATACGGTCCGCCAGCTGGCCCGCGCGGGCGTGCGCCGCGCGATCGCCTTCGTCACCTCCGCGTACAGCTCGTATTCGAGCTGCAGGCAGTACCTCGAAGACATGGAAAGGGCCCGTGAGCTGGCCGGGCCGACGGCGCCACGGATCGACAAGCTGCGCCCGTACTTCAATCACCCGGGTTTCATCGAGCCCTTGGCGCAGCACACCCGGGCCGCGCTCGCGACACTTCCGGCAGCCGTTAGGGAAAACGCTCACCTGCTCTTTTCCGCGCATAGTGTGCCCACGGCGATGGCGGCCACAAGCGGACCACGCGGTGGAGCGTACGTCGCGGAGCTGACGGAGGTGGCGCGGCTGGTCAGCGAGCGGGTGGACGGCGGCTCGCACCCGTGGCGGCTGGTGTACCAGAGCCGCAGCGGCCCGCCGTCGCAGCCCTGGCTCGAGCCCGACGTCGGTGACTACCTGGCCGAGATCGCGGGCCGCGGTGCGCCGGCGGCGGTGCTGGTCCCCGCAGGTTTCGTGACCGATCACATGGAGGTCAAATACGACCTGGATGTGGCGGCGGCGGACGCCGCGGTGCGGCTCGGCATCACGGTCGCGCGCGCGGACACCCCCAGCACCCATCCCCGGTTCGCCGAAATGGTGCGCGAGCTAGTGGCCGAGCGGCTCGATGACGATCCTGAACGGCTCGCGCTGGGTACTCTCGGCCCGAGCGCGGACTGCTGTCCCGCGGGGTGCTGCGCCTATACCCGCCCACGCGGCCGACCCGCAGCGCACGCGTCGGGTCACGGCCAGGGCCGATGACCGCGGCTGAGCCCGGGCGGCTGCTCGATATCGCCGTGGCGGCCGCAGCGGCGGCGGGACGGATGCTGACGGCGGTCCGCCTGCCGGGCCGGCCGGAGGTGGTGGGCACGAAGTCGAGCCCGACCGACGTGGTCACCGAGATGGACCGGGCGTCCGAGGAAATGATCATCGGCCAGATCCGCGCCGCGCGGCCGGGAGACAGTTTCCTCGGCGAGGAACGCGGTGAGGAAGGCGCTGCGGCGGTTTCGGGGGCCGGCCTGGCCGGCGGTGCGTCCGTGCGCTGGATCATCGATCCGATCGACGGGACGGTCAACTACCTCTACGGGCTGGCGGATTGGGCGGTCAGCATCGCCGCCGAGCAGGCCGGCCAGATCGTCGCAGGCGTCGTCCACGTACCGCAGCGCTGCGAGTTCTTCACCGCGGTCCGCGGCGGTGGCGCATTCCTGCGTCTGCCAGGCAACGCGGCCGACGCGACGCGCCTGCGCTGCGCCGCAGGCGTGCCGCTTGGCCAGGCCCTGGTGGCAACCGGGTTCGGCTACGAGGCGGCGCGCCGAAATGTCCAGGGCCAGGTGGTGGCCGCCGTGCTGCCGAGGGTGCGCGACATCAGGCGCGGCGGCTCATGCGCGGTGGACATGTGCTCGGTCGCCGCGGGCAGGGTCGACGCGTACTACGAGCGCGGCATCAACTACTGGGACCGCGCGGCGGGCGGATTGATCGCCGAAGAGGCGGGCGCCCAGGTGGCCGGGCTGCGTGGCAAGCCGGCCGGGCCCGGCCTGACGCTCGCGGCAGGGCCGGGCCTGTTCACGGAACTGCACGATCTGCTCGTGACTCTTGATCCGGAGCGAGACGCCTAGCGGCACACGCCCTAAAACGGCGAACCGGGCGAGCCGCGCGCGGCTGCCGTGCTTGCCGGGCACATCTATCGAGCTACCGGCACGTGCACGCCGTGGTCGGCAGCGATCCGCTGTAGATTCTCGATCTCAGCAAGAACCGCTTCGCTGAGGTCGTCATCGGCGGCGGACCGAGCCGCATCCAGCGACGTGTACTGGTCCTCGAGCCGCCGCTTGAGCACTGCCGCGAAATCGCCCATGGGTCCCTTCCGGCTGGAGCAGGGGAGCGGCCGCCAGTGACGAGGGCGCCGCCAGGTGACGCTCGAAGTACCCACCTTGTCATGATCGATAAACGCGAGCTCGCACACCTTCTTCCATGACCGATGATGGAAGACAGCGGGCCGTGCCGCACGTGCTGCTCACCTGGCCCTTACCTGGTGCTTACGTGCGTTGCGGCATAACTATAGATACCGGTGGAGCGCGCCGGAAGGATGCGGCGAGGAGAGGCACGTTGCGGGTACTCATTGTGGAGGACGAGCAGGTCCTGGCTGACGCCATCGCCATCGGCCTGCGGCGCGCTGCGATGGCCGTCGACGTGGCCTACGACGGGGCGGGCGCACTCGAGCGGACGAGCGTCAACGATTATGACGTCGTCGTGCTCGACAGGGACATCCCGCAGATCCACGGCGACGAGGTCTGCAGGCAACTGGTGGCGGGCGGCAGCGCTACCCGCATCCTCATGCTGACCGCGGCGGGTGAACTGGATGACAAGGTCGCAGGCCTGGCTCTCGGCGCGGACGACTACCTCGCCAAGCCGTTCGCGTTCGCCGAGCTGATGGCCCGGGTACGCGCGCTCGCCCGGCGGTCCTCGCCGCCGCTGCCGCCGGTGCTGGAACGAGCAGGCGTCAGGCTGGACCCGAATCGCCGCGAGGTCACCAGGGACGGCCAGCCGATCGTGCTTACCAACAAGGAATTCGCCGTCCTCGAGGTCCTGATGCGGGCGAGTGGCACGGTGGTCAGCGCAGAGCAGCTGCTCGAGAAGGCTTGGGACGAGTACATCGACCCGTTCACCAACGTGGTGCGGGTGACGATCATGACGTTGCGCAGGAAACTCGGTGACCCCCCGGTGATCGAGACTGTGCCAGGGGCGGGGTACCGGCTGTGAGCCTCCCGGGCGTGCCCGCGGGCGCTCCGGTCCGGCGGATCAGCGTCCGGACCAGGCTGACGCTGCTTTATGGTGGCACGTTCTTCGGCGCCGGTGTCGCGCTGCTCATTGTGACCTATCTGCTCGTGCGCGGAATCATGAGCACCGTCCTGGTCATCGGGCCGTTCGGCGAGGTGCCTGCGTCGGACCGGGCCGCGTTCATCGACGAGGTCATGCACCGCCTGCTGATTCGATCGATCCTCGCCCTGGTGGTGATCGGGCTCCTCGCCATCGTTCTCGGGTATGTGGTGGCGGGCCGTGCGCTCGCTCCGCTGCAGCGGGTCACGGCCACGGCCAGGCGGCTGTCGGAGAGCACGCTGCATCAGCGCATCGCCCTTGAGGGCCCGGAGGACGAGATCAAGGAACTCGCCGACACCTTCGATGCGATGCTCGAGCGCCTGGCCCGCGCCTTCGACTCACAGCGGCGGTTCGTCGCCAATGCGTCACACGAACTGCGCACACCGCTCACGATTAACAGGACCCTGCTCGAGGTCGCGCTTGCCGACCCGCAGGCATCCGAGGACCTGAAAGTTGTCGGCCGCACGCTGCTCGCCACGAACGCACGGCACCAGCGCCTTATCGACGGCCTGCTGCTCCTTGCCCGCAGCGAGCGCGGCCTCGACACGCGCACCCATGTGGACCTCAGCGACGTGGCGCACTCCGCGCTCGCCACCGTGCGGCCGGCGCTGGCCAGTGCGGGGCTCAGCCTGGACGAGGAACTGGCCCCCGCCCCCACCGCAGGCGAACCCGTGCTCCTCGAGCATCTGGTGCGCAACCTGCTCGACAACGCCGTCAAGTACAACTGCGACGATGGCACGGTATGGCTACGCACCTGGACCTACGACGACGGTTCGTTCGCGTACGTCGCCAATACGGGGCCCACTATAGCGCCCTACGACATCCCACGGCTGTTCGAGCCGTTCCGCAGGCTGGCTGAGGACCGCGTCGGGTCGGAACGGGGGGCCGGCCTTGGCCTGTCGATCGTGTCGTCCGTGGTGCGCGCGCACGCCGGCGCGATCAGTGCGATACCACGGCCGGGCGGCGGCCTCGAGATCACCGTACGGATGCCCGCCGCGCCCGCGGAGCAATCGGTGTCCGCCGACCCTATGGCCGCCGCGGGCAACGGGATCCGGATGAGACCTGACGGTACGGGGATGCCTCAAGGCAGTGGCAGCCTGGCCGCTGGCGGTTCCGTAACCGGCGGCTCGACTGGCGGCTCGGACACTATCGAGTTCGGCCGGCGTGCCCGCGCCAACCGCCGTGCCGACGGGCCCAGGTGAGCCGCGTCACTGGCGGGACAGCGTGCCTTCGACGCCTGGGCCACCTGGTGTCGCGGGTGCGAAAGCGAAGCTGAGCGCGCTTCCGTTCCGCGTGAGCGTGACGGTGCCCTGACCGCAGGTCTGCAGCGGGGTGACCGTGACAGCTCGCCATCGGTGGATACGCGGTGGTGCTCGCGCTGATCGCCGTCACCGCCGTCCAGCAGCGCATCGCCGGCCAACTCGGCCGATACTTCCCGGTCATCCTGCCAGTCTGGGCGATGGACGTCGGGTTCCTGCTGATAATCGCCGGCTACGTGGCCGGACTGCTCATCCTGACCTGCCGCCGCGTCCAGTTCACCCGCCGGGTCCTGCCGCTCGCGTCGGGCATCGGGGCGCTGACCGCCGGGGTGCTCTACCTGCTGGCACCCTTCGGCATCGGCGACAAGGCCGAGGCAGCCAGCCGCTCCCTGCACGGGGGACCTGTCGCCGGCGCAGACTACCTGGTCCTCGCCTGCTTCGTGTTGGCCGCGCTGGCCGTCCCCGTGGCGGTGCACGCCGTGGCAACTCGACTGGCCGACCGCGACACCCGCCCCGGCATCCTCAGCCCGGCCCGGCAGGCGCTGCTGGTGACCGGCTGCGCCATGGCGACCGCGGCCATCTTGGTGGCGCTGTTCACCTCGATCACGATCGCGTTGCTGCCCCACCACGTGCCGCAACAGTTCGGCGACGGCATCTGCCCCACCTGCGATCCGAGCACCATCGTGATCCCGCCGAACCTGCGCCACGAGTACTACTTCGAGGAGAGCGTCAGCGGTGCCGGCGATGACGCCTCAGCGTTGTGGTTCGTGCCGCTCGTCGGCGTCGCCCTGGGCGCCCTGCGCGGTCACCTCCGCTACCCACCGGCCGCCACCCGACCCGATGGCCTCCCCGAGGGGGCATGACGGAGAGGGGGCATAACGGAGAGGGGGCATAACGGAGAGGGGGCATGACGGACCGGTTGGCGCCCGGCAGCGACTCCTGCGACCCCCGCAGGATCACCCGCAGCCGCCGCTCGGCGCGGCGGATCGGGCCGTCCGCTTGAGCCCTGAGGCCTGTTTTCATCGTGAGTGCGGGCC
>Ga0335081_10010551_pt1 | contig 14935 bp, 15 predicted proteins | sample Lox_Sample_35_FD_206713 | JGI IMG/M metagenome (GOLD analysis project Ga0335081, IMG submission 206713) | Soil microbial communities from Loxahatchee National Wildlife Refuge, Florida, United States - Lox_Sample_3.5 | ecosystem: Environmental > Terrestrial > Soil > Wetlands | place: USA...
CATCTCCTTCGGAAGCCAGGGCGCGGGGGGCGCCGGGCGCATGAGCGCGACGATCGTGAGCTCGGGCGGGGCGGTCTCGGCGAGCGTCCGGTACAGCTCGAGCACCTTCGGCGCCTCGCTCGCGGGCCAGGCCACGACGCCTCCGACGACCTCGGGACCGACGGGAAACAGCGCGTAATCGATGCCGGTCACAACGCCGAAGTTTCCGCCGCCGCCGCGCAGCCCCCAGAAGAGGTCCGCGTTCTCATCGCCGCTCGCCCGCACCGGTCGTGCGTCGGCGGTCACGACGTTCATCCCAACGACGCTGTCCGACGTCCAGCCCCAACGCCGCGTCAGGTAGCCGAAGCCGCCGCCCAGGGTGAGTCCCGCGACGCCGGTGAGCGAGACGAAACCGAGGACGGCCGCGAGCCCGTGCAGCTGCGTTTCGCGATCCACGTCCCCGAGCAGGCAACCGCCCTGCGCGTGGGCGACCTTTCTCTGGGAGTCCACCCATACGCCGCGCATGAGCGAGAGGTCGAGCATCAGCGCGCCGTCGGCCGCGGCCAGGCCTGCGATGTTGTGTCCTCCGCCCTTGACGCAGAGCAGGAGGTCGTGTTCGCGCGCGAACTGCACGCACGCGATCACGTCGGCGCCGCCGAGGCAGCGCGCGACGGCGGCGGGCCTTCGATCGATCATGGCGTTCCAGACGGTCCGGGACTCCTCATAGCCGGCGTCGCCGGGAAGGAAGAGCGGCCCCCGGATCCGCGTCTTCAAAGCGTCGAAGGTTTCCTTCTTCAGGTCGATCTCGCGGCCCTGGGTTGTCGTCGCCTTCATGGTCGGGTCTCCTTTCGGTTGATTCGTGAGCATGCGCTGAGAGAAATTGGATTTTCTCGTCGTTGCAGAACCTTGTCAAGCGTCTCCACAATCAGCCGTTGCCGACGAACTTTGCGGGCGCAAGAAGATTGTACTCCAACCCGTTTCCACCGCTTCCTATCCGCCGGCAATGGCTCCGACGATTAAAAACGGTTCCTCACCCGACGCCACCGTATCGGGCAAGGGGCTGTCCGGCGACTCGAAGGAGAGATCCTCGCCGCAGGCGAAGAAGCGCAGGAAGGGCCGGCGCCGCCGCGTGACGTGGTCGCGGATGGTCCCGGCGAGCATCGGATAGCGGGTCTCGAGCGCGTCGAGGATCGCGCGTTGCGTGACGGGTCCTTCGATGTCCAGGCTCACCTCGGCCCCAACCCGGGCCAAGGTCCGCAAATGATACGGGAGCGCCACTCGAATCACTTGAGGACCTGAACCTCCACCGACAGCACTCCGGGAAGATCCCGGACGATGGGCGCCCAGCTGTCGCCCGCGTCGGCCGACGCGTACACCTGCCCGCCGGTGGTGCCGAAATAGACGCCGCAGGGGTCGAGCGAGTCGACCGCCATCGCGTCGCGCAGCACGTTGACGTAGCAGTCGCGCTGCGGGAGGCCCTTCGTCAGCGCCTCCCACTCGTTCCCGCCCGCGCGGCTGCGGTAGACGCGGAGCTTTCCCTCGGGCGGGTAGTGCTCCGAGTCGCTCTTGATCGGAACGACGTAAACCGTTTCCGGCTCGTGCGCGTGGACATCGATCACGAAGCCGAAATCGGTCGGCAGGTTTCCGCTGATCTCCCGCCATGATTCGCCGCCGTTGTCGCTGCGCGTGACGTCCCAGTGCTTCTGCATGAACAGCACCTCCGGACGCGAGCGGTGCATCGCAACGTGGTGGACGCAGTGGCCCACCTCGGCGTTCGGGTCGGGAATGTATTGGGAGACCAGTCCGCGATTGACCGGCCGCCACGCCTTGCCGGCGTCGTCGCTTCGGAACACCCCCGCCGCCGAGATGGCGACGTACATTCGATCGCGATTTCTCTCATCGAGAAGGATCGTGTGCAGGCCCATGCCTCCGGCGCCGGGCGACCATTGGGGTCCCGTGCCGTGGCCGCGCAAGCCCGCGAGCTCGCGCCAGGTTTTTCCGCCGTCGGTCGTGCGGAAGAGCGCCGCGTCTTCGACGCCGGCGTAGACGGTGTCCGGGTCCGTCAGCGACGGCTCGAGATGCCAGACGCGCTTGAACTCCCACGGGTGCTGGCTGCCGTCGTACCACTGGTGTGTGGTGAGGGGCCTGCCGGTCCCGGGGGAGGTGTCGTAGACGAACTTATTGCTCTCGCCCATGGGCATGCCTTCCGGGGTCCGGGTCGGCTCGCCCGGTTTTGTGCCGGGTTGGAACCAGGTCCGGCCGCCGTCGTCCGAACGCTGAATGATCTGTCCGAACCAGGCGCTGGTCTGCGACGCGTACAAGCGGTTCGGGTCGACGGGCGAACCTTTGACATGATAAATCTCCCAGCCCCCGAAGTGGGGGCCGTCGACACTCCACTTTTCGCGCTTGCCGTCCGATGTCAGGATGAACGCGCCCTTGCGCGTGCCGGCCAGAACCCGCACCTTACTCATAATGAATTCTCCTTTTTAATAAAGTCGAATAAAAATCCTCGGGCCGGGCCCGCGACCTGAAAAACAGCCTGTCCCCTTTTACACTGCTCTGGGTGCGTCAAGATGAATAAATCGCTTAGATCCAGTGGTGAGATTTTCCCAGCTTTTCGGGGCCATGTCAAGACGGCGGGGGCGGGTTTGAAACCCGCCCCCGCCAAAACATAAGCCCTCAATCCCCGTCGTCGTCCGCCGCGTCCTGGACGGCGGCCGACGGAACGCCCGCCTTCGCCTTCGGCGTCACTTCCTTCGTCCCCGGATCGCGGATCTGCATCTTTCCGTTGAGCGGAAGCGCGTCGAGCAGCACCGTCTCGCTTCCGTCGTAATTTCCGAAGGCCGCGCCGATGCGGATCCAGTAGCTCTTCCCGCCCCGGTCCACCACCGTAAAGACATGCCGCGCCGCGCGGGCCTTTTTCTTTCCGTTTTCGTCGTTCATGGCATCCTCCTTGAGTTAAGGTTGAATCTCCCGTCCAAGAAGAATGCAGAATATGTACCATGAAAGGAACGCGTCAGGATTCAGCCGGGACCGGATTTCATGAACGGCGATTCAGGTCCGCAAAGCGCGAATGCATGGGGGTTCAGATCACCGGGCCGCCCAATTGACTTTGATAGGATGGATGAAGGACAATAACACTCTATGAAGATTCTGCTGGCCAAGCCCAGAGGGTTCTGCGCCGGGGTGGACCGGGCGATCGAGATCGTCGAGACGGCCCTGAAGCTTTACGGCCCGCCCGTTTACGTCCGGCACGAGATCGTCCACAACCGCCACGTCGTCGAAACGCTCCGGACCAAAGGCGCCGTATTCGTCGAAGAGCTGGACGAGGTTCCGGACGGCGTGCCGGTGATCTTCAGCGCGCACGGCGTGCCCAAGTCGGTCTGGACCGACGCGCGGCAAAGGAAGCTCAAGGCGATCGACGCCACCTGTCCCCTCGTGCTCAAAGTCCATCAGGAGGTCGACCGGGACCACCGGCAGGGCTACGAGCTGATTCTCATCGGCCATGCCGGCCATCCCGAGGTGATCGGGACCTTGGGCCAGATCCCGGACCCGCCTGCCGCCCGCCTTCCGGACGGGCAGGGCCGGGCAGGCAAGTTCCATCTCGTCAGCTCGGTCAAGGACGTGAACAATCTGACGGTGGACGATCCCGAACATCTGTCCTACGTCACCCAGACCACGCTGAGCATCGACGAGTGCAAGGACATCGTGGAGGCGCTGCACCGGCGTTTCCCGAAGATCAAGGGCCCGCGCCAGGAAGACATCTGCTACGCCACGCAGAACCGGCAGAACGCGGTGAAGGAGCTCGCCCAAACCGTCGACCTCTTTTTGGTGCTGGGCGCGCCCAACAGCTCCAATTCAAACCGCTTGAGAGAGTTGAGCGAGCAGCGCGGCGTCCGCGCCTATCTGATCGAATCGTTCAGGGACATCCAACGGTCCTGGCTGGACGGGGTCGAAACGGTCGGGATCACGGCCGGGGCCTCGGCCCCGGAATTGTTGGTCAAAGAAGTGGTGGACTTCCTCAAGACGCAGGGCGCCGACGAGCTGGAAGAGGTGGCCGTCGTGGACGAGAACGTGGAATTCCAACTTCCGAAGGAGTTACTGCAGGTCCGTCCCCGTTAGACCCCTTCTCAAGAGCGATCCGATTTTTGTAATTTCAAAGGACTGGCGTGCGGCTCATACAGGATCTGGATGACGTTGCCGTCCGGGTCCGCCATATAGAACGAGCTGCTCCCGTCGCGGTGCCGTTTGAACGGTTTGACGATCCGCACGCCGGCTTCCCGCATCCGCCGCTCGTATCCCTCCGCTGCATCGGGACTCTCCACGATGAAGCCGAAATGATCCAGCGCCTGGCCTCTGGACGGATCAAACGAAACCGCTTCCTCTTTCGGCATGACATGAAGCGCCAGATTATCGCAGCCGCTGCTCAGGTAAACATTCTCCGCATCCGGCTCCCACACCACCGTCATGCCCAGAAGGCCTTGATAAAAATGGCGGGCCTTCGCCATGTCGGTCACGCGCAGCGCCAGATGGCGAAGGCCGCGCAGCGTTGTCTGGGGCTCTTTCTTTTGAGTCACGATTTCCTTCCGTATCCGCCGGATCCGGGAAACGATCCCGAACGCACGTAACGTAACGTCTTTCGCGAAGAAAAGTCAAGGCGGACGAAGCATAAAAAAGGCGGAACCCTTTGGCAAGGGTTCCGCCTTTTGACCACCGGCGTTCTGCGGCCGGTTTTATTTCACGTCGATCTTGATTTCACGGGTTCTGGAATCTTCCGCCTTCGGCAGCACGATTTTCAGGATGCCGTCCTTGTACTCGGCCTTGATGGCGTCGGCCTTGACCGGCCGCGGGAGCTCGATCATCCGAAGGAAACTGCCGTATTTGCCTTCGATCCGGAAATAATTCTCCCGGCGTTCCTCCTTCTCCGTCTTGCGCTCGCCCTTGATCGTCAAGGTGTCTTCCGTGAGTGAAATGGAGACGTCTTCCTTGCGGACGCCGGGCAGTTCCAGCTTCACCACGATCTGCTCCTTGTCCTCATACAAATCCGCCGCCGGCATCCACTCCGCCGCAGGGGTCAACTCACGACCGCCGTTCGGCCAGAACGAGGAAAACAGCCGGTCCATCTCATCATGCATGTTGCGAAGATCGCGAAACGGTTCCCAGACAGCCACCACTCTCTCGCCTTCTCTTTTTGTCGGTAACATTTTGCTTCCTCCTTTTCAATTTGATCGGGATTTGATTTAGAACTCTATGTTAGCACTCAATAGCATCGAGTGCTAATTAATTTATACAACACATTAGCCCGTCATGTCAATATTTAATTTTAAATTATAAATCAATATATTATAGCAACGCCACAAAGGGAAAAGACCTACGACCGATTCTTATTTATGTTCAAGCAGCGGTTCCAGGCGGGGCCAGACCTTGTCCACGATGATCTGATAACCTTCTGCGGTGGGATGGATTCCATCAGCCTGATTAAGGCCCGGTTGGCCCGCGACCCCTTCGAGAAAAAAGGGGATCAGCGTCAATCGATAGCGCGCGGCCAATTCCGGAAAGATCTTTTCGAAGGCCCCGGTATATTCCTTTCCGTAATTCGGCGGCATCCGCATCCCGGCCAGAACGATCCGGACATGCTCCCCTTGAAGCAAATCGATAATGTCCGCCAGGTTTTTTTGGGTCTGGACGATGCTCAAGCCGCGCAATCCGTCGTTCGCGCCCAGTTCCAGGATCACGATCTCGGGCCGGGCTTGTAAAACCCAGGGGACGCGTCGAAGGCCGCCGGCCGTCGTCTCGCCGCTTACCCCCGCGTTGACCACGCGGTAGGGAAAACCGGCGTCATGGATTTTTCGCTCCAGGACGGCGGGATAGGCCTCGTCCTCCGGCACCCCGAGTCCGGCCGTCAGGCTGTCTCCGAACGCGACGATCACCCGCTCGTGATCGGCTGGGGACGCCGGCCGATCCGTAGAAGCCACTTCGTTGGAAGCGCCCGATTGGGGAGAACGACCATCCGAATTCTGCCGGCACCCGCCCCCGCCGCTCAGAACCATCAGCAGTAGGCCCCAGCCTAGAGCTCTCTTAATCAAGGACACCCTCCTTAAAATTACGATCTATAAGTAAGAAGGTCGCAGCTACCCAGCGGGCGACGCGAGCCCCCGCCATCCGACGGATAGTGTATAATACAGAATCGTTGACCGCAAGACAGGACAACTGAACCTTTAGGAATCCCATGATCAGAGTATCCGATTTAACCATGCGCCTCACCGGAGGCGGGCGGACGATCACCATTCTTAACGGAATCAACCTCGAGGTCCCCGAAAAACAATTTCTGGCGGTGGTGGGACCTTCCGGCAGCGGGAAGTCGACGCTGCTCGGATTATTGGCGGGGCTGGATCACCCGACCGCGGGTTCGATCCGGATCGACGGAATTTCCCTGACCGATCTGGGCGAGGACGAACTGGCCCGCCTGCGACGGGAGAAAATCGGGGTGGTCTTCCAGTCGTTCCATCTGATTCCCACCCTGACCGCCTTTGAAAACGTCAAGGTCCCTCTGGAACTTCGCGGCGATCCCGACGCCGACCGGCAGGCGCTCCGCTTCCTGGAAGAGGTCGGCCTGTCGGACCGGAAGGATCACTATCCGGTCCAGCTCTCGGGCGGCGAACAGCAACGGGTCGCGATCGCCCGGGCCTTTATCGGCCGTCCCGCGCTCCTGATGGCGGACGAACCGACCGGCAACCTGGATACGGCCAACGGACAGCGCATCATCGAGCTGATTCTCCGTCTTCATCACGATCAGGGAAGCACGCTGATCCTCGTCACGCACGACCCGACCCTGGCCGTCCATGCCGACCGCGTCATCACGTTGCGGGACGGCCGGATCGTCGACGACATGAACCGGGCCCGATCATGAACCGCTTTGTCCTCCAAATGGCCTGGCGGGAGGCACGGAGTTCCTACCGGCATCTCCTGTTCTTCCTGTCGTCCATCGCGATCGGGGTCGGATCCATCGTCGGGACCGGCAACGTCTCGTCCAATTTGGAGGCCATGACGCTTCGCGAGTCCCGCAACCTGCTGGCGGCCGATCTCGAGGCCCGCCTGAACCGGCCCCCGTCGTCGCAGGACCAATCCTTCCTGTCCGGCCTCGCGGGCGAAGGCGCACGCTTCATGCGGGTGACCGAATTGAACGGCATGGCGATGACCCGGGATGCGGCCCGTAGCCAGCTGGTGGAGCTCAAGGCGGTGGAGCCCGGATACCCCTTCTACGGCCGGCTCAAGATCGACCCGCCGATATCCGATTCGTTTCGCGATTCGATCCGCGATCCCTTCCTCGACCCGGACGCGGTCTGGGTCCAGGAAGCGCTTCTGCTCCGTCTCCATCTCCGGGTCGGAGACCCGGTCAAGCTCGGAGAAGCGGTTTTCACGATCCGCGGCGTGATCCGCAATGAGCCGGACCGGGCGGCCGGAACCTTTAGCCTCGGGCCCCGGGTCCTGCTCTCTCAAGACGGGCTGCGCCGAACGCGTCTGGTCCAACCGGGAAGCCGGATGACCGACCGCTATCTTTTCAAGGTGACGCCTCCGGGAACGCCCGAGCAATTGAAAACCGAACTGTCCGGTCATTGGTCCTCCGGGTCGGTCCAGATTCACACCTACCGCGACGCCCAGCCGCGCCTGAGGCGTTTTCTGGAAAACTTCACGACCTATCTGGGCCTGGTCGGATTGATCACCCTGATCATCGGCGGCATCGGCGTCGCCAGCAACATCCATACCTTCCTCGCCGAGCGGATCGGAACGATCGCGATCTTGAAATGCCTGGGCTGTTCCTCCTCCGCGATCCTGGTCGTCTACCTCCTCCTGGCTCTATTCCTGGGCGGGATCGGGAGCGTGATCGGAATCTTACTCGGAACGGGCCTTTATCATGTCTTGCTTCCGTTTCTGACCGGGTTCCTTCCGCCCGACTTTTCATTCCAGCCGGCGCCGCTTGCGGCGGTCCGGGGTTTCGCGATGGGCCTGTTGATCACGCTCCTCTTTTCGCTCTGGCCCTTGCGGATGATCCGGACCTGGACGCCGTCCCGCGTTTTCCGGCAGGAGGTCGAGGCCGGACGGAAGGGCTTCCCCGATCGAAGAACCTGGCTGTTCATCGCGATCATTCTGTTCGGTTGCCTGGGGCTTGCGTTCTGGCAGGCCGGATCATGGCGGTTGGGCGGATGGGCGGCCGCGGCGATCGGCGTCGCCGTTCCGCTCCTTCTGGCGTCCGCGTGGGGAACGATCGGTCTGTTGAAACGTCTCGCCGGCCGCGCGCCCCTCGTGCGCCGGTCGTTGACCCTGCGCTACGGAATCGGCAATCTTCACCGGCCGGGACGCCAGATCGTCACCATCGTCCTTTCCATCGGAATCGGGGTGACCATCCTTCTCACGCTGGCCCAGGTCGAGCGAAACTTGATGTCGCAATTGCGACAGAATGTTCCGCAGGACGCGCCCGGCCTCTTTTTCATCGACCTTCAACCGGACCAGAAGCAACCGTTTGAAAACTTAATGAAGGGTTGGAACTTGAAAAAACCGCTCCAACTTACGCCCTTGGTCCGGTCGCGGCTTTTCGCCGTGAACGGGAAGGCGGTGTCGGAGATGAATACCGAAGACCGGGCCGACGGCTGGTATTTCACGCGCGAATACGTCCTGACCTTTCAGAAAGACCTCCCCGATCACAATATCGTTCAACGGGGGACTTGGTGGAACGGGACATCCGGAGCGGACGCCGGCGACGGTACGCCCTTGATCTCGGTCGAAGCGGAAGCGGCGCGGCACCTTGGAATCGATCTCGGTTCCACCGTGACCTTCGACATCCAGGGCGTCCGGATCACCGGCCGGATCGCGAGCATTCGGGAGGTCGACTGGGGGAGCATGACCACCAATTTTTTCTTCATCTTCGCCCCCGGCGCCTTGGATCGGGCCCCCGTCACCTACGTGGCGACCGCCACGACGACGCCGGAGGAGGACCTCCCGGTCCAAAACGCCGTGATCGGCTCGTTCCCGAACGTCACGGTGATCAACCTCCGGGACGTTTTGGAAACGATCGCCGGAATCCTGAAGGAGATCATCCGCACCGTCCAATTCATGGCGGGCTTCGGACTGCTCGTCGGCCTGATCGTGCTGTCGGGCGCGATCGCCGCGACCCGCGCGCGGCGGCGTCACGAGATGATCCTGTTCAAAACGCTCGGAGCGACCCGGCCGACGCTGATGGCGATGATGGCCGTGGAATACGGTCTGCTCGGCCTGATCGCGGCCTTCGTCGGCGGCCTGTTTTCGATGGGCTTGTCCTTTGGCATCGTCCATTTCCTTTTGGATATCCCGTGGCGCTTCGATCCGGCGGTCCTTCTGATCGGGTTGATCGCGACGGTGATCCTGACGACGACCGGCGGTTTCCTGACCACCTATCGTATCTTGGGACAAAAACCGCTGGCCGTCCTGCGGTCGGAATGACGCAAGGCCGGCCGCCCCGACACAATTCCGCTTGCACAAGAGGCTGAACCATTGGTATAAAGAGAGTATGATTACACAGGAGACCTTGATCGGCTACGTTCGGACCGCCCTGCCCGATGCCGAGGTTTGGGTCAAGGATCGGACCGGCACTTTGGATCATTTCAGCATCCGGGTCGTATCGGACGGATTTAAAGGAAAAGGGCTGCTCGACCGTCATCGGCTGGTCTACCAGGCCCTGAACGAACCCATGAAGGACGGCCGGATCCATGCCGTCGAGATCAAGGCGCTCACCCCTGATGAAATTACGACGAGATAACGTTGCCGCCCAGCGAGCAAGGCGAGCGAGAGGGGGAGGACTTCGGCGAGACTTCGACAAGCTCAGTCGAGCCGCTCTATCCGGCTATGCCAGTAAAAGCGAGGATCGGGCTTTGCCCGTCCGAGCGCGGGGCGTGGGGGCATCGGAGGAGCGAAGCCCGCACGGGCCCCCATTGATACTGTCGGCGACGCAAGCCCCTATGAATAGACCAATTAATTAAAGGAGGAACACATGTCCGATTCGATTCAAACCCTTGAAGACAGCATTAAAAAAGAGGTTCGGGAGAATCCGATCCTCATTTACGGAAAAGGGACCAAGGAAGCCCCGCGGTGCGGCTTTACGCTGGAGACCATCCGGTTCTTCGAAAAGTACGGCCACCCCTACACCGTCGTCGACGTGTTGAACGACATGCCGAAGCGCGACGCGCTGTCCAAAATGACCAACTGGCCCACGCTGCCGAAGGTTTTCATCGGAGGCGAATTCTACGGCGACACCGACATTCTCGACGAGATGGAGCGGAAGGGAGAGGTCGCGCCCTTGCTGGACCGGATTTTTCAGAAGAAATGACCGAGGCGTTTATCCCACGGTGACCCGGTTCCGGCCGGCCTTCTTGCTCTCGTAGAGCGCGTCGTCCGCGATCTTGACGAGATCATCGATGTTCCGGATTCGTTTGTCGGGATAGGCCGCCACGCCGATGCTGATGGTCAATCGGATCGTCTTCTCGTAATCGATCGTGAACAGCTGCTCCGCCACCTGTTGCCTCAAGCGCTCGGCCTTGGCCATCGCTCCCTGGACATCGGTCTGCGGTAGAATCACCAGAAACTCCTCTCCCCCGATCCGGGCGAGGATGTCGGGCTCGCGGAAGCCTTTCTGAAACAGCTCCGAGATCTGGCGCAACACCCGGTCCCCCGCCTGATGGCCGTAGTGATCGTTGACGTCCTTAAAAAGATCGAGATCGATCTCCATGCAGGTCAGCGACAGACTGAACCGCGCGCTGCGCGAGAACTCCGCCCGGAGCTCCTCTAAAACATGCCGGCGGTTAAACAGCCCCGTCAATTCGTCCCGGATCGCCATCTCTTCCAACCGACGGGTCGTCTCGACCAGGAAACGCCGGGTGCGTTCCAGAGCCCCGGCCATGTCATGAAACGCTCCGGCCAGGTCTTCGATTTCGTCGCCCGTGTGAATGTCGATCTTCGGCAGAACATAGGGCGTCGCCGTCGTCCGTCGCTCCAAGGGAAGCGCCTGGATCCCCTGGATGATATCGCGCGCCTGCGTCCGGAGGAACGTGATCGGCCGGACGATCGTGCGGACGACCAGGATCGCCAATCCCAACAGGATCAGGGCGCCCGCCCCGGCCGAAAGGGCCGTCCAGCGCATCAGCGAACGCAAGGGCGCATAGGTTTCTTCGGGATTCTGACTGGTGAAGACGACCCATTGCTGCCCGCCCAGGCTTTTGGGACTGAGACGATCGATCTTGAAGCTGACCGGAGCATACCCGTTGATCGCCTCCCGCCCCGGATAATGGACGTCGAACTGCGTGGTGGTCCATCCGTCTTTTCCTTGAAAGATCGCCCGGGAAAATCTTTTCGAAAGGGTGTGGTTTTTAATCTGGAAAATCGGGCAGAACAGCAGCGAGCCGTCCGAAGCGGCCAGCATGGTGTGGTCCGACTGTCCGATATGCACGTCGGTCACGGATTTGAATAATCGATCCACCGTATGAATCAGGATGAGGACGCCGGCCACTTCTCCGTGACGGAGGACCGGAATCGCCATGTTCAGCGTGTAGGCCGAGAGCGCCGGGTCCCACGTGATGTCTCCGATGAACCGCCGGCCCCTGCCCTCGTCGAACGCGCTCTCCCACTCGATCTGTCCCCGATACAGGAAGCGGCTCGCCAACCCGCTCGGGGATGCGGCCACCATCGCCCCTTCCCGGTCCGTCAAAATCATAAGGTGATACTGCGCGGGATTGCGCTGGCGAAACTCCTCCAGGACATCCGCCGCGCGGCGATCCATCCCTGCCGGACCCCCGGACGATTTCCAGCGGGCGGCCGCGCGTTCAACCCGCTCACGAAGCGCCTGCGGGCTCAGCCTCCCGTAATTCCGGTCGGCCGCTCCGACCGCCTCCGCCAGCGCGTCGGACCGGGCCAGCCCGGTCGCCTTATCCAAAAGATCGTTGATGAGAAAACCCAGTTTCTCCGCGGTCTCGTGCGCCAGGACCTGGAAGGCCGATCCCATCGTCTTCCGGATGGCGTCCCGTTGAGACACATAACTGAGGGAGAATCCCAAGATCATGGGAAGAAGACCCACGATGACGGAGGCCAGGACGAGCTTTTGGACAAGATTTAAACCGCCGAGTGGCTTCGACACGTTCGAATCCTGATTCTACGGGGTTCGATCAACGAGGGTCCGCGATCACGCCATCCGCTCTATAGTTTAACATTTTAAAATAATTTGTCTATCGATTTTCAGTAAAGATCGTGAGCATAAAAAAACGAAGGGCGCCCTCCAAGGACGCCCTTCGAATATTTTTTGCTTTTCGGGTTGCTGGCTCAGAGTGTGCTGTTATTGTACGGGGTGAGGATCAACCCCTGATCCGCCACGAACACACCACATATTTAAGGCGTTGCCCATATCGCTGACGCCCACGCCGCCATTGCTGAAGTTCACGCCCCACGCTCTGGCGGTATTAACCGCGCTGGTACTCGCCGACCAGTAGCTGGACGACTGCACATTGCTAAAGGGATGGCCAGCAGGCAAGGTGGGACCAGTGGATACATTTGGGTCCACCAGGGGGAGCCGCCACCCCAGGCGGCCTCCCGTAGCTAGTGTGTTGCAATTAAGTTGAGCATCCTCCCAAGTCTCAAGTCGAATGGCAGGAGACTGCTCCCAGACAAGTCCTGTTTCCCGGTCCAGGACGGCCTCGTCGGGTACGATGATTTTATGGTGATTTGGATCCAGTATAGTGTCCGTGAAATTGGACAAGACGATAAACCGGGGACAGGTCGCTTGGGTGTCACACTGAAGTGTCTGGTCCATGCGGGTGGGGCACAATACGGCCCCGCAGCAGTAGTCGCCTCGGCTGGAGTTGCCGCAAACACGGCCCATCCCAATGCGATGAATCCTAAATCGGAAAACAGTTTATACTTCATGGTCTGCCCTCCTTTTTGTTGGTGTATATTGATTTGTAATGAAATCCCTATCTTTCAGCAAGAAAATGGGAACGGATTTATTTTCCAACCTTTTTCAGTAATCAAGGAGCTGGAATACCTCAGACCAGTCACCAAAATCATCAAATGACTCAAATGATCAAATTACTGAGGAGTACCATTATAACCTGGTCCACCTCGCACACACCAAATGTAGTAATAGCTGGCCTTATCTAAGGGGTGGATGAAATCGAAGTTGTTCACGTCGCCGACGTTGAAGGTCACGACCCACGCGAGGGTCGTATCGTCGGAAAAGGGAGTCGCCGACCAGTAGTAGGTCCCCTGCTCATAATGCACATTGCTAAATGGATTGCCGCTGGGGAGGGCAGGGCCAGTAGCTGGCACCGAGGAATCTATCAGGGTCTCCAACTCCAAGAGCGTGGGCAGGCGCCAGCCAAAACGATTGCTTACATTCGTTGAGCTACAAACTCTTCCAGCACTCAGCCAATCAATTGTTGAATTAATACCGGTCAGAGTTGGATTCTGCTGCCAGACAAGCCCCGTCTCCCGGTCCAGAACTGCTTTGCTATCCCAGTCCGACAGGACAATGAAGCGAGTGGAGGCTGGTAGTTTTTGGTCCCAGGACGGGTTTGCATAATACGGCCCCGCCGAGGTCACCGCCTCGGCTGGGCTAGCGCCGAAGGCCACCATTCCCAAAAGCATGAGACCAAGTGTATATAACCATGCGTCCTTCATTGTGTCTCCTCCTTTTTATTAAAGGTTTTTTCCACTACATTGGGCAGGTATTTTCGATGGGCTTCTGCACTGTTGATGCGCCGCCACTCACGCATCCCCAGTTGATCAGAGTTCGCCCCGGCCTCTCCGTCTGGCCAGGCGTCGGGCGCCGAGAAGCCCTAGCCCGCTGGCAAGCAGCGCCAATGTAGACGGCTCCGGGACAGAAGTGGTGCCAGTTACCGTGATCTGGCCGTTCACAATGTCAAAGCCAGAGTCCGACAGGTTCAAGAATACATTTGAGAAGGTCAGCGGCGACACGCCCTGTGAAAGCGCGGTGAATTCGATATCGGCCAGCACACCGTCACCGGAAGGGGGTGTTCCAAAATCTACATAGAAGTCGGCCACCAGGCTGATGAGCCCTCCCACGTTATCGATAACACCAGGGGTAAATAGTGTCAATGCTGTGCCGGATGACGAAAGGAACGGCCCTTCCGACACCGAGTTGGCCATTACAATAGTCGGGTCAAAGGACAAGTCGAATTGCCAGGAGGTCAAGTCCGTTGCGTCCGTGATCGAAATCGGGATCGCAAATGTGTCGCCGACACCAACGGTCACAAACGGGGCAGAGATGATGGGGACAGCTTCTACGAAGGCCGGAGCCCATAGGACGGGCAATACGGATACCAACACTATCAAGAGGATACTTTTCAGCATAAGTTTCTCTTCACCATAAATTTATGGCTAATCTGATTTACCATAGATACAAGGAAAAGATGCACCTGAGTTTTAACTCTATATAAATTAAGGATGCAAAAAGCATACTAGGCTCCAGCTTTTTTCAAGAACCATCGGCGGGAGGGCTCATAATCACTTGAATTCTAAATGGACTGTTCGCCTTATAATTTTTTAGACCTACGCATTTAGGAAAACGCATAACAGGGAAAACCGCAAGTAATCTTGACTCAAGAAGAAAAATTTTACTGTCAAGAGAAGCTTTACTTTATGGAGAATGACCATGGATGATTAACAAAGGTACTTGGTTGTCATTGATAGGAAGGAATGGGTTGCGGAAATTAAATGGGACACCCATCCGGTGTAAAAGCAAATGGCCCATACCCCTTACATAAAGAAGGTGATATGGGCCTATGGAATAATGCTCCCCGGGCAGGGATCGAACCTGCGACCTAGCGGTTAACAGCCGCTCGCTCCGCCAATTGAGCTACCGGGGAATAACTGGGGTGATGCGTTTATGAGAAAAAACCGGCTGAGTGCTGAATATTGT
>Ga0335081_10010553_pt1 | contig 14934 bp, 14 predicted proteins | sample Lox_Sample_35_FD_206713 | JGI IMG/M metagenome (GOLD analysis project Ga0335081, IMG submission 206713) | Soil microbial communities from Loxahatchee National Wildlife Refuge, Florida, United States - Lox_Sample_3.5 | ecosystem: Environmental > Terrestrial > Soil > Wetlands | place: USA...
CCGATAAAAGCGATAACGGCATGAATGCCGAAAGGAGAGGTGCGCCTTGTAATCTATGGGTCAAGCTATCCTGTTGAATAAATAAAATTGGAATTCTCTCTTGACAGGAGCGTTATAGTATGTGCTTAAGTCTGTTGACGCTGGAGGGGACGCATTTTTTTTCTGGGTCTGCCAGTGGTATATTTCTCAGTACCCGAAAAAAACGGATTTTCAGGAGGGGATAGTGCAAAATTCATTGAATTATGAAAATGAAGAGATCCATGAATCTAAATTGCTTGTCCGTGAGGCGAGCGAAAAATATATCAGCTATCTTGAAGCTGCAGCCGATCAGTACATGGATGCTCTCAAAGATATCGAGCGCAGGTGCACAAAACAGGATGAAGATGCTGACAGCATCTACCAGGAACTTACGGTCCTGAGCGATTCGATGCTTCAGGTTTGCGAACAATTTGAGGACTTCGTTAACGATGAAGTGGCAATCAAAGCTGCACAGGTAGCCTTTCGTGATAAGACGGAGCCCATTATATCCAAAAGCTACGGTGCAAGTCGAGTTCGGACGTGGCCTCAAGGATACCAGGGAGATTATAAAACAATAGAATTTATATACAGGAATACACCGATGTCGGAGGGTATAGGATATTATCTCGATAAATATATGCTTTCTGCAACCCTTGCGGTAGGGGTGAGAGAAAGAATGCGCAAGCTGGCTGAGCTGCTGAAAACAGAGATGGTCAAGAGACAATATCCGAAGGTCCTCGACATCGCCTGCGGCTCTTGCCGTGAACTGCATGAAATAGTGCCGGAAATTGAAAAGGCCAAGGCCCACTTCAAATGCATCGATTTAGACTCCGATGCCCTCGATTTCGCTCTCAATCGTTTATCTTATGCCGGACTCTCGGCAGATCGGGCAGAATTCATCCAATATAATGCCCTCAGAATGTTTGACTACGAGACAGCGGTGTCTGCATTTGGCATGCAGGATATCATTTACAGCGTCGGCTATTTCGATTACCTGGCCGATGATTTCCTTGTGAAGATGCTGCGGACGCTTTATATGCTGCTCAACCCCGGTGGAAAGCTCATAGCGGCTTTCAAGGATGCAAACCGTTACCGGTCGCAACTTTATCACTGGTTCGCTGACTGGGATGGCTTCTTGCAGCGTACCGATAATGATTTCGAAAGATTGTTCCATCAGGCTGAAATCCCCAGCAGCGCATTATCAGTGACACGTGTAAATTCAGGTTCAATAATTTTTTATATTGCTACGAAGCATTGACAGAACATCCTGGATAGACGTTATTAATACTGGGAGATGTGAGGGGGATTGGAAATCCTCCCTCCCGACGAGAGACGGCAGTCGATTCTGAATAAACACGCTGATGTGCAGTCATGCTTATCATGATTTACAAACCCCGTCTCGAAATAGCCTGTAGTGCACATGGTTCTGTCCTCACCCGGATATCTTCTCACAACAATAAATAAGGCTAGTCAAGCAAACAAAGAGCATAAACACCGCACAATCATTCTGCAGCAATAATGTCTTACTTCTGCGCAACGCGCTTTGTCCTGTAGTATGCTGCAGAATAAAGTTCATTTTCCGTTATATATAAACCCCCCAATAATTATTAATGTTGATTACAGTTTAAAGTTATGTTACATTAAGGTGCAATAAACGTGAAAAAGAATTTGTTTCTCAATAAGCTGGCTGTCATAACAGGAGGATCAAGGGGCATAGGCCGTTCGATCGTTTTCGCTCTGTGTAAAGAAGGCGCTGATTGTGCATTCACATATACGAAAAATCCTGCCGCAGCAGAATCGCTGACAAAAGAAGTGCAAAGCATAGGCAGGCGGGCGGTAGCTTTTCAACTGGATGTGAGGGATTTTGAAGGGGCGAAGATTTTCATAGAAGAGGTGAAAAAGGAGTTCGGAAGGATCGATATCCTTGTCAATAATGCGGGTATCACTCGCGACAAATCCCTCATGATGATGAATAAGGAAGATTGGTCCGAGGTAATAGATACAGACCTCACGGGCGTTTTCAACATAACTCGCGCGTGCATTATCACTTTTTTGAAGCAAAAGGGCGGAAACATTGTTAATATTTCGTCGGTAAGCGGTATTCATCCACTACAGGGCCAGGTCAATTATGCAGCAGCAAAAGCAGGGGTCATAGGTTTTACTAAATCACTTGCTAAAGAGGTGGCGCCGTATAACGTCAGGGTAAATGCTGTTGCTCCCGGTTTTGTGGATACCGACATGACAGCGGCACTCAGCGAGATATACCGAGAAAAGGCCATGAAGATGATCCCCCTGGGAAGATTTGGCACCTGCGATGAAGTAGCACAGGCTGTTGTATTCTTGGCGAGCGAGGCATCTCAGTACATCACCGGTCAAGTAATACAGATAGACGGAGGATTGGGGATATAAGCAAAGATGAAAAAAAGAGTTGTAATCTCAGGCATAGGCGTCCTGTCACCCATCGGTATCGGCAGGGATAACTACTGGGAAGGGCTATTCCAGGGGAAAACGGGATTCAGGAAAATAACACTGTTCGATACGGTAAGATTTCAGGTCCACATTGCAGGTGAAATTACCGACTTTGATCCTCTCTCTATTCTTGGCAAGAAGGGGCTGCGGGACCTCGATAGAAGCACAAAATTGATATGCTCTGCCGCTAAACTGGCCATTGACGATGCTCGACTCCAGATTACCAACGAAAACAGCAATTCCATCGGAGTTTCCATCGGGGCAACATTCGGTAGTCTTCACAGCATCTCGCAATTTGACCGGACTGGCCTTATCGAAGGGCCACGATTTGTCAATCCCTCACATTTTCCGAACACCGTCATAAATTCTCCGGCCAGTCAGGTGTCCATACGATATAAGATAAAAGGTTTTAACACAACCATATCCACAGGATTCTGTGCCAGCCTTGATGCCGTTTGCTATGCCACCGACTTTATACAATTAAACAGGGCGGATGTTGTACTTGCAGGCGGTGTTGAAGAGCTGTGCGAAGAGACTTTTCTGGGCTTTCATAAGCTCGGCTGTTTGTCGGGAGAGGACGGCTCAGAGCCTGTATGCTGTCCATTTGATGCGAGAAGGAATGGTATCATTCTTTCTGAAGGCGCGGCAGTGCTGGTCCTTGAAGATGAGGAGCACGCCTTAAATAGAGGCGCCACCATTCTCGCAAAAGTCTTGGGCTTTGGCAATGCGTTTGGTCGTTCAGCCGACAGTGACTTCGATCATCAGGGACAAGGATTAAAGCATGCTGTTGCCCATGCATTGAGAGATGCTTCTGTCAATCCCGAAGACATAGACTATATCTGTGCCAGTTCCAATTCGACGAAAGGCCTTGACAGGATGGAGACAAGGGGGATAAAAGAAGTTTTCGGAAAGCATGCTTATTCAATACCGGTGAGTTCCGTAAAATCCATGGTAGGCGAATCTTTTTCAGCTTCCGGCGCCCTGTCCCTTGCAGCAGGGGTAGGTGCCTTACAGAAGGGGTTAATTCCCCCCACGGTGAATTATAAGGAAAGAGATCCCGAGTGCGATCTCGATTATATCCCGAATGATGCGAGACAGAAGCCCACAAGGACCGTGCTCGTGACCTCAACTGACCCATACGGTCAGAACACCGCCGTGGTACTAGGCAGCTATGAAGGATGATAGATGCAACTTGACTTCGAAGAAATCAAGAAGCTCGTGCCCCAGCGATTTCCCTTCATCATGATCGACAGGGTCTTGGAAATAGAACCTGGGAAACACGCAATTGCCGTGAAGAATATCTCCGGCAACGATATGGTCTTCCTCGGCCATTTCCCTGAGAACGCCGTTATGCCTGGTGCTTTGATAATAGAGGCAATGGCACAAACTGCCATAATCCTTTTTGCGTCTAATAAAAAAAAGGAAGAAGTCGACAAAAAGCCGATTTATTATTTTGGATCGGTCAAAGCGCGATTTCTCCATCCTGCGGTCCCGGGTGATCAGTTGAAAATAAAGGTTGAAAATGTCAAATCTCTACCGAACGGCGCTTATGTTTCGGGCAATGCATTTGTCGAAGATAAAAAAATAGCAGAGGCAGAACTGGTATTCAGTGTAAGAAATGAATAAGAGAGTTGTCATAACAGGACTCGGCGTTATATCGTCAATCGGTACTGGCTGGGAGGAATTTTGGGATAATCTACTGAAGGGAAAATCAGGGATAAGCCCAGTGTCATCCTTTGATACGACAAATCATTTTACCCACTACGGCGGTGAGGCTAAAAATTTTAAGCCTGAAGACCATATTTCAAATGACAGGCTTAATAATTTGAGCAGGGCATCTCAACTAGCACTTGCTGCTGCAAAACTTGCAATCAAGGATGCCAATCTGTCGAAAAATGAAATTTCAAATATGCTGGCTGGCACCTGTATCGGAACAACTATGGGGTCCGTTCAGACTGTTGAAAAGATAGACGAGATCATTGTGGCTAAAGGGTATAATGATATCAATGACAATCTGCTCCGTCAGGTGCCTACACACTCGACACCGTCAGCAATTGCCCAGGAATTTGCGATGAGCGGCCCTAATCTGATGTTTTCAACCGCATGCGCTGCAGGTAATTACGCAATAGGCTATGCGTTTGATCTAATCAGGTTTGGTAGGGCAGATATTATCATTACAGGGGGCTCCGATCCTTTATCAAAGGTAGCTTTCACAGGCTTTAATCAATTCTCGGCTGTGGCTCCTGAAAAATGCCAGCCATTTGATAAAAGCAGAAGAGGGATGATGGTTGCCGAAGGCGCAGGATTAGTTATCCTTGAGTCCATCGAAAGCGCCGTGAGAAGAAATACTAAAATTTACGCTGAGATATTGGGGTATGGACTTAGCTGTGATGCCTTCCACATGACCACATCCTCTCAAGAAGGTATCGTCGCGTGTATGAAAAAAGCGATCCAGGAAACAGGTATTACGACTGATCAGGTAGATTATATAAGCGCCCACGGGACAGGAACTCTTACTAATGACCGAAATGAGTCTGCCGCTATTAGGGATGTCTTCGGACCCTACTATAAAAAAATTCCCGTCAGTTCCATAAAATCCATGCTCGGCCACACTATGGGGGCAGCTTCAGCAATCGAAGCGATCGCCTGTGCCCTTTCCGTTAAAAATGATATGGTTCCTCCAACCATTAATTATGAAACACCGGACCCAGAATGTGATATCGACTGTGTGCCCAATCAGTCAAGAAAACATTCTGTCAAAATAGCTTTAAATAACTCCTATGCCTTTGGCGGCAACAATGCCTGCTTGGTACTAAAAAAATTCACTAATTAAGGAAGGTAAGGAAATTACAATGGCCGAAACTGTGGAGAAAGAAATAGTATCGATCATCTCAGATGTTTCAGGATTCGATGTAGAAGAGATAACCCCGGAGAAAAATTTTTTCAAGGACTTGGAGATCGATTCCATAAAAGCAATCGAAATCACGGTTGCAATTGAGAAAAAATTTAAGGTGTCAGTGCGAGATGAGGATGTTCCCAAAATTGCAACGGTAAAAGAGGCTGTAGATCTCGTGAATAAGTTATTGTATCAGTAAATCCATTAATATGGTCAAAGTTGATAACAAGTGATGTTTTAATAATAGGGATGAGCTTAAGCTGCATTGTCTTCGGATGCTATCTCGCGAATAGAGAATGATGTTTCTTATTTCAGAACAATATTTTAGGCCGGGATGTTATTGCTCTTCTTTTAATAAGGCGGAGCTTCATTATTTAATGCAGCTACCCGCGAGCGGGCACGTTACCGCGAATACAGTGATATGACTAGAGCCTTTTAGGGAACAAGTGTGGTATAATTGTCGCTTATGGATAAGAAACAGTATATAGATCAAGAAATCATCAAATTACTCCAATACTGGGGGACAATAGCCATCGGTGCTGGAGCTTTAGTTATCCTGTCATTAAGTGTATTAGATTATTTTGTCACTCCAGAGAATTTCACTAAATTCTTAATATACAGAGCAATAACAGCATCTGTGTTCATCGTCTTACTCATTATAAATAGACAAAAGGCGAGTAAATACTTTCAAATGTTTATCAATGTGGTCGCTGCACTCGCTGTGGCAACCATGGTGGAATTCATGATTCTTTCTTTTGGAGGCCATCAATCAAATTACTATGTGGGCATGATTATTGTTTTTATGTTTTGTCTCGGGTTTCTTCCATTTTCTTCTCTTATAACTACTACGTCCTTTGCTGTCCTAATCTATTTAATTTATCTCATCCCAATCTTAATTACTGATCATATCACTAATATCCCCATATTTATTAACAATAACGTTTTTTTAATAGCCACAGCAACCATCGCCATTTCATGGAGATATTATAATGATAAACTTTTTACAAAACAGCTGTCCCTTGAGTACGACTTGTCAAGGGATAAAGAACAACTAGAAAAATATTCCACTCAGCTTGAAGATTTAGTTTCAGAGCGAACGAAAGAATTGAATAAGTCCGAGCAGTGGCATCGCTCGCTCTTCGAGAATGCGACAGACGGCATTGTCGTCCTCGACAGGAACGGCATCATCGTAAACGCAAATGATAAGCTATGCGAGATGCATGGTTTCTCGCGGGATGCACTGGTGGGGGCTCACGCAAAACTTCTGGAGGCTGGAACAGATAGGGAAAAGGTAACAGAGAGAATGCGACGGATTTTAAACGGTGAATCCATAGTTTATGAAACCACTGATAACAAGAAAGACGGCACCCTCATCTATTTCGAGATCAGTTCCAAAGCGATTACCATCGGTAATGAGCTGTTTATTCAGTCCTTTTACCGTGATATTACGGAGAGAAAGAAAATCCAGGAACACCTGCTCCAGTCACAGAAAATGGAATCCGTCGGTGTGCTCGCTGGCGGTATTGCGCACGATTTTAATAATATCCTGACCGCGATCCTCGGCCATACCGAGATCATTCGCAGGAATTCTCAATTAGATGTAAAAGCGACAAACAGTCTTGGCGTGATCGAAGATGCTTCGCGGAGAGCAGGCAGGATGATCTCCAAACTGCTGGGCTTTGCCCGCAAGAGCAAGTATGAGATCGTCCCACTCCAACTCAACGACGTGGTGTATGATACGATCAAGCTCCTTGAGCGGGTCATCGACAGAAGCATCGAAATGACCGTGGAGCTCGACAGCCATCTTCCGTCTGTCCGGGGCGATACCAACCAGATTGAGCAGATCGTCATGAACCTCATGGTGAACGCACGGGATGCCATGCCGCGGGGTGGGAGAATTGTAATCAAAACCGCCGTTGTTGACGTTAAGCAGGGAATGCCGGACGTCCCGGCCTACATCCTGCCGGCAGAATACGTCGTGCTCAGCATCGCCGATACGGGTACGGGAATTCCCGAAAACATCGTAAATAAGATTTTCGAGCCCTTTTTCACCACAAAAGAGCCGGGAAAGGGCACTGGGCTTGGCCTCTCCATGGTGTATGGAGCGATCAAAGAGCATAAGGGATACATTACAGTCCAAAGTGAGCTTGGCGCCGGTACCACCTTCACTGTCTACTTGCCGGCTTCGCATACGGAGGCTCCCGCGTTGGCGAAAGAACCGGTTACGTCCGTAAGCGGAAACGAGACGCTGCTCATTGTTGATGATGAGGAGGCGATATTGAACGCGGTCCGGGAGGCACTCGCGAGCCATGGCTACAAGGTATTTGCCATAAGCGATTCCCCCAGCGCGCTGAACATTTTCAGAAAAATTCCACAGGAGATAGCACTGGTCATTTCTGACATCGCCATGCCGAAAATGGATGGCAAGGAGCTCATCAAGCAGATAAAAGGGATAAAGCCCGAAATTAAGATCATTGCCATGTCGGGGCACACAAAATATATTGCGGACAAAGACGGAATTCGAGAAATCGATGGATTCCTGAAAAAACCATTTGAATCTCAGTACCTGCTCTCGGTGGTAAGACGGATCCTCGACGCAAAACCGAAAAACGCTATCGCCGTCTGAGTTGTGTCCATTTTACGAGCGACCACCCATATTATGGATAAACAGAACCGTATCACCAGCGGACTTTTGTTTGACTATTTAGGCATTTCCTCGTACAGGTCCACTGTGAACTGCTGGTTCTGAATCAGCACAGCGAAGATATTTAAGCGCCGCTGCCTTGTCATGATCCTCTTTCATCACACATCATCCATGAACTATGAGACCACAATGCTCAGTGCTTCCGCCTGATGGCTATCGAATGGCATCTTTGCCTGATGCTGAATAACACGGTTTATATGAACATGTCCCGCCAGGAACAGCAAGGGTCACCTTCACGCGCCCGGCTCGCTCAAAATCAAGATTGAAGCTAAACGAGTAAGACCGTTCATTCGGCCGTCCCGGTCGGACTTCCGTAGGTTGAACTCCCAGTCTTTCAGTCCTTTCCATAACATTGTATCCTGCAATGCTTTCCATTATTCTGCCAGAAACACTCCGTCATAGTAATGAGATTGCCGCGCACTACGAGTACTTTTTTGACTTCGAATCTTTGGTCCACACAGTTGGCTAAAGGAAAAGGCAACCTTGTATTAAGCGACGGGGCATTGCCAGATAGCGTGTTGAAGTGGGGTTGGCGGGAAACTATCTCTTTTGCATCTCGATTCCCATTTTTTTCATCTTTTCGAGCAGCGTCGTCCGGTTGAGGCCGAGAAGCTGTGCAGCCCTGCTTCGCACTCCTCCGGTTTTCTCGAGGGCCTTCTGGATCAGGTTCCTTTCCATAGCGCTCACCGCTTCATTAAGATCGATGCCGGAATCACCGACCTCGAAGTCCGAGTGACCAAGGGGCGGGGGTTCTGAGATGCTTACAGCCCGTTCAGGCTCCGTTCCGCTGTCCACACAACGATGATGGGGTTCCATGTGCGGAAATGATATCTGATTTAGCTTCTCTGGTAGGTCAGATACCTGAATAACATTGCCACTCACGAGGATGGTCAGGCGTTCAATGAGGTTCTCAAGCTCTCTGACATTACCTGGCCAACGGTAGTTCATCAAGCACTCCATGGCTTCTGGTGAGACCATAAAAGGCTCGCGCTTTCTCTTCCTGGCGAATTCCTGAATAAAGTGTGCCATCAGCAGTGATATGTCCTCGACCCTCTTTCTTAGCGGTGGCAAGTGAAGTGGGATAACGTTCAAGCGGTAGAATAAGTCTTCCCTGAACTTGCCATTTCTTGTCGCATTTTCCAGGTCCTTGTTCGTGGCTGCAAGTATCCGCACATCCACCTTAATCGTCTTCACACCCCCGACCCGCTCGAACTCACGCTCTTGGAGGACCCGTAGCAGCTTGACCTGGAGCGACGGGTCGAGCTCCCCCACTTCATCAAGAAAGAGTGTCCCGCCCTGCGCAAGCTCGAATCGGCCAATCCTCGTATTGATGGCCCCGGTAAATGCGCCCTTCTCATGGCCGAAGAGTTCCGATTCGAGGAGGTCCTTCGGGATGGCAGCACAATTGAGGGGAACAAATGGACCGCCTGCACGCATACTGTTGTTGTAGTGAATAGTCTTTGCGATAAGTTCCTTGCCCGTACCGCTCTCGCCAGTGATTAGAACGGTGCTATCCGTATCGGCGATTTTTTCTATCAGTTCATAGACCACTTGCATAGTGGGAGAATCGCCGATCAGTCCCTTGAAGTTGTACTTTTTCTTCAGTTGCATCTTGAGCATTACATTCTCTTTCTGGAGCTTGGAAACAGACAGTGCCTTCTTGAGAATGATCATAAGCTCATCGAAATTGAAGGGTTTGGTGATGTAATCGAAGGCACCGTTCTTCATGGCCTCCACTGCCGTCTCGACGGTGGCATAGCCGGTCAAGACAATGACGGGGATATTGATCTTTTTGGCGGTGACTTCCCGCAGCACACCCATGCCGTCAATGCCGCCAGGTAATTTAAGATCGGTCAGGATTAGGTCGAACTTCTCCGCCCGGAGTATGTCGATGCCCGTCACTCCGCTCTCTGCGGTGGTCACCTCAAAGCCATTTTCTTGGAGAAATGGACGGAGTACATCCCGTACGCTTTCATCGTCTTCTATCACAAGAATTTTTTCCATGCTTGCACTAACATATCAGATAAATTCTCTTGTGTCAACTGTTTGACATACACAGGCTCTCGAAAGCAAGGGGGCATGATTTATGGGGTTTTGTCAGAAATTCGAACAAACATAATTCCCAAGTCATTCCTTTGACGGACCATGAATATAATTTTATTTATTTACAATGAGTTAGCGTGGGCATGGTATTTGTATAAGAACTTATCATGGATAGCCCATTTTTTTGCTGCATTTTAGCATTTCTATTCCGACCGTCTCAGATGTCGCATAATTCCGGAAGAGGCTTCTTTAATTCTGCTAAAGCAGCTCCTTGCCTTTATCGATGCCACTTCCGGAATTCAATGGACAAATCCTACAACAACTCCATAGCGGAGATGTATAGGGGTGTTATCTCGATGAACTACATCTCTTCCTGGGATCGAACGGCGATGGTGAATGTAATTTTGAGGCGTAACGATCTTACGGAAGGCTGCCAATCAATTCTAGCTCCTTTACCAAATTGGCAGATACGGTTGGGCTCGCTCATTCAAGCTCATCCTGACACGGGCACCGGGTGACTTTATTCCGCGGTGAATATACCGGCAAGCTTCATCGAGAAGAAGGAGTACCAGCAATGCCAAAGGTAGCAGCCAAAAAAAGAAAAAACGTTAAAACTATAGCCGTGGCTAGCGGAAAGGGCGGAGTGGGCAAGACTAATGTCGTTGCAAATCTCGCCATTTCTATGAGCAAGCTCGGCAAACAGGTTATGATCGTGGATGCGGACCTTGGCCTATCTAATATCGATGTACTCCTACGCCTGGCGCCGAAGAATAATATCCAGCATCTGCTAAATGGGGGCATGAAGCTCAAGGACATTGCCGTGGAAGGTCCTCACGGAATACAAATCATCCCTGCAAGCTCTGGTATTCAGGAGCTTACTGCCCTTGATGATTTTCAGCGGTTGAAACTACTGGAGGAGTTCGATGCATATGACGACGATATCGATGTCGTCCTGATCGATACGGCCGCAGGCATATCAGAAAACGTCGCCTTCTTCTGCAATGCAGCGCAGGAGATCATTATCGTCACATCGCCGGAGCCGACGGCCATAACCAATACATACGCTCTCATCAAAGTCCTCTACACTCAATACCAGGAGAGGGCATTCCATGTGCTCGTTAATTCGGCAAAGGACGCCGACGAGGCATTCGAAGTGTTCCGGAGAATTTCATTAGCGGCCGAAAAATTCCTCAGCATTTCACTGGATTACCTCGGCTATCTTCCCTTCGATGAGTCCGTGCACTTGGCGGTTCGGGCGCAGAAGGCCTTCGTTGATATGTTTCCCAGGAAACCAATATCGAAACTGATCAGAGAAATCGCCAAAAAGTTCTTGGAACAGCCGGGGAAGGTCAAAGGGACGCTCCAGTTTTTTATCGAAAGCCATCAGCGAATTCGGCACAGTGAGGAAGTCAACAGCAGGAAATCCTAGAGCGAGAGGTATGTACAATGCAGGAATACAAAGTGGAATGGAGTGAAGAACAGAAAGAAAAGATCATCAACGAATCCCTGCCGTTCATAAAATACACCGCTTATCGTCTGGGACAGCGGCTACCGCCCCAGCTTTCCATGAACGACCTCGTCAGTATTGGGATCATGGGACTTCTCGACGCCCTCCAGCGGTACGCTGAAGGGAGGGTTAAGATCAAAACGTTCGTCGAGTACCGGATCAAGGGAGCTATGCTCGATGAACTCCGATCGCACGACGGGGTGTCACGGTCTCTCAAAAACAAAATTAACCAGATAAAGAATGCCCACCGCAAACTCGAAAAAGAACTCGGCCGTCTACCAGACGAGGAAGAGGTCGCGAAAAGCCTGAACATGACTCTTGATAATTACTATCGCACACTCCAGACCGCAAACAATGCGGTGGTGTTCAGCTTTGAGGACTTCAGGGGGAAAATGAAAGAGGAAAACGAAATAGATATAATGGAGTGTATCCCCGATCCCGCAATGAAAACTCCGCTCGAACTCATAGAAGAGAACAGCGCAAAGGAGACACTTGCTCATCTCATCAATGATCTTCCCGAAAAAGAGAAATTGATTCTCTCCCTATATTACTGGGAAGAGTTGACCATGAAGGAGATCGGGAAGGTAATGAACCTTACTGAAGGTCGCGTATGCCAGCTCCACAGTCAGGCTCTCATCAGACTCAAGGCACGGATGGAAGTCCACGCTTCCCACTGAAGTCTTCCCTAGAAAGTGCCAACAAACGAGCGATACGATAAATGGAGAGGAGCATTAATCCTGAACGGCAAACCATGCAGCTTTCAAAAACCGATCCAGGACCTTTCGTATTCTGATCATTCGTAGAGATAGGCCAGCGGCCTCACCAGTTCGGATGAAGGGGCTATATAGCCCCTTATCATAACCGTCCCGACCGACACCATGAGGTCACTTATCTTCCTCGCCAATGAGGTTTCGGTCGAGAGACGGTCATTCCTTGGCTTCTGCAAGGCCTCTGTACTGACAAAATCCCGCAGATCGTTCTAAGTCAGATTGGTATCAGTCGATTCCGCTGCTACATACCTGCTCGCGGACAAGGGCAGTGACATCGGCATATTCGTTGTTGACCTTATGGCGAAATCGTCCCCGCGATTTGATTATCCAGAATAGATTCCTCGGTTTCTTAGTGCCATTCGTACTCCTGGTATTCTCTGCTGCGGTGAAGCGATTCCCATCATCCTCTCGATCTCCCGGGAATACGATATCCGTGAATACTATTGGCCTGGCGACAAATGAGTATGATCCCTATTCATTTCTAAATACTCTATCTCTGTTTTTGATAACGATTATATCTCTATAGCCCTTTCCCTCATACTCTCAAGATCATCTTCATCCAAGTCGTGCTTGCTGGTATCTTGCCGGAACGATATTTCGTAAATATAACAAACGTTCACAATGATCATTTTTTTTATTTCAGCTCGTTGACCCGCAGGCAGATCCAGTTTATCATGATAAGTTGACCCAAATTAAGGGAATTACAAGGTAAAGATTGTGTAAAATCTGCCGATAAGAAATACTGTAATTCTTCCTCGTTGCGGAGGATCTATGAGAGTCCATTCCAATAAATCGCCGATAGGTCAAGCACCAAACTGGATCGCACAGAACAATCAACGGATTATTGGTTTGGATACACAGGAAAATCTAGTTGAGGACAAAAAGGGCGGTTCGAACGATAAAGTCGACCATTTAGGTAAAAGCAGGGAGCGTACCGATATCATGGTATCAGCCAGCCAGTTGCTCGAAGTCAGGGAAGCCAGGGTGCAGGCCATCAAGGCATCCGTTACAGCCGGAACATATATAATTTATCCGTATAAAATCGCTGAAAAAATGCTGAAATGGATATAACCACCCTTGATGGCATAAAAACGATATTGACTAATCAGGTACGCAGATACCAGAGTCTCTTCTTTATGGTCCGAAGAAGATGCGAATGCTAAACTGAATATAAGTCGATGCTGGAGAAACGCATTAAGGGGAAATAGAAATATTCGGTGCACCTCTTTCGAGGGTGGTCTGATGTCCATTATCGGTATCTTCGATAACGAAGAATTCCGCCCTCTTGGGCCGCCAGGCCACACTCCCGGTTACGAGTAACCACATCGTGGACGAGAACACGCTGGCATACACGAGGATAGAATCATTTCGGATAGCACTTCGAGACCGTAAAGGATCGATTCATGGCCCGCCTTTATTTACATGCCCCGATAATTCGACTATCATTAACATTGCCTTGCTTCCCGCAGGAGCTTGGACAGGCAGGTGCAGCCGCTCTGGCTCTTCAAGCAGGATGGCCGCGGCCTGAATCAACTCTCAGGCAGTTTTCCCTTCCGGGGGCTGCATGATGGGAGAAAAGGAACATTCCTGATGAGCAAATTGACAGATTCAGGCTGCTTTCAGGGGAAGTGTGTCTTTACTGGATCTCGCGGATCCTGCCTTTTTAGTAATTACGGCGACCCTTCCTTTCGACAGACCTTTGGTGTTGACCATATTGAGAGAGGAATAAGCCTCATATCCGAGAAAATCCGTTTCGCACTGAATTTCTGCCCCGAAATGGACTAGCCTCAGGAGGAAACGCAGAAATTCACCGGCTATGTGAGATATGTGTTTCACACTATTCTTATCGGAGGGAGTGCGGGAAACTTTAACGGTCCCTGAAAACATCGATGGATCTCATCACTGGCTGCCAGAGACCCGCACGGGATTATGCTCATTTCTGTGGGGATTTCAAGATTAAACTGTTTCTCTGTATCTACGTTCTTGTTATTCTGCGATCACATTCTTGCTGATACAGAGACTTAAGCAAACCTCAGAAACAACTACGGCAACAAAAGACAACTTATCTCTGATCAACTTGATAGTTTTTCCCCAAATTATCAACATATTGCTCTTCTCGGGTAAAAAGCATGGGTATTTTGCTATTATAAAATTAATAATTTAGTAATAGACTGGATTAATCTACCAAAGATTGAGTGTGAAGAAAATCGCCCAATAGGGGTTGTTAACAGTTTGACAAATATATACCCATATATAATAATATATCGACATGAAGCTAAGTCAGTGGGCTAAGCAACAGGGGCTTTCCTATAAGACGGCATGGCGCATGTGGAAACTGGGTCAGTTGCCGATCCCGGCCGATCAGCTGCCTACGGGGACTATCATCGTTCATCCTCCCGTTACCGCCAGTGAAGGAGGAGCGGCACTCTATGCCAGGGTTTCGAGCGCTGACCGGAAAAGCGACCTGGACCGGCAGATTGCCAGGTTAAGCGCATTTGCCGCGGCGAAGCAGCTCCGCGTGGTCGAG
>Ga0335081_10010554_pt1 | contig 14933 bp, 12 predicted proteins | sample Lox_Sample_35_FD_206713 | JGI IMG/M metagenome (GOLD analysis project Ga0335081, IMG submission 206713) | Soil microbial communities from Loxahatchee National Wildlife Refuge, Florida, United States - Lox_Sample_3.5 | ecosystem: Environmental > Terrestrial > Soil > Wetlands | place: USA...
GCCCCGCCGGAGCATTCGATCCCGCTCGCGGTGACCCGTGTCACCTGAACGCCGGTGCGCACTTCGATACCCTGGGTTGCAAGCGCGGCGGTCACGGAGCCAGCAAGCTTCTCAGACAGATTGGGAAGAATTCGCGGTCCGGCCTCGATGAGCGCAATTCGAATGTGCCGGTCCGCATCGAGATTGCGAAGGCCGTAACCCGCCAGGACGCGCGTGGCGTGACGCAGCTCGGCCGCGAGCTCGACTCCGGTCGCACCTGCGCCGACGATGGCGATGTTCAGGGTCCCGTCGCAGTGCGGTATGCGATGATTCGCGCCGAAGCACGCGTTGACGAGCTTGCGATGGAAGAGGTGGGCCTGCCAAGGCGCGTCGAGCTTCCAAGCGTGCTCGGCCACACCCGGCGTGTCGAAGTCGTTGCAGGTGGAACCGACGGCGATCACGAGCGTGTCGTACTGCAGGCGTCGCACGGGGAGAATGAGCGCGCCGTCGTCGCTGCGCACTTCGCCGATCACGATCTCGCGGGCGGCGCGGTCGAGGCCGACCATGGGGCCGCGGCAATACTCGAAGTGGTTCCAGCGTGCCTGGTACAGGTAGTCGACCTGCTCGGCGTGGATGTTGAGGCTGCCCGCGGCGACGGCGTGCAGCAGCGGCTTCCACATGTGCGTCCGCGCGCGATCGACAAGCACCACTCTCATGCGGCCGCGACGACCCTGGCTGCGTCCGAGCCGGGTGGCGAGCTCCAGGCCGCCGGCGCCTCCACCAACGATCACCACACAGTGCGCTGTCCTTCCGCCGGGGTTCATTGCAGTTTACCGATATAGTGGCGCTCGTACCGGTCGCCGAGCGCCGTGAGCATTTCGTAACCGATCGTTACCGCACCCCTTGCAAGGTCGTCGACGCCGATGTGTTCACCCACGAGCTCGATGAGCGACCCCTCGTGGACGGGTGTCCCAACATCGGTGACGTCGACGAGGAGCGTGTCCATCGACACGGTTCCGATAATCGGCACGCGCGCTCCGTCGATGTACGCGAAGCCGCGATTGCTCGCGCTGCGCAGGTAACCATCGGCATAGCCGGCCGCGACCGTGGCGATGCGCGATCGCCGCTGCGCTGTCCAACGATGGCCGTAGCCCACGGCGGTGCCGGCTTCGATGGTCCGCAGCTGGATCACCGGGGCTTCCAGTCGGATCACGGGCCGCATGGGATTGTCCCGCCCAATCGTCGGTGCGATGCCGTAGAGGGCAGCGCCCGGTCGAACCAGGTCGAAATGGTAGTCGCCGCAAAGAAAAATGCCAGACGAATTCGCGAGCGACGCGCGCACATTCGCGAGGCGCGATCGCGTAGTGGCGAATCGCTCGAGTTGTACGCGATTGACCTCGCACGACGGATCCTCGGCGCTCACGAGATGGCTCATGAGATAGCGCACGTCGATGCCATCGAGCGCGCCACCCTCCAACACTGACTCGAGCTCGGCTTGCGACAAGCCAAGGCGCGCCATGCCCGTATCCGCCTGAAGGACGGCAGGCAGTGTTTGATCGAGCTTTCGTGCGAGCGCATGCCAAGCGGCGATTTGCGCCGGGGAATTGAGAACGGGGATCACATCGTGCTCTACGAACGCCGCTTCCGTGCGCAGAATAGGTCCATGCAGGACGTACACGGCGGCGTCGCGCCGGATCGTCGGGCGCAGCACGACGGCCTCGTGCAGATGCGCCACGAAGAAATGGCGGCATCCCACGACGTAGAGTGCGGGAGCGATGCGTTCTGCGCCCAGCCCGTAGGCGTTCGCCTTGACGACCGCGCCGCAGTCGGCGCGACCGATCCGACGCCTGATCGCTTTCCAGTTCTCGCATATCGCGCCGACGTCGATCGTCAGCCTAGCGCCAGCGGTCAGCTCGACCATTGCAGCCGCGCCTCGCGTGCGCAAGTCGGCCGATCATAGCGATCGATGCCGAAGTCATCCGTCGCGATCTCGGGTGTGCGACCGGCCACCAGGTCGGCGATGACACGGCCCGTACCCGCCGCCATGGTCCAGCCGAGCGTACCGTGACCGGTGCTGAGGTACAGGTTCGAGTACCGCGTGCCGCCGACGATGGGCGTGCCGTCCGGTGTCATGGGGCGCAGCCCCGTCCAGAACGTGGCTTTGCGGACGTCGCCGCTGCCCGGAAAGAGGTCCGTGACGACGTGCTCCAGGGTGGCGCGCCGTGCGGCGCTCAGGCTGAGATCGTATCCCGACAATTGCGCCGTACCGCCGACGCGGATGCGGTTGCCCAGTCGCGTGATGGCAACCTTGTGCGTTTCGTCCATGACGGTCGACTCGGGGGCTCGCGCCGGATCGGTGATCGGCACCGTGATCGAGAACCCTTTGACCGGATAGACCGGCAGTTCGATGCCGAGGGGCGAAAGCAGCTTCGGCGAGTAGCTGCCGAGCGCCACGACATACTTGTCCGCGGTGACGGTGCCGAAATCCGTGCGCACGCCGGTGATACGATCGCCAGTCCGATCGATCGCGACCACATTGAGTCCGAACCGGAACTTCGCTCCGCGCTGCTCGGCGAGCTTCGCGAGGTTCTGTGTGAACGCGAGACAGTCGCCCGTTTCGTCGCCGGGCAGGCGCAACGCACCGACGAACTTGTCCTTGACGCGCGCGAGCGCGGGCTCGTGCGCGAGAATCGCGTCCCGGTCCAGGACTTGGTACGGAACACCGAACGCTTCGAGGACGGCGACGTCCTTGCCGAGGCCGTCAAGCTGCTTCTGCGATCGGAACAGCTGCAAGGTGCCCAATGTCCGATGGTCGTACGCGATGTTCGTTTGCGCACGGAGATCCTTGAGGCAGTCACGGCTGTATTCGGCGAGCCGTACCATGCGCGCCTTGTTCGTGTGATAACGCGCCGTCGTGCAGTTGCGCAGCATCGCGAACGCCCAGCGCCACATCGCAGGATCGAGGATCGGCTTGATCACGAGCGGGCGGTGCCGCATCAACAGCCATTTGATCGCCTTGACGGGCACACCGGGACCCGCCCACGGTGCCGAGTACCCAGGCGAGACCTCGCCGGCATTGGCGAAGCTCGTCTCCAGTCCTGGCGCAGGCTGGCGATCAATCACGGTCACCTTGTGGCCGTCGCGGGCGGCGTAGTACGCGATCGTCGTCCCGATGACGCCACTTCCCAGTACCACCACGTGCATGACTCGACTCCCGCTCCGAATACCGGAGCGATGGTATCGGCATCGCACCCGGCGGGTGTTCCGATTGCGGCCTCGCATTCAGCATGAAGATGCTGTCTTGCCCGGGCGATCGGCAGATTCATGAGTCGGAGACGCCCTATGATTCACACACGATGCCGTGCTCGTTGAACCCTGCCGATATCGACGATCTGGTGCCGGAGCTGGTTGCGCTGCGCCGCGACCTGCACGCGCACCCTGAGCTGGCCTTCGCGGAAAGACGCACCGCGGGCGTCGTCGCCACCGAGCTGCGGCGCCTCGACATCGAGGTCCACGAGGGTCTCGCCGGAACCGGCATCGTCGGTACGCTGCGCAATGGGCGAAGCGCGCGGACAATCGGCTTGCGTGCCGACATGGACGCGCTGCCGATCGCGGAGCAATCGGACTTCGCGCACGCCAGCCGGCATACCGGGGTACATCACGGCTGCGGTCACGACGGCCACACGGCGATGCTGCTGGGCGCTGCGCGCCATCTCGCACGGGCCCGGCGGTTCGACGGAACGGTGAACTTGATCTTCCAGCCTGCCGAGGAAGGTCGTGGAGGCGCGCGGGTGATGCGGGAGCAGGGGCTGTTCGATCGATTTCCGTGCGACGCGGTCTACGCGCTGCACAACTGGCCCGACTTGCCCGTCGGCCACGCGCAGACGCGGCCCGGGCCGATCATGGCGGCGGCCGACAGGTTCGACATCGTCCTGCGCGGACGCGGCGGTCACGCGGCGCAACCGCACCGCACCCCCGACGTCCTGCTCGGCGCCAGTCAGCTCGTCGTGCAGCTGAACACGATCGTGTCGCGTCGCGTCGATCCCGCCGAATCGGCGGTGCTTTCGGTCACGCGCGTGTCAGGCGGCGTCAGTCACAACGTCCTGCCGGCCGAAGCGGCCATCACCGGTACCGTGCGCACCTTCGACGTCGCGGTGCAGGATCGAATCGAGGGCGCGCTGCGCGACGCCGCGGGCGGCATCGCGCTGGCGCATGGCGTCGACGTCGAAGTCAACTACCAGCGTTACTATCCTGCGACGATCAACACGGAGGCCGAAGCGGCGATCGCATTGCAGGCCGCGGAGGCGGCAGGGTTGGTAGCGAGCGTCGCGCCCCGGCCGGCGTTGACCTCGGAGGACTTCGCTTTTCTTCTCCAGAGACGGCCAGGCGCTTACCTTTGGCTGGGACAGGGGCGTGCCGCGCCGGAGCGTGTGACCGAACTACCGCTGCACCATCCGCGTTACGACTTCAACGATGATGCGCTGCCGTACGGCGTCCGCTGGTTCTGCGCGGTCGCGGAACGCGCGCTTGCTCCGGAGCTTACACGCTCGGAACTCCGAGACTAGCCCTTGTCCGGGAACAGTCGCTCGATGGGACAGTACGTTTTCTGGATCGGCGACTTGATCACGATGTAGCTGAAGTACTTCTCGATGCCGATGTTGCGGTCGAGCAAGCCTTCGATGACTTCCTGGTAATGGGTGACGCCGCGCGTGAGGAAGCGCAGGAGGTAGTCGTAGCCACCGCTGACGAGATGACATTCGAGGATCTCGTCGACGTTGCGTATCGCATTCTCGAACCGGTTGAAGTCGTCGCGGTGGTGCTCCGCCAGCGTGACTTCGGTAAACACCGTCTGCGTGTCCCCGAGCTTTTCGAGACACAGGTGCGCGCCGTAACCGGCGATGTAGCCCGCCTGCTCGAGCCGCTTCACGCGGATGAGGCATGGGCTCGGCGAAAGCGCCACCGCATCGGCGAGATCGACATTGGTCATGCGGCCGTTCTTCTGCAGCTGCGCGAGGATGCGCAGATCGATGCGGTCCAGCTTGAACGCTTCCATGGTGATCTACCGGCAGGTCGGCAAGGGCCTAATTCTGCTTCAGGCGAGCGCGGCGCGCACCTCCGGCGCCTCGAGCACCTGGTCGAGCGTGCGCCGGAGACGCTTGAACAATACCTCAAACTCGGCCTCCGTGCACGTCAGCGCGGGGGCGAATCCGAGGACCGCATCGCTGAAGCATCGGAAGACGACGCCGTTCTCGTATGCCGTTGCGAAGATGCGATCCGGCAGCCCGAGGGAGGCGTCGAAGCCGCGCTTGGTCGCCTTGTCGCTCACGAGCTCGAGCGCACCGAGGAGGCCGCGATACCGTGCATCGCCGACCAGCGGATGCGCGCGCAATTCGTCGAGACCCGCGGCGAAGTTCTTGGCCAAGCGCTGGCCGTTGGCGAGCACGCCGCCCTCGCCATACAGGCGGAGCACTTCGAGCGCCACCGCCGCGCTCACGGGATGCCCGGAATAGGTCGCCCCGTGACCGATCGGAGTCCCGGTTGGCACGGCGTCGGCGATCGTTGCGTAGATTCGTTCCGACAGCATCGTCGCGCCCATCGGTACGTATCCCGCCGTCAGGCCCTTCGCGAGGGTCATGACGTCGGGATCGACGCCTTCGGCCTCGCAGGCGAACATGGGTCCCGTTCGACCGAACCCGGTGATCACCTCGTCCGCCACGAACAGGATGTCGAGGTCCCGCGCAGCCTCACGCATGGCCTTCAACCAACCGGTGGGCGGCACGATGACGCCGCCCGAGCCCTGGATCGGCTCGCAGAAGAACGCTGCGACATTGTCGGCGCCGAGGTCTGCGACCTTTGCGCGAAGCGCAGCGACCGAAGACGCGATCAGCGCGTTCGCATCGTTGCCTTGCGGATGACGGTACGGATTAGGCGATGGAATGTAGTGCTGCGTCGGCAACGGCAAGTCGAAGCCGCGGTGGAACACCGGCAACGCGGTGAGTCCCGCACCCGTGGACGACGAGCCGTGGTAACCGCGCTCGAGCGAGATGAAGTGCTTCTTCGCCGGCCGGCCGCGCGCGTTCCAGTATTGCACGATGAAGCGCACCGCGGCGTCCACGGCCTCGGAGCCGCCGAGCGTGAGATACGCGCGCGTCAGCGAAGGCGGCGTCAACTCGGCGAGCCTGGCGGCGAGACGAATGGCGGGCTCGCTCGCAAATCCGAAGTATCCGGTGGCGTAAGGCAGCTTGCGCAACTGATTCGTCGCGGCTTCGACGACGCTCTCCTGGCCATAGCCGACATTCACGCACCAAAGTCCCGCGAACGCGTCGAGCAATTCGCGGCCGTGCACGTCGGTGAGCCATGATCCTCGCCCCGTGGACAGCACGAGCGGGCCGCGCTCTTCGTGCTGGCGCCAGGCGGCAACGGGATGAACGAGGTGCGCTCGGTCGAGTGCGCCGAGCGAGTTGGAGATGGAGTCGAGTGGAGGTGGGCTCATATGGGTTCGGTGGTAGAGGCGCCTATGAGAGAGCTTAAAGCGGAGCGGTGATCGAGGCGTGCTGGTTTCAGCCTTGCGTGCCGCGCTTCATGTCATTGTCGCAATCGCGACAGCACATCGTGCCGCGACGCCGCGTCAATAACCCCGGGCTCGGTCGACCAATCCGACGAGTGCCTCGCCGCGCGCAAAGCGCCGCAGGTTTTCGATCACTGCGAGTGCTGCCGTCCGGGGCTGCGTCATGCTCGCGATGTGCGGCGTGATACGCACTCTGGGATGCGTCCACAATGAATCGTCGGGCGGCAGTGGCTCGGGGTCAGTGACGTCGAGCACGGCTTCGGACAGATGTCCGGCGTCCAATGCTTGCAGCAGGTCCGGCGCGACGAGCTGTGCGCCCCGTCCGGCGTGCACGAGACTGGCCCCGCTCGGCAGCTGCGCGAACAGCGACGCATTCAAGACGCCCCGCGTGGCATCGGTCAACGGCAACAGGCAGACCAGCACGTCGCTGCGTCCGAGCAGCGTTTCGAGCTCATCGTTGCCGGCGTAGCAGCGTACGCCGGCAATATCGTGTCGGGAGCGGCTCCATCCCGTACAATCGAAGTCGAAGGCGACGAGCTTTGCGAGCACCGCCTGCGCGAGCGAGCCCAGTCCGAGGACGCCGACGCGGCGCTCGCGCGCGGGTCGAACCGGTAAGGGTCGCCATTGCCGTTGCTGCTGCGCGCGGCGGTAGGCCGGCATGTCGCGGTGGAGGTCGAGAACTGCGTGCGTCACATACTCGACCATGCCTTGCACGATGCCGGGCTCTACCATCCGCACGACGGGCAACTGCGGCGGCAGCATCGAGAAGTCGAACTGGTCGACGCCCGCGCCCGTCGAGAACAGCACCTGCAGGTTTTCAAACCGCGATGTGAGATCGGCGGGCGGTTCCCACGCGGCGAGAAAGCGCACGTCGTGCGGATCGCCGATGTCAGGCCAGAAGCGGAAGTCGATGTGCGGTGCCTCACGCCGGAAAACGTCGGCCCATTCCCGGCCGCGGACAGGATCCGCCTTGTAGACGAAAGCTTCGCGCATCAGCCGAGTGCCTGCGTGACGACGGCATACAACCGCGTCTGCGGATGTGCAGGCAGGGGCGCGCCGCGCAGCATCGTCGTCACCGCATCGACGCGCAGGAGCCCCAGGCTTTCAACCCATTCTGCGAGGCCGCTATCGAAATCGATGTCGATGCGCGTGAATCGGCCGGCATTGAGCCCGGCAAGGTGCGCAATCAGCGCTTTGGCGCCTTCGGCGTTCGCGGCGACCACCGGGCCAATAGCATGGCCGCGACCGAACCTGCGCAGCATCCCGAATCCCTGCGCGGTGCCGTCGTGGTCGAGCATCACCGTCGCCTGCGCATCGCGGAAGAGTTCGTCGATGAGCGCGTCACGGTGCATGCCGCGTGCCGCAGCGTCGAGTGCGCGCAGTGTGGCCGCGTCGGCTTTGGTGGCAGGGCGCAGCCGTTGGCCGGGTTCGAGCGCGATAGGTGGAGAAGCCCGCGCGCTACCCTGGTGTTGGCGCACCTCGCCAACGCGCGTGAAGCCCAGCCGTTCGTACAAGCCGCGACCGTCGGTCGTGGCGTTCAATAGGACGCTGCAGCCTTCCAGCTCTTTCAGTAATGCGCTCATCAGCCGATGCCCGATGCGTCGGCCCTGGCACGCCTGCGTGACGACGACGTGCCCGATGGTCGCGTGGTGCTGCCCCCACCGCCAGCGCATCCCGACGCCGACGACGTTGCCGTCGCGCTCGGCCACGATACCTTCGCCGAAGCGAAACACCTGCTCCCAGTCGGCGGGCCGATGTGGCCAGTGCATCTCATCGGTGAGCGCGTGCGCGGCGCCGAGATCCGCCGCGGTCATCGCGCGCAGCGCGACCCCATCGGAAACGACTGCCATATTCGCGTCCATGCGGACCCATTCCTTCATTTTCGAGCGCTCATCTTGTATGCAATCGCGCGGCTTCGCCAGCGGTAACGTGGGCATACGCGCAAATCGACACTCTGCGCTGTCCCCGGTCGCTCGTACGCAATAAGCTGCGGCCTGCCGGCGCTCAACGAACGCAAATGCCGCGGCCGTCGGCCTACCATCGGCGGCATTCCAGCTCACCACAGCCCGCATGTCCGCGCTCCGTTCCAATATGCACCCAGCACATCGCGTCGAGGAGCGCGCCGCACGCGATGCTGCGGCAGCGTCCGAAAACGGCAGCTTCATGGTTGCGAGCCGGCCAATTCACGATCAGCGTACCGGGTGGTCGTGTTGCAATGGCGACGTGACGAGATCCACCAACCACGACACCGAGAACTGCGCATGAGACCCAAATACATTACCTTCGATTGCTACGGCACGCTGACGCGCTTTCGCATGGGAGACGTGGCACGCGAGATGTTCGCCGATCGCATTCCCGCCGAGCGCATGGAGCAATTCCTCGCCGACTTCACCGCCTACCGCTTCGACGAGTGCCTGGGAGACTGGCAGCCCTACGAGACGGTGCTAAAGAACGCCGTGCGGCGGTTGTGCAGGAAGTGGAATCTCCAGTACCTCGACGCTGAGGCACAGAAGTATTACGACGCAGTGCCGACGTGGGGGCCGCACGAAGACGTGCCGGCCGGGCTCGCCAAGGTCGCGAAGGAGATCCCGCTGGTGATCCTGTCGAACGCAACGGACGATCAGATTCAGCTGAATGTTGCGAAGCTCGGCGCCCCGTTTTACCGCGTTTATACGGCGCAACAGGCGCAAGCGTACAAGCCGCGGCTCAAGGCGTTCGAGTACATGCTCGACTCGCTCGGCTGCAATCCCGAGGATGTGTGCCACGTATCGTCCAGCTTGCGCTACGACCATATGTCGGCGGACGATCTGGGCATCGTCAACAAGGTCTTCATCAACCGAGGCCATGGCCCCGGCAACCCGGCCTATCGCTATGTCGAGATCAAGGACTGTGGTGGGCTTGCTGCCGCCGTCGGCCTGCGCTGATACAACCGCCAACGATTGACGTGATCGTTTGATACCAGGAGGAGCACCATGACCGATCGCAAGCTGTTCGACACTCTGGTCGGACCGGACGAAAGCCGGAGGTTGCTCGGCGCGCTGCAGCGCGGCGTGACGCGTCGCGACATTCTCAAGATGCTGGTGGCCGGTGGCATGCAAGTCACGCTTGCCGGCAGCCTCGCGACGACGGCGATGTCGGCGCATGCGCAGACGCCGCGCAAGGGCGGCCGCATCAGGGTGGCAGGATTCGCCTCGAGCGTGAACGACACGCTCGATCCGGCCAAGCAGTCCAACGGCACGGACTACGCCCGCGGCTTCATGTTCTACAACGGGTTGACGGTGCTCGACGGCACCCTGACACCGCAACCGTCGCTCGCCGAAGAGTTCACGACCCAGGACGCCAAGACATGGGTTTTCAAGCTGCGCAAGGGCGTCACCTTCCACGACGGCAAGCCGCTGACGCCCAACGACGTCGTGTTCTCGCTCTTGCGGCACAAGGATCCGGCGACTGCGTCGAAGGCCAAGGTGCTGGCCGACCAGATCGACACCGTCAAAGCAACTGGCCCGAACGAGGTCACGATCACGCTCACGTCGTCGAATGCCGACTTGCCCGTGATCCTCGGCACCTACCACTTTCACATCGTCAAGGAAGGAACGACCGACTTCAATGCGGGCATCGGCACGGGGCCGTACAAAGTGAAGGAGTTCAAGCCCGGTGTGCGCTCCATCGCCGTGCGCAACGAGAATTACTGGAAGCCGAACCGCCCGTACCTGGACGAGATCGAGTTCGTGGGCATTGCCGATGAGTCCGCGCGCGTGAACGCGTTGCTGGCAGGTCAGATGGACCTCGTCAGTGCGGTCGATCCCCGCTCGATCGACCGCATCAATGGCACGGGCAAGTACACGGTCTTCGAGACGAAGGGGGTCTCGTACACCGACCTCATCGTGCGCGTCGATCGCGCACCGGGAAACAACCCGGATTTCGTCCTCGCCCTCAAGTACCTGCTCAACCGCGACCAGATGCTGAAGTCGATCCTGCTCGGCAACGGCGTGGTCGCCAACGACCAGCCGATCGCCGCGAACAACCGCTTCTACTTCAAGGGCCTCCCGCAGCGCCCGTACGACCCGGAGAAGGCCAAGTGGCACCTGCAGAAGGCCAATGTCGGCAGCGCCGCTATTCCGGTGGTCGCTTCGCCTGCCGCGACCAGCTCCGTGGAGATGGCGCTGGTGCTGCAGCAAGCGGCCCAGGAGATCGGGCTGAACCTCGAGGTCAAGCGCATGCCTGCCGACGGCTACTGGTCCACGCACTGGATGAAGCACCCGGTGGGCTTCGGCAACGTCAATGCGCGCCCGAGCGCCGACCTTGCGCTGACGCTGTTCTTCAAGTCCGATGCGCCGTGGAACGAGGCGGGGTGGAAGAACGACAAGTTCGACCAACTGCTGGTGGCCGCACGCGGGGAAACCGACGCGGCGAAGCGCGCGCAGATGTACGCCGACATGCAAACGATGATCCACAACGAAGGCGGAATCGGCATTCCAATGTTCATCTCGAGCCTCGATGGACATGCGACCAAGCTCAAGGGTTTGTCACCGATTCCGCTGGGCGGCATGATGGGTTCCACTTTTTCCGAGCACGTGTGGCTCGAATCGTAAGCAAGGGACGAGACGATGAACCGGTTGATCCTGCGCCTGCTCGCCCAGCGCATAGCGTTGGCATTACTGTCATTGCTGGCGGTGTCGGTGATCGTGTTCGCCATCACGGCAGTGCTTCCGGGCGACGCGGCGCAGGAGCAGCTCGGCCAGGAAGCCACACCCGAAGCGCTCGCAGCGTTGCGTGCGCAGATGGGTCTAGATGTGCCGGCTCCGCAGCGCTACGTGCGCTGGCTTGGCGGCTTGGTGCGCGGAGACCTCGGCGTGTCGTCCGCGACGCAAACGCCAGTGGCCGACTTGATCGGCAGCCGGCTGCCGAACTCGCTGTTGCTGGCGGCGGTGACCGCGCTGTTTGCCGTTCCATTGGCGCTCGCGCATGGCGTCGCGTCCGCCGTGTGGCGGGGCTCGTGGTTCGACCGCGCCGCCTCCTCGGCGGCCGTGGCGCTGGTTTCCGTGCCGGAGTTCCTGGTCGCCACGCTGGCGGTGCTGATCTTCGCCGTGCACCTGCACTGGCTGCCCGCGCTGTCGTACGTCAGCGACATCGAATCGATCGGGCAGCTGTTCCAGGCGTTCGCCATGCCGGTGCTGACGCTGACTTGCGTGGTGGGCGCGCAGATGATGCGCATGAGCCGCGCGGCCGTCATCGACCAGCTCGAGGCGCCATATATCGAGATGGTGCGTCTGAAGGGCGCGTCGCCGCTTCGCACCGTGCTGGCGCACGCGCTTCCCAACGCGGTTGGCCCGATCGCGAATGCGATCGCGCTCAGCCTGTCGTATCTCCTTGGCGGCGTGATCATCGTCGAGACCATCTTCAACTATCCCGGAATCGCCAAGTTGATGGTCGACGGCGTCGCACAGCGCGACATGCCGCTGGTGCAAGCCTGCGCGATGCTGTTTTGCGCCGCCTATCTCATTCTCGTGACGACGGCCGACGTCTGCGGCATCGTCGCCAACCCGCGCCTGCGACATCGCTAGGGAGCGACCTCATGGCATCGATCACGACCTCGGCCACTTTCGCGCCGACACCGCGTTCGCCCTGGCTCACGCGTCTGTCGCACTTCGGCGCCTCGGGCTGGACAGGCCTTGCGATCGTCGCGTTCTGGGCTCTGGCGGCGATCTTCGGTCCGGCACTTCTGTCGCGCACCGGCACGGCGGCCGGCACTGCGGTGTTCGCCCCGATCAGCGCCGCGCACTGGCTTGGCACTGATTACCTGGGGCGCGACATGCTCGCGCGAGTGATCGAGGGCGCCCGCTACACCGTAGGCGTCGCTTTTGTTGCGACGCTGCTGGCGAGCGGTACCGGCACGCTGCTCGCGTTGCTCGCGGCCGCGAGCAACCGTTGGATCGACGGCGGGTTGAGCCGCACGCTGGACACCCTGACCGCGATCCCGAGCAAGATGTTCGCACTGCTCATGGTGGCGGGATTCGGCTCGTCGGTCCCCATGCTCGTAACCACCGCCGCGATCATCTACATGCCCGGCGCGTACCGCTTCGCACGCGCCCTCGCGGTCAACATCAATGCGCTCGACTACGTCATCGTGGCGCGCACGCGCGGCGAGGGCACCCCCTACGTGATGCTGCACGAGATCCTGCCCAACATCGCTGGCCCCATGCTGGCCGACTTGGGCCTGCGCTTCGTGTACGTCGTGCTGCTGTTGGCCGGCCTGAGCTTCCTAGGGCTCGGTGTGCAGCCGCCGGCCGCCGACTGGGGATCGCTCGTACGCGAGAACATCGGCGCGCTTGCCGACGCCGGCGCATCGGTGATCGCGCCCTCGTTCGCCATTGCGAGCCTGACCATCGCAGTCAACCTGGTCATCGACAACCTGCCGGGCCGCGCTGCCCGCGAACGTGGAGCACGCTGATGGGAAGCCCCGTCGTCGTAGACAACCTTACGGTGAGCGCGAGCAGCGTGACGCTCGTCGACGCGCTGAGCTTCACGATTCGACCTGGCGAAGTGCTCGCGCTCATCGGCGAATCAGGCTCGGGCAAAACGACGACGGCGCTTGCCTTGATGGGCTATGCACGGCGCGGCTGCCGCATTAGCGGCGGGAGCGTGCGCATCGGCGACGTCGACGTCCTCTCGCTTGCTCCGCGACAGCTGCGTGCGCTGCGCGGTCGCACCGTCGCCTACGTCGCGCAGAGCGCCGCCGCTTCGTTCGACCCTTCGCGCATCATCCTGGACCAGGTCGTCGAGCCCGCTTGCCTGCATGGGACCATGCCGCGCGGCGAAGCGGAGTTGAAAGCGATCGCGCTGTTCCGCGAGCTCGCATTACCCGAGCCCGAGACGATCGGACAGCGGTACCCGCACCAGGTCTCGGGCGGTCAGCTGCAACGGCTGATGGCCGCGATGGCGCTCATCACCGATCCCGAGGTCGTCATCCTCGACGAGCCCACGACGGCGCTCGACGTCACGACACAGGTCGAGGTCCTGCGTGCGTTCCGACGCGTCATTCGCGAGCGCCAGGTCACCGGCGTGTACGTAAGCCACGACCTGGCGGTGGTCGCGCAGATGGCCGACAACATCCTCGTGCTTCGGGACGGCCGCATGCGAGAGCTCGCGGCGACCGAGCCGATCCTCGCCGCACCGCAGAACGAGTACACGAAGAGCCTCCTCGCCGCCGCGCGGCCGGCGACGCGCGCCGTTGCGGAGGCGGCCAACACCGACGTGCTCTTGCGCGTTCGCCGACTGTCTGCGGGCTACGGGCCTCGAACGAGAGAAGGTTTGGCCGCCACGATGATTCTCGAGGACATCGACCTCGATCTGAAGCGGGGCCAGGCGATCGGTGTCATCGGCGAATCGGGCTCCGGCAAGACGACGCTCGCACGCGCTGTTGCCGGTCTGCTCGCCCCTTGCGCAGGCACAGTGGAGTTCGACGGACGGCCATTGAAGCCGACGCTCGCGCAACGCACGCGCGAGGAGCTGCGTCGCATCCAGATCGTGTTCCAGTCCGCCGACACGGCGCTCAACCCATCGCACACCATCGAGCGCATCCTCGCCCGCCCGCTGCAGTTCTACAAGGGTTTGCAGGGCCGGGCGCTGCGAGCGCGCATCGACGAGTTGCTCGACCTCGTCAAGCTGCCGCGAAATCTGGCCCAGCGGTTACCCGGCGGACTTTCGGGCGGCCAGAAGCAGCGCGTGAACCTTGCGAGAGCACTGGCCGCGGAGCCCGACGTCATCCTCTGCGACGAGGTGACCTCGGCCCTCGATACGGTCGTTGCCGCAGCGGTGCTCGATCTCATGGCGGACTTGCGCCGTGTGCTTGGCGTCTCCTATCTCTTCATCAGCCACGACCTCCACACGGTGCGCGCCGTGTGCGACGAGATCGTGGTGATGCGCCATGGCCGCAAGCTCGCCCAAGTGGCGCGCGCGGACTATGAGCGCGGCCCGCATCATCCCTACTATGAACAGCTTGCGCGCGCCGTGCCCGAGCTACGTCGCGGCTGGCTCGACGAGCTCGATCGGCAACGGCCGGCCGTGGCGGCGTGAGGAACGCGCGATGAAATCAACGTTCCGAATTGCTGCGATCGCCGGCGACGGTATCGGCAAGGAAGTGATCCCAGAAGGATTGCGCGTGCTGAACGCAGCCGGCGAACGCTTCGGGTTCGGGCTCGAAATACGGGAAATTCCGTGGGCGAGCTGCGACTGGTACACGGAACATGGGCAGATGATGCCCGACGACTGGAAGCAACAGCTGGCAGGGATCGACGCGATCTACTTCGGCGCGGTCGGCTGGCCCGCAACCGTGCCGGACAACGTTTCACTGTGGGGTTCGTTGCTCAAGTTCAGGCGCGAGTTC
>Ga0335081_10010556_pt1 | contig 14931 bp, 12 predicted proteins | sample Lox_Sample_35_FD_206713 | JGI IMG/M metagenome (GOLD analysis project Ga0335081, IMG submission 206713) | Soil microbial communities from Loxahatchee National Wildlife Refuge, Florida, United States - Lox_Sample_3.5 | ecosystem: Environmental > Terrestrial > Soil > Wetlands | place: USA...
GTAGCCAACGGCACGCCCGAATGGCTACCGATAATGCGAATTAACGCTTCGTTTTCCGAGGCGCCACCGCTGAAGGCGAAGCTTCTTGGATGGACCGCCAGTCTGATTGCTCATGATAAGGGCTGTTACCACCATCTATTTCCTACCAACATCTAATCACTCCGAAGGCGTAGTGGCGGCGGATTTTGCGGGTTTTGGCCGAAAGGCACTGCGGCTGCCCAAGCCATTCAGCCGGTATTGCTTCACACCGCGCGGACTGATGCGATAAACTACACGGCACCGCTATGGCCCTGCAGCCCTCAACCCGGCTCGGCCCGTATGAGATTGTCTCGGCGATCGGTGCCGGAGGCATGGGCGAGGTTTATCGGGCACGGGATACACGGCTCGACCGTACTGTCGCCATAAAGGTTCTTCCCGAGCATCTCTCCAATCCTCAACTGCGTGAGCGTTTTGAGCGAGAAGCGAAGGCGATTTCGAGCCTGAGCCATCCACATATCTGCCCGCTGTATGACGTCGGCCACCAGGACGGCATCGACTTTCTGGTCATGGAGTACCTGGAAGGCGAGACACTGGCCCATCGGCTAAAGAAAGGGGCGCTCGCGCCAGAACAGGTGATGCAGTGCGCCATGCAGATTGCGGATGCGCTCGATACCGCGCACAAGCATGGCGTGATCCATCGGGATTTGAAACCCGGCAACATCATGCTCACGAAGACGGGAGCCAAGCTTTTGGATTTCGGGCTGGCTAAGATGCGGGCTGCTGAAGCCGCCGCGGGAATGACAGGGGTGCTTACGCAAACCACACCGTTGACGGGCGAGGGGACAATTGTCGGCACGCTTCAATACATGGCGCCGGAGCAATTGGAGGGCGCCGAATCCGACGCGCGCACGGACCTTTTCGCACTGGGCAGCGTGATCTATGAAATGGCCACCGGGCGGAAGGCGTTCGAAGGCAAGAGCCAGGCGAGCGTGATCTCGGCCATCATGAAGGCCGAGCCAGCGCCTATCTCAACGTTGCAGCCGCTAGCGCCAGCGGCTCTCGATCATGTCGTACAGACCTGCCTGGCGAAAGATCCTGACGCACGCTGGCAGACGGCGCACGATGTGCTGGTCGAGCTGAAGTGGATTGTCTTATCGGGCTCGCAGGTGGGCATTCCCAAACCGGTAGCCGCGCGCCGGCAGCGCAGGGAGGTCCTCGCCTGGGCGGTTGCCGCAGCCCTGGGGCTTGTGGCCATTGGACTCGCAGTCATTCATTTCCGCGAACAACCGGCTGTGGTGCGTCCCGTCCGGTTCCAGATTGCGCCGCCGGAGAAGGTCGCCCTTGGTTGGAATGACGTGCCGGTGGTATCGCCAGACAGCAGTCGGTTCGTTTTCACCGGGACGAATGCAGACGGTAATTCACAGCTTTGGCTGCGCGCGCTGGATTCGCCGGCGATTCGACCGCTTGCCGGGACCGAAGGGGCTGCCTCTCCCTTCTGGTCGCCCGACAGCCGGTTCGTTGCGTTCTTCTCTCGAGGCAAGCTCAAGAAAATTGATGCGAATGGCGGGCCGGCCGAAACTCTTGCCAACGCCTCGGATTTTTCCGTCGGGGGTTCCTGGAGTTCGGGCGGCGCGATTTTGTTCAGACCACCGGGGGACTCTTTGGCGCTTGTTGCTCCGAGTGGCGGCGAAGTGACGCCGGTGCGCGCTCTAGATTCAGCGCGGCACGAAACCGGATTCGCATGGCCTCACTTTTTGCCCGACGGCCGCCACTTCCTGTACGACGTGCGCAGCAATGATGCCGGGAAAAGCGGAATCTACGTCGGCGCAATCGACTCCAAGGAGACGCGTCTGCTCATTCCAAGCGAGTCGAACGCCAGCTACGCACCGCCAGGATTTCTGATTTATGGCCGCCAGGAATCTCTGTTAGCCCAGCCGTTTGATCCAAAAGCGCTCCGCCTAGCCGGTGAACCGGTTGCGATCGCCGAACAGGTCGGGGCCATGACGTTCGGGCCGGGCGTGATGTATTCGGTCTCGCAAAACGGTGTGGCGGTCTATCGCAACGCCGAATCTGCCATGGTGCAACTTGCCTGGTACAGCCGTGACGGCAAACGCCTGGCGCGGATTGGTGAGCCCGGCCTATATGGAATCGTTGTGATGTCCCCGGAGGAAAAGCGCCTGGCGATGGAGCGCCTCGATCCACAATTGCGCAGCCATGACATCTGGACGCTGGAGCTCCCGAGCGGAATTTTCTCGCGGCAAACATTCCATCCTACAGACGACACAGATCCGGTATGGTCGCCCGACGGGCGAGAGTTGGTTTTCACTTCGAATCCCAAGGGGCAGGATGACCTGTACCGGAAGGTGGTGGGCGGAGGCGAAGAGGAGCCTCTGTTCGAATCGGGAGAGCAAAAGTACCCTAAGTCGTGGACGAAGGATGGAAAGTCGATCGTTTTCATCAACGCAGACGGCAAGACTTTCTATCAACTACCGTTTACAGGCGAGCGAAAGCCAGTAATTCTTTCTAAATCAGAGTTCAATAGAGACAACCCTCACGTTTCGCCCGATGGGCATTGGATCGCGTACAACTCGCTTGAGTCGGGCCGATGGGAGGTTTACGTCGCTCCGTTTCCGGCGTTCAACGAGAAGCGGCAGGTTTCGGCCAGCGGTGGATGCCAGCCGATGTGGAGGAAGGACGGCAAGGAGCTCTTCTACCGGACGCTGGAAGGCAAGCTGATGGTGGTGGAGTTCAAGGGCGGCGCCACGCTCCAGACCGGAGTTCCACTGTTCCTGTTTCAAACTCCAGGGAGAATGAATCCCATCCAGAGCGAATACTGCGTGACCGCCGACGGCAACAGATTCATTTTCCGCGAGCCGGTTGGAGAAAGTGCGACGCCGATTACGGTGGTGCTCAACTGGGCCGCGGGGCTGACGCGATAACGTCCTGAGTTGTAACCATCGAGTCCGAAAAACCCTTAGCGTTGATCGGGAGTACCCGGGCGAGATAGTCTGCGGGTGAAAACGAATCTGGATCGCCCGGGTATTCCCGATAACGACGTTTGACAGGTCTCCTGCAAAACAGGCATGAATCAGGGCAAAATGCATTGGAAGTACAGCCCTGCTACGCTATCCAGCTGCTTAAGAACAGGCGCGTAACAGGCTGGGAACAGGTAAAGGCTGCGCGGGGCCCTGATATGCGCCTGATATCAATTGTGGCGAGGCTAGCTCTTCGTGAGTGGATCGGCGATGTTTCCTTCCGCTGGGGTGGGGCGACCGGGACGCGCGCAATCGTGATTGCTAGCGCAATGCCGCTTGTCGTGGGATTCACGGCATATGGAATCGCCTGGAGCATGGGTCTGGCGCGTTTCAAAGCACCTGCACTTCCTCGCGCTGTTCTGGGAATGCATTTTGCGTCTGCCGAAAGCGCGTTCGTGAGATTTTGCCAGTGTCTCGGAGTGATGTTGGTGCTCGGCGCGCTGGATAATTGCAAGTACGCTGCGGGTGAAGAGATTGGCTGGCGCGGCTACATGTTAACGCGATTGGTCGACTCCGGTATCCGGGCGCCCATCCTGATCAGCGGCTTGGCGTGGGGGCTGTGGCACACACCGTTGATCCTTAGCGGGCAGTATGCTTCGGGATCGCATCCAATATTGTCAACCTGTCTCTTTGTGGTTGGCATCGTAGCGGGCGGATATGTGTTCGCATGGCTTCGGCTTTCCTCAGGAAGCATTTGGCCCTGTATCTGGGGACACGGCACATGGAACGCGGTCGTCCAGGGTGCATTTGACAGGTCGACGGCCGCACCGAGCGTGTGGGTAGGCGAATCGGGCGTGCTCACGGCAGGCATGCTCGTCCTCTTTGCGGTTATGCTTTATAAACTGTGGCCACTGAGACATCTCTCCTCGTTATCACCGATCCCCCCAGGGCCAAAGTCCTAGATGACGACAAACCAACCAAGTGGACTTCCGTATGCCCGACTTGAACTGGCCCAGAACCTTCAAAGCGACCTTATCTCAATATGCTACGATCGTTTGACTTGGCGTCGGTCGCTCTCAGCGAGAGACAAACGCCCTGCGAACTACAAAAGGCAGGGAGGATGCGCGATGAAGTTCGGGCTGGCGATTCTGTGCTCAGTTTCAGCGGCGTGGGCTGGCGACCTATCGGCCGACATTCGGAAAGCCGCCACGAAAGCGGTCTCCGTCATTCAAACGAGCCAGAAGAGCTGGTATACCAAGCAGAGCTGCGTCTCGTGCCACCAGCAGATATTGCCGGCGTTGGCGTTCCGGGCGGCGCGTGAGCATGGCGTCGCTGTTGACGAAACGGCCGCTCACGCCGCTGCCGCCGCTGCCTTCGGGTATTTCTCCAACCTGGAACGGGCCGTCGAGCACGCGTACGTCAGCGATCCGGCATCGGACGACGCCCTCGGCATGATCGGGGCGAACGCTGTGGGTGTGCGCCCCAGCCTGGTTACCGCGGTCTACGCGCGTTTTCTTGCGGCTCGGCAGGAGGCGGATGGCCGTTGGGAGATCGGCGATGACCGGCCGCCGCAATCCTATAGCCCGTTCTCAGCGACTGCGGTTTCGCTCGAAGCGATTCAGTTGTATGCGCACCCAAGCCAGACCGTCGGCATCGCGGCGCGCGTGGCGCGGGCGCGAACTTGGCTGCTTTCGCACCAGCCGCGCGCCACCGAAGAGCGCGTGTTCCAGTTGCTCGGCGCACACTGGGCCAGTGCGGACGAGGCCGCGCTTCAGAGAATGGCCGCGGAGCTGAAGGTATTGCAACAGGCCGATGGCGGTTGGAGTTCGCTCGACGGCCGGTCGAGCGACGCTTACTCCACCGGAGAGGCACTCGTCGCACTCCATGAAGCAGGCAGCGTGCCGCTCAACGATCCTGCCTGGCAGCGGGGTATCAACTACCTCCTGAAGACTCAGGCGTCGGACGGTACCTGGCACGTTGTCTCCCGATTACATCCGCCGGCGCCGGTGAGCCCCCCATATTTCGAGACGGGACATCCTTACGGACATGACCAGTTCATCTCCGCGATGGGTGGGAGCATGGCGGTGATGGCGCTGGCCACTGCGCTCGGTCCGGCCAAACCGAGTCCGCTCACCCTCCAGGAGGCGGACGCGCGTGAGATCGAGCCGTGGGTGGAAACGCTGCTGTTCGGGAGCACCGCGGATGTAAAGAAGCTGCTCGACGGCGGGTTCGATCCCAACTCCGCGACAAAAGTGGGCAACGTTACTGCGCTGATGCTGGCCGCGCCTGATGTCGCAAAGATGAAGTTGCTGATCGATCGCGGCGCAAATGTCGATGAGCGATCAAAAAACAAATACTCCGCGCTTCTGGTGGCGGCGCAGTATCCAGCATCGAGTGCCGCGATGAATCTGCTGCTCGATCACGGGGCCAAAGTGCGTCTGCCGAAGGGTCACGGTGCACCAATGTTCAATGCATTTCCGACGTTCCTTGCGGCGCTTTCCAGCAACGCCGACATCATCGGCCGCCTTCATCAGGAAGGCGATCGCCTGGACGACAAAGTGAATGTGCAGGGCATGTTCCCGTCCTCGCCGATGCTTTATTTGGCAACCACGCACCGGAACGAAGCGGCCCGGGCATTGTTGGACGCCGGGGCTCAGGTGGACGAAGTGGACAGCGACGGCATCACCAGCCTCGGATGGGCGGCGATCGCGAACCGCGTGGAGATGGCTCGGTTGCTGATCGAGCGTGGGGCCGACGTGAATCACGTCGACAACAAGGGGATGACGCCACTGCTATACGCAGCCTCAATCGACTTCGGCGATTCGGCGATGGTCGATCTCCTGCTCAAATCCGGCGCACAAGCCGGCGCGCGGACCAAGGAAGGGCTCACGGCGCTCGAACTGGCGCGCAAGTACAACCACACTCATTTGGTGGCGAGATTGGTGGCGAGACCGGAGCGGGACTAGAGCGTGATGGCGGAACTGGTCCAGCCAAGGGCGTAATGGACCAGCGCGCGGATTGCCGTCTCGGGCACGTTTAGGGCGCGGGAACAAAGAGCAGCGAAGCCGGTGACCCAACCTCGGCAACTTGCTTTGTCGGAGCGATCTCGCCGTGATTGCCAATCGTAAACACGGCGACACTGTTTGAATCTAAATTCCCCGCCAACAGGTACTTCCCGCTCGGATCGAGGACAAAGTTCCGCAGTAGCTTTCCGCCCGACGGCGCAATCTGCAGCTGCTTCAGCAATCCGGTTTTCCCGTCGATTTCAAAAACGCTCGAAGAAGCCAAAGCCGCCGGCAAGCCGACGCGACCTATCGAAGATGAGATCTACGAGATTGAAGATGCACTTCGGCTGGCCGGTCAAACATCCTGAGAGTTGTACCGCTGTATCCTTAGCCAACGGCACGCCGAATGGCTACCGTTAATGGTGAATAACGCTTCCTTCCCGTGTCTTCAGAGCCGATTCGTGAAGTTTCCTCGAACGCCGTTTGTGGACCGCGAGAACAAAGGTACGGGTTAGTGACTACTCATCCTGTGGATCTTTCGCGAGCTACCAGCGATCGATCCAGAACAAAGCTCCGAGGCATTACGAATTCCTCGGGTACATTATTCGTGGCGGGGCGCCGACATCGGGTCGATCTTCGCTGCCGATCCTGCCGGCAGAGTATTGAAGGCTGATCAGTGACGCTGCCATGCCTCTCCACTGTCCCCCGCGGGGAGCCTCTGTCCCCGGGCTTCGAGTCCTGGCAGTACTAAAACTCTTTGTTGAAATTTGGATTCCGTGAAATGCACATTCTCATTTATGTCAACGTAGCAGTGTGATACCATAGCTGCCCAATTAGGAGTGTGCATGAGCAAAGCCTTGTTGTTAGCGTTTGCGGCGGCAGGTTGCGTTGCTGCCTCGCAGATCACAGCCACGGAGTCGATGGACCCGGCATTCACGATATCCTCTTCCGGCAGCGTTGGGTCCCTGAGTATTAGCACGCTTCCAACTGCTGGGATCACCTTAGACATTGGCACCACCGCCGGTCCGACCCTTAGCATTAGCTTTAGCGGCGGCTCTGGCCCTTCAGACTATACGTTGAGCGCACACGCTGACGACGTCGGCGATGAAGAACTGGGCGCGTTCATCGATGCCATCTCAGACACCGTTGCCATTGACGTGAGCGGGGGTACAGTGGACGTAAAGGTCGATCCCAGCGTCAAATTCAGTCTATCCATGGCGGGACCGACCCTGGCGACTGCATCTTTGTTCATCGCCGTGGAGGAGTTTGATTCGGTCACTTCGCAGTGGAACGCGCTTAACAGTTTGACCGCACACCTGACAACTACGAAGTCGAGTCCCACCACACTCTTCTGTACGCCCTGCGTTTCAGCCGATACTAGTCTTACGGACGCATCCGCCGAATTTCGGGTACACACCCGCCTGGACTACTCAATCGAGAACGCCGCTCCGGTAACAACGCCTGAGCCGGGCACTCTCGGGCTGCTGGGCGCGGCGTTTGCCGCCGTTGTAGGTATCGCGCGTTTGCGATCCTGCAATGCGCGGGTAGGTAGCTAACCGCACCCCAGGGATCACTGGACAAGAACCCCGAAAAGCCCGGGAAAAGAACCACCGCGCCTTGCTGGAAAAAGGAACGCTCCGCAATTTGGCGAGACCTTACGCGACATCGGCGACGGCATCGACTTCGATTTCAGTCTTACTGAGCGGTCGACCAGTGACGCCGTAGACGACCGGGCCGGAAATGGTTGGCGATTGGCGAGGAAGCCAAAGTATCGGATGCGGACGAAACCTCTGGGCAGTACATGCTGGACAAAGCGGCGGAGGAACTCCGTCGCCGCCAGAGTCATTTTGCGGTGCTTGTTGCCGTGCGCGTAGTCCTTCCACCGGAATGTGACGCGCTCTCCATCAAATGCCAGAAGGCGGTGATTGGAGATGGCGACGCGATGGGTATAGCGACCAAGATACCGAAGCACTCGCTCCGGCCCGCCGAACGCCGGTTTGGCGTAAACGACCCAATCCTGGCGAAACAGAGTGCGCAAGAATGCTGCGAACCGTCTCGGGTCTCGCAGCGGTTCGAGTGGGCCGTCCAGGCGCAGTTTATGCTGGCGATAGAGCCGGCGAAGGCCGGAAACATACTCGCCTCGGAAGACGCGGCTGAGGACCTTCACCGGCAAGAAGAACGCATCTGGGCTGAGGTTGGACAGCCTGTTGGAGAATCGTCAGCCACTCGGAGAATGAGGCTTCGAAGCTGATTTCAGAATTGTGAGCGAACGGGAGGCTGATAACGTCGTCGGTTGCCCAGACAAACGTTAGTGCAACGAACTGCCCGCCGCCCGGTTCCCACGATTTCTGCGTTTGCAAAAGCATCGCGCGGCTCCATCGTATCGGCGAGCCGGTGGAAGTTGCGGGAGCGGTGGTGTTCCTGGCTTCGCCGGCGGCGTCACTGATTACAGGACACACGATTCTGATTGACGGCGGGTGGACGGCGAGATGGCGCGAAGCGGAGGCGTGCCTCGTCGCCAATGTCCGGATGGCGAGTGGTCCGAACGAAGCCTCCCCGACGTCTGGACACGGTGATCCCCGGCACTCTTGGTTTACGATCGAGGAATGTCCGTCCCCGTCAACTTACAGATTGTTCAACCTCGCAAGCTGGCCGCGGTGCGGCGCGAGGTCGCGCCGGGTGCGGTTGGCTCCGCGTGGGGGCCGGCCCTTAGCAAGGTCTGGGAGTTCATTCGTAGCCAGCCAGGTCTGCGGACTGATGGCCACAACATTTTTCTCTACCACCACCCGACACAGCCGGGCGCGCCTATACTGTGCGACTTCGGTCTCGAGGTCACGCGCACATTTGAAACGGCGGGCGAGGTGTACGCGACCGAAACGCAAGGGGGCGAGGCTGCCGTCGCCGTTCACCGCGGCCCGTACAATCGCATGAATGAGGCGCACGACGCGATCAGAAAATGGATGGCGGCAAATCGAAGGGAGTCCGCTGGGCACTCGTGGGAGATATACGGAGATCCGACGCCGCACCCGGCCGACACCGAGACGACGGTTGTGTATCTCTTAGAGTAGCGTTCGCGCGCTTTGGGCGGATGGTCGGCAACTTGGACAAAGCTCAGATGCGGCTCGTTTGGAAAGCCGTTTCCGTGAAGCTGTGGAAGAGTAGCGCGTGACTCGGGCAATGCACGCAGAGGCGACCCAAATCTCGTCTGCGCATCCCTTCACGTAATAGGGAATGGGAATTGTGCGGGCAACCTCGCAGGCTCTGCCGGGTGTCCGCTTTGGCCATAATGGATTTGGCGCGAGCCTTGAAACCAAGCCATGAAAGCCATTGTCTATCAGCACTTCGGTTCACCCGATATTCTCGAATGTCGAGAAGTCGAGAAGCCCGTTCCTGGGCACGATGAGGTCCTTATCAAGGTCCGCGCGGCTTCCATCAATCCGCTGGACTGGAAATTGATGAAGGGCGGGCCATTCATCATGCGCCTTCTGCTTGGGCTGGACAAGCCGAAGCTCAAACGGCCCGGCGTGGATGTGGCCGGCGAGGTGGAAGCGGTCGGCAAGAACGTAACGCAGTTCAAACCGGGCGACCCGGTGTTCGGCACTTGTTACGGAGCGTTTGCCGAGTATGCGACCTCCAAGTCGGTGACGGGCATGAAGTCCGCGCTGGTCGTCAAACCGGATAACGTGACGTTCGAGCAAGCCGCGTCCGCGCCGGTGGCCGCGCTGACTGCATTGCAGGGTCTTCGCGACAAGGCGCGAATCGAGGCCGGGCAGAAGGTGCTGGTGAACGGCGCCGCGGGAGGCGTGGGCACGTTCGCGGTGCAAATCGCCAAGTCGTTCGGCGCGAATGTCACCGGTGTCTGCAGCACCCGGAATGTGGACCTGGTCCGATCCATCGGCGCGGATCAGGTCATCGATTACACCCAACAGGATTGCACGAAGGGCGGTCAGCGTTACGACATCGTTCTCGATTGCGTTGGGAACCACTCCTTTTCGGAATGGAGGCGCGTTTTGAATCCCAAAGGGATCTTCGTCGGCGTCGGAGCGCCGCCCGACGTTCCGTTGTCGCGACTTCTGGCCGGTTTGATCGGCGCGCTTGTGCAATCCGTGTTCGTGAGCCAGAAACTAGCGGTTTTCATGGCGAGAGCTAACGAACAGGATCTGACCACCGTGGGCGAGTTGATGGCGACCGGCAAGGTGACGCCCGTCATCGACAGGCGGTACCGGCTAAGTGAGGCCCGCGACGCTTTCCTGTACATGGAAGAAGGCCACGCTCGCGGAAAGGTAGTCATCACCCCGGAAGACTAGCGCGGAGGACCGTTAGCAGTGGTCCCTTGCCGTTGGTCCCGCTTGAACCCTGAATACGCAAAGCGGCGTGGCGTTGATACTCTCGTTGGAAAGGAAAGCACTATGAAACCTGACAAGAAGGGCACGCGCAAGTTTCCCAAGAGCACTACCGGGATCAGAAAGGGGCCCACGGGATTCACTGACGAGGAACGAGTCGCGATGATCTGGAAGGCTACCGGGCCTATCGCGAGAAAGTGCGGTACCGCCTGGTGCCGCACGTGTGGTAAGCACCCCGCCAACTGATTTCCGCTCGCGATAAGGCAAGTGCAGCGGTATCAGGCTCACTTGGCGGATGGTCGTTTTAAACCGGCCAATGTTCGGAGTGGGGTGGCGGCCAACAACACAAAGTCAGTATTCTTGTTTTCGTTCGAAACTGATTTAGCCGGAGGGTGAAGGCCCGGCCAGCAGATCGAAAACTTTGGCAGAGAACGGTCACCGGCGGGCCTTCACGCCAGCCGTGATTCTTTTTATCGCACTGCCAGAGACGAAAGACAACATCGAACCGGGGTGATCCCACTGGACCTCGTGCCGCGGCGATGTCCAGTTTGCTTGGATTACACGATCGTCGGCCATGGGCGACGGCTCCGTCCGGCCCACGATGACCGCCATGAGCGCATCTGGGTGCGCCGCGGAATCTGTCATCCGTGCGGGAAGACCTTCACGATCTTGCCCGATTGGCTGGCACCGGCAGCGCCTTTCAGCTTGCGTTGCCGACAACAGGCCTGCGAGCGGATCGCCGACGGCTACTCCGACGAGCAAGCCGCCCCTCACTGCAAAGATCCGTCCCGTTTGCCCGATCCCTCCACCGTGCGCCGATGGGCACAACGGCGACTGCTCAGCCTATGGTGCTGGATTAAGGCCGGAGCCCACCGCGACCACTTCCTGCGGACACCCACCATCCTTGCCTGGGATCTCAGCGCGGCCTGCCGTATTCTGCCCATCGAGGCCAGCAGTCCGTGAATCGAATGGCGCTTGATGAACTGAAACAGCAGATTCCGTTGCTGGAGTATCTGCAAGCACACGATTGGCAACAGGCCCGGCCGATCGGCTTCGGCCGCCTTCTGGGACTGTGTCCACTGCACGCCGACCACAAGCCCAGCTTTCTCGTGGACCCCAACAAAAACTTGTTCTACTGCTACGGGTGCCGTCGCGGCGGTGATGTGATTCGTTTCGCCGAACTGTATCACCAGGTGAAGTTTCCGCAAGCGGTGGCTCTACTGCACCAGTGGCGTGGTTTGCCACCGCTGCTGCACGAAGCTACGGGTTTCTATCGCATGCAGTTACACCGTCACGGAGAGGCAGTGGCCTACTTGTACCAACGCGGAGTCCGCTCGCCGGAACTGATCGAGCACATGCGGATTGGCTACGCGCCCGGCAGCTGCTTGCGAGGTTGGTTGACACAGTTGGGCTATCCGCTCCAGGCTTTGCGGCAAGCTGGTTTGGTCACTGGCGCTGGCTATGACGCCTACACGCATCGCATCGTATTTCCGCTGGAAGGCAACCTCTATGGCCGCAGTCTGTCGACCACGGCGCCGCCGCACCGTTTCTTACCAGGCGCTAAGGGCGGCTTGTATTCGTGGGAGCGGGTCCGGCAATGTCCGGAAGTGATTCTCGTAGAGGGTCTATTCGATTACGCCGTGTTGTGGCAGGCCGGCTTTCACAATGTTACCTGCGCGATGGGAACTCAGCTCAACGCATACCAGTTTCGTCAACTGTGCGATGGTATGCGAAGCATCTACCTGACCTTTGATTCCGACGCCAACGGCAGCGGGCAGCGTGCCACGCAAGCGCTCGCGCACCGGCTTAGAGAGCAACGGTTAAAAGTTTGCACCGTCGAACTGCCCGAGGGCCATGACCCGAACAGCTTCTTCGTCAATGGCGGCGATGCCGGGCAGTTTCAAGCGCTGCTGGAGGCTGCTCGGTCATGACTTTTCGCGTTAACCACCAGTCATCGGACAACCCCGCGCGATGTCCGTACCGCGTGGTCGTGCAGGCAACAGGACGTGAGATTGACTGGATCAATCAGTATCTCGATTACGAGACCGTTCGCCGCCTCGCTGATCATACCCTGCAAAGTTATGCGAACGAGTTGTTGTACTTTCTCCGTTGGTGGGAGAGTGTTCATCGCACTCACGCGATCGCCAAAGATGCCCTCACGGAATCGACACTGCTCGACTATGTGCGATTCCTGTCTGGTCAACAGCCCCCGTTGTCCGGCTCAACCATTAACACACGCATTGCCATTGTCGATAAAGCCCTACGCCATCTGTTCCCTGATGCTCCTCCTCAGATTGCCCCCGGATTTCAGAAGATCTCTTGGCAACGTGCACCAATGGGCATTGGCAGACCACGACTGGCCCTGAGTCGGTTGCGGGTGAGGACCCCCAAACGAACCATTACGCCGCTGTCGGTGGACGAGGTGGCACGGTTTTGGTCCAGTTTTCGTACCTCACGGGATCTGGCCATTGTAGGTTTGATGCTGCTGCAAGGGCTCCGATCCCAAGAGATTCTGGACCTGAATCAGGACGATCTGCTGTTGCCGGAAGCGCAGATTCGCGTGCGCGGCAAGGGCAATAAGACCCGCTTTCTTCCCTTGGCTCCGGAAGCAACTCAGTTGCTCGATCATTATCTGCGGCTGGAACGGCCCGCCAACTCATCTCCTGCTTTATTCGTTTCTCTCAAGGGTTCGGCTCGCGGCGCCCGGATGACTCCCGCGGGTCTGCGCTCGCTTTTTCGCCATCATCGCCAGACTAGCGGAGTCAAAATCGCAAACCCCCATCGCTTTCGGCACACCTTCGCGTCGGATATGGTGCGCGCCGGCGTTAGCCTGCCGGCCCTCATGCAGTTGATGGGTCATGCAAATATCCAAACTACCCTCGTCTATATGCAGGTCACTCCTCTCGAGGTCTATCAGCAATATGCGCGAGCAATCGCTCAACACATCAGGCCGGTGCCGGTCTCACGATCATGAAATTATCTCGCCTCGCTTCTGTTGACCATCCCCTGGCTCTCCAGTTCCAGCGAGCTGTCGAGTCCCTCACTGCCGCCCAAGTGTGGGATTCAGCCCGTCAATACCGTGGCACCGCGCGCGACTTCCTGATTTATCTCGGCGAGAATCATCCTGATGTTGCTTCGTTGAGTCAGTTGCGCCGCGACCCGCATATCCTTGGCTGGTTCACCCACCTGCGCTCCTTGGCGCCGGCGGTCTACATCAATCGTCTCACGCACCTCCGACGTATCCTTGAGGAACTTGCCTGGACCGCCCAACTTCCTGAGTTGGCGCATCTGATCCGTCGCGAGGACTCTCCGCGGCCTCCTCAACGTCTTCCCCGTGCCTTGACGGCGCAACAGGATCAACTCATCCAGCAGGAGTTGCTCCGCCGCAACGATCTACCGGCCAACATCTTCCTGCTGCTCCGCCATACCGGTATGCGCATTGGCGAATGTGTCGATCTCTCCTATGACTGCCTTCGCAATGTTGGCCCCGATCGCTGGGCTATTCACGTTCCGCTGGGCAAGTTCAAGACAGAAAGAATGGTGCCGGTAGACTCATTTGTATGTGAGCTGGTGCATCGCCTGCGCTTTTTTCGTTCTTTCGATCCACTGCTTCCCGATGGCCGGTTGCTGTCACGTCCACATGGCAAGCAGGCCTTGATTCGTCAACTGCGGTACTGCCTCCACGAAGTGACTGCTGCCGCCGGGATAACCACCCGCATCGTTCCACACCAGCTTAGACACACATACGCGAGCGAGATGATCCGTTCGAGCGTAACCTTGCCTGCACTAATGAAGTTACTCGGTCATACCGATCCAGAGATGACGATGCGGTATGTCGACGTCACGTCGAATGATTTGCAGCGCGAGTACCATCTGGCCCGCGCGAAACCTCGACATATAACCCCACAACCGAAAGCGCCGACGATTTCGCCCCGCACCGGTTTGGACGGCGTCATCGACTCTCTGCTCTTCGCTCAACATGCCATCGAGATGTTCCGTCGCTCCCTACCAGATGGCCCTCCGCGGCGCTGCCTCGACCGCCTTTCGAATCGGCTCACCAAAATCCTCGCCCAAACTCGCAAACTCAGCCCGTCCGCATAACGGGCAGAGATTGGCCGTATAAGTCGGCCACTCGAAGAATCCTCAAACCGCGCGTCTTCAGCACCCGTGGCCGTCGGCTTTCGCAACGTGCCGCATAACGCCCGTTGCTGACTTGGTGGCGTGTCATTCGGCTGTCCCGCCCGACGCGGCGACGTTGGCCCTCAAATGTGATCTGGCGCCGCACCGAGCTTTCCTGCGCGCAAATCCGTATCCTTCCACCGGCAAGAATGCTGGCCCGTGTCCCGAATACGTCGACCAGGTCGTGCACCAGGGCGTGAGCATTGCCTTGCCGCCTCCAACATCGCGTTAGCGTTCGCCGCGGATCAGCCACGATTCGCCCCCGCGGCAGCTTCGGTAACCGCCTCTCGGCTACGCCCCCACCTCTTGTGATCTGTAGAACTGAAAGAGATTCGCCTTTGACTCCTTATAAACGTCAGACGAGCGCTGCTCCGAAACCACCACAAGCTGTCGGCGTCCCTGTAGATCACGCTCACGGTGATGCTGTAATCTGGACCATCATACGTTCCA
>Ga0335081_10010557_pt1 | contig 14930 bp, 11 predicted proteins | sample Lox_Sample_35_FD_206713 | JGI IMG/M metagenome (GOLD analysis project Ga0335081, IMG submission 206713) | Soil microbial communities from Loxahatchee National Wildlife Refuge, Florida, United States - Lox_Sample_3.5 | ecosystem: Environmental > Terrestrial > Soil > Wetlands | place: USA...
TCACTAGGCGGAAGTCCCGCCATCGACCGGTAACAGGGCGCCGGTCATGAAACTCGCCTCGGCAGAGGCAACGAAGGCCACGACGCGCGCGATCTCTTCGGAACGCGCGACCCGCCCCAGCGGAATCGAGGCCGCCAGCGTCCGGATCTTGCAGTCACGGTCAGCGCCGTCACAGGCAAGATCCAGCATCGGAGTGTCGGTGTCGCCCGGGCAAACCGCGTTGACGCGGATGCCGCTGTTGGCGTAGTCGAGTGCCATGCAACGGGTGAGCTGCGCGAGTGCCGCCTTGGAGACGCAATAGGCCGTTGCACCGCGTGCGCCCATGAGCGCCCAGTCGGAAGCGACGTTCACAATGGCGCCGGACTTCTGCTGGATCATTTGCGGCAACACGGCCCGCGAGAGCCTGAATGCGCCGGACACGTTCACGTCCAGGACGCGATTCCACTCCTCGTCTGTGCAATCCAACACGGTCCCATTGATGAGGATGCCGGCGTTGTTGACGAGCACGTCGATGCGGCCGTAGACGCCCAGGACAGTCTCGACGATCTCGCGGGGCGAGTCAGGATGGGCTACATCGGCGGCCATGAACGAGGCCGCGGCGCCGAGCGAGCGCAGTTGGGCCAGGACTTGCGATCCCCTGCCCACGTCACGGCCGATGAGCAACAGATCCGCACGACGGGAGGCCAGCTCAAGGGCAATCGCGCGCCCGATACCGGAGGTCGCGCCAGTGACGATACACGCCTTACCCGCAAACGACATAGACAACGACTCCTCGCTCACGCCCACGCATCGAGTTGCGACGCGCGGACGAGCCGGGACATCGGCGCCTGCGCTGCCGAGCTTCCCACTGCGTGGATAGTACGAACTGCGATCGCAAATCGCAATATGCGGTGACAACCGCATCGCGTGGGCCGCGGCGCCGGAGCCGGCGGCTCCGGCCCAAATGGGCGGTTGATATCCACTCGGCGCAAGGCGAATATCACGTCCCGCGCATGGAGGAGTCTGGCGCCCCCTGGAGAACTGTCGATTTGAAAGCGAGCACCCCGATCGGTCTTGGCATCGTGGAGGACGTCGTCCCGCTCCACGAAATCGTCTATCAGCGGCTCACCCGGGCCTTGATGGCCGGGCAGATTGCCCCTGGACAGAAGCTCACGTCGCGCAAGCTTGCGCAGGAGCTCGGGACGAGTGACATGCCGGTCCGCGCGGCGCTGCTGCGGCTGCAATCGCTGAAGGCGCTGGCACCGCTGCCCAACGGTTCCCTCACGCTCCCCACCATGACGAGGGAACGCTTCGCCGGTCTCGCGGACACCCGGGTGCTCGTTGAGGGTGCGGCGACGGAGCGCGCGGCCCATAACATGAGTCCGGCGGACCTCAAACTGTTGAAGAAGTCCGCCGCGGCGCTCACCAAGGCGGCGCGGAGTCAGAGCATCGACGACTATCTGGCGCGCAACTACGACTTCAAGTTTCAGATTTACCGGGCGAGTCAATCTGAATCGCTGGTCTTCATCATCGAGATGCTCTGGTTGCAGGTGGGACCCTCTTTGCGGCAGTTCGCGAAGCATTTCGATGGCGATCTCTCGCGCATTCTCGAGATCGACTATCACGAGGATGCGGTTGCTGCTATCGAGCGGCGGGATGCGAAGGCCGCGGGGCGCGCGATCCGACGGGACATTGCGGAGGGTGCGCGATTCCTTGTGGAGAATGGGGACTTTTCCTGAGCGCACGCGTTCATCGCACGCGCCCGGCAAGGTGCTCACGAAGCGCGGCCGCACGTAGACGCGCGAACGCCGCTGCAGCTAGCCAGCGTCCAGCCCTGTCCTACGCAGCAGGCGGTTTCCCCCTCCTATCCACCGATCAAAGCTGATTCCATCGGCTCGTCGAGCGATGAATCCAGAATCGATCGTTTGTCAGATCCAGATAGGGATAGAGGCCAAGATACTCCCGGCCGTCGAATGTCTGGTTGTCGTCCAGAATGGGCGCCACCGCGATGCGCCCGGTGCGAGCGTCCATGTAGCCAAGCTCCCACGGCATCCACACCGAGCGGGCCGCGGAAACAGATGTGAAGTAGATCAGTGACGCGCACCGATCCATTCGCCCCGGCGTAGGATGTTAGCGGTCTTCTGGGTAACTCGCTGGCGGTCCAGGGCTCGCTTCGACCAGCCGATCCCTTGCATAGCTTCGCTCCAGTGCCTTGGACAGCAAAGTGGTTTGCCGCGCTTCGTACCGACGCAGCAAGTCGCTTTTCAACAGCATCGACAACAGTGTCTCTCTGCGCACGCGTTCCCACAGGGTCGCACGCAACGATCAACCGAACGGCGGATGGAACGCGCGGCTCGAGCTTATTGTTCTCTGCCTGTTTCAGTCGTAGACTGCGACCGCAGATTTTGCGATCGCAGATCACATAACTTGCCGAAGGGACTCAGGTCGGCCCGGCGTCGCAAAGCTGTGACGGCTGCAGTGCGCGCGATTCAAGGTCAGGATGTTGATGGACATGAGCAAGCCAGCGATTGCTGTGATCGGCTGCGGGTTGATCGGTGAAAGCTGGTCCGCCCTCTTTCTTGCCCATGGCTACGAGGTTCATGCCTGGGATCCCGACGTCCAGGTCCGAGGGCGTCTTGCGGAGCGCCTGCAGCGTCCGCTGGCGCAACTTGCGACGTTGTATCCGAAAAACACGGTACCCGGTCGTCTGCGGGTCCACGACACTTTGGCCGAGGCGGTGGCGCGTGCCGACCTGGTCCAGGAAAACGCGCCGGAACGGGTGCCGCTGAAGCGAGCCCTCTATTCTGAAATCGAAGGGGTCACGCCGAGCTCGGCGATCATCGCCTCCAGCTCTTCGGCGTTCACATGGTCGCAGTTGTCCACGGAGATGCACACACCCGGGCGACTGATCACGGCGCATCCCTTCAATCCGCCGCACCTGGTCCCCCTCGTGGAGCTGTACGGCGTGGACCCCGAAGCACTCGGACGGGCCGACGCTATCTATCGCGATATCCACCGCGAGACTGTGCGGCTGAAGAAGGAGGCTATCGGGCACATTGCCAATCGGTTGGCTTCCGCGCTTTGGCGTGAGGCGGTGCACCTGGTGGCGGAAGGAATCGCCGACGTGACCGACATCGATGCGGCGCTCGTCAACGGTCCTGGGCTGCGTTGGTCTGTGATCGGGGCGCATATGGTGTATCACCTGGCGGGCGGTGAGGGTGGGATCGAGCATTACCTGGATCATCTCGGGCCCAGCCAGGAGCGCCGCTGGGAGGCGCTCGGCTCGCCCCGGCTCACGCAGGAGGTTTGTGCGCAGCTGATTGCCGGGATTGCCGAGGAAGCGGCGGGGCGGTCCGTAGCGGAGCTGGAACGAGCGCGCGATGCCCGGCTGATCCGCATGATTCAGGCTCGCCGGGACGAAGTTTGACGCGCTCGACTCATCACCGCATTGCGCTCATTCACGCGCTCGAGGAGTCGGTGTTGCCTGCCCGCGCGGCTTTTGCCCGATGTTGGCCGGAAGCGTTCTGTTTCGACCTGCTCGATACGTCGCTCGCGGTCGACTGGAGTACGCGCGGCGAGTTGGACGATGCGATGGCAGACCGCTTTCAGGTGTTGGGCCGTTATGCGGCCGAGTCAGCGGGGGCGGCCGGCAGGACGGGCGCGATCCTGTTTACCTGCTCGGCGTTCGGACCTGCTATCGACGCCGTCAAGAGTCAATTGCCGATCGCGGTCCTGCGGCCGAACGAAGCCGCTTTCGAACATGCGCTGCGGCTGGGCGAGAACATTGGTCTGGTCGTTACCTTTCCGCCCTCACTGCCCATGCTCCAACGGGAACTGCAGGAGATGGCCGCTGCACGGGGACACAGGATCGCCGTGCAGGGCGTTCAAGTCGCAGCGGCCTTGGAGGCATTGAAGGCCGGTGATGGCGAAACAGATGACTGGCTCGTCGTAGAAGCCTGTGGCGAGCTGGGCGCCGTCGATGTCGTCGTGCTCGGGCAGTTTTCGCTGGCCCGCGCCGCGCCCCCGCTGCGAGACCTCGTCCCAGTACCCGTTCTGATTACACCCGATTGCGCCGTCCAGGCGTTGCGCTCGCGTCTGGGCGATCCCGGCCCGGACGGGCCGACTGGATGGGAGGTGTCCCCCGAATGAGCACAGTAATGCCAACCAACGAACGTTCCCTTCAGGACATGGACCGGACGAGTCTCTTCCATCCGCTCACGTCCATTGCCGACCACATCAAGAACGGCTCGGCCATCTATACGAGCGCGCGCGGCGTGCACTTGCATGAGGAGCACGGTCGCGACCTGATCGACATGGCTGCCGGACTATGGTGTGTGAATGTGGGTTATGGGTGCGCCGAACTCGCTGACGCGGCAGCTAATGCCATGCGGCAGCTCAGTTTCCAGCACCTGTTCGGCGCAGCATCGAGCGAATACACCGTTCGCCTTGCGGAGCGGTTGCTCGCCCTCTTTCGCGGGCAAGCCCAGGCACCTCACATGGCGAGGGTGTTCTTCGGGACCTCCGGCTCGGATGCGAACGACACCGCCTTGAAGGTGGTCCACTATTACAACAACCTGCTCGGCAGGCCTGACAAGAAGAAGGTCATCGCTCGGATCGGCGGCTATCATGGTGTCAATCACGGGAGCGGCAGTCTGACGGGCATCGCGTCCTATCACAGGAATTTCGATCTTCCCGTACCGGGCATTCTGTATGCCGCGTGCCCGCACTACTACGGTCATTCGCGGCCCGGGGAGAGCGAGGCGCAGTTCACCAACCGACTCATTGCCGATCTGGAGGGGTTGATCGCCAGGGAAGGCGCCGAGACGATCGCCGCGTTCATTGCCGAGCCGGTCATGGGGACCGGGGGCGTAATCCTGCCACCGGCCGGGTATTTTCCGCGCGTGCAGGCGCTGCTGGATCAGCACGACATTCTCTTCATTGTTGATGAGGTGATCACCGGGTTCGGCCGGCTTGGAGAGTGGTTCGGCACCGGAGCCTACGGCCTGCGACCGGACATCGTGTCGCTCGCAAAAGGTCTCACGAGCGGCTATTTCCCGATGTCGGCCTCGCTCATCTCACAGCGGATCTGGTCGGTTCTGGAATCCGGATCGGAGCAGGCCGGGGCGTTCATGCACGGCTACACCTATTCCGGACACCCGGTCGGCAGTGCCGTAGCAATGGCCAACCTGGATGTGATCGAGCGCGAGAACCTGGTGATGAAGGCCGCTTCGGCCGGCCGTTACCTGGTTGACTCGTTACGTGAGCGGATCGGTAACCACCCCTACGTGGGCGATATCCGCGGAGCTGGCCTGATGGTAGGAGTTGAGTTTGTGGCGGATCGTGCGACCCGGCGGGGATTCGGGCGAGGCCAAGCGCCTCATCGCATTGTCGCCGGGCATAGCGCGCGTGCGGGCGTACTGACACGCGCCCTGCCGTTTGCCAGTGTCAACTCATTCTCGCCGCCCCTGTCGATTACGCGCGACGAGATCGATGTGGCAACGCAGCGCTACGCGCTTGCGCTCGATACGGCGCTTCCCGAACTGCGTGCGTTGGCTGGCGCCTGAGCGACAGCGACGGGCACTGTATGAGTCAACATCAGAATACCAATGAAGGCGGGACCCTGGCGGCCGGTTCCCTCGGGCTGACCGAATCGGTCATCATGGGCGTCGCAGGGACGGCGCCGGCTTTCAGTGTGGCGGCCACTACTGCCGCACTCGTCTTCGCTGTAGGGGTCCTGGCGCCGGCGAGCTTGCTGTACTGCGGCCTGATCATGTTTGGCACCGCGTTCGCGTTCCGGCATTTGAACAAAGGCGATCCCAACGCCGGGGCGTCCTACGCCTGGGTGAGCCAGGCGTTTGGTCCGGTTCTGGGCTTTTTCGCGGGCTGGTCGGTGCTGATCGCCCAGGCGGTGTCGATGGTGTCGGGAACGGTGCCGGCCGCGACCGCAACCTTGTTCCTGCTCGCGCCTTCGTACAGCACGAGTGTGGCGGCCGTGACCGTGGTAGCAGCAGGCTGGGTCATCATCACCAGTGCCATTACCATCAAGGGCATCAAGCTCGCCAGTTATGTGCAAGTGGCACTTACGACTGTGGAGCTCGTCCTGCTGGTCATCATCATGGTGACGGCGGTGGTGCGTTTCTGGGACCACCCTGCGCATTCCTTGTCCCTGGGTTGGTTCTCGGCCCTGCGGTTCACGCCACAGATGTTTGCCACCGGCGCGTTGACCGCGGTGTTCATGCTGTGGGGCTGGGACGTGGCTTTGAACCTGAATGAGGAAACCCGCGACGCGCATCTCACACCCGGAGTAGCGGTCGTCATTTCCATGTTTGTCGTACTGCTCTTGTTCGTGGGGTTTTCCGTCGCCGCGCTCCTCTCGTTGACTGATGCTGAGATCGCGGCCGCCGGCACCAACGTCGTGCAGGCCGTCGCCGACAAGCTTTTTCCGCGCCCGTGGAGCTATCTTGCCGTGCTTGCAGTGATGCTCAGCACGATTGGGACGCTGGAGGCTTCGATCCTGGCTTTCACTCGCACGATGTACGCAAAGAGTCGTGGCAAGGCACTACACAGTCGTTATGCGCGCCTGCATCACAAGTGGCAGACACCCTGGATTGCCTGCCTCACGCTGCTGGTGATCGCACTGACACTCGTTATGACATCCTCTTACCTGCCTACCGTCAGCACAATCATGCGGGACGCGGTGAACACAGTCGGTTTTCAGGCGGCATTGTATTATGGTCTCGCGAGCTTCGCGTGCGCCTGGTGTCACCGCGGTCTGATACGCAAGGGCAGTCCGTTGGAGGTATTCCTGTACGTCTTCTGGCCGGTGGTGAGCGCACTTTTTCTGGGATTTGTCGCGATCTACAGCATTCCCACGTTTGATCTCGCCACCAATCTCATTGGCTTGGGCGGGATCCTGATGGGGATTGTTCCACTGTTGTTGAACAGGCGGCGTCTAGCAGTTGCTGCGCTGGAGAATCGGCGGGCGCGGGGAACTGCCGCTCTGTAGGGCCGGCTGGAAGCAAGATGATCCGCCAACAGCATCGGCTGGATCAGCAGCCTGCAGGCGGTGTTCCGTATCCGTGCGCAGATCGATGCCGACCGGATCGTCGTGCGTCCCGATTGAATTCACCGCCTACGGAGTTTCCATGAGCCCCTCAAAGCCATCGCGGGGCGATGTCGCAGGTCTGCTGCGCGCCATCGCTGTTGCTTCGTGCCTGACTCTAATCACGGCGGTGACGTTCGCGGACACTCCACCTGCCTTCTCCGCGGAACGGGGCGATCGTGCCAGCGGCTGGCTGTCGCAATCGCGATCCGAGGTGTTGGCGCGCAACGGGATGGTCACGACGAGTCAGCCCCTCGCGGCGCAAGCGGGGCTGCGAATCCTCGAAAAAGGCGGCAATGCCTTCGACGCGGCTGTTGCCGCGGCCGCGGCGTTGAATGTTGTTGAGGCGGAGAGCGCGGGAATCGGCGGTGACGTGTTCGCCATCGCATGGAGCGCGAAGGAGAAGAAGCTGCTCGCATTGAACGGGAGCGGTCGTGCGCCCGCGGGAGCGACGCTGGCTCGCATGGCTGCGCGCGCGAGCAACGGCCGCATGCCGCTGCATGGGATCGACTCGGCAACGGTTCCTGGAGCCGTGGATGCCTGGGATGCATTGCTCAAGCGCGCCGGGACGCTCAGCTTCAAGGAAGTACTCGAACCGGCGGCGGTGCTGGCTGAGCAAGGATTTGGCGTCAGTGAGCGCATCCGTACTGACTGGACCGAAGGGACGGACGTGTTGCGCGGTGACCCGGATTCGGCGAAGACTTATCTCGTCAATGGGCAAGCGCCCGCAGCTTATGCCCTGTTCCGCAACCCCGATCTGGCGCACGCATTTCGTGTGCTGCAGAAGCAAGGGCGCGCAGCGTTCTATGACGGAGAGATCGCGCAGGCCATCCTGCGCAAGTCAAATGCGCTCGGGGGCACCCTGACGGCGCAGGACCTGCACGACACGCGGGCGACCTGGGAGGAGCCTATCTCGACGCGCTATCACGGCTATGACGTGTATGAATTCCCGCCCAACACGCAGGGATTCGCCACGCTCGAGATGCTCAACATCCTGGAGGTGTGCGCGCCCAGACTCGGCGTCAACCTGGCCGCCCTCGGGCCCTCGTCCGCGGACTACTGGCATCTGCTGGTGGAGGCGAAGAAGCTGGCCTATGCGGATCTGTACGCCTACAACGGCGACCCCGGCTTCGTATCCGTGCCGGTGGCGAAGTTGATCTCGAAGAGTTACGCGGGTGAGCAGTGCGCACGGATCAACATGCAGAAGGCCATGACGCCCGAGCCCAAGGGCGATCCGGTGGGCGGCACAGTGTATCTCGCCACGGCCGACCGTTGGGGGAATCTGGTCTCTTTCATCTACAGCATCTACGATACTTTTGGCGCGGGCATTACCGTTCCAGGTTATGGGTTCGTGCTGAACGATCGCGGCGCGTTGTTCTCACTGGATCCGAAAAGCCCAAACGTGGTCGCCCCCCGCAAGCGGCCGTTTCACACGCTGCTGCCCGGGTTTGTCATGAAGGATGGCGCCCCCCTGCTCGCCTTTGGTCTGATGGGTGGGAGTCAGCAGGCGCAGGGGCACGCGCAGGTGCTGATCGACATGATCGACCTGGGCGCGAACCTCCAGGCGGCGAGTGATGCGGCGCGGTTCTCGCACGCTCAGGCAACCAACACTCTGTACCTCGAATCCAACCTGTTCGCAAAGGTGGGCGCGCCGCTCAGCGCCCGCGGGCACCAGGTGGTCGTGGCGAACGGGGAGGATATGGGGGGGTTCCAGGCGATCGAGCTCATGCCCTACCCCGGGGACTCGGCGGCCCCAGCCGGAACCTCACGGGAAAAACCCATCGTCGGGGTATTCCGCGGTGCCTCGGACCACCGCAAGGACGGTGAAGCGGTTGGGTGGTAGGCGAAGATGCTGGGGCGCGGTGCGTATCATCCGCGATGTTCCTGCGGTGTGTTGAGTCAATGGATCCGCACGCCCTGGAGTGACTCGCGCAGGGCGTTGAAGAACAGGAGCTGGTGCTGTTCCAAAGACTCGGAGGCGTCGGCGATCGGGTAGGTTGACCATTGCACCATGACGAGGTCATCGGTACTGTCGACGGCGATGACCTGGCCGTAGATCCCCTCGGCCCAGAGGGTATGTTCGGCGGTATCGGCCACGTTGGGAAGGCTCCCCGGTGGCGCGCCCAGGTGCCACCACTGAAAGCCGTATTGGCCCTGGGGATTGGCGGCGTCGATCGAACCGGCGGCCTTCGTCCAACGCCGCGATTCGGCGAGCCAGTCAGGAGGCAGCAGCTTCGTTCCGTCGGGCAACACTCCGCCGCGTGCGACAAACAACCCGAAGCGTCCCCAATCCCGCAGCGTTGCATTGAATCCGTGCCCACCCATGTCGGTCTGACCAGGGACGAGCGCCTGCCAGACACCGTCGCGCTCCATGCCGAATCGACGCCATAGCCGGCTTTCCAGGTAGCGCGCGAGCGGCATTCCCGTGGCCCGCTCCAGGACTCTACCCACGAGCCATGCCCCACCGGTGTTGTAGGACCACACCTCTGCGGGTTTGACGCGGGGTTTGCGTGTTACGCCGCGGACGAGGCTCAGGATGCAGTTGTAACTGTCGGCTCCGGCCTCGCAACGCGTGAGCTGTGCGAAGTGCGATTGCGGGTCGGCGTAGTTCTCGTTCCAGTCCACGCCAGAGGTGTGTTGCAGGAGATTGCGCAAGGTGACGCCCGACCAAGCCGTGTGACGCAGCTCGGGCAGATAGGCCGTGATCGGGTCGTCCACGGACCTGATGCGGCGTTCCCGAATGGCTGTTCCGGTCAGAATGGACACCACGGACTTGGCTACGGATCGCGAGGTCCAGAGGGTGGATTCGGTGTTACCCCGCCCGTAGTGCTCATAGAGAATATGGCCGTGGAAGATGACCAGCAGGCCCGTTATGGCCTGCTCACGCAGATAGTCCTCGATCGCGAACTCCTTCCCATTGACCTGGAAGTGCGGCGCGAGTGGCATTGCCAACCGGGGAAGCGGATAGACATGCGAGGGGTCCGCACGGAACACGTCTCCGGCGTATTGTCGCCAGGTGTTGCGGAAGCCGACCACGCGTTCGTCCTGACTCCAGGTCAGCATGTCGAGAGCAGAGGGCAGCACTGCGTCGTAGGGTGTCGGGCAAACTTTGAGACCCAGGGTCGCACACTGGGAGGGCGGGGCCCCGGCAGTTGTCATCACGGACTCGCGCGCATCGGCATGCGCGGCGAATAGGATCGCGAGCAGCGTTAGTGCGGGTCGCGTCCCTGAGTGCCGCGGGTGGATCATGGTCGAGCGTCACTTGGGTGTGGTGCCCGCGAGGATGGTCGTTGGAGGGCGTCGGCGCCATCGGCCGAAAGTTGGATGCCGCGGGTGAGCCCCCTGATCGCGCAGGGGCTCAGGGAACCCCTACCGCGGCGACCATGCGGATGCGGCCGCCCGCAATGCGGCGGTCTCCTTGTCGGCCACCGTATCACCCCGGGGGAAGTAGCCCAATTTGACGACGACGGTACGGGAGGCGGGATCGACGTAGATATATCGTCCTTGTAGACCCAACGCCTGGAACGAGCCGGGCCGCTGGCCCATCCACCATTGATAGCCGTAGCCGGGGCCGGGACCACCGGTCGGTCGCGCTGACTCAGCGAGCCATTGCGAGGACACGATGCGATGGCCGTTGGCTTCACCGCCAGTGAGCACCATTGCCCAACGCGCGCGAAATCTCGCAAAGTCGCGTTGAAGCCAGCGCCGCTGAATTCACGGCCTTCGGCCCCGAATGGCGGCCCAGAACCGGGTCTGGACCGTCACAAGGGGTCCCCCCCCCAGCGATTCTCCAGGAATTGCGTTCATTCGAATCGGGCCAGTTGGGGGAGCGCCTTCGTCCACGTCCATAGTTGCGATCGAAGCAATCAAGGACTAGAGTGCGATCGCAAATCTCAAATCACAAATCATTTGGAATGAATTAGCTCATAAGATTCATATCAGCGAATAACGCGACGGGTTTATTCGACTGAAAGTGCGGTTTACTGGGGGGATTGCTCTGATGAGTAGCATCGCGCATAGACGTTGCACAGTAACGGCGAGCGCCGTTCTTGCCGGGATATTGTCGGGGACGGGCGCCCATGCCGCGGACGCCCAGTCAGACGGGTCGAGCATCCAGGAGATTGTCGTCACGGCGACTCGGGTGTCGCAGGAACTGTCGAAGGTGCCGATCAGCGTCGCCGCATTCAGCCAAGAGCAGTTGGATGCACGCGGTGTGAAGAACATTGACGATATCGCCAAGTACACGCCGGGCCTGGTCATCTCGCATGCCGACAACGGGACGAACAACATATCGATCCGCGGTATTTCCTCGTCGGGTGGCGCTGGAACAACCGGCATTTACATCGACGACACGCCGATCCAGGTGCGCAATGTCGGCTACAATCCCAGCAATTCATTTCCCGCATTGTTCGATCTCCAGCGAGTCGAGGTGCTGCGCGGCCCGCAGGGAACTCTGTTCGGCGCCAGCTCGGAAGGCGGCACCATCAGGTTCATTCAAACGGTCCCGAGCCTGACGGCGTCCAGCGGGTATGCGCGCACCGAAGTCTCGACCACGAAGAATGGCGATCCGAGCTATGAGGCCGGAGCTGCTTTTGGCACGCCTCTCGTCGACGGAAAAGCGGGTGTCCGCGCAAGCATCTACTACCGCCGAGATGGCGGCTGGATTGACGGCATCAGTGGCACTCCGGTGGTGCTCAATCCACTGGGCCATAGCCCCAGCGACCTGACTTTCACGAACGTCAAAGTGACGCGCAAGAACACCAACTATGCAGACACGATCGGCGGCCACGTGGCGCTCAGGATTGCTTTCACGGATGCAATCGAGATCACACCTTCCGTCTCCTACCAACGTATCATGGACAATGACGGGCACGACGTCTTCTGGCCGTCGCTGTCTTCGAATGGCCACTACGCCCGGCCAGTATTCGACAATAGCCTTCCGGGTGGTGATCCCGCCCGGCACCTGAATCCGATCTCCGTGCCGAGCACCAGTCCTGCCACCGACCAGTTCTGGCTGCCGGCGCTCGCGGCAAGCTGGGACCTGGGACCTGTGGCACTTTTTTCGAACACGTCCTATTTCGACCGCAAAGCCAGCCAGTGGTTTGACTTCGGGCAATACTATCTGTGGTTCTATGCGGTGAACCCAGGCCAAACGTTTCCCTACCCGCTGGCTGACCAGAAGGGATCGGCCATCTACCGCGATTCGCAGCAGAACTTCACGCAGGAGTTCCGGCTTCAGTCGACGGATCAAAGTGCTCGTCTAACATGGGTGGCCGGTGTGTTCTATGCGCATAATCGGCAAGCCGGCTCGGAGCGGATTCCGACGAACTTCGACCTGCTGGCTCCGCATACGGGCTGGTTCTTCATCCCGTCATTCTTGTGGGCCGTCGACGGCGGTCCGCCCGGCGGCCCAGGAAGCAGTTCATTCGAGAACTGGTTCGGTCCGACGCAAGAGCCCGACTACTCCATGTGGAGCCTCAGGTTCACTACGCTGGACACGCAGATTGCCGGGTTCGCCCAGGCGGACTTCAAGATAACCGACGGCTTGAAGCTGACCATGGGCCTGCGCTATTCGGCGACCAAGCTGACTTACGCGGACCAATATTCCGGTCCAGAGACCAATTTGAACTCGCCCTACGGTGATCCGGCGAATGGGCTCAATCCGAATTACAACCCGGCGCTCGGGCCGGTGTACACCCAGGGCGTGGCGAACTCGACCGGCCATGCAATGACGCCCAAGGTCGGGCTTACCTACCAGATCAACCCGGACAACATGTTGTATGCGACGGCGTCCAAGGGCTTCCGACCAGCGGGTGCCAATCAACAGTTGCCAGTGGCATGCGGAGCAGATGAGCAGACTCTTGGCTATGTCGATAGTACCGGCAGGCCGTTCCAACCCCTCAAATACGATTCAGACTCGGTGTGGAGTTATGAGCTGGGTACCAAGAACCGGCTGTTCGATGGCACGGTCGTCTTGGATGCCAGCGGCTACTACATCAAGTGGAGCAATATCCAGACGCAGATCATCTTGAACAATTGCGCCGAATACTTCGTCGACAACATGGGGACCGCAGTTTCCAAGGGCTTCGACGTCGGCTTGCAGCTGTTACCCATTCAGAATTTGTCGGTCACCATGGCGCTCGGCTACAACAGTTCCAAGTTCTCGTCGAACTCGTTCTCTCCAAACGGCACACTCGTCGAGGAGAAGGGTGGAGCCGTGGATGGTGCGTCGCCGGCATGGGTGTACTCGCTTTCCGCGCAGTACAATTTTCATGCCATTGGAGACCGGCAGTTCTTCCTCCGTGGAGACTTGACGGGGTCGAGCGAACAGCCGCGCTTTGGCAATCTGGATCCGGCTCACGCGAACTACAATCCCGACCTCCGTCCCGTTCCGGGCTATAGAGAACTCGGCGCGCGACTCGGCATGGCCGTCTTCGGCGGCGGAGGTTCGCTTGAGCTCTTCGGCCATAACCTCACCAATGCGCATCCGGATCTGGCGCTCGCGAATCAGAGCGTCCTGGCCGGCTTTGCGAGTTATGCATACACCGACGTGACCCTGCGGCCGCGAACGATCGGTTTGCTTCTTTCCTATCGTTGGTGATCTCCCGAGGCTAAGACTATGAAACATCGGCGTGTGTTTTCAGTCCATTCCGGCGCGGTGAGCCGTATCGAGTTTGCCATCGCCGTGACGTTGGGCCTTGCGTCGAGTTCGAGTCCAGTCACGGCGGCGGACCAGCCTTTCGCGGACATGGTGCTCAAGAACGGCAGCATCTATACAGTCGATGGAGCACGCCGAACGGTGGAGGCACTAGCCGTCAGGGATGGCAAGATCGTCTTCGTCGGGACGAACGCGGCAGTGGCGCCGTTCGTCGGGTCAGGCACTCACGTGGAGGATGCTCGCGGCAAGCTGGTGTTGCCGGGACTGATCGACAGCCACATACATCCCATCGGCATTGTCGATTTCGGAGGCTGCACTCTGGAGGCCAAACCGCATACGCTCGCCGAGATTGCCACAATCGTGCGTGGCTGCGTCGAGCGGGCTCATCTCAAGCCTGGACAGTGGCTTGCTGTGTCGCAGTGGGAATATGCGGCGGGAAACGGCCCAGACCCCAAACACCCGACGCTGCGCGCCGCGCTTGACGAGGCCGCACCCAACAACCCCGTCGACATGACCGGCTGGGATGGCCATCACGGCGCATATAACAGCGCCGCACTGGCACGTGCCCGGAACTCGAAGGGCGAAGTCGTCGGATACTCGAAGAAGACTTTGGCAACCGATTTTGCACGATATCAGGTGAATGTTGCCGTCGGACCTGATGGGGAGCCCAGCGGCGGGATCCAGGATGACGGGAAGGATCCGATCGACTCCTCGGAGATTGCACGTGACAGCTTCGCCAAGCTGCTGGCAGATCCGGAGAAGCTCGCACTGCGGCTCAACGACGACGGGATTACGGCCATCCAGGATGCTGCTGCGAGTGTAGGCAAAGGGGTCTTTGGTCCCAGCAGCATCTACGACGTCTACGACAAGCTGATGGCCCGGGGCCACCTCAGCTTCCGTGTAAACATGGCCCAGTTTTGGCGTCCGGAAGATTTTGTAGACGCGGAGGGTCATGTCAAGTGGGCGGACCTGTTCGCCAAAGCCGATGCCGTTCGGCGCAAATACGCAGGCAATCTGCTGGCCACCGCTGATGTGATCAAGGTTTTCGCAGATGGTGACGTGGAGTCAGATCCCGCCAATGTACCCCCGACTTTCGGCGACTCGCCGCGGCCGGTTCCCTATCTGCAGCCCATCTTTGAGAGAGATGCGCAGGGCTTCCTCTCGGTCAAAGGATACGTGGACCCTGGCTCG
>Ga0335081_10010558_pt1 | contig 14929 bp, 13 predicted proteins | sample Lox_Sample_35_FD_206713 | JGI IMG/M metagenome (GOLD analysis project Ga0335081, IMG submission 206713) | Soil microbial communities from Loxahatchee National Wildlife Refuge, Florida, United States - Lox_Sample_3.5 | ecosystem: Environmental > Terrestrial > Soil > Wetlands | place: USA...
TTCTTCCCATAACGGCTCCTTTCCTGGTGACTGTTTTTGTCGGCAAACAAAACGTTACCATTTTAGGAGCCGCTACTTAAAATTTCAACTAACTATAGCACTCAATCCTCAGTATGACTGGTGCATTAACCCCGTTTTATCCTTGGATGACCTCTTGAAAAGGCTCTGCGAGGAGCTCGAGAGATGGGGAAGACTTGACACGAAGTGGCAACGCGAAGAGTGTACAATCAATCTGTACCTTTTTTCCTGTGCCATATCATGTACGGTCGACGACTACCTGGCACTGCGCCCCAAGAATATATCCCGCATATCGAAGCGCTATCCGATTCTGAAACTTCCCACAGCAACTGCCCAGCTGTTTATCAACACTGCCTATGCATTGCCCCGGTTTCTTTCTGATCATATTATTTCGGCCTGGAAAGATCAATGGGACTGGTATTTGGATCGGGTCTGTGAACTGTTAGTTCAAAAATCAGAAATTGATCGAGAGCAGATCAACGCGTTGCAGACGGCATTGCAACCTCTCCTGAAAACCGAATTACCGAAAAGACTTCTGAGGCGCCGGATGATACTACCTGAGGGGTATCGGTCCCAGGATTTGGCCCACCAGGACCTGCTCGCCCTAATACGCCAGGTGATTATCCGACAAAAAAATGCATGCCGATTTGTCATCATCGGGCCGCGAACATTCGCGGCCTATTTTGCGCCCCTGGTAAAGGCTTATCTTTTGGCTATGAACTGGCCCTCACCCGTATACATGACCGTGCGTCCAAAGTGGGGAATCTCAAGAAGGGAAAAGCTGAAATTACGACAGCTCATATCCCAAAGCGATCAGGTGCTCATTGTCGATGATTACCCGAATACTGGTAAAACATTAGAAGATATGATCAGAATACTCAATTCCTTCGGAGTTGAACTCGAGCGGATTTCCTACTTAGTCCCCACTCATTTCGCACAAAATCTCGATATTTTGTCCAAAGAAATGGAAGATATTGCACGAATTAACAGATTCACCGTGAGGCCGGACGAACTGTATAAAGAGCACTTTCTTAATTCATCGTCTGTTGAATCCCTCTTTCGGGAATATTTTGTCGATCAGGGCTGGGAAGATGTGGCCATCCAGGAAAATCCTGCTGTCGACGAGATCAATAAACGATTGCAGCAACATTATTGCGATGGTTTCCAGGTTCGGCTGAAAAGGGTCTTTGATGTCCAGTTATCGGGAAATAAAACGACTTGTGTAAAGCGGGTCTTGGTCAAGAGCGTCGGGTGGGGCTGGCTCGGGTATCATGCGTATGTTTCAGGAACCCGTCTTTCATCGTTTGTGCCGAAGGTAATCGGTCTTCGGAACGGCCTATTATTTATGGAATGGATCGAGAATCTACCCCGCTACCAGGAGAAAATAGTCGGCACTGCTCTCCTGCAACGGTTGTCTTCCTATGTAATCAGCCGGGTAGAAAAACTACCCTTGTCTGAGGACCCCTGGTTTGAATGCCCCGGCTACAGGGGGACCGGCTGGGAAACTTTTTTTGACGGCATCGTCCGTTTAGCCCTTGGTCAATATATCGGTACTACTGCGATTCCCGTTTTTAAAAAGCGATTAAAAAAATATATTAGTCCGTCACCGACCATGGTGGACGGACATATGAAACAAGAGGATTGGATAACAACCGAGACCGGAATCTACAAGGTCGATTTTGAGCATCACAATTTTGCCGGGGCAGAGTTGGACATGGTGGATCCGGCCTATGATCTAGCTTCCGCCATCTTTGAATTTCAGCTGTCAAATAAGGATGAACAGGAACTGCTCCGAACGTATGCCCAAATGAGCGGCGATCAAAAAGTTACCGAGCGCATCCCGATCCATAAGCTGATATATGGGCTTGTGGCACTCCGGCAAGCGGCATATTGGATCGTCCGCGCGTCGTCTGATCAAAAAAAGGAGGGATGGAATCAGAGATACTTACAGGCTCGAAATTTTTTAACTCATCATACGCACCAATTTTGCGCTGATCGTATCGTGCAGCAACAACAGGTTACGAAAAAATCAAACCGTCTCTTCTTTCTGGATCTGGACGGCGTATTCGATACGGAGACACTTGGATTCTCGCACACGACGTACAGCGGAATCCTTTCCCTGCGCCTTTTGCAGCTCCATGGGTTCTCGATTATTCTTAATACCGTGAGAAGTGTGGAGCAGGTCTGCAATTATTGCCGTATCTATGGTCTTCCCGGCGGGATTGCTGAATACGGTAGTGTATTCCTGGATGCTGTACAAAATCGCGAAATGCCGCTCATAGACGAAGAGACAGTTGAAGAGTTAACCCGATGCCGAGAAGCGATTCAAAAAATTCCAGGGGTGTTCATCGATTCCGGATATCGATACTCAATCCGGGCATATCGATATCGAGGTACGCTCACCGAGGGCTTAAAAGCGGATGAAGTATTATCTTTATTAACACGGCTCCAATCCAAGAAGCTGACCTACATTTCGCAAGGAGACACCTTTATAGTCCAGAAAGGAATCAACAAAGGCTCGGGATTTCGCGCAGCAATACGACTCATGGGGTACGCAGATGAAAAGATCTTTGCAATAGGCGACACAATCCAAGACCTAGAAATGTTGGAAACAGCCGATTATGCCTATGCTCCTTCCACGTGTTCAAAGGAACTGTATGATCTGGATGCGAAAGGCAAATGCAAGATCATGCCACAACCATACCAGCGGGGACTATTGGCAGCAGTCCGCGAGAGCATCCGTGCTTGTCCCCCCGGTTATGATGTTTACCAGTTCACGCCTGCTCGATCTGAGGACGACTCTGATCTTATCTGGTTCCTCCTGCACGTCGCCGAGTTGCCTCGACTGCAGCGGCTTCTGAAAACCATTCAGTGGTCAATGTTTTGATCGTAATGCGTTGAACATTATGATCCAATTGTAAGGTTTGGATATAGCCATCATAATTCCTAAGGCCTACCGTTTCATAAATGATCATCAGGCTATTCAGAGAAAACGATAGAGAGCGGTGGGATAAATATATCATGAGCTCGAACAACGCTATCTGTTATCATCTGACCTATGGCAAGATATTATTGAAGCAGGCTTCGGGCACAAAATATATTATCTTCTTGTAGAAGACATGCGACATAAAAGGGCTTCTGCCCCTTGTCCAGCTTAAAAGCATTCTTTTTGGAAATTTCATGGTCTCACTCCCCTACTTTAACTATTGAGGGGTTTAGGTACTGCTCATAATTAATTGAATATCATAATATCACTCTTGTCCAACATAGATAGGGAGCATCATTTTACAGTTGCAGGAATTACGAAGAAGAAGTAAAGTAAACATCGAACCTGTTAACAAATTCATAAAAATAAGTTTCATCCGTCATATTTTAAGCTCATTTTCAGAAAGCAGTAAAGGAGAATTTTATGGCACAAGCCAAACAGGGCGATACGGTAAATGTACACTACACCGGTCAACTCGAAAACGGCACTGTTTTCGACACCTCCCGGAGCCGTCATCCGCTGCAATTCACCATCGGCAAAGGACAGGTCATTGCCGGATTTGAACAGGCCGTGGTCGGCATGAATTCCGGCGAATCAAAAACCGTGATAATCCCTGTTGATCAGGCGTATGGTCCGCGCCGGCAGGATATGATCATCACCATGGAACGTAGCCAGCTGCCGATGGACCCGAACCCCAATGTAGGTCAGCGGCTTGAACTCACCCAAATGGACGACAAGACGGTCTTGGTCACTGTTACAGCCGTGACCGAGAAGGCCTTAACCCTCGATGCGAATCATCCCCTTGCCGGAAAAGATCTTACCTTCCATATCGAACTTGTCGGCATCGTTTGACACTCCATTATTCCTTTTCTCCACGTCTGTTTCCTTGTGGTACACGAAAAGAACTATCGTTCAGCAGGCATCTCCTGAACCTCTCCCCAGTGGGAGAGGTTTTTTTTCGTTGCTTATGGTGCTAAGATAATATATAAAGAGTTAGTTATGCTGCATATCGCCCCTTTCTGGATATAATAATGAAACGGTTTGCCTCGAGTTCTGTGTTTCGCATATCTCTCTTTTATCTTATCTTCGGCGGCCTCTGGATCGCTGTATCGGACCGGGTCCTTGAGATGATGGTCGCCGATGTCCACGAACTGACAATAATGCAGACGTATAAGGGCGGTTTTTTCATCGTCGTCAGCAGCCTTTTTTTGTACCTTGTCGTACGGCATGAATTTCGGAGCCGCGAAAAAACCGAAATGGCTTTGCGCGATTCCGAGGGTAAATACCGCTTACTGATGCAGCACGCCAATGATGGTATTGTCATCGCCGACATCGATACGGGCGCCATGCTTGAGGTGAACCGGAAAATCGAGGAATTCACGGGCCGTTCCGCGGAACAGCTCATTGGAAAGAACCTCTCCCTGCTTCATCCTCAAAATGATTCCGACCGTTGCCGGAAACTCCTTGACGACGCTCTCATCAACGGTCAAGCGCTCAGCGGCGATCTCTGCATACTTCACCGGGACGGCCGCAACATCCCTGTGGAAATCAGCACGAGTATCATTACGATGAGCGGCAAAAAAATCGTTCAGGGCATCTTCCGTGATATCTCACGACGCCTAATAGCCGAGGAGGCGCATCAGAAGGAAAAGGAACGGGCTGTGCAGTATCTTGACATAGCCGGCGTCATCATCGTCGTCCTAGACCCGCAGGGGACCGTCAGCCTCATCAACAAAAAAGGCGGCGAAATTCTCGGCTTATCCGAGGAGGAAATTGTCGGAAAAAACTGGTTCGATTATTTTATCCCGTCGCGGGCCCGGATCGATGCCCGGGCTCTTTACTCCAGACTTATCGAGAGAAACCAGGATCAGGAGGAACATTTTGAAAACCCGGTGATTTCCCGGGAAGGATCAGAACGCATGATCTCCTGGAGCACGCTTCTCATCAGGGACGCAACCGGTAAAGTCATCTCATCACTAAGCTCCGGCGAGGACATCACCGCCCGTAAACACGCTGAAGAACAAGCCCGATACCGCCTCGAGCACCTTACAACGCTGCACGCAATCGATATGATAATCAGTTCGAGCCTCGATCTCCGGGTGACCCTGCAGGAAATCCTCGACCTCGTCATATCCCAGCTTCATGTGGATGCCGCATCCATACTCCTTCTGAACCCCCATACACAACAGCTCGAATACGCCGCTATGCAGGGATTTCGCGACAGGGGCATCCGTCACTCGCTGATCAGGCTCGGGGAGGGCATTGCGGGCCGCGCCGCTCTCGAGCACCGGAGCATCGGAGTCACGAATCTTCTCGATGATGACGCCGGTTTCCTTCGTACGCCCCTCATGGCGGGAGAGGGTTTTGTCGGCTACTATGCCGTACCCCTTGTCGCCAAGGGGAGAGTGCAGGGGGTGCTCGATATCCTTCATCGTTCGCCGCTGTCCGTCGACGAAGAGTGGAGAAGCTTTCTCGAGGCACTCGCGGCGCAGGCCGCCATCGCAATCGATAATGCCACACTGTTTAAGGAGCTGCAGCGATCGAATACGGAGCTCATCCTTGCCTACGACACGACGATAGAAGGCTGGGCCCGGGCGCTTGAACTCCGCGACCAAGAGACCGAGGGCCATACCAAGCGAACCACCGAGATGACGCTGCAGCTTGCCCGCGCTATGGGTATCAGCGAGGCGGAGCTGGTGCATGTACGCCGGGGAGCGTTGCTTCACGATATCGGGAAAATGAGCATCCCTGACAGCATTCTGCTTAAAACCGGACCGCTGAGCGAGGAGGAATGGCAGGTCATGCGCCGTCATCCCCGATATGCCTTTGAGCTCCTTTCGCCAATCACCTATTTGCGGCCCGCGCTCGACATTCCCTATTGCCACCACGAGCGCTGGGACGGCACCGGTTACCCGCGCGGTCTCAAAGAAGAACAGATCCCTCTCGCGGCGCGGATCTTTTCGCTCGTCGATATCTGGGACGCATTGAATTCGGAGCGACGATATCATACCGCCTGGCCGGAAGACCGCGTAAAGGAGTATATTCGTTCTCTCGCAGGCTCCCAGTTTGATCCGAAAGTAGTCGATCTGTTCTTGAACGGCGAGTTTAATTTCACGGAAAATATCGGCGTTTAAAAAGGAGTGCCCGCTCCCTTTCTCTGTTCAGGGAGGAGCGGGCATATTGAGATTGTCAGGAAATGACCGCAGCAGACTTGGCACGGATGTGTCTTCTCACATAGAGCTGCTGTCCGATGGAAAGCACGTTGCTCAGGGTAATATAGAGCAGCAGGCCGGCCGGGAGCCAGGCGAAAAGGAAAATAAACGCTATATTCATGAACATCATGATCTTTGCCTGCTGCGGATCCGGGGTTGTGGAAGTCATCTTCATGGTAAAGATCATGCTTATACCCATGAGCACGGGAAGAATATAGTAGGGATCAAAAACCGACAAATCCTTAATCCAGAAGGAGATAAAGGGAGTCTGTCGCAGCTCAATTGAGACGGACAGCACGTTGTAGAGCGCAATGAAAAACGGCAGCTGCAGCACCATGGGCAGGCAGCCTCCCAGGGGATTGACCTTGTGGTCCTTGTAAAGCTTCATCATCTCCTGGTTCATGCGGTTCGGGTCCTTCTTGTACTTCTCCCGGACTGCCACAAGCTGCGGCTGGATCTTTTTCATTTCCTCCATTGCCACCGCGCTCTTCAGAGACGGATAGAACATAATGAGTCGCACCACAAGCGTGAGCAGAATGATTGCAATTCCGTAATTTTTTGTGATCCCGTAAAATTTCGTGAGGAGCCAAAACATGGGCTTGGCGAGAATACCGAACCATCCATAATCAACCATCTGATCCAGCCCGTGATCATGTGCTTGCAGGATTGTGAAACTCTTCGGTCCGGCATACAGGGTAAACGTTCTCGATTGGGGTTTATCCTTGACGGTCAGATCCGTTGTAAGCAGGTCGCCGATTTCCTTCGGTTCAGGCGTTTTCCGGCTGGTAACGATGCCGTTCTCCCCGGAAATAATTGCGGCAGTGAAATACTTGTCTTCTTGTCCGAACCAGTCTATTGTCCCGGGGATTTGCGTCTCACCCTTGATACTGTTCAGTTTGTCGGTAATCATTTTACCGTCCACGAGAGAAACAAGGCCCACACGACCGTTGGCATCCTTGCTCACCTTGTCGGCAATGCCAAAATCTGTTCCGAGAGAAAGCGTATAGCCGTCCACACCCCTCGTTGTCACGGCGATATCCACCTTATAATCATCATTGTAAAACGTCAGTTTCTTTTCGATGGAAATCCCGGCCGGCCCCGTGTAAGAGAGCACTAGTGTTTCCGACGGCTTGTCCTTGCTGAGATGCAGGGCGTCGTGATCCGCCTGGAACTGAACATTTGACAGCTTGTACAAATCCTTGTCAAGAGGCGCGAGAGTGAGCGGCGCGACCATGTCTTTCGAATTCACACCCTCATAGGTGGGAATGAGCTGAACATCGCCAAGTACCTTTTTGGGTGTCTCTTCCTTATTCGCACGGCCCATGATTTTCGCATATAATACGCCAATTCCATGCGCGGTCTTGTCAGCCTCCCGGTAGTGCTTTAGCTCCCAGCGGGTGAGGACTCCCCCGTCTGTGTTCACCTCAGCCTTAATGAGGTCCGTTTCCACCACAATGGTTTTTCCTTCGACAGCCTGTTCGATTCCGCCTACAACAACCTCTGGATGTATCGCCTTTGTCGTGGGCTGCTCGGTCTTCTCCGTCATGGCTTCCTGCTTCGCAGGTTCCGGAATAGTCTGATTCTCAGGCGGTTTGGGCGCGAAAAATCGCACGTACACGAGAAAGACCACCAGGGAAAGTGAGAGGGCCAAAATAAATCTTCGGGTTTCCATGAATCCTCCGGAATCTATTGAACAGGGTCGTATCCGCCGGAATGAAAGGGGTGACACTTCGCAATCCGCATGGTTGTCATCCAGATCGCCCTCAAGGTGCTCTTTTTCTCAAAAGCCTCAAGGGCATATTCTGAGCAGGTCGGCGTGAACCGACAGGCTTGCGGCAGAAGCGGGGAGATATAACGCCGATACAGGCGGATCAATGCGATAAATATCCAGCTCATGATCTGCTGCCTTCTGAACGCTGCCCTTGGAGAACGGTTCTTTGAAGAATGGTCTCTACAGCAGTCAGTATCTTGCTGTATTCTGCCGTGTACAGTTCCCGCCGCGCCACAAAAACGAGGTCATAACCCAACGAATACCCCGCGAGAGCTTTCATGATGCTGCTTCGCATCTGGCGCTTCAGCCTGTTTCTCCTGACCGCGTTCGCCAATTTTTTACTAACGGAGATTCCTACTCTGAAATTATCTTTGTCGTTTCCGCTATAAAAAAGAGAAAGACCGTCGAATGACAGTCTTTTTCCTTTCATCGTAGAAATAAACTCGGTATTTTTCCGCAACCGCTCGCTTTTTTTGTATGCGTACGGCATGAGGGCGTGTCCGCAGGAATACTACACCGCGAGTCGCTTTCTTCCCTTGGCCCGGCGGCGATTAATAACTTCTCTTCCAGTTGCTGTGCTCATCCTCTTCCGAAAGCCCTGAGCCCGCTTCTGTTTGAGGTTGCTTTTTTGTGCTGTTGTTTCCGACATCGTACCTGCTCCTTCTCTTGTTTATTGTGAACAGGGGGGTATTATAAGCCAAAACGGAAAGATGTCAAGAAAAAATCATTGTGTAAACAGGGTTTTGACTTTGCCCGTTCTTTTTGGTACATTGCATCGGCGAAGGAATATAAATATACATGAAAAAGGGTGTCGATTATATCGGCGTCGGTGTTGGTGCCGTCATTTTCAATTCCGAGAATAGGGTCTTTCTCGCAAGGCGCGGCAAGGAAGCCAGGAATGAATCGGGCAAATGGGAATTTCCCGGCGGGGCCGTTGAGTTCGGTGAAACCTTGGAGCATGCCCTTATGCGCGAGGTGAGGGAAGAATACGGATTCGATATCGTAATCGATGAACTTCTTGACGTTGTGAATCATTTGATACCCGCGGAAAAACAGCACTGGGTTTCACCGACGTTTCTCTGCAGAATAAAAAGTGGAACGCCCTCTATCCTGGAACCGCATAAATGCGATGAAATCTCATGGTTTGAGCTTGATGAAATTCCGGAGAAACTTCTCACCCTTGCTTCGAAGAAGAGTCTTGAAAGTCTGAGGAATAAAAAAAGCATTCGCTGAATACTTTAGGTTACACCGCTTTTTCGGCCCAATGAAAACGAATTACACATACCCCGTTGATGCTGTCCTCCTCCTCGGTCCCACCGGCGTGGGCAAAAGCCCACTTGGCGATTCTCTCGCGCTGCACGGACTGTTTGGACGGTTCTGCCGTCATATTGATTTTGGAGCTGAATTGCGGCTTGCCGTATCAGACAGGGAGCGCACTGCCAATTATTCTCAGGATGAGCTTAATTTTATTCAAGGAGTTCTCGAACAGGGCCTGCTGCTTGAAAACGAACATTTTCCCTTGGCTGAAAAGATCATCTCTCTTTTTCTTGACCGGACCAGTTTTTCTCAAAAGGACCTGCTCGTTCTAAACGGCATACCCCGTCACCCGGGGCAGGCTCAGGATATCGCGAGGATAGGAAGGATTCATGCGCTTATTGTTCTCGATTGCACTGCGGAAGACGTTTACTGCCGCATCAGAGACAATGTGGGCGGAGACCGGACTGAACGTGTTGATGACAATAAAGAATTGATAGAGAAAAAACTAGCGATTTATCGGAAACGAACCGCTCCACTCATCGAGCACTATGAAAAGCGCGGCAGCCGAATCTTTAGAATCAGAGTATCAGGCGACATGACTGTGGACATGGTTTACCAGTCCGTTTCGTCACTTGCTTCCGCTGACCCACCAGTCACCCTTGTCGCTAAACCACCACAGCGATGAGTCGGTGTCTAGGATGGTCTTCGCCAGTTCGCGCGCGGCATCAGTCCGGAGCCTCCTGATCGAAAATTCGAGCCATTCATCGGAATATTTATTTCCCAGGTCCTTATATTCCTTCAGCGCCAGGATCATTTCCAGTTGGTCGGCATCCCTTGCTAGTTTTGCTTCTTCCGTTTTACCTTCTATAAACTCCAAGACCAGTTCCTGAATCTCATTGCCGAAGGGCAGCGTCTGGGCCAGGTCTGCGACTGCTTTTTTTTCGTCCGCGTTAACATACTTTTTATTCACATAGTTGAGGTCCCCCGTTCTTGCTTCAGGAAGATCATGGAACAGGCACATCCTGACCAAACGATCAACATCAACACCTTGAGCGAGCTTCCCTAGCGCAAAGCCGATATAGGTTGTGCGGAAAATATGTTCTGCTACAGATTCGGTGCCGCTTCCGAGGAATTGAAAACCGCTCCGGGGAGTACGCTTCAACATTCCCGCTTCGAAAAGAAAATTTGCAATATTCTTCATGGTTCTTTTTATACCATGAACTCCGACGGTATGCAATCTGTTTGGTGGATAAAGGGTTTGCGATGCTTGTTATAGACAGCATAAAGAAGTAAGAATCTATTATTAATATATATTAATTAAAATAGCAGTAGTAGTAGTAGGTCCTGTGGATATGTTGGAATGATCGAAAACGCATTGAAAGAAAAATGAAAAAGAAAAAGTACTTCCAGAGGAAAGGCTCGTGCATTCTCGGGTAGAGTGGTGTTGAAAAGACAGGAATCGAGGATATGCACAGGTTGTTCTTCACCAACTCACAAGGAGTTGTGGCTAACCCGGAGGCCAGCGAAAATGGCGGCCTGATAAAATGTGAAGATGGACATGAAACACGGTCTGCCCCGCGCCTGCGCCATTGTTGATGACAAGGCGGTATCCCTTCGCATCCAAGCCTTTTTCGTCGGCGATTTTTTTCGCGGTAAAAAAAAGATGGCCGACGAGTTCACGGTCTGTCTCCATCATGCTGTGGATCTCGGGAATATGTCGCTTGGGAACAACTAGCATATGCACGGGCGCTTGAGGCTTCATGTCCTCGAACGCAATGACTGTTTCGTCTTCGTAAACAATCTTGGATGGAACTTGTTTATCGACAATTTTGCAGAAAATACAGTTCGAATCCCTGATCACGATTTCTTTTCCTCCCCGGAACCGGAGAAGCTCCTGAAAAAGCAGCTGCGTGCGCCTGTATGGCACGCAGGGCCGGTCTGATCAACCTTTACCAGAAGGGTGTCCTGGTCACAATCAAAGAGTATTTCCTTTACCCGCTGAATATGGCCGGAAGTTTCCCCCTTTTGCCAGAACTTCTGGCGTGAACGGCTCCAGAACCAGGTGAGGCCGGTCTCAACTGTCTTCTTTATGGATTCAGCGTTCATGTAAGCGACCATCAGGACTTCACCTGTTTTCCAGTCCTGGATCACGGCGGGGATAAGGCCTTTTTCGTCATATTTGAGGTTATCCGGTATGCGCATGGGACTTTTTTAACACAAACGGGGAAAAATGTCCAGCGCTCCGCAATACGGAACGCCCGGTGAGGGAAAGCCGGAATCGAACATCTTGTAACTGCGAAAGCTCAAAACCCTCGAAGGGAAAAAATCCAGAGATTGAAAACAATGATTAAGGTTTTTCGTTGCGTTTGCGATCAATCGTGTTATGTTTTTCTGGATACGGACCATGAACCGCCTGTTAATCGGGAAATAAAAAAACCGACTCCATGAAGGAACCGGTTTTATTTAAGACACAAACAAGCTCGACGATATTAAATAAACAGGTTGATCTGAGAATCTGCGGCAACGTCCAGCCACGTTGCTGCGCCGCCGAACTCAACACCATCAATGATGTCGGACTGTTTAACACCCATGACATCCATAGTCATCTGGCATGCAATCAGCTTCACGCCGCTTTCTCTGGCAAGCTCAAGCAGTTGGCCTATGCTCGCAACGCCGTGTTTCTTGAACATCGACTTCATCATGGCTGTTGCCATTGCCTCCATTCCGGGTAGAGACGCAACTAGGGTCGGAATCGGCACGGGCATTGGCATGGCGGGATTCCCCAAGGGGGAGATCTTCAGGTTGTCGGCATTGTTTTTTTTGATTATATCGAGGCCGTAGAAGGTGAAAAAAATCGTTACGTCAACATCCATGGCTGCAGCTGTTGTGGCGAGGATCAAGGGTGGATAGGACATGTCCAGCGAACCCTTGGACGCAATTATTGTCATTTTTTTATTTGCCATTGTGGTCTCCTTATGCCTTTTTCTTAATGTAAAAGGTGAACGTGCCGGAGCCCTCTTCAACTTTTACAATTTCATTGCCCGTTCTCTTTGCCCATGACGCCATGTCGTTTTTTGAACCGGGGTCTGTGGTTTCCACTTTCAAAACCTGATCTTTTGTAAGAGCTTCAACAGCTTTCTTGGTTTTCAAGATCGGAAGAGGGCAACTCAAACCTTTTGCATCCAAAAGCTGATCGAACTTTGTTTCCCCAGACATAATTCTGTTCCTCCTGAAATAGTATGTAGACAGACATTGAGAGAAAAAAACTAATATTTACTAATTTTGAAACAACTGTTTTATTTTACCCAAATATAGTTTCGAAGTCAAGCAATTTCTTACTTATTCTCGTTCCCTCGTTTATTTAATAATACCAATAGCGAAGCAGGACATGGGATTTCGAATCATAATCACTGTTGTCGATAGCAAAAGCGATTTGATTTCCGATGTCTTGTCCGGAATAAAAACACCAGAACAAAAATACCTTGCGAGAAAATCCGGGTTCTGGTATAGTCTTGCCTCGCTATCTTGGGCAAGTTTTATTATGACGATATATTTTGCAAGATACATGCTAAGTACACTTATCTGAAAGCCCTGAAAAATACGCAATAATGGGCAATAAAAAGCTGATAAACTGCCTCCGAGCAGAGCCACAACACATTAAAAAATCATAATAATTTGTCTTATCCACACCTGTGGATAAGGATGTTTGTAACCAACACTGTTTTTCCAGGTATTTTCGGGGTATTCCATGGATCAAGAACGAGTTTGGGAAGAGATACTGCTTCTTATAGAAAATCGAATGTCCAAGCAGGGTTACGATACATGGTTCAGCCAGTCGAAACTTCTGTCCATTGACGGCAACCGGCTGCTGATAGAAGTGCCCAGCAAGTTCCATCGTGATTGGATCAAGGAGCATCACTGGGGGACACTGAGCGATGTAATCCGTGAAGTTACCAAGAGAGAGGACATGGAAATAGAATTCTATGTCCAGCCTCAGCAGGTGAAAAAGGCCATACGCCAGACAAAAGAAGAAAAAAAAGAAGGCCGTGAGGAAAAGATCGGGCTTTTTGAAAAAAAATATACGTTCAATACTTTCGTTGTTGGGCCGAGCAACCAGTTTTCACATGCGGCAGCAAAGGCCGTTGCCGATGCTCCGGGAAGGGCCTACAACCCACTCTTCATTTACAGCGGAGTCGGGCTCGGGAAGACCCATCTCATAAATTCCATCGGCCATTACATTCAGGGCAAATCACCGCGCACCAAAGTTGCTTATCTTTCCTCGGAGCAGTTTACGAATGAATTGATCAACCGCATGAGCCACCAGCGGATGGAGGAGTTCCGCCAAAAATACCGGAACATGGATGTTCTGATCATTGACGATATCCAGTTCATCGCCGGCAAGGAGCGGACGCAGGAAGAGTTCTTTCATACCTTCAACGCCCTCTATGAGGCGCAGAAACAGATTGTTCTTACCAGTGACCGCCAGCCCAAGGAAATTCCCGATATTGAAGAACGTCTCAGATCACGGTTCGAGTCCGGTCTGATCTCCGACATCCAGCCGCCGGACTTGGAGACGAGGATAGCCATCCTGAAGAAGAAAGCGGACTTCTGGGGGATCCGTCTGCCTGACGACGTGGCTGAGTTTCTCGCGTCAATGATGAAGAGCAACATCCGCGAACTTGAAGGCGGACTCGTCAAACTCGGTGCCGTTTCGTCGCTGACAAATACCGAGATAACCCAGGAACTCGCAAAAAACGAGCTCAAGTACCTGATCGACAACAGGGATAAGATCATCACCAACGACCTAGTCCAGAAATTCGTGGCTGAATCTTTTGGCGTAAAAATTTCGGATCTGAAATCGAAACGCCGTACCAAGGCAGTGGTGCTGCCGCGGCAGGTGGCGATGTATCTCTGCCGCACACTGGCGAATTCATCGCTTCCTGAGATCGGCAATTTCTTTGGCGGCAAGGATCACAGTACCGTAATCCATTCATGTAAAGTGATCGAAGAAAAGAAAGAAAAAGATGGCGAACTCCGGTCACGAATAGAGATGTTAATTAGGCAGATAAAACGTTGAAATTACAAGACTAAATACAGAAAAAACTTATTGCTATTTATTGGAGATTCTGCTAAAATTCTTGGATGTGACAGGAGGCTTCCCTAGATGAAACTGAAAATCAAGAAAGAGGAAATCCTGAAGGGGCTGCAGAGAATTCAGGGCGTTGTGGAAAAAAAGAACACTATGCCCATCCTCTCGAATATGCTCCTCACAGCCGAGAGCGGCAGTATTGAAATCATTGCTACGGATCTGGAGATCGGACTCCGAGGGCGCTATGTGGCGGATGTCGAAAAGCCAGGTTCTGTAACTGTGTCGGCTAAGAAGATGTACGAGATTGTTCGCGAGCTCCCTGCGGATGACGTGCAGATAAAAGTCGAGGAAGGCAACTGGGTAAAAATAATATCCGGGCGTTCGCAGTTCAAATTAGTGGGGCTGCCGAAAGATGAATATCCCGCACTCCCCGATGTAGCGGAAGAAGGAATGATCGCCATCGACGGCGACATGCTCCACGACATGATCAAGAAGACCCTGTACTCGGTGGGCGAGAATGACGCCCGGTATGTGCTGAACGGTCTTTTCGTGCACATGACCCAGGCAAAGGACGGACTCAATATCCGTATGGTTGG